>Ga0335075_10013255_pt1 | contig 12415 bp, 10 predicted proteins | sample Lox_Sample_24_FD_206723 | JGI IMG/M metagenome (GOLD analysis project Ga0335075, IMG submission 206723) | Soil microbial communities from Loxahatchee National Wildlife Refuge, Florida, United States - Lox_Sample_2.4 | ecosystem: Environmental > Terrestrial > Soil > Wetlands | place: USA... | reverse complement strand
GCCGGCCACTCCGCCGGTCGCCGAGCCCGAGCCCCCGGCCGCGGAGCGTGCCGGTCCTGCGGTGACGGTGCCGTTCCCCACAGACCGGGGCGCCCCTCCACAGGCGCCACCTGCCCAGCCCCGGCCAGGCGGACCACGGCCAGAGCAGACCCGGCCGGCACCGTCCGCAGGTGGCGAGGCGCCTAGGCCCGCTACGCCGCGTCCGGCGGCCGCCGGGCCGCGGCCGTCAGCACCGCCCTCACCAGGGCAGCGGCAGGCCCCAAGGCCCGGACCGCGTCCGGGTAACAATCCGTTCAGCTCGACCGCCACCGGCATGGGCGCTACGCCCCGTCCGCCGCAGGCCGGCAGCCAGGCTGGCCCAGGCACGGCTGCCCCGGGCGCGCCAACCGGCCCGGGCGGCCCACGCCCGGCTGGCCGGCCAGGTCCCGGTGGCGAGGCGCCTAGGCCGGGTGGTCCGCGCCCCGGCGGCCCGCGTCCGAGCCCCAGCAGCATGCCACCGCGTCCGGTCGGCGGCCGCGGCCCCGGCTCGGGCGGCGGCCCGCGCGGCGGCGGTTACGGTGGATCCGCGGCACCGGGCGCAGGCCCGCGCCCTGGCGGCGGTCGCGGTGGTCCCGGCGGCGGCCCGGGTGCCGGTCGCGGTGGTCCCGGCGGCGGCCCGGGTGCCGGTCGCGGTGGCCCCGGCGGCGGCGCCAGGCCCGGAATGGCTCCGGCCCGGCCCGGCCCAGGTGGGCGCGGGCGCGGTGGCACAGCAGGCGCATTCGGCCGGCCAGGCGGCCGCCCCTCTCGCGCGCGGCAGTCGAGGAAGCAGCGGCGCCAGGAGTTCGACAACATGCAGGCGCCGACGATCGGCGGCGTGTCGATCCCGCGCGGCAATGGCCAGGCCATTCGGCTGTCCAGGGGCGCCTCGCTGAGCGACTTCGCGGACAAGATCGGTGTCAACCCGGCTTCGCTGGTGCAGGTGCTCTTCCACCTCGGCGAAATGGTTACCGCCACTCAGTCGGTGAACGATGAAACGCTGCAGCTGCTCGGCGCTGAGCTCAACTACAACGTCCAGGTGGTCTCGCCGGAGGAGGAGGACCGGGAGCTGCTTGAGTCGTTCGACATCGAGTTCGGCGAGGATGAGGGCGAGGACACAGACCTGGTGGCCCGGCCGCCGGTTGTGACCGTGATGGGTCATGTTGACCACGGCAAGACCAAGCTGCTTGACGCGATCAGGCACACCAACCTGGTGGCGCACGAGGCAGGCGGCATCACCCAGCACATTGGTGCCTACCAGGTCGACACCGTGGTCGACGGTCAGGACAGGAAGATCACCTTCATCGACACCCCTGGTCACGAGGCGTTCACGGCGATGCGCGCTCGCGGCGCCGAGACCACCGACCTGGTGATCCTGGTGGTAGCGGCAGACGATGGCGTGAAGCCGCAGACCACGGAGGCGCTGAACCATGCCCAGGCAGCCGGCGTGCCGATCGTGGTCGCCGTCAACAAGGTCGACAAAGAAGGCGCTGACCCCCAGCGGGTCAGGGCTCAGCTGACCGAGTACGGGCTGGTGGCGGAGGAGTTCGGCGGTCAGTCGCTGTTCGTTGACGTCTCCGCGCGGAACGGTACCGGCATCGACGCCCTGCTCGAGGCGGTCATCCTGACCGCTGACGCCGAACTTGACCTGCGTGCCAACCCGACGCAGCAGGCGCAGGGCACCGCCATCGAGGCGCACCTGGACAAGGGCCGCGGCCCCGTGGCGACCGTGCTGGTGCAGCGCGGGACGCTCAAGGTCGGCGACTCCATCGTCTGCGGCGAGGCTTTCGGACGCGTCCGGGCCATGCTGGACGAGAACGGCGATCAGGTGTCGGAGGCCCCGCCGTCGCGCCCGGTCCTGGTACTCGGACTGACCGCGGTGCCAGATGCTGGCGACAGCTTCCTCGTCGTCAACGACGACCGGATCGCGCGGCAGATCGCCGAGCGCCGGGAGGCGCGCGAGCGCACCGCGATGTTCGCCCAGCGGCGGCCGCGGGTCACCCTGGAGGACCTGGAGTCCGCGCTCAAGTCCGGTGAGCGGGAAGAGCTGCTGCTCATCATCAAGGGCGATGTGTCCGGCTCGGTGGAGGCACTGGAAGACGCCTTGCTCCAGCTCGACGTGGGCGAAGAGGTTCAGCTGCGGGTCATCGGCCGCGGCGTCGGTGCGATCACCCAGGACGATGTGAACCTGGCGATCGCGTCCGATGCCGTGATCATCGGCTTCAACGTGCGGCCAGCTGGCCGGGCTGGCGAGCTAGCACAGCGCGAGGGCGTGGACATCCGCTACTACTCGGTCATCTACCAGGCGATCGAGGAAGTCGAGGCCGCGCTCAAGGGCATGCTGAAGCCGATCTTCGAGGAGGCTCAGCTGGGCACCGCGGAGGTTCGCGAGATCTTCCGGGTACCGCGGGTCGGTAACGTGGCGGGCTGCATCGTCAGGTCCGGCACCATCATCCGCAACAGCAAGGCCAGGCTGGTCCGCGACGGCGTGGTGGTCTCCGACAACCTGACTGTCGAGTCCCTGCGCCGGTTCAAGGATGACGCGACCGAGGTCCGCGAGGGCTTCGAGTGCGGTATCGGCGTCGGCTACAACGACATCCACATCGGTGACGTCATCGAGACGTTCGAGATGCGGGAGAAGCCGCGGGCCTGAACGGGCTGATGCAGGTAGGGGCGTGTATGTAGGGGCGCTGACCCTGGACGTTTTGCTCGGCGACGTGCGTTCGCTTAAGCAGAAGCGCTCAGTGGTCAGGCCGCTCATCGCTGAGGTGCATCGCCGGTTCCCTGGTATTGCCGTCGGCGAGACCGGGTGCTTGGACCTGCACCGCCGGGCCGAGATTGGCATCGCGGTGGTCAGCTCGACCGCCGCGAATGCCAGGGAAGTGCTTGATGCGTGCGAGCGCTTCGTCGCGGCGCGTCCGGAGATCGAGCTGCTGGCCGCCAGGCAGCGATTGCTGACCGAGGAGAGTGACTGAGCTGATGAACCAGGTCAGAGCCCGCAAGCTCGGCGACCGGATCGCCGTGATCGTGGCAGAAATGCTGGAGCGGCGGATCAAGGACCCGCGCCTCGGGTTCGTGACCGTGACCGAGGCCAGGGTTACCGGCGACCTGCGCGAGGCGACCGTGTTCTACACGGTGTACGGATCGGCGGACGAGGTCGCGGGCACCGCGGCGGCGCTCGCCAGCGCGGCCGGCCTGATCAGGTCCGAGGTGGGCAAGCAGACGGGACTCAAGCACACTCCGTCGATCAGCTTCAGCCGGGACACCGTGCCGGACTCGGCGCGCACTATCGAAGACCTGGTCGCCAGGGCCAGGGCCGCGGACGAGGCGGTCGCCGCGACGCGTGCCAACGCAGTGCCCGCCGGTGACCCCGATCCTTACCGGATTCCGACTGTAGTTGCTGACGAGTTCGACGACGATGAGCCCAGCGACCAGCAGTGAGCCCGAGTGGTCTCGCGCCGTCAAGATCCTCGATGGGGCGGAGACCATCTGGCTGGCGTGTCATGTCCGGCCGGACGCTGACGCGCTCGGCTCGATGCTGGCGGTTGCCTCGGCCCTGACCAGCAAGCGCCGGGCCGGGGGCCGCTCGGCGACTACGGTGGGCGCCTCATTCGGCGATGAACCCTTCGAGGTTCCGGCCATCCTGCGCTTTCTGCCTGGTCAGTCGCTGCTGCGGCCGCCAGCGCAGGTTCCGGAGCGGCCCGAGGTGATGGTGTCTTTCGACGCCGCAAGTATCGACCGCCTCGGCCTGCTGGCAGGCCGGGCGGAAGCAGCCGGCGAGCTCATCGTGCTGGATCACCACGCCTCTAACACCGGTTTCGGTAGCGTCAGCCTGGTCGATGCTGGCGCGGCGGCGACCGCCGTCCTCGCGGCCGAGCTGATCGGGCGGCTTGGCATCCCGCTGAGCCAGGACATCGCGCTCGGGCTGTACGCAGGGCTGGTGACCGACACCGGGTCATTCAAGTACTCGGCGACTACGCCACAGGTGCACCAGCTCGCTGCCCGGCTGCTGGCCACTGGGATCGATCCCGGCATCGTCGCGCGCGAGTTGTACGACCGCGCACCGTTCGGCTACCTGGGCATGCTGTCGGCCGCACTTGGCCGCGCCAAGCTCGACCGCGATGCGGCCGGCGGCCTGGGGCTCGTATGGACCACAGTGACCAAAGCCGACCGCGACCAGGCCGGCCTGTCGCTGGACGCCGCCGAGTCGGTGATCGATGTCGTCCGCAAGACCGACGAGGCTGAGATCGCGGCCGTACTGAAGGAGGATGACGCGGGCGCCTGGCAGGTGTCGGTTAGATCAAAGTCGCTTGTTGATGTGGGCGCTGCCTGCGCCGCGCTCGGCGGGGGTGGCCACGCCCGGGCCGCCGGTTTCTCCTATTCCGGCGGGGAGGGTGCGGCCATCCGCGCCCTCCGCCAACTGCTCGATAGCCAGCCACCTGCGAGCCGCCAATGACGGAGACGGCGAGCGGCCTGGTCATCGTCGACAAGCCACAAGGCTGGACCTCCCACGACGTCGTCGCGCGCATCCGGAAGCTAGCGGCCACCAGGCGGGTCGGGCACGCGGGCACGCTGGACCCGATGGCGACCGGGGTGCTGGTGATCGGCGTGGAGAAAGCGACCCGGCTGCTCGGCTACCTCGCGCTGACGGAGAAGGAGTACACCGGCACGATCCGGCTAGGCCAGACGACCGATACCGACGATGCCGACGGGAAGGTGATCGGCGGCGTTCCGGTCGCCGGAGTCGGCGAGGCTGAGCTGCTGCCCGCAGTCACTGCGCTGACCGGGCAGATCAGCCAGATTCCGCCCGGTGTCAGTGCGATCAAGGTGGGCGGCAAGCGGTCCTACCGGCTGGCGCGGGCGGGCGTGGCGCCTGAGCTGACACCCCGGACCGTGACCGTCAGCAGGTTCGACGTGCTGGCCGTGCGCAGCTGCGGGGAGCTGCTCGACGTGGACGTGGCAGTGACTTGTTCCAGTGGCACCTACATCCGCGCGCTGGCGCGGGATCTCGGCGCCGCCCTCGGCACCGGCGGCCACCTGACGGCGCTGCGCCGCACCAGGGTCGGCCCCTACCTGGTGAGCCAGGCACGCACGCTTGATGACCTCGGCGCAGCGGCCGAGCAGGAACCCGGCATTGCACTGACGAGCCTGGCCGACGCGGCAGCTGCGGCATTCCCGCGGCGCGACCTCAGCGCTAGCGAGGCCAGGCTGGTCAGCCACGGCGGCAAGCTCGAGCCCGGTGGCTCCGGTCCGGTACCAGTTGCCGCGTTCGGGCCGGATGGCGCGCTGGTCGCGCTGCTGGCTGATGAGAACGGCCGGGCAAGGTCGCTGGCGGTCTTCAGCCAGTAGCATGGCGGCCGGCCGGGCATGGGAGGCTTAGACCACCGCCGGCGGGGCGCCGAGGATCGAGGGAACGAGCAGATGCAGCGGTGGCATGGCCTGAATGACGTCCCGGCTGAGTGGGGCCGGTCCGTCGTCACCATTGGTGAGTTCGACGGTGTCCACCGCGGCCATCAGCGGATCATCAGTCATGCCATTACCGACGCGGTTGAGCTCGGCCTGCCTGTTGTCGTGGTGACTTTCGACCCGCACCCGGACGAGGTGATACGGCCAGGATCGCATCCGCCGCTGCTGTGCACGGCCAGTCGCCGGTCGCAACTGCTATCCGGGCTGGGCGTTGACGCGGTCTGTGTGCTGCCGTTCACGCTGGAGTTTTCCCGGCTCGGTCCGGATGAGTTCGTGCGGACCGTGCTGGTCGAGCGGCTGCGGGCGGCGCGGGTAGTCGTCGGGGCGAACTTCCGGTTCGGCCACAAGGCGGCAGGCGACGTGGCGCTGCTAGCCGAACTCGGCGAGAAGTACGACTTCACTGCCGAGGGCGTACCGCTGCTGACCGAGAACGGGGTTACGATCTCCTCCACCGGCATCAGGGCCATGCTGGCGGCGGGCGATGTGGCCGGGGCGGCGCATGACCTCGGGCGCCCGCACCGGGTCGAGGGCGTAGTGGTACGCGGGCAGCAGCGAGGCCGGTCGCTCGGTTTCCCGACTGCGAACCTGGAGACCCCGGCGTACACCGCGATCCCGGCCGACGGGATCTACGCCGGCTGGCTGAGCACCCTGGACCCGGCGGGCGTCGAGACACAGCGCTGGCCGGCGGCGATCTCGGTGGGGACCAACCCGACCTTCGACGGGCAGCATCGGACGGTGGAGGCATATGCACTCGATCGCGATGACCTGGACCTGTACGGCTCGCGCGTGGCGGTGGATTTCGTTGCACGGCTGCGGGCGACGCTAAAGTTCGCTTCAGTTGACGAACTCATCGCGCAGATGCATGTGGACGTCGACGACGTCCGGCACCTGCTAACCGCTGGCTAGAAACGCGGCGACTGTTGCCCGATGTGCTCCGGCGCGGCGACGTGCACCGGCAGGACATGCAGCGTGATACGGTTAGGCCATCGGCCGGACTTCTGGCCAGGTCAGCTGTGCCCTCAGGCGGCTGGCCATCAAGGGGACATCGCCCGATACCGGCGCGGTGCTCACCAAGAGCCCTGGCAAGGCTTCTCGTAGCCTAGCCATGGGCAAGCGAGTAATAGCGACAAAAGTAACTAAGAGGGAGCAACGTGCCGCTTAACACCACGGTCAAGAAGGAGATCATCGCCGGGCACGCGACCAATGAGGGTGACACCGGTTCGCCGGAGGTCCAGGTTGCGCTGCTGACTCGGCGGATCGCCGATCTGACCGAGCACCTCAAAGTGCACAAGCATGATCACCACAGTCGTCGCGGGCTGCTCCTGCTGGTAGGCCGCCGTAGGCGCCTGCTGCAGTACCTGGCCCGCACGGACATCGGCAGGTACCGCGCGCTTATCGAGAAGCTCGGCCTGCGCCGCTAGCCGCCAGGCGGGACGGCCTAAGGCCGTCCCGACTGCGTCAGAGTGTCACCACAACTAGATAACGTAGACGTAAAACGTCCCGCGGCTCCGACCAGGAGCGCAGACAGCGCCCTTCGGGCCGGTCCTCGGTAGTGGTTCTCGGGTCATGGCAATCCCGCCTGCGGGCGGGGCCAGGGCCGAGGGCTTCGATCGAAGACCGGCCGCAGCCGACCCAGCGCCGTCGCCTGCGCTCCCGTGCGGATCGCCATGGCGCCCGGCCAGTCGGCCTGGCCCTGGTGCTCCGAATAGTGCGGCGGACAGGCGCGGGACCTCAGTCAAGGAGGTCACCCGTGGAGGGTGTCTACACCGCCGAGGTCACGATTGACAACGGCCAATTTGGCAAGCAGAGGATCCGGTTCGAGACCGGTAGGCTCGCCAAGCTTGCGGGCGGCTCGGCCGTCGTCTATCTCGATGACGAGACCATGGTGCTGTCCACTACGACCGCGTCGAAGGCCCCGAGGGAGGGCTTCGACTTCTTTCCGCTCACCGTGGACGTGGAGGAGCGGATGTATGCCGCGGGCCGGATCCCCGGCTCGTTCTTCCGCCGGGAGGGCAGGCCGTCCGAGGACGCGATCCTGACCTGCCGGCTGATCGACCGCCCGCTGCGGCCGTCGTTCGTGCACGGCCTGCGCAATGAGGTCCAGATCGTCGAGACGATCATGGCGCTGCATCCGGACCACCTATATGACGTCGTTGCGATCAACGCCGCGTCGATGTCGACCCAGCTGGCCGGGCTACCGTTCTCTGGCCCGATCGGGGGCGTCCGGGTTGCGCTGATCAAGGGTCAGTGGGTAGCTTTCCCGACCCACTCCCAGCTCGAGGACGCCACCTTCGACATGGTGGTGGCGGGCCGGGTGATCGAGGACGACGTCGCGATCATGATGGTCGAAGCCGAGTCCACGCCGAGCACGCTGCGGCTGATCGCCGACCCCGGCAGTGGTGCGGTGGCGCCAACCGAGGAGATGGTGGCGGCGGGGCTGGAGGCGGCTAAGCCTTTCATCCGGCAGCTGTGCGAGGGACAGCTCGCGGTAGCCAGGGAAGCGGCCAAGGAGACGTCCGAGTTCCCGATCTTCGTCGATTACGGTCAGGACGTGTTCGCCGCGCTTGAGGCCGAGGTCGGCTCTGATCTGGCCCAGGCGCTGACCATCGCCGGCAAGAACGAGCGCACGGCCGAGACGGACCGGATCAAGGCGCTGGCGACCGAGAAGCTGGCCGCCCAGTTTGAGGGCCGCGAGAAGGAGATCGGCGAAGCCTTCCGGTCGCTGAACAAGCAGCTGGTCCGGCAGCGGATTATTCGCGACGGCCTGCGCATCGACGGCCGCGGGCTGGCGGACATCCGGCAGCTGTCTGCCGAGGCGGGAGTCGTGCCGCGGGTCCACGGATCCGCCCTGTTTGAGCGCGGCGAGACCCAGGTTCTGGGCGTGACGACGCTGAACATGCTCCGGATGGAGCAGATGATCGACACGCTCAATCCCGAGCGCACCAAGCGCTATATGCACAACTACAACATGCCGCCGTACTCGACCGGGGAGACCGGCCGGGTGGGTTCGCCGAAGCGGCGCGAGATCGGCCACGGCGCTCTCGCCGAGCGGGCACTGGTGCCGGTGCTGCCGACGCGTGAGGAATTTCCCTACGCGATCCGTCAGGTATCGGAGGCAATCGGGTCGAACGGCTCGACCTCGATGGGATCCGTCTGCGCGTCAACCATGTCCCTGCTGGACGCTGGCGTTCCGCTGAAGGACATGGTGGCTGGCATCGCAATGGGGCTGATCCATGAGGGCGGGCAGTACGTAACGCTGACCGACATCCTGGGCGCTGAAGACGCATTCGGCGACATGGACTTCAAGGTTGCCGGCACGAAGGACGTCATCACCGCGCTTCAGCTGGACACCAAGCTGGACGGTATCCCAGCCTCCGTGCTCGCCGCTGCGCTCAACCAGGCTCGCGGCGCCCGGCTGACGATCCTGGACGTGATGCGTGAAGCCATCGACGCCCCGGCTGAGATGAGCGAGTTTGCGCCACGGATCATCACCGTCAGGGTTCCGGTCGACAAGATCGGCGAGGTCATCGGCCCCAAGGGCAAGATGATCAACTCGATCCAGGAGGACACCGGCGCCGACATCACGATTGAAGACGACGGCACGATCTACATCGGCGCGACAGATGGCGCGTCGGCCGAGGCCGCCCGGACGGCGATCAATGCAATCGCCAACCCGCACATCCCGGAAGTGGGGGAGCGGTTCCTGGGGACCGTGGTGAAGACGACCACGTTCGGTGCTTTTGTCTCTCTGCTACCCGGACGGGATGGCCTGCTGCACATCACTCAGATCCGCAAGCTGCACGGTGGCGCGCGGATCGAGAACGTCGATGACGTGATGAAGGTGGGCGACAAGATCCAGGTCGAGATCCGCGAGATCGACGACCGCGGCAAGCTGTCGCTAGTGCCCGTCGAGGTCGTCGAGCGCGAGGCTGCCGGGGAGGATCTCGGCGGTCACGACGAACCGCGGTCCCGTGAGGATCGGGGCGACCGGGGTGGCTACCGAGGCGACCGGGACTCCGGGGACCGGGGTGGTGACCATCATCGAAGCCGGCGCCGCAGCCGGGGCGGCTCCGGTGGCTCCGGGTCTGACGGCAACTCCTGATAGTCGGCGGATGATCATGACGGCTGGTTCCCAGCGGCCGGCCGGCAGCGACGGCGACATCCTGCGCACCGTCCTGCCGGGCGGCCTGCGGGTAGTTACCGAGTCGCTGCCGGCTGTCCGCTCCGCGGCATTCGGCATCTGGGCGGGCGTGGGCTCCAGGGACGAGGACCGCGAGCACGCAGGCGCGACCCACTACCTGGAGCACCTGCTGTTCAAGGGCACACCGCGGCGCACTGCGCTGGAGATATCGGCGGCTATGGACGCGGTTGGCGGCGAGCTGAACGCTTTCACCGCCAAGGAGTACACCTGCTATTACGCGCGGGTGCTTGACGATGATCTGCCGCTGGCGATCGACGTACTGTCCGATATGGTGACCGCCTCGCTGATAGAGCCCAGGGAGGTTGAAGCCGAACGCGGCGTCATCCTCGAAGAGATCGCGATGAACGAGGACGATCCATCGGATCTCGTCCACGAGGCCTTTGCCGCATTGGTTTTCGGCGATGCTCCGCTCGGGCGGCCCATCCTCGGCACCGTCGACTCGATCAACTCGATTTCCAGGGACCGGATCGCCGAGCATTACCGCGCCAGGTACACGCCGGACAGGCTGGTCGTGGCAGCGGCAGGCAACCTGGACCACGCCCAGGTGGTGGAGCTTACAGCGGCCGCGTTCGGCGCCACGCTAGCGGGCGAGGCGGCGCCCGCACTGCCTCGGCTTGGGGTCACTCAGCCGGGCGCTGCCGCCGGGACCGGCGTCCGCCTGGTATCGAGGCCGGTCGAGCAGGCCAACCTGGTGCTCGGCTGCGGTGGCCTGGCCCGCACCGATAGTCGCAGGTTCGCGCTCGGCGTGCTGAACGCCGCGCTCGGCGGCGGCATGTCGTCGCGGCTGTTCCAGGAGGTCAGGGAGAAGCGCGGGCTGGCCTACTCGGTATACAGCTTCAGCTCGCAGCTAGCCGACTCCGGGCAGTGGGGCATTTATGCCGGGTGTCTGCCGGCCAAGACCGAGGAGGTCCTCGCTATCTGCCAGGAGGAGATCGCCAAGGTGATCAAGTCCGGGCTGACGGACGAGGAACTGGACCGCGGCAAGGGCCAGCTGCGCGGCTCGATCGTGCTGGGGTTGGAGGATCCGTCGTCGCGGATGAGCAGGCTCGGCAAGTCCGAGCTCGTCTACCCGCGGCTAGAGCCCGTGGACGAGATCCTGGCCGAGATCGATGCGGTGACGCATGATCAGGTACGCGACGTAGCCGCGCACGTGCTTGGCCAGCCGATGGCGCTCGCGGTCGTCGGTCCGTTCGATGATCCGGGCTCGTTTGCGGCCGCGCTGGTGAGCTAGCCCGTTTCAGCTACCAGGGTCCTGGTTTCCTGCCCCAGCTAATCCGCTCTGATTTAACCCGCCCTTGACTGGCGGTTTGCCTTGGCGGGCGACTATCGGCCGCTACGTCCCTAAGCGCCGTTCCCGCGGGATAGCTCGATGCCGGCGGGCACGAGGCTATCGTCAAGATGCCGCCTATTGGTCGCTCTAGGTGTGGAAGGCGTCACGCTGCGCGAGGTCCGATTGCTAGTGTTGTGGGCATGCTCCTCAGTGGCGGGGAGCGACCCTCGAAACCTCGAAGGGAGTGGGGTGAGCCGTGACCGAGAACGCCGCAGTCGGCGGGTATGGCCGGGTTCGGTGGCGACGGTTCGCGCTCATCCTCATGCCGGCCCTGGCGGCGGTGATCATTCTCGTTGTGCTGACAGCGCAAAGCGTCCTGGCTGTCTCGTTCGCAATCTCCGGTGTTCCCTTCACTGTCACCGCCTCTCAGCTGAATGGACAAGGATTCGAGCAGTTCGGCGTTCTTGATCATTCGGTGACCAGGGGTAATTTCTTTCTGGCCTCAAGCGCCATCCGAACCGCCACACTCAGTCACCTTTGCCTGAGCGTTAACCTCGGCCTTGCCACCCTCAAGATCACTGCAGGTAACGGTACGGATGTCTCCGGCAGTGACCTGGTAATCGACGCTGACCGGCTGTCCGGCAACGCATCGTTCACGAAGATCAATATCGGCCAGGACGCGAGCACCCTCACCCAGGTGCCTGGAATTAAAGGCCCGGCGGGTGCCTTCGCGCTTGACTCGCAGACGGTAGCGATCTCAGACCTGCGAACGCACGCATACGCGACTACAGCCGGTACGTTCACGTTGCCGGGTCTCAGCCTCCGGTTCGGGAGTCCGTGCTGACGGTGGACTCCTATGGCAGCGGGGCCCGGGAGCCGGAGGCGTCGGACGAGTACGAGACGGTAGAACTCGGACCCATCAGGCGGGCCCTGCTGGCCTGGCAGCGATGGCGGCGCACTCGCCCGTTCTGGGGCGGGCTGCTGATCATTCTTGGCGGTGGTGAGATCCTGCTCTCTGAGCAGGCGCCGCTCCCAATCGTCATTCACGTGGGAGCCCAGGGACTCGCCGGCTACCTGGTTCCGATCGTGCTGGTGTTGTGCGGTGTGCTGCTGTGGCTTAGCCCGACCCAGCAAACCTTCTATTCGGTTCTCGCGGTAGTGCTGGCACTCGGATCGTGGGTCACGTCCAATCTTGGCGGCTTCTTTGTTGGCCTACTGCTGGGAGTAATCGGCGGCGCTCTTGCTTTCGCCTGGCAACGGGGCGAGGACCCTAGGCCCAGTTTGCGTGCGAAACTAGGGGGACCGGGAGGACCGGAGAAGACGCCGTCTGACGGCCTGGGCCTGATCCTGGGCGATGAGAAGCTGGACGATCGAGATGATGACGCCGAGCGCGCGGACGGCGAACCGCTGCCGCAGAAAGACGGAGAACCGCTGCCGCAGAAGGACACCGAACCGCTGCCGCA
>Ga0335075_10013254_pt1 | contig 12415 bp, 9 predicted proteins | sample Lox_Sample_24_FD_206723 | JGI IMG/M metagenome (GOLD analysis project Ga0335075, IMG submission 206723) | Soil microbial communities from Loxahatchee National Wildlife Refuge, Florida, United States - Lox_Sample_2.4 | ecosystem: Environmental > Terrestrial > Soil > Wetlands | place: USA: Florida... | reverse complement strand
GCGACTGCGTGCACCGGCGCTTTTGCAGCCTGCTTCTTCACGTCCTTGCTGCTGTTCCTCGTTGGCCCGCGCTGCGCCTTCACTGGAGCCGCGCGCCGTCGCGCCGTAGACGACCGAGAAGGACCCTTGCTGGGCACTCCGTACTCCTTTCGCAACCAAATTTCCGGCGTGACAGTCCCGCCCGACGCTCGCGCCGCGGGTAGCACGCCCATAATATCAACCTCTGGGTATCAGGCCGCGCCGCCAGCCCCATGCCGCCGGGCAGGCGCTCCTGCTGGCGAGGGAATATAGCACGAATCGCGCGTTTTGCCACGGTCCGTGAAACAGAAACGCGGACCGAGGGCGCTTCCGCCTCCGGGCATCACCCTCTATGGCTTGCCCGGCTCGGGAGAAAAAAGGCTCGCCTTGTCCGGCTTGTCCTTCCAATCGTCCGCGTCCGGCGGCGGCGTGCCCTTGCGCGTGATGTTGGGCCACACCGTCGCATAGGTTCGGTTGTGCTCGACCCACGCGCCTGCGCGGTCATCGCTGTCCGGCACGATCGCCTCGACGGGACATTCAGGCTCGCAGACGCCGCAATCGATACATTCGTCGGGGTGAATGACCAGCATGTTCTCGCCGACATAGAAGCAGTCGACCGGGCAGACCTCGACGCAATCCATGTATTTGCAACGAATGCAGCTTTCCATGACGACATAGGTCATCATCATCTCTCCATCGCGCGAGGCGGCCGGATCATCCTCCGAGCGGAACGCGTCGGCTCCAGTTCCACACGAACGTGCGAATGCGGAAACAAGCTCTGCTTCAGCGTTCCGCCGGCTCCGTCGGTTCCCGGTCGCGCGCCGCCAATTGGACGGCACGACACTCGGTACGGCGCGGCTGTATGCCGCCTTCATTGCCGCCGTGCAAGACAGCGGGGGCTTCCGGCACCTCATCGAAAAGCCGGAACGCCGCCTCGGCAGAGCCGCGCCGCGCTGCCAGCGCCTTGACCGCGACCACACGCACGTTGCGGCCAAGCGGGAGCGTCAAAACGTCGCCGCGTCGCAAGCGCGCGTGCGGCTTGGCGGTCGGCTGGCGGTTGATGCGCACGCGCCCTTCCCGCACCAGCGCCGCTGCCCGCGCACGAGTCTTCACGAACCGCGCGCACCAGAGCCACACGTCCAACCGCTGCGCATCCGGTTCCGGCTGGTTCATCCGAGATCGAGCATCGCGAGGGGAGCGAAAGGCCCGCCGGCCAGCGGCAGCGAAGCCGCCGCGGCGGAGCGGCGGCGCAGCGGCACCAGCAGGGGCGGAGCAGGCACCAGCGTGTCGCTGGCCTGCGGCACCAACCGGAATCCAAGTCCGCGCAGGACCGCGGGAAGAGCGGCGGCTTTCACGCCAAGCCGCCCCGCAAGCCCGCTCGGCAGCGGCAGGGGCGCACGCCGGGCCGCCGCCGCGAGTTCCCGGGCGATCTGCTCGGCCACATCGAGCCGGATCCCGACGGGTCCGGTCGGCAGCCACCCCATGGCGCGGGCGAATGCCGCCGCCAGCGGCGGAGCGACACCGGTGGCCTCCGCGATGGGCCAGGCAATCCGGCCCGGCGCCGGGAGCGGAGGGGGCTCTTTGCAGCCATGCGCGAGCCCCCAGAGCATCGCCCGCATTCGGAGCGCCGCCGGCTTCAGCAACCCGGGCATGAAGAGCGCGAACCGGCCCGGCTGGATGCCAAGAGCCTGCATCCGCTTGCGCACGGCGGGAGCGAACTCGCTCTGCGAGACTTCCGGCACCACCCCCAGTGCCTCGCAAAGCTGATGCACCGGCCCGCGCAGCTCTGCATCCATGGCCGCCGCTGCCGCGGCGGCGAACAGCGGCGCAAGATCCGCCCGGACCCGCGCATCGAGAAAATTCTGCAACCGCGCCCGCACGCGCTCCCGCGCCGGACTATCGAGGAATTCGCTCGGCAGCACGTGAACCAGCGGCCGCCACGCGGCGCTGCCGCGCGCCGCCCGGGCGACCGGCACGCCTTCCCAGAGCAGGCTCGTTCCCGCCAGGGTGAACGCGGTGTCGCCGGCGGCTTCGAGGGAAGCGACGCGGCGTGGCATTTCGCCATAGAGCGCCCGCCGTGCCGCCCGAAGCACCAGGCGGCGGTCGGCGCCGGCAGCGTCCGGATCCGGGCGGAACGAAAATCCGCCGACCGCGCCGACCATCTGCCCTTCCACCACCACTTCGCCCCGCCGCGTCACTGCCGCCAGCAGCTTCTCTCCCTTGCCGTGCTCGAGCCGGCGCAGCAGGAAGGCCGAGCGCCGATCGACAAAGCGGCTCATCAGCCGCTCGTGCAGCGCCTCGGAGAGCAGATCCTCGGTCTCGCGAGCGCGCGCTTGCCAGTGCACCGCATCGGCAAGCCAGTCGCCGCGCGCGGCAATGAACGACCAGACGCGGATTCCGGCGAGACGCTGCATCAGCGTATCGATGTCGCCCTCCGCCCGTGCCAGCCCGGCGATCTCGGTGGCGATCCAGTCGGTCGGCAACCGTCCCCGGCGCGCGAGGTGACCGAATGCCCGCGCCACCAGCCGCTGATGGCTATCGCTGGCAAGCTTGCGGAAATCGGGGATCTGGCAGGCATCCCAGAGCAGGCGCACCCGGCCGGGCGAGGCGGCGAGTGCGACCACCTCGGCATCGCCCGCCAGCGCGGCCAGGGTCGCGAAATCCGACGCATCCGCGCCGCGACGGAGCTCGGGTCGCGGCGGCGCGGCGCCGAGGCTCGCCAGCAGCGCCCCGATCGACCGGAAGTCGAGGTCGGTGTTCCGCCAGCGGAGCTCGGTGAGCGGGGCGAACCGATGCTCCTCCAGGGCGGCAATCGTCTCCTGGCCGAGCGGCGGGGCGGCGGCCGTGGTGCCGAAGCTGCCGTCACGCATGCCGCGTCCGGCGCGGCCGGCGATCTGGGCGAGTTCGGCCGGGACGAGAGGACGCAGCCGGCGGCCGTCGAACTTGCCGAGCGCGGCGAACGCAACGTGATCGACGTCCATGTTGAGGCCCATGCCGATGGCGTCGGTCGCCACCAGGAAATCGACCTCCCGCTCCTGATAGAGTGCCACCTGGGCGTTGCGCGTGCGCGGGCTGAGCCGGCCCATCACCACCGCCGCGCCGCCGCGGCGGCGGCGGATCAATTCGGCGATCGCGTAGACATCGGCGGCGCTAAAAGCGACGACGGCACTTCTCGGCGGCAGGCGGGCGAGCTTGGTGGGCCCGGCATGGGTGAGGGCGGAAAGCCGCGGCCGGGTTTCGATCTCGGCCTCCGGGACCAGCCGGGCGAGCAGCGGGCGGATCGTATTGGCACCGAGAAAGAGCGTCTCTTCGCGGCCGCGCACGGCAAGCAAGCGGTCCGTGAAAACGTGGCCGCGATCAGGGTCGGCGGCAACCTGCACCTCGTCCACGGCAACGAACGCGAAATCGCGCTCGAGCGGCATCGCCTCGACGGTGCAGGAGAACCACCGGGCCCCCGGGGGCACGATCTTTTCCTCCCCGGTGACCAGCGCCACCCGGCCCGGTCCCTTGGCCGCGACCATGCGCTCGTAGTTTTCACGGGCCAGCAGGCGGAGCGGAAAGCCGATGATGCCGGAGGCGTGGCCCAGCATCCGCTCCACCGCAAGCCGCGTCTTCCCGGTGTTGGTCGGCCCGAGTACCGCGCGGACTCGGGAGGAATCACCCCGCATGCGGTGATGTTCGGGACACCGGAGGGCGATTGCAAGCCTTCATCCGGCCGAACGGCAGGCGGTTGATTTACCTTGATAGAGGGGACATATCGCGGCCCCTGCGGATAGCTTCTTTGGACAGCTTGGACAGGACGGGGCCGGTTCGGGAGGGGATGAGGATGGCCGAGGCGACGATCGCGGCGGAGCGGCACGAATTCGGGGCCGAGGTCGGGCGGCTGCTCGACCTTGTCGTCCACTCTCTTTATTCTGAGCGCGAAATATTCCTGCGCGAGCTGGTGGCCAACGCCGCGGACGCGATCGACCGGCGCCGCTTTCTCGCCCTCACCGATCCGGCGATGGCGCTGCCGGAGGGTGCGAAGGTGCGCATCGTTCCGGACAAGGCAGCGCGCACGCTCACGATCGCCGATGACGGCGTGGGCATGAGCCGCGAGGAACTGGCGAGCCAGCTCGGCACCATCGCGCGCTCCGGGACGCGCGCCTTCGGAGAGGAGCTTGCCGCGGCGCAGCCCGAGGACCGGCCGAGCCTGATCGGCCAGTTCGGGGTCGGTTTCTATTCGTCCTTCATGGTGGCCGAGCGGGTCGAGGTGCTGTCGCGGCGGCCGGACAGCACGGAAGCCTGGCTCTGGGCCTCGGACGGGCAAGGGTTCACGCTTGCGCCGGCGGAGCGCGAGGCGGGCGGCACCTCGGTGGTGCTGTTTCTGAAGCCGGACTGCGAGGAATTTCTCGATCCGGTCGGCCTCGAGGCGATCGTGCGCCGCTGGGCCGACCATATCAGCGTGCCGGTCACGATCAGCCGCGACGGCAAGGACCTGCCTGCCAACGAGGGCGTGGCCCTCTGGCGCAAGCCGCGGGCCGAGATTTCCGAGCAGTCCTATCAGGCCTTCTACCGGCATCTCGGCCACCTTTTCGACGCCCCGGCGACGATCATTCACTGGCACGCGGAAGGCACGCTCGAATTCGCGGCGCTGCTGTTCATTCCGGGACACGCGCCGCTCGATCTCTTCGAGCAGGACCGGCGCGCGCATGTGCGGCTGCACGTGAAGCGGATGTTCATCACGGACGAGGCCGATCTGCTTCCCTCCTGGCTGCGCTTCATACAGGGGGTGGTCGATACCGAGGATCTGCCGCTGAATGTCTCGCGGGAGATGCTGCAGGCGACGCCGGTGCTGGCGCGGATCCGCAAGGCGCTGGCCAACCGTGTGCTGACGGAGCTCAAGAGCCGAGCCAAGGAGCCGGCGGAATACGAAAAAATCTGGGAGAATTTCGGCGCCGTCCTGAAGGAGGGCGTGTGGGAGGAGAACGAGCACCGGAAGGAGTTGGCCGAGCTGCTCCGGTTCCGCTCGTCGGCGGTCGAGGGCCTGGTTTCGCTTGCCGATTACGTCGCGCGGAAGAAGCCGGATCAGGCGGCGATCTACATCCTGCGCGGCGACGACCCGGCACAGCTTGCCCATTCGCCGCAGCTCGAAGGCTTCCGGGCGCGCGGGCTCGAGGTGCTGCTGCTGGCCGATCCGATCGATGCCTTCTGGCCGGACCGGCTCACCGAATACGCGGGCCTGCCGATTCGCAGCATTACGCAGGCATCGGCGGATCTGGAGAAGGTGCCGCTTGCAGCCGAGGCAGAGACGCAAGAGCTTTCGGCCGGAGAGGCGGACAAGCTCGCGGCGCGGCTGAAGGCTGCCCTGGAAGAGACGGTGAGCGCGGTGCGCCCGACCGGGCGGCTGGTCGAGAGCGCGGTGGCGCTGGCGGCTGCCGACAAGGGTCCGGATCTGCACCTGCAACGCCTGCTGCGCCGCTCCGGCCGCGGCATGCCGGCGGCGGCGCCGATCCTCGAGATCAATCCGAGGCATGCGCTGATCCGGGCGCTGGCCGCGACGGAGGGCCCGCTCGCCGACGAGGCGCGGCTGCTGCTCGATCTGGCGCGGGTCCAGGAAGGTGATCCGCCGGCCGATCCGGCGCGGTTTGCCGGCCGGGTGGCGGAGGCGCTCGCAACCGCCCTGGCCCGGGCGGCGCCGGAAGAGGAGGCTCCCGCCGGTCCGGGGGCATGAGCGGCGGCGCGCCCGACTGCGACTGCCTGCTCGGCCCGAGTGCGCCGGAAGCCGGCCAGGCGCTGCCGCTTTACACGCTGCAACCGGCGTCGCTCGACAGCTTCCGCCCTGGTACGCGGGAGGCCGGCTTTCTTCGAGAGATGGGTTTTTCCGCAGCCGCCGGCGAGCTGGTCGTGGGGCCGGGGGCGACGGGCGGCTTGTTTGCCGCGCTCGGTCTCGGTCGGGAGCAGTCTCCGTTCGTTTACGGCGCGCTTGCCTCGGCGCTTCCCGAGGGCACGACTTGGTGCTTCGCGGCCCCTCCGCCCGATCCGGAGGCGGCGATTTTCGGATTCGCGGCAGGCGCATATCATTACAGAAAATTCACAAAATCGTTGCGCCGGCCGGTCCGCCTGGTGCTGCCGGCGGCGGCGCCCCAATCGGCTCTCGAGCAGGCGGCGGCGACCTGGATGGTGCGGGATCTGATCAATGCTCCGGCCAACGTACTCGGGCCGGAGGAGCTGGCCGAGGCGGCGGCCGCGCTTGGCCGCCGCTACGGCGCAACCGTAAGTTTGCATCGCGGCGAGGCGCTCGGCACGCGCTACCCGGCGCTTGCCGCGGTCGGGGCGGGTTCGGATCGGCCGCCCTCTGTCGTGCATCTCGGCTGGTCGGGGCCCGATGCGGGGCAAGAGAGCCCGCTCGTGGCACTGTGCGGCAAGGGGGTCTGTTTCGATAGCGGCGGGCTCGACGTGAAGCCGGCGGCCGGAATGCTCAGGATGAAAAAAGACATGGGCGGCGCTGCGATCGCGCTCGGAGTGGCGCGGCTGGTGATGGCAGCGGAATTGCCGGTTCGTCTCAGCGTGCGGATCGGTGCCGTCGAGAACAGCATTTCCGGCCGTGCGATGCGGCCGCTCGACATCATCCGCACCCGGCACGGCCTTGCCGTCGAGATCGGCAACACCGATGCCGAAGGACGGCTGGTGCTGGCGGATCTGCTGGCCGAAGCGGCGCAGGAAAATCCTGCCCTGCTGGTGGATTTTGCAACTCTTACGGGTGCGGCGCGGGTGGCGCTGGGGCCCGACTTGCCGGCTCTCTTCTGCTCCGATGATGCCTGGGCCGAGCGTTTGCTGGCGGCGGGGGCGGAGGTGCACGATCCGCTCTGGCGGCTGCCGCTCTGGGACGGTTACGCAAGCTGGCTCGCCAGCCCGATCGCAGATCTCAATACCGTCTCGACGAGACCGCACGCGGGGGCGGTGATTGCCGCACTTTTTCTGCGGCGATTCGTTACGCCTGGAACACCATGGGCGCATTTCGACGTCTATGCATGGAACGACGAGACCCGTCCCGGCCGTCCCGAGGGCGGCGAAGCGCAGGCGATGCGCGCGGTGTTTCGCGCACTCTCGCGGCATTTCATGGGTGGTTGCAGAGGTTGATACGAATCACGCAACGATTGCGGCGCGGTCGTTCGGGGCGCGCATTGCGCGCAGAGCCGAGACGCGACTGCACCGATATTGGAACAGGACCGGAACATCTGCGTGAGAAACATTGAGGAAATTAAATCACTTCGCCACTGCAATTGATTGCCTCGGTGTCTTAAATCTTGGAGTCGGCAGGTGGGCCGAAAAAGCAGCCCGCGTGCGGGTGTGAAGTGTTCTGAAAGACTAACGAAAGGATTGACGATGGCAAGCCCCTCCTCGGCCGACCAGATGGTCGGCATCCTGCGCGAGACCGTGGTCGCCCTGGTGCGACGCGATGGGCCTGACCTCTCGGCGCGGCAGCTTGGCGTGTTCCTGACCTGCTATTTGCAAGACGGTGCGCATACGGTGCGCGGCCTTGCCGCCGAACTCGATGTCTCGAAGCCGGCGATCACCCGGGCATTGGATCGGCTGGGCGAGCTTGATCTGGCCCGGCGCAAGGTCGATCCGGCGGATCGGCGCAGCGTGCTGGTGCAGCGGACGCTGAAGGGGGCGGCGTTCCTGCGCGATCTTCGCGCGATCATGTCCGAGGCGGCGGCGCATGCGCGCCGGAACGGCCATCACGGCGAATCGCGTCGCGCGGCGGGCTGAAGCGGCACGGAGCATTGCAGCCGAGTTTTCCTCCGGGCCAGTGAACTGCCCCCTTCCGGTCCCTGCCGGGGGCAGGGAACAAGGGAGGCAAGGCACTGAAAACAACGAGCTAGCGGTCCGATGCTGGAAGCCGGGCACGGGCAATAAGCGACCACCGGAGCGGGCGGGGATGGCCTGCGTTCACCCTATCCCGCTCGCGGTGATTGTTTTCGCGCGTGATCGAGACCGAGGGCGACGCCGCCTTCGGTCATTGCGGTCGAATGCGACGCAGAGCGCCGGGGGCAGGGCGGGTCGGATCAGCGGTCCGGCTTGGCGGGGTGCATGATCCGCGCGCCGGTCGCGGGCAGCCGGCTTGCATCGCTCTGCCCGAGTTCGGTATCGCTCGGTCGGGAGCCGGGGCGGAGGAGAGTGCCATGAGCTACAGGGTCGCCATTGTCGGTGCGACCGGCGCGGTCGGGCACGAGATGCTGAAGGTGCTGGCCGAGCGCCGGTTTCCGGTCTCCGAGGTCGCGGCTGTGGCGTCCGGGCGCTCGGCGGGGATCGAGGTCTCTTTCGGCGACAAGGCCACTCTCAAGGTGCAGGCGCTGGGGCGATTCGAGTTCCGCGGCTTCGACCTTGCGCTGTTCAGCCCGGGAGCGGAAATCTCGGCGGTGCACGCGCCGCGCGCGGCAGCGGCCGGCTGCGTCGTTATCGACAACACCAGCCGGTTCCGCATGGAACCCGATGTCCCGCTGGTGGTGCCGGAGGTGAACCCCGGGGCGCTGGAAATCTTCTCCAAGCGCAACATCATAGCCAACCCCAACTGCAGCACGATCCAGATGGTAGTGGCACTGAAGCCGCTGCACGACCGGTTCGGCGTGAAGCGGGTGGTGGTATCCACCTACCAGTCGGTTTCGGGCGCGGGCAAGGAGGCGATGGACGAGCTATTCAACCATACGCGGTCCGTGTTCGTGCACGAATCGGCAAAACCCGAGCAATTCACGAAAGAGATTGCCTTCAACGTGATCCCGCACATCGACCGCTTCAGGGAGGACGGGTCCACCCAGGAGGAGTGGAAGATGGCGGTGGAAACCCGGAAGATCCTCGACCCCGACATTGCGGTGCTGGCGACCGCCGTGCGCGTGCCGGTGTTCATCGGCCATGGCGAGGCGGTGCACGTGGAGTTCGCAAGTCCGGTCTCGGTCACCGAGGCACGGGCAGTGCTGCGCGGCGCGCCGGGTGTGACGGTGCTCGACGGCCGCGAGGACGGCGGCTACATGACCCCGCTCGAATGTGTCGGAGAGGATGCCGTGTTCGTCAGCCGTATCCGCAAGGATCCGACGGTCGCGAACGGGCTCGCCTTCTGGTGCGTGGCGGACAACCTGCGCAAGGGGGCGGCGCTGAATGCCGTGCAGATCGCGGAGACCCTGCTGACCCGCCGCCTGCTGGGCGCGCCCAAGGCGGCATAACCTCGGAGCTTGCCGCCGCGGCTGCTTTGCGCGGCCGGGCCGGATTGCTACAGTCCTTTGGGACTCGGAAGACCGGCTCCGGGCGGACCTTCCGGACGGCTTGGTCGCGCGCGAGGATCCGGGGCCGATCGCCGTCCGGAGCCGCTGGGGACAAGACCGACATGAGGTTCACCGTCGACCGGGCCACGCTGCTCAAGGCACTCGCCCATGTCCAGAGCGTGGTCGAGAAGCGCAATACGATCCCCATTCTGGCCAACCTCATGCTCGCAGTGCGGGACGGTCGGCTGAGCCTGACCGCGACCGACATGGAGATCGCGGTCGTCGAGGACGTGACCGCCGCGACCGAGCAGGATGGAGCGACCACCGCGCCGGCGGTGACGCTTTACGAGATCGTCCGGCGCCTGCCCGAAGGCGCCGCGGTCGAGCTGGTTCATCCGGACGGCGATGCGCCGCTCGAACTTCGGGCGGGGCGCTACCGGACCAGCCTGATGGTGCTGCCGACGGAAGATTTTCCGTCCATGACGGCGGGCAACCTGCCGCACCATTTCGCGTTGCCGGCGGCCGAACTGCAGAGGCTGATCGACCGCACACGGTTTGCCATCAGCATGGAGGAGACGCGCTACTATCTGAACGGCATCTATCTGCACGCGACCGAAAGCGACGGGGTCAAGGTGCTGCGGGCGGTGGCGACAGACGGCCATCGCCTGGCCCGTGTCGAGGAGCCGCTGCCGGAAGGCGCTGCCGGAATGCCGGGGGTGATCGTACCGCGCAAGACGGTGCTCGAGCTTAGGAAGCTGCTCGAAGAGACGAGAGAGGCCGTGGAGATCGGGCTCTCGGACACTCGCATCCAGTTTCGCGTCGGCCCGGTGCTGCTGACCAGCAAGCTGATCGACGGCACCTTTCCCGAATACGAGCGTGTGATCCCGCGCCACAACGACAAGCTGCTGCAGGTCGGAAAGCGGGACTTTGCCGAGGCCGTGGCGCGGGTTTCCGCAATTTCGACGGAGCGCTCGCGGCCGGTGAAGCTGTCTCTGGCGCGAGACCACCTCGTGCTTTCCGCCGTCAGCCCCGAGCAGGGCACGGCCACCGAGGAGCTTGACAGAGAGCGGGTCAAGTACGAAGCGACCCCGCTCGAGATCGGGTTCCAGGCACGCTACCTGAACGATATCACCGACCAGATCGCAGAAAATGTGGAGTTCCGGTTCGCCGACGGCACCGCGCCGACGGTGGTGCAGGATGCCGCGGATGCGAGCGCCCTCTATGTGCTGATGCCGATCAGGGTCTGAGCGAGCACTGCTCGGGGCCTCGCCCGAGCGGGGCGAGAAAGGGCAAGCCGGGGCGATGGCCAAGGCGGCGCTCCGCCTGCAGCGGCTGACGCTCAGCCATTTCCGGAATTATTGCGGGCTCGCCTGGCAGCCGGCTGCGCCGATCTCCGTGATCACCGGGCCGAACGGAACCGGCAAGACGAATCTGCTCGAGGCTGTTTCGCTGCTGGCGCCGGGCCGGGGCCTGCGTGGGGCGCGGCTCGGCGAGCTTGCCGAGACAGGGCCAGGAGGAGACGGCACCTGGGCGGTGGCCGGACGGTTCGCGCATCCGACCGAGGGCCTGCTTGACGTCGCCACCGGGACCGCGCCCGACGGGTCGACGGAACGGCGTGCATTCCGGCTGGACGGGCAGCCGGCGAGCCAAAGCGCTCTCCGCCGGCGGATCGCGATGGTGTGGCTCACCCCCGAGATGGCGGGCCTCTTTCAGGAAGGGGCGGCGGGGCGGAGGCGCTTCCTCGACCGGCTCGTTTATGCGCTCGAGCCGGGCCACGCGCGCGAGCTTGCGGCGTATGAAACGGCGATGAGCGGGCGGAACCGGCTGCTTGCCGAGGCGGCCCCCGACACGGCCTGGCTCGCCGGGCTCGAGGATTCGATGGCGCGCCACGCGGTCGCCGTGGCGGCGGCGCGCCGGCTGGTGGCGGCGGGGCTCGCCCGCGTGCTGCCGGAGGTTGCGCCGGGGCTGCCCGCGGTCGGGCTTATGCTGGCCTGCCCGATCGCCGAGCGCCTGGCCGAGGCGCCGGCGCTCGCGGTGGAAGAGTGGCTGGCCGGCGAGCTTGCGGCGCGGCGGCCGGCCGACCGGCAAGCGGGCGGAGCGAAGCTTGGGGTGCACCGGAGCGACCTCTCGATGCGGATTCTGCCAGGCGGTATGCCGGCGAGCCGGGCCAGCACCGGCGAGCAAAAGGCGTTGCTGCTCTCGGTCGTGCTGGCGCAGGCGGCGCTGGTCGCGGAGCGGCGTGGCTTCGCGCCGCTGCTGCTGCTTGACGAGCCGGTCGCCAGCCTCGATGCAGAACGGCGTCGGGCGCTGCTTGCGATTCTGGCGGCGGGCGGATTGCAGGTGCTTATGACGGGCGCCGAGGCCGAGCTGTTTCGCGGGCTTGGGGCGAAGGCGGAATTTCTGCCCCCGGCGGGCGGCTGGTAGGATGAGGCCGTTCCCCGGGTGCTTTACGCGGCGCGGGAGGGCGACCTATGACGCGGCGGGCATTGGGGCGTCGCCAAGCGGTAAGGCAACGGATTTTGATTCCGTCATTCGGAGGTTCGAATCCTCCCGCCCCAGCCATGATTTCAACCAGTCATACCAGCCGGCGATGCGTGCCAGCAGGCAAGATCAGGATCGTGGGCGACGAGGCAAAAGAGGCTGGACGGCTGCTCGCTTTCTCGGGGACGCGGCGGTGATCGAGAGGGTGCTGACCTGAGCGAGGCCGGGGCCGGCCGGACTTGCAATTGCGAGTGATTCGCATATAGAGCGGGTGAGCAACTCTCGAAGGGGTCACCACCATGCCATTCATCCTCGTGCGGGACGGCCGCCTTGGCCGGCGGTCCTTCCTCGGCGCAACGCTTGCCGCCGTGGGCGCGGTCGGCGCCCCGGCAGCGCGGGCGGCCGCGCCGCTCACGCTCTACAGCGCCCAGCACCCCCAGGTGGTCGACCTCCTGATCAGGCGGTTCACGAAGGAGACGGGCATCCCGGTCCGGCTGCACGCGGGCGAGGGACCGGAGATCGCAAGCCAGATCGTGGCGGAGGGCAGCGCCTCGCCGGCCGACGTGTTCTTCACCGAGAACTCGCCCGAGCTCATGCTGCTCGACGAGAAGGGGCTGCTGGCGCCGGTCGATCCCGCCACGCTGGCCGCAGTGCCGCGCCGCTACAGCGCCCCC
>Ga0335075_10013253_pt1 | contig 12415 bp, 11 predicted proteins | sample Lox_Sample_24_FD_206723 | JGI IMG/M metagenome (GOLD analysis project Ga0335075, IMG submission 206723) | Soil microbial communities from Loxahatchee National Wildlife Refuge, Florida, United States - Lox_Sample_2.4 | ecosystem: Environmental > Terrestrial > Soil > Wetlands | place: USA... | reverse complement strand
GTGCAACTATGCCCAGGCCCGGATGACCAGCCTGCGGAGCACCCCCGACGCTTACCTGACCCAGGGAAACTAGAGGCCGCCGGGCGGGATCCCGACCTGGATCCCCGAGCCCGCGCCCGCACGAACCAGCCACAGCCGGCCGGGCCACGCCCGGCCGGCTGGCCGCATCTTTCCGCCTGAACTTGAGGAATTCACCGGCGATTGCCAATCTAGGTACATCGTGGCCTTAACCGGCGCGGGAATAGGGGCGCGCAGTGGTGGCCAATGGCTAGCCTCAAACGGGGAACAGGCGGTCCAGGTGACAGTCAATGACGGCCTGGGCCTGCCCGGGCGAGGAGTGGCCAGCCAGGACGCTCGTGCCCAGGCCTGCGGACATGGCCAGCAGGCCGAGGGCTTCGGTATCCGGGTCCAGGCAGGCGGGCGATCGGCCCGCGGCTTGGGCAGATCGCAGCTGGGCGGCGATCACGTCGATCACGGCGGCTGAGTTCCCGGCCAGGGGGCCGATCGCCAGCGCCGGGTCGGTCAGCGAGAGCGCGAAGTAGGCCGTGTAGAGGACGGTGAACGTACGCCGCTCGTCATCGGCGGGCAGCCCCTCGGTCAGGATGGCGGCGATGACGTCGCGTGGGCTGACCGGGTCTTGCGTGTGCTTGATCGCGCTGATCCGCGCCATGACCCGCCCGCTGAACTGGGCTGCCAGCTGCTGCATGGCGAAGAGCATGAGCTCTTCCTTGGTGCCGAAGTAGTACTGGACCAGCCGCAGGGACACACCGGCTTCGGCCGCGACCTCGCGCATCCCGGTGGCATGCAGCCCGCGCGTGGCGGCCGTCCGCAGCAGCGCGTCCGCGATCTGCCGCCGCCGTTCCCCGTGGTCGACCCGCTTCGGCATCCGCCCACCGTACCCCTCGTCATCCGCCCGTCATATTCATGATACGTTCGTATCATAAAGATGACAGGGCCCGGCCGCAGGGAGGCGAACATGCTCGGAATTAAGCGCATCACCGGCGCAGCAGACCTGGCCACCGAGGGCGAGCCGGGATCGTGGGTCAGCGATGCGGCACGGGAGAAGTTCATGGCCGCCTACGAGCGGACTTTCGCGCTCTGGCCGCAGCCCTGCGAGGAGTTCGATGTCGGCACCGCGACCGCCACCACCCGCGTGCACGCCTACCGGCCGCATCCGGGCGGCGCGCCGGTCGTGCTGCTCACCGGTGCCGGGGGCAACGCAGCGGCCTGGTTCCCGCACGTGGCCGCCCTGGCCGGGAACGGCCCGGTCTACGGAATCGACATGCCCGGCGACGCGAACCCCAGCGTCCCGCGCGACCTGATAGCTCCCCCGGAGAACTGCGCCGCCTGGCTGGACGAACTGCTCGGCAAGCTCAGCGACGGGCCAGCCCACCTGGTGGGCTTCTCCTACGGCGGCTGGGTCGCCATGAACCAGGCCATCCGCGCGCCGCAGCGGGTCGCCTCCATCACACTGCTCGACCCCGCCGGGCTCACCAGGCTCGACGCCCGATTCTGGTGGTGGCTCTCCATCAGCGGCCTGGCCACCCTGACCCCGATGCCGCTGCGCCGCCGCCTCGCCCGGTGGCTGGACAGCCCGGCCATGCTGCAGCCGGAGCTCATGACACTCATGTGGGCAGCCATCCGCGGCTACCGGATGGAGCCGAAGTTCCCCGGCGTCCTCACCGACGACGAACTCCGCGCGATCACGGTGCCGATCCTGCTGATCGCCGGTGCGCGCAGCGCCCTGCTCACCCCGGCGCAGGCCCGCGCCCGGGGAAGCCTGATGCCGCACGCGGAGGTCGCCATCGTCCCCGGCAGCCACGGTGGATTCAGCCGGGTCGATGAACTGAACGACCGGATCGCCGCCTTCATCAAAGCCCACGCCACCAGCACGTAGATCAACAACAGGCGAGCTGCGTGCCGTACCGTCTAGGAGCCGGGCTGGACTGCGAAAGGGCTTCTGGGACCATGAAACGCGAGCGGGGGTCGGAGGGTGCCACGGCGGGTCTGGCCGCCGTCATACTGGGCACTGTCGCCTGGGGCTGCACCGGCATCTTTGTCCAGGAGATCCGCCTGGCCGCGCTCCCGATCACCTTCTACCGGCTCTGGCTGGGCGCCGGTCTCCTCGGGGTGCTGCTTCTGGTCCGGCGGCGCCCCCTCACCCTCCAGGTGCTGTGGCGCAGCGTCCCGGCCGGGCTCTTCCTGGCGGCCGACATCGCGCTGTTCTTCAGTGCGCTCAAGCTCACGACCGTCGCGGTGGCGACCGTCATCGGCGCGCTCCAGCCGGCGCTCGTTCTCATGGTGGCGGGGCGGTTGTTCGGCGAGCGCGTCGGGTGGCGCGTCGTCGTCTGGACGGCGGTCTCGATCGTCGGCATCGTTGCGGTCGCCCTCGGTCCGGGAATCCCGCGCGGCGAACACCTCACCGGTGACGCGCTCGCGGTGGGTTCGCTCGTCGCCTTCACCGGCTACTGGCTGGCCGCCAAGCGGGCCATCGGCGGGTCGGCCGACTCCGACCGCTTCACCTTCGGGGTCATGCTGGTCGCGGCAGCAGCGATGACACCCATCGCCTTCCTCTGCGGGCAGCCCCTCGGGCCGGTCCGCCCGGCCGACTGGTTCTGGCTCGCGCTCCTGGCCCTGGTTCCAGGTTCCGGGCACTTGCTGTTCAACTTCGCCCACCGCTTCATCGACGTGTCGGTGAGCTCCGTTGTGAGCGCGGGCAATCCCATCGTCGCTTCGCTCCTGGCTCTCCTTGTCCTCGGCCAGCCACTCGACGCCGTGCAGATTGCCGGGGGCATCGTCGCCGTCCTCGCGATCGCGGCGGTCGCACACCAGGCCGCGGACGCGAACCGGGCCCGCCGGCTCGCCGTACCCATCAATGACGGAGCTGGCCAGCTCAAACCCGCACCCTGGCCCGGTCGGCAAGGTGCCGAGGGTGAGACCTGCTCAGCTGAGTGACGCGCTCGCTGCCCGCAGGTCGTCCAGGGCGGCTGCGGTGTAAGGCGTGAGTCCGCCCGCGGTAGCGGGGTCGGCCTCCAGCCATTGGGAGTAACCCCGCTTGAACGCAAGGACGCCGATCTCGCCGGCCAGGTGCGCGATCGGGTCCGGCACGCCCCGTGCCACCAGCGCATCGGTCACGGCCGCAGCCAGGCCCACGCTCTTGAGGGCGTCTCGCTCCTGCAGCTCGGCGTTGGCCGCGATTGCTGCCTTCAGGCGGGGGCCGAGCTCGCGGTTCATCGGGCCCATGGCGCTCGCCGCCCGTTCGAGCCCGGCCGCGACCGCCTCGAGCGGGCTGGCGGTCGGCGGCGCCTCGGCGATCCCCTCGGCCAGCAGCCGGCTCAACGCTTCTTGCCCGGCTGCGAGGAGCTCGCGCTTGTCGGCGAAGTGCCGGAAGAAGGTGCTCTTCGTGACCCCGGCGCGCTCCGCGATCTGCGCGACCGTCGTGGCGTCGTATCCCTGCTCGGTGAACAGGTCCACGGCCGCCAGGACCATCCTCTCCCGCGCGCCAGGTTCCCATCGGGCCATGAGCCCCATCCTAGGTGATGCGACCTTTGTCCCATCACCCTGCTACAGTGATGGGACAAAGATCCCATCACTTTCGGGGAGAACCTCATGCAGGTCTTCATCACCGGCGGCAGCGGGCTGATTGGTTCTGCCGTCGTCGCCGAGCTACTCGGCAACGGCCACACCGTCCTCGCCCTGGCCCGCTCCGACTCGTCCGCGACGGCCCTCGAGACCGCCGGGGCGAAGACCATTCGCGGCGACCTCGCCGATCTGGGCGCACTCCGCACCGGCGCCGGAGACGCCGACGGGGTGATCCACCTGGCCTTCGCCAACACCTTCAGCAGCCCCGACGCCCTAGCCGCGGCGGTCGCTGAGGAGGGCGCCGCGCTCGCCGCCCTGGGCGGCGAGCTCGCCGACAGCGGCCGCCCCCTCATCACCGTCTCGGGCACGCCCTACGTCCCAGGCCGCGCCTCCACTGAGGCCGACCCACTGCCGACCGACGGGCCGGTCGGCGGTCGCAGCCGCTCAGTCATAGCGGCCCTGGAACTGGCCTCGCGGGGAGTCCGGAGCGCGGCCGTCCGCCTGCCGCGCACCGTGCACAACCAGGGCCGGGGCGGATTCGCCGGCCTGCTGACCGAAATGGCCCGCCGCAGCGGGGTATCCAGCTACCCGGGCGACGGCACCCAGCGCTGGCCAGCCGTACACGCGCTCGACGCGGCCGTGCTCTTCCGGCTGGCCCTGGAGAAGGCGCCGGCCGGCACGGCGTGGCACGCCGTGGCCGACCAGGGCGACACGGTGCGCGACATCGCCACCGTCATCGGCAGGCGGCTGGGGCTCCCGGTCGAAGCGGTGCCACAGGAGACCTTCGGCATCCTCGGCCCGATCTTCGTGACCGACCAGCCCTCATCCAGCGCCCACACCCGCCAGGCGCTCGGCTGGGCTCCAAGTCAACCAAGCCTGCTCGAGGACCTGGAGAACATCCAGCCCTGACGCGGCTCGCGAAGGGACACGAGATGACAGACACTTCGATAGTGACTGCCCCGGGGCACGGCTAGCCCCGGGCGGCCGCCGTCAGCGACGGATCGGAGGAGACGCGGCATGGCAGGCGAGCTTGAGCACTTCCGGATGCTGATCGGCGGCCGGGCGGTCGACGCGGATTCCGGGGCGACCTTCGAATCACACAACCCCTACACCGGCCGGCCGTGGGCCGTGGTGCCTGACGGCGGGCGCGCCGACGTGGACGCGGCGGTGGCTGCGGCTCGTGCGGCGCTGGACGGCGAGTGGGGCTCGATGACCGGGTTCGCCCGGGCGGCGCTTTTGCGGCGGCTGGCCGATGTCGTCGACGCGAATGCGGAACGGCTGGCCCGCCTCGAGGTCAACGATTCCGGCAAGCTGTACCGGGAGATGATCGGGCAGCTCAACGGCCTGGGCGGGTGGTACCAGTACTTCGCCGGCCTGGCGGACAAGATCGAGGGACGTCAGATCCCCTCGCCCAACCCCAGCTACCTCGTGTACACCCGGCGCGAGCCGGTGGGGGTGGTGGCGGCGATCACCCCGTGGAATTCCCCGCTGCTGCTGATGACCTGGAAGGTCGCCCCGGCGCTGGCGGCGGGCTGTACCGTGGTGATCAAGCCCTCCGAGCACGCGCCGGTCTCGACGCTGGGGTTCGCCGAGCTCATCGAGCAGGCCGGATTCCCGCCTGGCGTGGTCAACGTGGTCACCGGCCTGTCCCGCGAGACCGGGGCCGCGCTCGCCGCGCACCCCGGTGTCGACAAGGTCGCGTTCACCGGCTCGACCGCGACCGGCCGGGCCGTGGCCAGGGCGGCGGCCGAGAACATCAGCAAGGTGACGCTGGAGCTCGGCGGCAAGTCGCCGCAGGTCGTCTTCCCCGACGCTGACCTGGCCGCGGCGGCCAACGGGATCGTGGCGGGCGTATTCGCCGCCACCGGGCAAACCTGCATGGCCGGGTCCCGGCTGATCGTGCACCAGGACGTCCACGATGAACTGATCCGGCTGGTCGCCGAGCGGGCCGCGAGAATCAAGCTGGGCGACCCCAACGGCGCGGACACCGAGATGGGACCGGTGGCCAACGCGCCGCAGTACCAGAAGGTCCTGGGCTACCTGCAGACAGCCAGGGACGAAGGGGCCACGATCGCCTGCGGGGGTGCCGCCGACAGCGGGCTCGGCGGCCTGTTCGTCAAGCCGACCGTGCTCACCGGCATCACGCCCCAGTCAACCCTCTACCAGGAGGAGGTCTTCGGACCGGTGCTGGCCGCCTTGACCTTCACCGACGAGGACGAGGCGATCAAGCTCGCCAACGACACGCCGTACGGGCTGGCCGGAGCGGTCTGGACCAAGGACGTGCACCGCGCCCACCGGGTAGCCGCCCGGATCAAGGCGGGCAGCGTCTGGATCAACGCCTACCGCGTCGTGGCCCCCTCGGTGCCCTTCGGCGGGTTCAAGCATTCCGGGCTGGGCCGGGAGAACGGCATCCACGCCATCGACGAGTACCTCGAGGAGAAGTCAGTCTGGGTCGAACTCACCGGCGGCACCCGCGACCCCTTCACCCTCGGCTGATCCGCATTCCCCACCGGCCGGCGGGCGTTAAGGGGCCCGGCAGCCGAGCGCGCGCAGTTGGGCGCGGCCCTCGTCGGCTCGCTCTTCCAGCAGCAGCAACGTGCACGCCCGCTCGAAGCTGGCGCCGATGCGCTCCCAGCTGGCCAGCGATCGTTCCAGCGCTGCGCGGTTGCCGGTAAGCCGCCCGGTGGCGCGGGCCAGGCAGGCCTCGGCCCAGTAGTTCTCCTCGCCCGCCGGAGCCGCCGCGGCGAGACGGCGGTCAGCGTCAGGCAGTCTGGCCGCCGCCGCCACCTCAGCGGCGATGGCCCAGGTGTAGGGGCGCAGCGAGTACCAGCGCAGCGTGCCGTACCACGGCTCAGTCCCGATCGGCAGGTCAGCGACGGCGGCGACCGCCGCGTCCATGCGGCCCTCGTGCATGGCGACGCGCGCGTCGATGAAGGCGGCGAACGAGATCAGGTTCGTTCCGCCAGCCTGGTGGGCGCCGGAACCGATAACCAAGCTGACCCGGTCGACCCACCTGCGGCAGCCCTCCTCGTCGCCGCGCAGGCGGTGGGCCAGTACCACGGCGTAGGCGGCCGTGCCCATCGTGCGGGCCGCGGGGCGGCCTGCTTGCTCCCACGCCTGCCACATGCTGTCCGCCAGCCCGAGAGCCTCGTCGAAACGACCCTGCAGGACCAGCGGAAGGATCGGCTTGGCCGCCGTCAGGTATGGCTGGCCGCCCGCGATCTCGTCCTCGCTTGCCATCCGGGCCGCAGCCAAGGCGGCGGGCAGGTCGCCGGCGGTCACGGAGATCTCGGTGAGCATGTAAAGGGTGTCGGCGATCTCGGTACCGCAGCGCGGCTCGTGCCGGGGCATGCTGGCCAGCAGCGCGGCGCGTTCCTTGCTGACCCGGTGCGCCTCGCGCAGCTTGCCGCTGGTGTCCAGTCCGACGATGACAGCGTCCAGCGCGGCATTGATCAGGACCGGGTCGCCGGTCCGGCGGGCGGCGGCCAGGGCATCGTGGGCCAGCGCCGGGTGCGGCACCGATTTTTCCTGGTGCGAGGTCCACGCGACGGCAGCGGCCAAGTACGCGGCGGCAATGAGGTCATCGGCGGGCGCGGCGCCGGACGCCTCGGTGACCAGCCGCCGAAGGAACTCGTATGGCTTGTCTTCCGGGAAGTTGCCGGCGAAACGGTCGGCGATGGTGGCTGCCCAGGCCAGCGCGACGGCCCGGCCGTGGCCGTCCTGGGCCGCCGCGGCCCGGTCGGCCGAGGTCAGCAGCAGGTCGAAGGCCCGGGCTCCGTCCCCTTCGGCCATGGCCACGTCGGCCGCGGTGCGCAGGTCGCGGGCCGCGCGGCCGGGCGCAGCGGCGAGAGCGGCAGCCGTCTGGTAGTGCTCGCGGGACTCGCCGAGGAACCGCCGGGCGTACGTGAGATGCCCGAGGCAGCGGGCCAGCTGGTGGCGCAGTTCCTGCTCATCCGGGGAGGCAGCCCATGCGGTGGCGGCCCTGAAGTCGTCGGCGGCTGCGTCAAACGTCGGTCCCCAGTCCGTGCCCTCGACCAGCAGCCGCTCCAGGCTCTCCGCAGCGGCGCCAGCCCACCGCAGGTGGGCGGCCCGGACCGTGGGCTCCTCGCCGCTGGCCGCCAGCCGGTCGAGCGCATACCCGCGGATCGTGGCCAGCATCTGCCACCGGCTACCCGCAGTGTCCCACCGATGGACCAGCAGGCTCTTGTCGGTCAGCCTTCCCACCAGGTCGGCGGCCAGGCTCCGGTTGCCCGGCGCGCACACGGCGACGGCCGCGTCCAGGTCGAACCCGCCTGCGAACACACCAAGCCTGCGAAACATGCGGCGCTCGTCGTCGTCGAGCAGGTCATGGCTCCAGTCGATGACGGCGCGAAGCGAGCTGTGCCTCTCATTGGCTCCCCGATTCCCGGCGAGCAGCCGGAGGTGGTCGTCCAGCCCGGCCAGCAGGCCATCCGCGCCCAGGGACGCGCTGCGCGCCGCGGCGAGCTCGATCGCGAGCGGCATTCCGTCGAGCCGGACGCACAGCTCGCTCACCACCGCGGGAGCGGCAGTGAAGTGCGGGTCGATGACACGGGCGCGGTCGAGAAACAGCCTCCCGGCCTCGCTTCCGCCCTCTCCCCCGTCGGCGACGACCGACAGGGGCCGGACGGCGACGATGCGCTCCCCCGCGATGGCGAGTCTCTCCCTGCTGGTCGCCAGCACCGTGAGGCTGGCGCAGTTGGCCAGCAGCTTCTCGGCGAACGCGGCTGCCACCGGCACCAGGTGCTCACAGTTGTCCAGGACCAGCAGTGCCTTCCCGCGGCCGAAGTACTCATGCAGCACCGCGTCCAGGGACTGCCCGGCGCGCTCGGTCAGGCCCAGGACGGCCGCCGCCGCCTCGGCGACATACCCCTCCCGGACCGGGACGAGGTCGACGAAGCTGGCCCCCAGCGGATACTGAATGGCCGCTGCCTGGGCAACCGCGGCGGCCAGCCGGGTCTTGCCGACGCCACCGGGTCCGAGCAAGGTCACCAGGCTGCTGCGCCCGAGCGCGGTGAGCACCTCGGATTGCTCATGTGACCGGCCGATGAAGCTGGTCCGGGCACCGGGAAGCCCAGCGACCACGGCCGTCCCCGCCTGCTGCCGGGTGGTCACCATGGGTGCCGTTCCGAAACGCAGACACTTGCCGTCACTCGGCCCCCTGGCCTCGGGAGTAACCCGCAGCATCCGCGGTCAGCGTGGGCGCCGACCGGGCCCGTACTCGCAGGAACCGCGGACAGGAATCATGGTAGGCACGCGCCAATAACTTGCGCCAGACGTACGCTCGGCACCCGATCTCCTGGGCTGCGTCACCTCACGCTCGTGTCGGGCATAATGCTGGAGCGCTCCGGCACGGGCCGCTGCGGCCCGGGGCCATGGCCGGGAACGGCAAGCTCGTGGCGTGGGACGGAGGCGCAGGTGGCTCTGCCGGGCGCGGTCGGCTTTGACCTCGACATGACGCTGATCGACTCGCGGCGGGCCATCATGGCTTCCTTCGCCGAACTGGCCCGCGAGACCGCCACCACCATCGACCTGGACCACGTGGACCGCCGGCTCGGGATCAAGCTCGAGGACGAGGTGGCGTTCTGGTTCCCGCCCGGCGAGCGAGCCGAGGCGGCGCGGATCTACCGGAAGCACTACGTGCGGCTGGCGGCGGAGCTGACCACCGCGTTGCCGGGCGCTCCCGAGGCGCTGGCGGCGGTGCGGGCCGCAGGGGAACGGGTGATCATCATCACCGCCAAGCACGCGATCTCGGTGGAGCCGAGCATGCGGGCCGTCGGGCTGGCCGCGGACGAGCTGTTCACCTTCGTCCACGGCCCAGAGAAGGCGGCGGTGCTGCGCCGCCTGGACGCGGCCGCCTACGTCGGCGACACCCCGCCCGACATGGCCGCCGCGGTGCAGGCGGGAACGCGGGCAGTCGGGGTCGCGACCGGCTCGTTCGCCGCCGCGGACCTGGCCGGCGCGGGCGCCGGTGTGGTGCTCGACTCTCTTGAGCAGTTTCCGGCCTGGTACGCCGGCGCTGCCTAGCTATCGCTGGAACTCACGAGCCGCCCACCCGATCAGACTGGCAGGCAGCCGTAGCTCACCACCGAGAAAACCCCTCTGGCTGGCCTCCGCAGCCGACCAGATGGCCAGCAGCGACACCGGCCGCCACAGCCGTACCCGCTCGGCGTCCACCGGCAGCACCCGCCGGTACCCGCTCAGGTACACCCGCTGCAGCCTGCGCCGCAGCACCCGCATGAGCATCCGGCGCGCCCGCCGCGGCGGCGCCACCGCGGCGATCTCGAACCACAGCAGTGTCCGCGCGATGTCGCCGTGCCGGTCGCCGACGCCGGCGTTCGTCCAGTCGATGACGTGCAGCGCCGGCTCTCCCGGAGCGGCCAGCACGTTGCCCGGATGAAAGTCGCCGTGGCACACCACCGGATCGGCGACTTCCAGCCGGTCCCGGACCAGCTCCACGGTCCGCAACGCGGCGGCGAGCTGCCCGCCGTCACCGGACTTGGCCAGGCGCCGGGTCAGCCGCAGCCACTTGTCCAGCACCGGGCCCGGGCCGGTGTCCGCCGGTGGGCTCCCGAGCCGGTGCAGTTCCGCGTGCGCGCCGCCCATCCGGACCAGCAATTCCAGGAACCCGCTGCCGCTCGCGGCCGCGGTCAGCGGCACGCCGGGCGCCCGGGCCATCACCTGGACCGGCAACGGCAGCGCCCCGCCCGGAGCCAGCACCGTCAGCACCTCCGGTGCGGGGTAACCCTGGGCAGCGACCCAGCACTGGACCGCGCTGTCCTGCCGCAGCATTTCGTAGCGGGCCGCTGCCGCGGGGACCCTCGCCACCAGCGGGGCCGACCACCGCGACGGCAGGCCCGCCCCGGCGAACCGCAGCCCGTACACCCTGAAGTCGGCCCCGCCGCTCAGCCGCTCCGGCGGGGCGTCATCGGTGACCGCCCCGTAGCCCTGGCCAGTCAGCCACCCTCGCACCGCAGCCGAGATGTCCCCGGGTTCAGGCGCAGGCACCATGTCCAGAAGCTACTCGAGGCCCGGTAGCGGACCGGACGGCCCGCGGGCTACGGCTCGACGTCGTGATCGTCCGGGGGCTCGGCCGGGTTGTCGCCAGAATCGGCCGGAGGGCGAACGCATCCCGCGCATGGGCCGCTGTCTTCCTGGATGTAGCGAGACTGGTTCGTCAGGTCGACGGCGGCATCAATGGGGGACTCGGTCTCCGCGTGGGCGAAGGCCGGGTCGGCTACGGACGGGTCCACGATCAGCACTTCGCCGGAGAGAACGGTCAGCGCCGCCTGTTCAAGCCGCTTCGGGTCCGGGACGACCACCTGGCCAGCGTCCGGCGGGGCCTTGGCCCCGGCCAGGCGCCCGGCCCATGCGGCGAACGTGTCCTTCAGCGGGCTGCCCTCGATCAGGCCACTCAGATATTCCCTGACAATCTGAACGACCTCGCTGCCGCCGATGTCCGGGATCGAGATCGTGCTCGCGACCGCGCTGGCGGCGAGGTCCCCGGCCTGCTCCGCGCGCTTAGCCGCCGCATTGGCCTGCGTCTGCTCGTTCTCTATCGTGGTGAGCCGGCCGCCGACATCGGGCGCGTCGCGGACCGGGCCATCGAAAGCGGCCTCGCCGGCCGCCGCCTGCTCCCCCGCGATCAGGGCGGGCGAGGACGCGGCCCCCAGCGCGAGAGCCTGCAGTTCGCCCACCCGGCGGGCCAGGTCGGTTTCGGTGGGTGTCGCGTCAGCGTCGCCGTCGCCGGCTGGCGGGCTGCTGATGTCATGGATTTTCAGCACCAGGCCGGTCAGGACGGGCTGGGCAGGCGCGGCGGTGAACTGGCTGCGGATCTGTGTGTAGATGGCCAGTTCGCCCTCGGCCTCCAGCTTGCGCTGCAGCGCCACGATGTAGGCCGACTTCATCTGCCGCTGAAACGTGGAGGCGAGCGCCGCCGGCGCGGCCAGGCCGACGAGAACGGCGACGAGCAGGCCCGCCAGGAGCACATAGATACCGGTCCAGACCCACCAGGGAAGACTGGCGAGCGATCCGGCGTGGTCCGCGGCGTCACGCACCGCCACGATTTCGGCTCCGGGAAGGTCAAGAACGTTGGCCAGCCAGACGAGCAGCAAGACGGCCTGGGCCCCCAGCAGGAACGACAGCAGGATGTCGGCGCCTGCCTTGACCGCGAGCCGGTCCGACCCGTTCATCGCGCGCCACACGCTGAACGCGGCCCAGACGGCAGGAGGGAACAGCAACCCGGCGAAGGGCTGGACGGTCACCAGATTGTGCTTGACGGCGAGCATGATCGTGGCGGCCACCGTCGCGGCCAGCAATATGTCGGGCAGACGCCGGAGCCAGCGGCTCGATGCGGCGCCCACTCGCGGAAACAGGAGCAGGCACGCCCAGGCGCCGCAGCCCGCGGCGAAGGCGGCGGGCAGCATGGCGCCAGCCGCACGCACGAGAGCCGGGCCGCCCTGCGCGTACAGCAGCCACGCCGTCCCGCCAGCTACCCCGGCCACGATCAGACCGCGTAGACCAGAAACGCCCGGGACGCCGGTGAGATAGGCCTGCCTTCATCGGGACACCGCGGACGATGCCGCGCCCGATCTCGGCCACCTGGCGCAAAGAGAAGAGAATGATCAGCGCGCCGATCACGGCGGGCAGGAGCACCGTCGCCCACACCGGGTCGTGCACCGACTCCCCGGTGATGACCACCGAGGCGGCAAAGGCGAGCGTGACGCCGATGCCGAGGTCGAGGCATACCCGGGTAACCGTGGCGTCGGACAGGCCCGCGAGCCGGACGCCGAAGCCGGGCCGCCGGCCATCACCC
>Ga0335075_10013252_pt1 | contig 12416 bp, 14 predicted proteins | sample Lox_Sample_24_FD_206723 | JGI IMG/M metagenome (GOLD analysis project Ga0335075, IMG submission 206723) | Soil microbial communities from Loxahatchee National Wildlife Refuge, Florida, United States - Lox_Sample_2.4 | ecosystem: Environmental > Terrestrial > Soil > Wetlands | place: USA... | reverse complement strand
TGCGCGGGCACCTCGCGCACCTTGCGGTAGACGATGTAGCGCACCATCGGCATGAACATGAAGATCAGCCGATCGCGCAGCTGCGGATCGCCGCTGCTGCGGTACTCGTGCCACAGTGCCAGCACTTGCACCGCAGGTACTCTCGCCGCCCGCTTTCCGAGTGTTTCCATGCGTCGCGTTCTGGGTATCGAGGGATGGAACGACAGATAGTGTCGCCGCCGCGCTGCTCGCGTCCGAGCCCCGGCCTGCGCTGGAGCGACGCGGACTAATTCGCGATTACCAAAGGATCCCCTGCCCGATCCGCGTGGCGCTCACGTAATGACCGCAGCGGTCGATCACCAAGCGTGGAGGGACTTGCGCGGTCGTGTGCGCGCCGGCGCCTCGCTCAACACTGAAAGGAAATCCTCCGCAAAATCTCAAGTTAGCCCGGAGGGCGTCGATCACCATGATTGATACCAAGCGCGAGGCGGCCCAAGGAACGGGCCGCGTCCTACGTTTTCAGGGAGAAAACGCCATCATGAGCTCGCCAATTTTGCCTGCACAGGGCCCCACCGGCCCAACCATCGAGAAACCAGCCGCAAGCCTTGCCCCCACCGGCCAGCGCGTCGAGGCCGGTGCCGACTCCGGCATCGGCGACGTCGGCACGTTCATCGCCCAGCTCGCCGCCGGGGTCAGCGCGCTCAGCATCGAAGCCGGCCGCGGCGAGGGTGGGCGGGTTCCAGATCACGTGCTCGACCAGATCACCGCCGCCGCCAGGATCGGCGCGCAGCTGCGCGAGGCCGGCCACGAACTGCGCTTCTTCCCGGCTGCCGACGGCGGCCGGGTGCAGATCGAGGTGCACGACCGCGACGGCAACAAGCTCGGCATGCTCTCGCCCGCGGCGGCGCTCGAGCTCGCCGCCGGCAGCCCGCTGAACTAGGAGGACGCGCCATGTCCACGTCAGGGGTATCGCTCAATTCCACCGCCGGCGCACCGCTGTCGGTCACCGGCCTCGCGTCCGGGCTGGACACCACGGAGATCATCGCCGCGCTGATGTCCGCGGAACGTGAGCCGGTCACGCACATGACCGAGCAGGAGAACAAGCTGGAGGGCACCAACACGGCGCTGCAGAGCGTGCAGACGAGCCTGCAGAGCCTGTCCTTCGAGGTCGCCGAATTCGCCGTGCCGTCGCTGTTCGAAGACTCGCAGACGGCCACCTCCAACGAACCGGCGCGCGTGAGCGCCGCCGCCAGCACCGGCGCGGCGGTCGGCGGCTACGAGGTGGAAGTCACGCAGCTCGCGACCTCCGCCCAGCGCACGTTCGCGTTCACCAGCCCGACGGCCGAAGAAACGCTCACGATCGACGGCAAGGAATTCAAGCTCAAGGCCGGCGAGAGCGCCAAAGAACTCGCGAGCGCGATCAACGCCGACAGCAGCGCCACGGTGTTCGCCGCCGCGACGGAAGCCGGCACGATCGTGCTGTCCAACCGCGAAACGGGCACCACGGGCCCCGAATTCATCAAAGTCGTCGACGCCGGCGGCACGCTGGTGGAAAAGGAAGGCGCCGCCAAGGAAGGCCAGAACGCCGAATACAAGGTCGACGGCGAAGCCGGCGTGTCCGCGTCGAACACCGTCACGAACGCGATCCCCGGCGTCACGCTCACGCTCGGCGGGCTCACCCCCGCCGGCCCTGTGACGATCGACGTCCAGCCGCCGGGCCCCAGCGCCGCCGCCATCGAAACGCAGGTCAACTCCTTCATCAAGCTGTACAACAGCACCGTCGAAGCGATCCAGAAACAGCTCACCACCAAGCCGCTCGCCAAAGCGAGCAGCGCGAGCGAATTCGCCACCGGCGCGCTGTTTGGGGACCTCGAACTGACGAGCCTGCTGGACAACATGCGCGCGGCGATGTACGAACCGATCACAGGCCTCGAAGCCGGCATGTCCAGCCCGTTTGACCTCGGCATCGCCACCGGCGGCTCCAGCGGGTCGGGGACGGCCTCGCAGGCCTCCATCGAAGGCCTGCTCACGCTCAACGCGAGCAAGCTCAGCGAAGCGGTCAAGACCAACCCCGCCGGCGTCGAGCAGATGCTCACCCAGTGGTCGAAAAGCCTGCAGAGCACGATCAACGTCGTCAGCGAAGCCGGCGGCGGGCTGGAAACGCGCGTCAACGGCGACACCGCGCAGATCACGCAGCTCTCGAGCCAGATCTCGAGCATGAACGAAATTCTCGCCGACCGCGAAAAAGCGCTGGAGGAGACTTACGCGCAGCTCGAAGCGGTGATCTCGCAGAACTCCGAGCAGAGCTCGTACATCGCCAAACAGGCCGAATCGCTCAGCAGCATCTGACGCCGGCCTTGAAAAAGGCGCCTCGGGCCTCAATTTTTCGGCCGCGAGGACGATCATTAGAGGAGATGAGCAACCTCACCGCACCACACACCGCCTACCGCAGAGGCGAGGTGATGGCGGCGACGCGCGGTCAGCTGGTCGTGCTGCTGTACGACGGCGCGCGTCGCTTCCTGCGCCAAGGCGCGATGGCGATGCGCGAAGGCAAGGTCGAGCGCGCGCACAACGCGCTGCGCAAAGCCGAACGCATCATCAACCACCTCGACGGCACGCTCGACTTCGACCAGGGAGAAGTGCCACAGCTGCTGCACGCGCTCTACCAGTTCTCGCTGCGCCACCTCAACCAGGCGCGCCGCGAGCAGGACGCGAGCAAGGTGGAGGAGATCGGCGCCATGCTCGGCGAGCTGCGCGAGGCCTTCAACGACATCGCCGACGAGGGCGACCCCACGTGAGCACACCGTCGCCGGGGGGGGAGACGGCGAGCGATCGGCACGGCGCATGCTCCCCCGCGGGGGAGTCGGCGCTCGCGCCCTACCAAGCCATCTGCGAGCACGCCGAGCTCGAACTGGAGCTCGCCGGGCGCGGCGAAATCGACTCGCTGGCGGCGCTGGGGGCGCGCTGGGGCGAGCTGGCAGCCAGCCTGCCCGAGCATCCCCCCGCGGCCGCCGCCGAGCTGCTCGAACGCGCGCGCCTGATCCACCAGCGCACGCACATCGAGCTCGTGCGCCTGCGCGACGCGCTGCTCGCCGACGTACGCACCACGGCGCGGGCACGCAGGACCGCCGACGGCTACGCCGGTCAGCTGCGCTCGCGGCCGAGGATCGATCACCGCGCGTAGGTTCGCTCTAAAGGTCTGCGCGCAGACGCCGATCAAGAGAGCGTGGCCCCTCGATAGCCACGTTGTGACGACTCAGGGAGAGCGTCGCCTTCAGCCCAGGGAGGGCGGAAAGGACGGGCGGGCGGCATTTCATCATGGCTCTCGTGGATTCCACTCAGCAGCTGCTCGAGGCCGCCATGCGCGGCTCATGGCAGCGCGAGACGGCGCTCACCAACAACATCGCCAACGCCGACACGCCTGGGTATCGCCCCCAGGAAGTCAACTTCGAGTCGGTGCTGCAGGGCGCGGTGAACACCGGCGAAGAAGCAAGCGAAGTGCAGTTCCAGACCGTCACCCTCCCCGACGAAGCCGGGCCCAACGGCACCGGCGTGAGCATCGACCAGGAATCGGCCAAGCTGGCCGAAAACGGGCTCGACTACCAGGCGCTCACCGAGGTCGCCGGTGCGCGCGACGACATCCTGCGCTCCGCCATGGGGGCGGCCACGTAATGGGCCTGTTCGACGCCATCAGCATCGCCGGCAGCGGGCTCACCGCGGAGCGCATCCGCATGGACGTGACCGCCGAGAACCTCGCCAACGCCGACACCACCAAGGCGGCCAACGGGCAGCCCTACCAGCGCCAGGAGGTCGAGCTCGAACAGGTCGGCGCGGGCGACTTCTCCAGTGCGCTCGGCGGCGCGCTGCAGGCCGGCGGCGCCGGCACGAGCGCCGGCGCGCCCCCAGGCGGCGTGAAGGTCGCCGGGATCGTCGCCGACGCCACGCCCGACCAGCAGGTCTACGACCCCGGCAACCCCGAAGCCGACGCCCAGGGCTACGTCAAGCTGCCGAACATCAGCACGGTCACCGAAATGACCGACCTGATCTCCGAGTCGCAGTCCTATCAGTCGGACGTCACCGCCATGCAGACGGCCAAGTCGATGTTCACCTCGACGCTCGGGCTGCTCAAATGATCATCCCGCCGCTCGGCGGGCTCGGCACGCAGCTGTCGGCCTCGCAGGCGCCCGGCCTGGCACAGGGCGTGCAGGGCGGCGCATCCTCGCCGTCGGGGGAAGCCGGCGGGGTGGCCGGCGGCGAAGCGGGCGGCTTCGGCGGCGAGCTCACGGAAGCGATCTCCTCGCTGGAGAAGACGCAGGACAGCGCCTCCAGTGCCTCGCAGGCGCTCGCCACCGGCAGCGTCAGCGACCCCGAGAGCGCCGTGATGACCGTCGAGGACGCGCAGCTGGCGATGGAACTCGCCGCGCAGGTCCGCACCAAGGCCACGGAAGCCGTGCAAACGATCTTCAACACCCAGGTCTAGCCCATGCCCACAGCGCAACTCGCCTCCAGGCTCACCCCGCGCGGCTGGCTGATCGCCGGCGCCACCGCCGTCGGCGCGATCCTGTTCATCTACCTGTTCGTGCACATGGTCTCCGCCCCCAGCTACACCACCGTGGTCAGCGGCGTGGAACCGGCGCAGACGGGCAAGATGACGAGCACGCTCGCCACCGCCGGCGTCAGCTACGAGCTGCAGAATGGCGGCACCGCGATCGCCGTGCAGTCGAACCAGACCGCCAAGGCGCGCGTCGCGCTCGCCGGCGCGAACCTGCTCGGCAACTCCCAGCCCGGCTTCGATCTATTTGAAAAAGAAAAACTCGGCTCGAGCAACTTCCAGCAGCAGGTCAACTACCAGCGCGCGCTGCAGGGCCAGCTCGACGAAACCATCGACAGCGTGCAGGGCGTCTCCGGCGCCCAGGTCGAGCTCGTGCTGCCGAGCGCCCAGAACCAGATCTTCGGCGAAAACCAGGACACCTCATCGGCCGCCGTCGCGCTCTCGGGGACCAGCGCGCTGGCCCCCAGCTCCGTGCGCGGGATCGCCCAGCTCGTCGCCTCGAGCGTCCCCGGCCTGCAGCTGAGCAAGGTCACGATCACCGACGCATCCGGCGAGCTGCTCTGGCCGACCGGCTCCGGCGGCGCGGGCGGCACCGGCAACAGCGTGCAGGAAGCCGAGCAGAGCTATGACCAGAGCATGGAGGCGAGCCTCGACGCGATGCTCGCGCAGACGCTCGGGCCGGGCAAGGCGCAGGTGCTCGTGTACGCCAACATGAACGTCAACCAGACGAGCAAGGAATCGCTGGAATACGCCAAAACCGGCACGCCCACGCAGCAGAGCAAGTCGGTGGAAACGCTCAGCGGCACCGGCACCAGCGCGGGCGGCGTCACCGGCACCGCCGCGGCAGCCGCCGGCACGACCGGCGGCGGCAAGTCCAACTTCAAACACGAAACCACCACCTCCTCGCTCGGCGTATCGAAGACCGTCACGCACTCCACGATCGCCCCCGGCACCGTCGAAAGCCAGCACGTCTCCGTGCTGCTCGACAAATCCGTTCCCGCCTCCGCGCTGCCGGCGATCCGCGAAGCGGTCACCAACGCCGCCGGCATCCAGACCAAGCGCGGCGACACCATCTCCATCGGCCAGGTCGCCTTCGCCAAGTCGAGCACGGCCGCCGCCGCCAGCAGCCCGCTGAGCATGGCCAAGTACGTGTTGCTGGGGCTCGGCGCGCTGATCTTCCTGTTCTTCACCACGCGCTCGCTGCGCAAGCGCGAGAAGGAGACGATCGAGGAGCCCAAGTGGCTGCGCGAGCTGGAGGCGCCGATGCGCCTGTCCGAACTCGAACGCGAAACGCGCCCCATGCAGGCGCTGGCGGGCAGCGGGGGTGGCGGCAGCGCCGGCGGGATGGGCGCAGCGGGCGCCGGCGGCGTGCCCGTCGGCGCAGGGGTCGCGGTGGGCGCCGGCGCCAACGGCGCGCCCAGCACTCCCAGCGCGCGCTCGCAGGTGGAGCAGCTCGTGGACACCCAGCCCGACCGCGTCGCCCAGCAGCTACGCAACTGGATGCAGGAGGGCTAAGCGCAGGTGGCAGGCGAGTCGACAGCCGAGACCCTGCCGGCGCTCGCGCCCGCCGCCGGCGAGCAGCTGCCGGCGCCGCTCGAGGAACTGGCCGGCACGCGCAAGGCCGCGGTGCTAATGGCCGCGCTCGGCTCCGAGCGCGCGGCCAACGTGCTGCAGCGCCTGAGCGAGGAGGAGATCGAGGCGCTGTCGATCGAAATGGCGGCGCTGAACGCCGTCGCCGCGGAGACGACCGAATCGATCTTCATCGAGATCGCCGAGCTCGCCAACGGCGGCGAGTCGGGCACCGCCGGCGGCATGGAGTATGCCCGCGGCGTGATCGAACGCGCGCTCGGCCCCGAGCGCGCCGCCGAGCTGCTCGGCCGGCTCTCGGCGCGCACCGAGACACCACCGTTCGAGTTCCTGCAGCGCGTCCCCCCCGACCGCACCGCCACGCTGCTGCGCAGCGAGTCGCCGCAGACGATCGCGCTGATCCTCGCCAGCCTGCGCACGACGATCGCCGCGCAGGTGCTCACGCGGCTGCCCGAGCGCCAACAGCCGGACATCGCCTTGCGCATCGCGCGCATGGGCGAGACCAGCGCGCAGGTCGTCGAACAGGTCGAGGAAGTCATCCGCCACAAGCTCACCGCCGTCGCCGAGCGCGAGTACTCCGCCGCCGGCGGCACCAAGACGCTGGCCGAGATCCTCAACCACTCCGACCGCACCACCGAGCGCAACGTGCTGGAGAAGCTCGCCGACGAAGACCAGGAGCTCGCCGACGAGGTCCGCGGCATGCTGTTCGTGTTCGAGGACCTCGTCAAGCTCGAAGAGCGCGCCGTCCAGCAGGTGCTGCGCGAGGCCGACCAGAAGGACCTCGTGCTCGCGCTGCGCGGCGCGCCGGACAACGTCAAGGAGATCGTGCTCGCGAACATGTCCGAGCGCGGCGCGGAGATGATCAAGGAAGAGATGGAGATCCAGCCGCCGCAGCGCAAGCGCGACATCGACGCCGCGCAGAGCCGCATCGTGGCGGTCGTGCGCAAGCTCGAGGAAGCCGGCGCGATCGTGATCGCCGGCGAGAGCGAGGACGAGAGCGAAGCCGTTGTCTGACACGGCCGTCAGCTTCGCCTTCGAGCAGCTGGAGCCGGCCGTGGCTCCACCCCGCGACGCGGTCCAGCGGATGCTCGCCGAAGCGCACGCCGCGGCCGAGCGCATCCGCGAGGAGGCCCGCGCGGAGGGCTACGAGCAGGGGCGCGCCGCCGGGCACGCCCAAGGCGCAGCCGAGATCGAGCAAGCGACCGCGGCGCTGCAGGAGGCCGCACAGGCGGTCGCCGCGCTGGGCACGCAGACCGTGCAGGGCGTGGAAGCGGACGCCGTGGAGTTCGCGCTCGCGCTCGCCGGCAAGGTGCTGGCCGGCGCGCTGCAGGCGCGCCCCGAGCTCGTCGTCGAGGTCGTGCAGGGCGCGCTGCGGCGCATCAGCGAGCGGCGCACGATCACCGTGCTCGTCAACCCCACCGACCTGGAGACGGTGCGCGCCGCGATCGGCCAGCTGACCGCGCAGGGCAGCGGCGTCGAGATCTGCGACGTGCAGGCCGAGGAGCGCGTGCACGTCGGCAGCGCGCTCGTGCGCACCGCCGAGGGCGAGGTTGACGCGAGCGTGCACACGCAGCTGGAGCGTGCGCGCGAGATCGCCGCCGCGGCGCTCGAGGCCGACGAGCAGACGCCGTGAACGCCCCGCTGTTCGAGCACGCCAGCGAGGCCATCCGCGAGGCCGACCTCGCCCGCCGCCACGGTTTCGTCAGCAACCTGATCGGGCTGATCATCGAGGTCACCGGCCTGCAGGCCGAGGTGGGAGAGCTGTGCATGGTCGGCACCGAGCGGGGTCGCGCGAATGGGCGGGGCAGTCCTAGCGGAAGTGGTGGGCCGGACGCACAGGGCGAGCGAGGTGGGCGCGGGCTGGGTGGGCGGGAACCTGTACCCGCGGAGGTCGTCGGCTTTCGCGACGGGCGCACGCTGTTGATGGCGCTCGGCGAGCTGCACGGCATCGGCCCCGGAACGCGCGTGCTGGCGAGCGGGACGCCGTTTCGCATCGCGGTCGGCGAGCACCTGCTCGGGCGTATCGTCGACGGCCTCGGCAACCCCCAAGACGAGCAGCCGCCCGCGGACCCCGGACCGGCCGGCGCGCCGCCCGTGTTTCGTCGCGCGACCATCGCCTCGCCGCCGAGCGCGCTCTCGCGCCCGCGCATCCGCGAGCGCGTGGGCCTCGGCGTGCGCGCGCTCGACGGCCTCGTGCCGTGCGGGCGTGGGCAGCGGCTCGGCATCTTCGCCGGCTCGGGCGTCGGCAAGTCCTCGCTGCTGGGCATGATCGCGCGCTCGACCAGCGCGTCGATCAACGTGATCGCGCTCGTCGGCGAGCGCGGGCGCGAGGTGCGCGAGTTCGTCGAACGCGACCTCGGCGACGCGATGGCGCACTCGGTGGTCGTCGTCGCCACCTCCGACCAGCCGGCGCTCGTGCGCATCAAGGCGGCGTTCACCGCCACCACCATCGCCGAGTACTTCCGCGACCAGGGCCACGACGTGATGCTGATGATGGACTCGGTCACGCGCTTTGCCATGGCCCAGCGCGAGGTCGGGCTGGCGATCGGCGAGCCGCCCGCCACCCGCGGCTACACGCCCAGCGTGTTCGCGCTGCTCCCGCGCCTGCTCGAGCGCGCGGGCACCGCCGCCTGCGGCTCGATCACCGCGCTGTACACCGTGCTGGTGGACGGCGACGACATGAACGAGCCGATCGCCGACGCCGTGCGCGCGATCCTCGACGGGCACATCGTCCTGACGCGCTCGCTCGCGCAGGCCGGCCACTACCCGGCCGTAGACGTCCTCTCGAGCGTCTCGCGCCTGGTCGGCGAGATCGTCTCACCGGAGGTGGTGCGGGCGGGACAGCAGCTGCGCGCCGCCCTGGCGGTGCTGCGCGAGAAGGAAGACCTGGTGTCGATCGGTGCCTACCAGCCGGGCAGCGACCCGCCCCTGGATGCGGCGCTCGCCCACCGCGCGCGCATCGAGCGCTTCCTGCGCCAGCCCGTCCAGGAACGCAGCGAGCCGCTGCACACCGACGCCCAGCTGATCGCGCTCGGCGCCTCGCTGGCGGAGGAGCTCGCGGCGACGAGCGGAGAGATCCCCGACGCCGAGGAGGTCCCCGACGCGCCCCCCGCCGGCGGGGCTGGGCTGGCGGATGCGAGCGGCCCGCCGGCGATCCCCGCGCTCGGGCTGAGCATCTGAAGGCGCGGCCCGTGAGTTCGCTCAAGGACACGCCCGTTCGTCCGATTACCAAACCGTGACCCCCTCGTTTCGGTTTCGCCTGGAGCGCGTGCGCGCGGTGCGCGAGCGCAAGGAGAAGCTCGCCCAGCGCCAGCTCGCGGACGCGCTTACGCGCCGTTCCTCCAGTGTCTCGGAGCTGCGCAGCGCGGAGGACCGCGTGGAGCACGCGCGTGCGGAGCAGCGCAGCGCGGCCAGCCAGCCGCAGGCGCTCAGCGGCAACGAGCTGCTCGCCCGGCAAGCCTTTCTCGAGCGCACCGAGGCGCAGCGCACCATGCGCGAGCGCGAACTGGGGCAACGCGAGGCCGAAGTCGCCGCGCGCGACGCCGAGCTCGCCACCGCCGCCACCGAGCACGAGATGCTCAACCGCCTCCGCGAGCGCCGCCGCAGCGAACACGAGCGCGAGGCCGCCCGCCACGAGTCGAGCGTGCTCGACGAGATCGCCGTCACGCGCTTCACCAGGAGCCGCGCATGAGCACCCAGGCCGTGACCGGACTCCCCGCCGGCGAGCTCGCGCTCGTCCAGCGCGTGCAGCAGCTGCAGGCGCTGATCGAATCGGCCCGCCAGGTGGCGGCCGGCATGCCGCTCGCCAGCTCCGGCACTGCCGCCGCCAGCCAGAGCGGCGCTGCAGCCAGCCAGAGCGCCACCGCCAGCCTGGGCTCCACGGCAGCGGCCGACCCCAGCGACTTCGCCTCCGCGCTACAGGTGGCCACCGAAGGCGAAGGCAGCTCCTACGAAGCCATGATCGAGCAGGCAGCCGCACGCAACGGCATCGAACCCGCCGTGCTGCACGGCTTGATCCAGCAGGAGTCGGGCTTCGATCCCAGCGCCGCCAGCAGCGCCGGCGCCGCCGGCCTGACCCAGCTGATGCCCGGCACCGCCGCATCGCTCGGTGTCGCCAACCCGCTCAACCCCGCCGAATCGATCGAAGGCGGCGCTCGCTACCTCGGCGAGATGATGCGCCAGTTCGGCGGCAACACCGCCGACGCGCTCGCCGCCTACAACGCCGGCCCAGGGGCCGTCCAGCAGTACGGCGGCGTGCCCCCGTATGCGGAAACCGAAAGCTACGTCACGAAAGTGCTCGGCTACGCCGAAAGCTATCGCCAGTCCCACCCCGAGACCACGGGAGCGCTCCTATGAACCCTGTAGTTCTGTCGCCGCCCGCCCCCTCGACAGCAGCTGTCAACGGCAGCCCAAGTCCACCCACGGGCTCCGATCCACCGGGTGCGCTGCCCTTCGAAAGCGCGCTCAACGAACACTGGGCCCGGACCGCCACTGCGGAAGGCCAAGCAAAAGAAGCCTCACAGGCAAGCCGTTCGCGAACGTCGAGCGACCGGCGCGAGCACGCCGGCGAGCAGCAGCAGGGCGCCACGCCCGCTGAAACCGAAGGCGCGCTCGCCGCGACCGCGACCGCGCAGCCGCTCGTCGCACGCCAGGTAAGCACCGACGGCGCCGCCGGCGCCACAGCCAAGGACACCGACGGCGCGGTCGATGCGTCCGCGCACAGCGCCGGCGCCGAGCCCGGCCTGGCCGCCGGCACGCGGGCACACGGCGAAGCCGAAGGCCACGCGCTGACCGGCGCCGATGGTCCGCTCGTCGGGCGGCAGGCGCGCACAGCGGCCGCCGCGCAGCCTGAGAGCTCACCCGCGCAGGGGGCGTCCGCCGCAACAGGCCCTGCCCGCACGCCGAGCGCCGACGCGAGCTCCCAGGCCGCCAGCTCCGCTGCGGGTGCCGGGACCCGCACGCGCGCTGCAGCCGCGGGCCGAGCGCCCGCCGGCGAAGACGCCGAAGCGAACGGCGTGCCCGCCAGCGCGCGCGCCGGCGAGGCAGGGGCGGCGTCCGGCACGGACACGGCGCGCGCGACCGGCGATCGCGGGGCAGGCGCCGCCAACGCGGGCGCGTCTGCGTCGGCGTCAACGACGGGCGCGTCCTCTTCAGCGGGGACGACGGGCGCGTCCTCTTCAGCGGCGACGGCAAACAAGACGCCGGCAGGTGGCGCTTCTCCGACCGTGCCAACCAGCGATGAAGCCGGCGTCAGCGCAGCCGCGTCAAGCGTCACGGCAGGCGCGTCCAACGCGAGCAGCGTTGCGGGTGGCAGCTCGCAAACCGACGCCGGTCAAGCGCCCGAAGGCGCCGCCGCGGCGCGGCGCCTCAGCGCAACCGCGGCGCGATCGCTGGCAGCTGAAGCAAAATCCGCCGCGCAAGCCGCCGCGCGCGCCGGCGCCCAAGCCGCGGGCGCGGGCGATCGCGACGCGTCCGGCTCCAGCGGTCCTGCAACCACGGCGCGGGCCGCCGCGCCGCCAGCGCACGCTGCCGGGGCGGCCGACACAGCCGGCAAGGACGCCGGTCAAGGCGCGCTCGCCGACACCGGCTCGTCCGCCAGCCCAGCCGAAGCGAGCACGCTCTCGCTCGCCCCCAGCGCCCAGGCACGGGCGGCAGCCGCCGCCGCGCCGACGCTCGCCAGCGGCGTGGGCATGCAGGAGATGATCGACGCGATCCACGCGACCGTGCAGATCGCGGCCCGCCAAGGGCTCGCGCAGGCGCGCATTGCCCTGGAGCCGGAAGATCTCGGCCACATCGACATCCGCCTCAGCCAAACCAGCGACGGCCTGCTGGCGCGCGTCAGCGCCGAAACCCCAGCGGCGGTCCAGGCGCTGAGCGACGCCCGCTCGGAGCTGCACCAGTCGCTGAGCTCGCTCGGCGTGTCGCTGCTGCGCCTGGACATCAACTCCTTCGGCCAGTCGCAGGCCGGCGCGCACGACCAGCGCTCGTCCGAGAACCCGCAGGCGGGAGAAGCGCCCAGAACTTCCAGCTCATCCGGCAACTCCGAGGAAGCCGACGAAGCCCCGGCGTCCGGCGCAATCGAGGGCGCCGGTGCGCCGGCGGCGATCGCCGGCGGCGAGCTCGTGGACGTGCTCGCCTAACAACGCGAAAGGAACACGTCATGACCAGCCCAATACCAGCCACCAGCGGTGCGTCCGCCGCGCCGAGCACCACGCCTGAAAACCCCGACGGGGTGCTCAGCCAGAACGACTTCCTGCAGTTGATGGTCGCGCAGCTGCAGGCGCAGAACCCGCTCGAA
>Ga0335075_10013251_pt1 | contig 12416 bp, 14 predicted proteins | sample Lox_Sample_24_FD_206723 | JGI IMG/M metagenome (GOLD analysis project Ga0335075, IMG submission 206723) | Soil microbial communities from Loxahatchee National Wildlife Refuge, Florida, United States - Lox_Sample_2.4 | ecosystem: Environmental > Terrestrial > Soil > Wetlands | place: USA... | reverse complement strand
CAGCGACCTAACCGTCACCTGAGGGCGTCTGGCTGTCAATCAATGTTCCGTCCTCCCGGTCGGTCGCGCGGTCAACTGCGTTCCAGCAGGCGGCGCGCCCTCCAAGATTTCCTCGAGGCTCGTAATCTCCTCCTCAAGCCTCTTAATCTCCTTTTTCAAGCGGACCACTTTCGTCCGAACCAGCGGAATCGTCTGGTCCGATGTTCCACCTTGATCCGACGACGAAAACAAGTCCTGCGGCGCAACACCGAGTGCTGTGGCAAGCTGCAGCAACAGCGTCAGCGAAAGGTTTACACCTGTGGCCTCGATTAGAGTGATATAGGTCGATTTTACATCCGATAAGTCGGCCAATTCCTTCTGCGTCATGTTCCTTTCTTGCCGCAGCTCCCGGATCCGCTTCCCAACCGCGAAGTGCAGCGCCCGATCGGCGGGCGAGTCCTCCTCAAGCGTCCGCGGCTTGCGCATCCAGGTTCTCCTCTTCGGAACGACCTGCTTCCCCCATCTCTAAACCGCGGTTCCGATGCGAACGCTGGCCAGCCAATTGGGGGCGGCGGAACCTATCCGTTAACTCAGCGCGACAATCCAGGGAGCATCTCTAAGCACAATCATTCCGCGTCTGGCAACGGCATCGGCCCGTAGCCACCGAGCGGTAGTGCCGCCGCGCCGGACGAACCCGTAGTAGCCAAGCTCCGCCCGCTCCCCGAAGGCGCGCGGCCACCACAAGGCGGCCTATCTTTCTCTCATGCGGGCCGCTTTCGCCCGAACCTGCGGAATCCGATCCCGTTCGCACGTCTCTCCGGCAGGGGTCGTCCGGACCTGCCTGGAGACTACCAGTGATACGAAACCTCGCCCTGGCCGCAGTTGTACTGGCGCTCGCAAACGCTCCGGCCGCCCACGCCGATTTCGTCGTCAGCGCTGATAATGCGCCCGAGCCTGCAATCCCGGGCCAGATCCGCCCGGGGCCGGGCGTCGTCGCCGACACCCCTCACGCCGGTCCGGCGGACCGCCATCCACGTGCCGGCGCCACAACTCACCACCGCATCGCACCAACGCCGGTCGTGCAGGGGTTCGGCGACCAGATTCCACTCGCCTTTGCCTGCCGGCAAGTCTTGCCCGCGTCGATCAAGGTCGAGTACGGCCCCGGTGCTGATCCCAACATGATCGTCAGCTGGACGGGCGGCGACACCTGGCAGCACGTACTCGCCGCCGCGATTAAGCCGCTCGGGCTGCACATGCAACGCTCAGGCACCACCGTCAAAATCGAAAGCTAATTCCGTTCGCATCCTGCCGGGGCAGGCTCGCATCGATTGAGGAGCCCGTGCGATGCCCGACCTCCGGCAAGACGCTGTCACCGAATGGCTGGCCTCTCTTGAGCCGACGCGCGCCACCGACGCGTGGCCATCTCCCCTCCGTGCGCTCGAGACCGAAGCCGACGCGCCAGCCCTGTTGGAGGATCTCGGCCACCTGCTCGGCCAGTTCGGGTCCGACGAGACAGAGGCGCTGGCCGGGGCGCTGCGCGCGCCCCCGCTCGCGGTCGCGATGCGCGCGGTGCTCGCCCAGGCCGGTGCCGCCCGCCTCCTCCGCATTCTTCACTGGCTCGGGGACGAGCGTGGCCTGGCCCAGCCGCACCTCGTGGTGGCAGCCCTGACCGAGGGTGGCACACCCGAGGCGCGCGCGCTGCGCGCTGCCATTGCTGCCTTCACCCGCCGCACCCTGCTCGACCGTCTGTTCGCGCCTGACCGGCTGGCCGCGCTGCTGGACGCCACTCAGACCGCCATGACGGAGCCGCGCCAATGAGACGCCTGATCTCTCTGACCGCCCTCGTCGCCCCCGTTCTGCTGGCCGGTGGCGTGGCGCAGGCTCAGATGCCCATAACCACCGGCAGCGCCGGATGCGCGGCCATCACCCAGGCCGCCGCCACGGGTGCCGCTGACACTGTCGCGGCAGATAACCAGACGATCCAACAGCCGCAGAGCGTGAGCAACCTGACGTGCCTGAACAACATCTTCAGTGCACCCGGACTGAACCTGGTCACCAACCTGCTCAACCCGCTGACCCTGCTGAGCGCAGTCGAGAATCAAATCTGCGCGGCGATGAAGTCAGCGTGGAACAGCCTCACCAGCGGCGCGACCTGCGGCATCACCCTGACGGGCTTCAATCTCGGCATCGGCGGCCTCGGCGGCGGACTCTCCTGCCCGCGGCTGAGCTTCGGCGGCGGCGGCCCGCCGCTCGCCACCTTTGGCCTCGGGGGCGGCAGCGGCCTTTATATCAACGGCAGCGGCCAGCCTCCCACCGGTTACACGCTGCCGGCCACACCACAAGGCACCTTCTGAGGGGGCACCGTCATGAACCGCTCCACACTCCTGGCCTCCACGGCCGCCGCCTTCCTGGTCGGCGCAGTCGTGGCCAACACGCTTCCAGCCGCCGCCGACATGCCGGTCATCGACAACACCGAGATCGCGGACATCATCCAGCAGTCGAGCATCCTGTCGGCGATCAAAGACATAATGACGACGATCAGCGACACCGAGAGCGACATCAGGACGTTCGCCAACGATATCTTCGGCGCCATCGGCGACAACACCTTCGGTACCGTCCAACAGCTGCTGCAGGAAGGCTTCACCCAAGAGGCCAACTATGTGAAGGCGCAGACAGGCGCGATGCAGCAGATCGCGGACGCCTCGAACGAATCCAATGCGCAATTTCAACTGCAAGTGCGCGATGCACAGATCCGCGACGACCACACCGTCAGCCCGACCGCGTGCACGGCGCTCGACGGCGGCGTGAGCACGATTTCCGCGGGTGTACAGGGCTACGACGTCGCCTGGACCATCGCTAACATCCACAACGCGCGCGGCCAAGCGCAACAGGGCATGCCGTCCTATTACGGACAGGCGCAGGGCGTTGCCTCGATGAGTATGGAACATCGCGCCCTCTACTGCGACCAGAAGGACGTCAACGCGGGCCTCTGCTCGGCAGTGAGCCAGATCCCTGACGGCGATGCCGAATACTCTTCGTACTACCGCGCCGGGACCTACCCCAGCCAAGCGGCGATCAACGCCGCCAAGGATTACGCCATCAACCTGATCGAACCCGTGGCGCCCGCCGCGCTGCGCGGCGACCAGCTCAATTCAGTAGCAGGCCAGGACGCCGCCGTGCGCCGGCACAGCTACGACGCGCGCATGTCTCTCGCCCAGAGCATCGTCGATCAGCAGATCGGCATGCAGGCGCCCGCCGTGCCCATCACCCAAGCCCAGGCCCAGTACCTGACCAACCTGGGTCTCTCGGCCGGCACCAACGGGGCGATCTCCTGGTTCCAGGCCCTGCAGATCGAGGCCGAGAGACGCGTCAGCGACGTCAACTGGGCCGCCACGCTGCAAGCGGATCCCCCCACGGCCGTGGAGCGCGAGATCGCGCTGGAACTTGCGCTCAACAACTACCTCGCATTTCAGAACTTCAAGATCGGGTTGCAGCAGGAGGCCATCGCCGCGACGCATCTCGCGCAGGCGGTTGACCACAACTTCATGCCGACGTCGCCAATGCCCACCCCCTCGATTGCCACAGCAAATTAGCGCCCCCTTCCTCTTGCAAGGAGCCCCGTCATGGCCGATCCCGCATCGCTCTCCCAGCCGGCGCCAGAATCCCAAAAGGAACGGGTGGCTGCGCGAACCCAGCCCAACGACACTCCTCCGAGCGTCCAAGCCGCGAAACCCGACGCATCAGAGGACGATGCTGCGGATCGAAGAGAAGCAGCGTTGCGCGAAGCCCTCGACAAGCTCCGCCTCGCCTTGCCGGCGCTCCAAAGCACTGACACATCATTTGCGCAACACGTCGCTTCCGTCATCAGTCAAGCCGATGATCCACTCCGCCTCAACCAACGGTCACTCCAACACGCGATCGCCTACGCCACCCAGGACACGACCAAAATCCTTGGAGCCATCCGATTTGGGTTGGCGCCAGAAAGCGAGGGTGAACTCTCCAAGTTGGCCAGTTCGGCGCCTGGCCTCGAAAACGAAAGCTACAAAAACCTGCTTCAGGCTACTCGCGAAATCGACGACCGCAACCTGGTCCGGGACATACGGCGAACGGCTGCCGAGGTCGGCCAGCAGACCAACCAGAACACGCCGGCTATTCGCAGTCAGCTCGAAACGCTGGAAAACCGGGTCCGGCTCGCGCCTCGTCTTGCAGCCATTGCCGAAGCGCAACCCCAGGCGCCACAGCCCAAATCACCGGACGCACATGGAACCCCACCCGGAACCCCAGGCGCCGAAACGCATCGGCAGCACAACGGAGCCACCCCGCAGGTGCGAAGCGGCAGCTTCCTCCCCGGCGTCGCCACCAATGCGCAGCAGGACGGCATGTTCCGTGCGCTGCGCAGCAGCGGCCCGTTCAACACGCCGCGCTGGGAGACCGGCGCTCAGCCCTTCGCGGGGCGCCTGAGCGCGTTCGAAGCCCGTATGCTCGACGGCAAGGAAGCTATCGCGCTGCGCGACGCCGAACGCTCCGCCCGCACCGCGATGGAGGCCATGGAGGGCTTTCGGAACGGCGAGGGCGCGGTGATCATGAACCGCATCCGCGCGGCGGCACAAAGCGACCCCAACGGAATCGCCGGCGTGCTCGCCGAAATGAAGCAGGGCGGCAAATACGCCGACCTGCGCCAGCAGTTCAACAACACCCTCGCCGACGAGAAGGGCGTCATCGCCGCCTATGACAGGGCGGCCGAAGCGCTCGCCCGCTACGGCGCGAACCGGCAGGCCATCGAGCCGATCATCGCCCGCCGCCCCGACGCCACCAACCTCGCCGCCAAGTTCGAGGTAATGGACAAAGAGATCGGCCAGGCCGCCAGCGAGCTGCCGTCCCGCCGCGACGGCAAAACCATGCTCGAGGACCTCAGCAAGCAAGTGGCCGAGATGCTGCAGCGCGCCGTCGACAACGTAAAGAACTTCTTCAGGCGCAGTCCGTCCCCGAATGCCTCCCCCAATGGCCCGAGCCCCTGATCAAGAAGGTGCCCCCCGTTCGCACTTGATGGTGACAGCCTCGGCGCACCCTTGCCCGAGGCTGCCATGCGCATCTCAAAGCTCGCCATCGCCGCCGTTGCAACCGCAACGCTCGCAGCCATGGCGACGCCCGCTCTGGCCCAAAGCAATCCTTTCAACATCAGCTGGGCCGCCCTGACGCCGCCGGCGACCGATTTCTCTGTTACCGTTCTGCATTCCCTCTTTCCAATTCCAGGGAACCCGGCGGGGCAGAACACCGGCAACGAGGCGACCGCAATCGGCCAGATCGTCGGTCAGTTTACCGGCTTCGTCGCCGCAATCGCCTGCGCCTTCGTAATCTACAACACGGTGATGCACATCCACCGTGCCGCCGAGAGCAGCCAGATCCTCGGCTCGGGCCAGAGTTGGATCTTCGTCGTCCGCACCGGTTTCGCGGCGATCATGATGTTCCCGCTCGCCGGCAACTTCTCGGCCGGCCAGCAACTCGTGATGCAGGGCGCGATGTGGGGGGCCGGCATGGCGAGCGCGGTCTACACCAACGCCATCACCGCGATTGGCCCCGACGCCGCGGTTATCGCCACACCCATGATACCTGGCACGCAGACCGTCATCGCCGCGCTAATCAACAACGAATTGTGCATGGACCTGGTGAACCTCGCCAGCAACACCGCCAACGGCGGGCCGTTGATGCCAACGCCTGCCGCGCTCACCACCGCGGACACGTTAACCGGGGGCAGCTATATCTCCTATCGCTACGCGCTCTCCACCGGCAACGAGGACGGCGACCCCGCCTGTGGCACCATCACCATCCGCGAGCCTGGTACAAACGAAACCACCGTCGCCGGCATCAGCGTGGACGAGGCCGCGGTGCAATCAGCCGTGCTGAACAACGTGCTCACCGGTACCATCCGGCCCCAAGTCGCGAGCATTGCGCAGCAACTCTGGCAGACTAAGACAAACGCGCCGCTGGCCAACCTCCAAAACGTCTACACCCAGGGCGTGCAGAGCTACACCCAGGGTCTGACCAACGCTGCCACAACCCTGCAACAAAAGATCAACCAAGCGCTCCAGCAAAACTCCACCACCGCCCGCGATGGCGGCCTCGATCTCGCCCAAGGCGCTACCCAGCAATCGACGCTCGGCTGGACCTCCGCCGGCGCCTATTACCTGGAAATCGAACGCGCCAATGCGGCCACGCTCTCGCTCTTGACCGGGACTCCGGTGATCACGGGACCAACCTGGGACGGGCTGCCGCCCGCCATGTCATACGACCTGGCGCCGTTCGAATCCGCGATCGCCAGCTTTATGAGCACACTGCAGACGGTCGTGAACACCACGGACGGTATCAACCAACCGTCCGGCAGCCCGAAGACATTGGCCGCCGCACAAGCCGACGCCAGCGGAGTCACCACGCTCGAACAGATCCTGCGTCTGCTCAATGTCAACGGAAACACCGTAAACAAGATTCAGGCTTGGCTCGGCCAAACCAACGCTCAGGACTGGACCGACCCGTTCGGCGGCTTGATGGGTCTGGGACAGACCCTCATCATCATCGCCCTGTCAGGCCTCGGCCTCGCCGCCGTCCTGTCATCGACGGCCTTGAGTGCAGGGACGACTGTCTGGCACGCTCTGACCTTCAACTGGGCGGCGGCGGCAGCCACGACCGCCGGCCATCTCGTGATGAAATTCCTGGCCACCCCGATCTTCATCATGATGCTGGCGCTGATGATCCCGGGGCTGCTGATCACCTACGTACTGCCCATGATCCCATACGTCATGTGGATGGCCGGAGTGTGCGGCTGGCTGATCCTGGTGTGCGAGGCCATGATCGCCGTCCCGCTCTGGATGCTGGCCCACATGACGGTCGGCGGCGACGGGCTGCACGGGCGCGGCGTCGAAGGCTGGGGCCTGCTGTTCAACGTCCTGTTCCGCCCGGTGCTCATGCTGGTCGGCCTGTTTCTCAGCTACTTCGTGTTCGATTGCATGAGTTGGCTGCTGCACCAGAGCTTCGGCATCGCCACCGGTTTCGTGCTCGCCGGCGGCTCGATCGTGGCCAACTGGATCGGCCTGGTCGTCCTGTTGAACATTTTCGTGATGACAAACGTCGTGGCCGCGCTGCTGAGCTTCCGGATGATCGCGCTGATCCCGCACCACCTGCCGCGCCTGATCGGCTTCAACGGTGCCAGCCGCGTCGACATGGACGGCTTCGCCCAGCAGGGCGCCTATTTCGCCGGGCTGACCGCGGCATCCGGAATACGGAGAGGGCTTGCAAGTGGGGCTAACCAATTCGGGGACATAATGGAACAACGACGAAACCAGTTGCAGCAGACCCTGCGGCAACGGATAGCCGGCCCGGCGAGCGGCGAAGGGGATGGCTCGATGGACACGACGCTCCGCGCCATCAGCGATACCGGTGGCAATGACGACGAGGGTTGAGCTAAAGGACGTGGGTCAAATAGCATCCGGTTAAGGGAATGTTCAGCGACGCCGCAGCAGCCCTTTCGGCTCTCAGTTTCCAGCTCGAGACCTATCGCTGGGAGGATCACGTTCGCCGCATGCGAGCGCTGAACCAAGAGACCAGCAGTCTGGCCGCGGCGAATGCGGAGCTCGAGTATGTCATCGGCCAGCACAACGCGCTCGCTCAACGCTTCAACGGGCTCGTGAACGCTGTGAACGAGCTTGCCCCGCAATTCGAACAGCTGCAACAGCGCGTGCAGGCCCAGGAGCAGGAGCTGCAGGCCAAGGATGCCCGCATCGCCGACCTGGAGGCGCAACTCCAGGAGAGCCGGGGCACCGAGGCGTACCTTAGGCGACAGGCATGGGCTGACATACTGGCCCGCATAGACGCCGACCAAGAAAGAAGGCGCCGGGAAGACCAGCTCCGTTCGCAACGAACCTAGCCAACCTGGGCTCCGCAAGATCGGAGCCCGGCCACATGCGCGCGCTTATCGTCCTGCTCGCCACCCTGATCCCGCTCGCCGCCTGCGACCACGGCAACATCAAACCCGTCAGCAGCTACAACGCCCCTAAGGCGCCGCCGGTCCGCAACCCGCTCTACAACCCCTACGCCGCCTACGGCGAAGCCAACGCTACCTGGCAACCGCCAACCTTCAACCGGGACGGGACAATCGCGAAGCCGACCGAGCCGGCCTCGCAGTCCGACCGGCCCGCCTACGAGTTCGCCCCCTGGGCGACCGGGGCCGCCGGCGGCAGCGCCAACGCGCCGTTCGGCACCTTCTGACGCGCCGCCGCTCGTCCTGGCGGAAGCAGGCGGGGCGATCGGTTGGCGACACGAAGGCGCGCCGGCCCTAACCAAACGCTCGGGTGATTGTGGTCGATGTGCCGGCGTCTCTTCTTGAGACTTACCGTGTCAGCAACAGCACCGAAGTGATCGCTGGGCGCGCCGTCAAGTCGTTCTCCCGAGACCCTGAAAACGAATTGTTTCTGCCGCGCCCGTTGGCTGACCAACGGAGGCCTCAATGAATATGGAAGATCGGCCGCTGTGCCGCATCGACCGTAACGATGCAGCCGTGCCCGGGATAGACAGACTGGAATGGCCTGATGTTGGTGCCGTCAATCCAGCCGATCGCGGGGCCGTTGTATGACACGACGCTGATCCAGCCGCCGTTCTGCTGGCCCTGGAAGGCGACGACATTCCGCGTGTAGCCGATCACCGGGCCATACTCGTGGTCGTGGGCGTAGATCGGGGTGCCGGGCGTGGCCGCCAGACAGAGGAAATTGCCCGCCGCCGGGGCCGGCCAGATCCGATACTGGGGCGCCTGCTGCGCCCCCGACAGATAGGTGTAATGGACTGAGCAGCCGGTCAGAGTGATAAGCGTGAGGGCAGTGACGAGCCAGCGGCCAAGGCGCGTGCTCGCGTTCATGGGCGCGGCCAAAATCCGCTGTCGGTCATGAGGTATTCCCGCCAGCCAGCCGTACGGCCGGCGCGAATCTGGAAGTTGATCAGCGCCTGGTAGAAGGCGAGCAGCGCGAACAGGACGCAGAACGGCAAGATGTCGACCGTCAGCGCCACCCGCTGCCCAGTCCCCTCCGCGGCGAGGACCTTGCTCAGCCAAGCGCCGAAGAACAGCAGTGCAAGCCCGGCCAGCAGGTACGCCGAGAACGCCGTCTGCCGCCGCCGCACGGACAGGCGCCGCTCGATCTCCGCCACAGTAATTCCGTGGCTGAAGGCGGTCGCCCGCAGGTCGAACACCCCGCGCTCTTCCGTCCGAAAGTGCGGATTGCGGCGAGGCCGCACGCGCACGCGGCGTGCCAAGCCGGCGATCAGCGCGGCGCCCGCGCGCACACCCTCAGTACCGAACCACAGCCCCGGGGTTGAGCCGACCCAGCTCACGCCACCCCGTAGCTTGCCGAAGATCGAGCGGCCCGGGTGGGGCGAGTCCGGCATCGCTCGGGACTGCCGCAAAAGCTCGGGCTCGCTGTCGCGCGGCGGGGGCGGGATATGGTTCATCGCTCAGTTCCCCACCGAGGCGACCAGCGCGCCGATGTCGGGCGGCACGCCGTCGATACGGGCGATAGTCCCGTCCGACCTCTTCCAGACAAAGGTCGGCGTGCCCCTCACGCCGATCGCCGTGGCGATCGCCATGTTCTGCCGCAAGCGGGAGACAGCGGCCTCGGAGACAGGCCCGGCAACATCCCCGGCTTGCCACGCCGGCACGATCTGGTCGGCGGGCTTACTCAGCAGGGCCAAGGCGCTGCGCGTACTTTGGCCGTGATCCTCATAGTCTAGGACCGAGAGCGGCACGATCGACAGCCGGATTTTGCCGGCCTGGGCAAAGCCGCGCAGCTCCTGGTAGCTGCGCATCGAATAGATGCACTGAGGATCGATCAACATGAAAAGCTGCGGCGACGAGGCCGGCCCGATCGTGCCATACGCCGCCTTCTCGACCGCGGCCAGCGTCGCGGCGGTAGCCGCCGAGGCCTGGTCCGCCGCGCTCACAAGCTGCGGCCCGGAGCCGTTGCCGGTCACCTCAACCGTCGGGATCGCGCCGGGGATGTCGGCGACTTGGCTGCGCGTGATGTCCCGGCCCTCGGCGTCGCGCAGGACTCCGGGGACAAGCGCATGTTCGTCAGGCGTTTCATACAACACCTGGAACGACGGGCCGCTACGGACGAAATAGCCGGCAAACCCGTCCTGCCGCCCGAGCTGGATGATGTTGGTGGACGCAACCAGGTTAAGCTGCGCCGGCGAGAGCGCGATCGGCGCGCCCTCCACCGCGGCGTCGCCGCTCGGCAGCACCGAAAACACCCTGAACTCATCGCCGTGCCGCGCCGCGACCAGATGGAGCCCGTGCGACGTCCCGAGATCGAACAGGGTCGCACCCGCTGCCGCAACCCGCCGCAGGAACGGCAGATCCGACAGGCCCGGGGGTAAGGCCGGAGCTCCCTTGGCAGACCCCGCGGGTGGCGCGGCGGGCGCAGGTTGTGAGTTGGCAGCGGCGATCGCGACGGGGCCAGGAACGGCACAGTGCGGTCCGGCCGCGAAGACGGGTGTCGCGCTCAACGCTGTGGCGGCGGCGAGGATCATCCGGCGCATCGAAACCTCCGTTCTCGTGCGCGGCATCCTCGCCGAGCGCCCTGCGAACGGAGAGGTCGGCACGAAACAGGCGCGTTTCCGGCTTCCCTAAACGACGTCCCGATCTTCCGGCATGTCGGCCGCTTCAAGGAGGAAATCGCGGGCGACGAGCTGCAGCCATGGATCGCCGGGCGGGAAAAATTCATTCAGCCGCAATAAGATCCGACACTTCTCACCTATGTCCGCCAGTCCCTCGCATGGGGTGCACCGCAAAACCGAAACCGTGATTCTCAATCGGAGGAAGGCGCTCTCGATGGATGGGTCCTGTATGGACGGGTCATCACTCGGGGTTTCGATCAGCAACTGACACAGCCTGTCCAGAGCCGTCGCCGTGTCCTGACACGCCGTTTGAACAGCGCTGCGGCGTCCTGGCAACAGGTTGACCTGCTGCACAGCACAGATGCGGCCGTCACTGGAGGTCACGCCTTCGCCATTGTCCATGATCGCCTCCTCCGATTTGGGCGGCCTTCAGGCCACGCTTAACCTGGGAGTAGTACCGCCGGCCGGTGCGTGTCCCGCCAAAACTAATAAGGGGTGCCTCTGCACAGTTGAGCTCGCCACCGCAGTAGCATAACTTGGGACAGAGATGCTCGTGTCTAAATACTTGTACGAAAGGCGCCGGATAACGCCAATAAATACACCTCATTGAGCTATTCCCGGACTTTGCCATTATGGCGCTAGATTGCCGCCACATGAATGAGCCGTCAACTTTTTCTTGCAATCCGAAAATGAGTCGGACAAGTCACGACGTGACGCACTGCACAATAATTCTGCGAACCGCGGGCTCGGCGGAGAGATCAGAGTTCGCTGACTACGCGCCCGCAGCCAGTGCGAGCTCGGAGTTCCAACCGGAAGTTGTTCCTAACCTGACCGATTTCCCGCGGCCCTCCGACGCGCGATCGGGAAGCGTGTTCACGACTGCGCGATTCCGCTTATTCAAAGAGCAAGTACTGGGGGCGAACTCTCATTTGCTTGACTCGCAAAGCCGCGCGACCGGGATGTCCTTGACTCGCTGACAACTGAGATTCGAGAAGTACAGGATTGCTCGACTTCTGAGACAGCGCGCATTGTCAGCCCTGGAGAAGAAACCAACTCGCCCGCGTCGATGATCGGTCAGTGTAAGGCCGAGCTTCAGTGGGTGCCACCTCGCGAGCGTAAACGAGACCACGAGACGGCTGGTTGTGCCCAGCGGCGTCGCGAAGCCTCTGAAAGATCGCCTTGCGGCGATCACGGCGCGGCTGTCAGTCTGCCGCCCGGCCACGTCCTAGGCCGAGTCGCAGAAGGATTACCACCAAATGGCGAAGGCCAATGCTTTACAGAAGCCGCTGACGCCCTCAGCCGAATTGTCCGCGGTGATCGGGCCTGGCCCACACACCCGGGCCGAGGCGACGGCCAAGCTCTGGCGCTACATCAAAGACAACGGCTGTCAGAACCCGCAGAACAAACGCGAGATCGTGGCCGATACGAAACTGCAATCAGTATTCGGAGGATCCGCCAACGCTACGATGTTCGAGGTGCCCAAGCACCTCAACCGGCACCTCACGTAAGTGGCGATCAGTTCGGCGCGCGGGTTTCCCCGCTGCAGGCCTCCGCGATCCATGCCGCAGGCCTGATCTAAGCGCTTCTACGTCTTCGATCAGGACACCAACGTCGCGCAGACGATTCACCCGCGCGCCGCGAGCGCTGTCGCGATGCGCGAACCCACCAGCGCTCGCATCAGACGCAGCGCCGAAAAGGCCACATACCGAGCGGCTGCACGCAGGTGTGCGCTGAGATGAGATGCATCCCTAGCTGCGCAGCGCCCTCACCGGGCACAGCACGAG
>Ga0335075_10013250_pt1 | contig 12417 bp, 16 predicted proteins | sample Lox_Sample_24_FD_206723 | JGI IMG/M metagenome (GOLD analysis project Ga0335075, IMG submission 206723) | Soil microbial communities from Loxahatchee National Wildlife Refuge, Florida, United States - Lox_Sample_2.4 | ecosystem: Environmental > Terrestrial > Soil > Wetlands | place: USA... | reverse complement strand
AATCTGTGAGCCTGTTGGCGCGCGCGACTCGTTTGCTATGCTCGGAGGAGTTCGCGCTGGAGTGGCGGAACTGGCAGACGCACGGGACTCAAAATCCCGCGCCCTTCACTGGGCATGTGGGTTCGACCCCCACCTCCAGCACCAAAAAATCGACCGGCCGCTCTCATCCGCGCCAAAACCCCACCGCGACATCCGCCCCGCACGGGACGCTATGGTTGACAAATTACGTGAATTAGCGCATACTCGGCATGGCTGAGCACTCTTGCCCACTCGCAGATCATCCGAACTAAGTCGAATGATTTGATTCTTCTTCCTTAGACACAATGAAGCGAGTGGCATATCCTCTCACGTTCTGATCGAGACGTTCGAAAAACGCACCAGCAGGTTTGCACGCCGGTGAACGATGCCCTTTGAGCATCTCATCCCGCGACCATTTACCTCAGGCGCCGTTCGCACTTACGCGCCCACCTCCTCAGGCGTATACGGAATTTCGAATGCGCGCGAATGGATTTACATCGGCGCCGCGGACAGTATCCAGCGCGCGTTGATCGCTCACCTGAATGCGCTTGACAGTCCGCTGATGAAGCGTAAGCCGACGGGATTTGTCTTCGAGGTTTGCGATCGGACGCGCTGGCGTTCGAGACAGGATCACCTCATCCGCGAATATACGCCCGTTTGTACCGCGCATGGAGAGCAATGGTCGAAGAGCTGAGCCGAAATGCAGCCGTCCGCAAAAGAATTCCGGAAGGAACAAGAATGCAATATACACTTAGGGGTTTCACGCATCAGTTAGGATTCCGCGTCTACTCGTTCGAATCGGTAGATGAACGCCGCGTGCGAACGGATTATGTGGTGAAGGCCGATCTTGATTTGTTGCGTAAATACCGCATTCCGGTACAAGAGGCAGCTCTGTTGTGCAGAGGTTTACTGGAACAGCGGAATGAAGCGGAAACCCAGCGAACGTTCACCTACGACGAGACGCACATGCGCCTGTACGCGGACGCTTGCGCGATGCAGCGCGAGGCCGCCAAGGACAGAAAAGCGCCCCGTCGCGCGCCCACTCAGAATTCCGGCGCCGCCTGGCGCGCGCGCACGAACGGCGCCTAGCAGGGGAAATGCATTTGAAGGCTGATTTGCGACGATGCGACGAGTGTATTGAGACCCAATGATGGATTTTCCGGCAGATGATGAAGATGGCATCAAGGTAGAGGCGTGGCGCGCTTGGATCCAAAGAGGTGACAGGCGTGAGAAGGCCCCCGACTACCGCATGAAAGTGATCGCGACAACTATTGTGAGCCTGCTCGCCATCCTGGGCAGCATATACTTAACCATTGCAAAGTAGGTGATCTCTACTGCGCTCACGGCAACAAGGGGTCTCGACTTTCGAAATTTCGAGCGCGAATGGACCCGTTGGTGTTAGAATGGTGTGTCTTTATCCGCATCCGGCAACTTGCGAATGTGTGTGGCCGCGCTTCGTCATCGAGGTTTCGGTCCGGTTCCTTACCAGTACGACGAAGACGAATCTCAAATTCAAAGGGGTCAGCCCATGAAGCTTTTTGTCGGAAACCTTAGTTTCCAAACCACCCAAGACGACCTGTTGCAGGCGTTTTCCGCTTATGGCTCTGTCGAGAGCGCCAACATTCTTACGGACCGCGACACTGGCCAATCGCGCGGTTTCGGTTTCGTTGAAATGACGAACCGCAACGAAGCGCAGAAGGCGATGACCGGGCTCAACGGCTCGGAACTGCACGGCCGCGCCCTGAACGTCAATGAAGCCCGTCCCAAGCCCGAAAACAGTTTCGGCGGTGGTGGCGGCGGCGGCGGCCAGAAGCGCCGCGGTCCACGCTGGTAGCTCAACAATCGTAAACCAAGGCGGCTCGGCGGATACCTCCGGCGGGCCGCGCCTGCTCCAGAACCCCACCTAAGACCCGCTATAACCTTCCCCGGATCGACGCTCCCGTACAATAGCTAAATTGAGAACTTCCGGATTCACCACATGTATCGGCTCGCCCCCGGCGAACGCGACGATCTGGTCGAAGATGTCAGCGAATTGCGTCTCGTACTCTTCCCGCGTAACATAGCCGATGTGAGGCGTGCACACAACGTTGTTCATTTTGAGCAACGGGTAGTCGGCGCCCTGCAGCGGCTCGTGTTCGTATACATCCACCGCAGCCAGGCCAGGACGGCCTTCCTCGAGAGCGCGCACCAGAGCGCCAGGTTCAATTAAGCCCGCGCGGCTCGTATTCACGAATAAAGCCGTGGGTTTCATGCGCGCCAAATCCGCTCCGGTCACGAAACCCCGCGTTGCTTCCACCAAGCGTACGTGCAGCGAAACAACATCGCACTCTTCGTAAAATTGTTCCTTCTACGATGCCACATCGTAACCGTCCGCTCGAGCGCGATCGCGCGAATGTTCTCGCGCCCAAACCAATACGTTCATGCCGAACGCCTTCCCGTACCCCGCCACCGTCCGGCCGATGCGGCCATACCGTAGATGCCCAGCGTCAGACCGCGCAAGCTCCGTCCCACTCCCGTCTGCCAGATGCCTGCTTTCAGAGCCGCCGCCTGTTGTGGGATCTGCCGCATCGCCGCAAGAATCAACCCCCAGGTAAGTTCAGCCGTGGCATACGAGGGAGTTCCGGCGTGCATGTTCGAAGACACAATGATCCCCAGACGCGTACACGCCGCGATGTCGATGTGCGGATAGACGCGGCGTTGGCTGATGAGTCTCAATCGCGGAAGCCGTTCGAGCAACGGCGCCGTGATTTTCGTTCTCTCACGAATCAGAACCAGGGCCTCAGCTTCCTTCAGCCGCTGCGCAAGCACGTCGACATCGTCCACATGGTCGTTCCAGATATCCACGTCATTTCCATCCAGCTTGCGGAAGCATGGAAGCGTTCGAAGCGTATCGAAGTAATCGTCGAGGATTGAAATTTTCATCGGCCGAGTCCGGTCCGGTCACAAGCCTGGGACCAATCACCGTGCGCGCTTGGCGGCAGGACCGACACCCGCGTTCAACGATGCAAGTTGACTGGCGGTGTCCGCCGCCCGATGCGCATCTTCGGCGGTCAGCGCCCCACGATCCCGCAACAACGACCAGTTTTGAAGAGCGCGTTCCAGCGTCGTTCGGGCATCGTCGAAACGGCCCACACGCGTGAGCGCCGCGCCAAGCCCGGTTTGCGCCCGAGCCAGGTCCGAACGGTAGATCGCGTTCGTAGCATCGGCTTGACACCGGGCGCTGGCGATCTGTTCGCCCCTACGAAATTCGCCAACGGCCGCCGCCGCGCGATTCAGTTTGATTTCAGCATTGCCCGCCATGACAACAGCGCGGCCGCAATTCGCCGCAAGAAATGCATTGGTCTTAATCGCTTCGGTGCACAAAATGGACTGCGCCTCCGTCGCTTGGAGGAATGCTCCCGCCGCATCGCCGGACGCCAACATCGTTTCCGCAAGTTTGCGCCTATCCACACCGACGTCCGTGATGTAATCGGCATTCTTGGGATCTGCGCGGTTCAACGCCACCGCGATCTCCAGCGCCGTTCGATTATGCGCGAGCGCCGCTTTCCGGTCTCCGCCCGCGCGTAATGCCGCCGCCCATTGCGTTTCCACCACCGCTAGATCCCGCCGTAACAGCACGTTCTGCCGATCGGCGCGCGCAAGGTCTTCCAGAATCGTAGCCGACCGCGCCATATGCGGCAGCGCTTCCTCCACACGTTGCGAGTCCAGCATTGTTTGGCCAATCCGCACCTCGGCATTCGCGAGTTCTATATGCGCATTGACATCGAGTGGATTGGCGGTCGTGATCTTCTCGATTTCGGCGATCGCCCCATCTAACAGCATCAACGAGGGATCCAGATGGCCCAACCCCCGCTCCGCCGCGCTGGAAGCAAGCAGCGCCGAGTAATGTTGGTGGGCAATACGCGTGTTGTTCGGATATCGCGCGCTCAGACGGCCTACAATTTCCGCTGCCCGCCTGCAGAGCCGCGCGTATTCGTCCGTCTGGCCCAGGTTCTGAAATCCGTAACCGCCGGAGAGATCGGCGAGGTGTTCCAGACTGGTGGACAAGTCGATCCCATTGTCGATGTCGTCGGGCCTTTGGCGGGCTACCGTTTCGCGCAAATCGATCGCTCGGCGATACTGCGTCGCGCTTTCTTGCAGCTTACCGGAGGAATAGAGTAGCGAGGCGTCGACTTCGAAAGCTCCCGCCGCCGACATCAGCGCCTCCGCACTCTTGTCGTTCTCGACGAGCTTCTCCGCGGCCGTTACCGCTTTGCGAGCGCTCTTCAGCGCGCCCGCCGTGTCGCCCAAGTTCGACTGATAATCGTCGCCCTGCACGCGGCTGACGCGTACGTAAGCATCCACGATTTCTTTCCGCAGCTCGGGAGTATTCGCTTCCTTTGAGAGACTGTCCAGATACCCCAGTGCGTCCTTCACCATCCGCGCCCGGACCGGCGTGGAACCCGGTAAACGCTCAATGGCATCGTGATAATCGAACATCAGCGAATGCGCCAGTTTGCGTACATCGTTGAAGCGGCGCTCGGCCAACGCCCGTTCTCGATTTACGACGATCAAACCGCCAACCAATGCGAGCAACACGAGCGACGCCGCGGCTGCCGCCAATCGATTACGGCCAATAAACTTCGCGGCCACATAGAAGAATCCATCTCCGCGCGCCAGGACCGCGCGTCCGTCGAGATAACGCTGCACGTCCTCGGAAAACTGATCGACCGAGGAATACCGCGAAGCCGCGTCCTTGCGAAGCGCCTTCATGATGATGTTGTCGAGGTCGCCGCGTAATTCGCGCGACCAGGCGCTCGGGTTCCGCGGCAACTCCTGGCATACTTCCGTCATCAGTTCGTGTACCGGACGGTCGAGCTTGGAATACGGGGAGTGCCCGGTGAGCATCTCGTACAGGATCACGCCGAGCGAGTAAATATCGGAAGCCGTGGTCACCGTTTCGCCGCGCACTTGTTCCGGGCTCGCGTAACGCGCCGTCATCAGATACATGCCCGTCCTGGTCGCGGCCTCCGCCGCATCTTTGGACTCCGGAGCGAGCACTTTCGCAATCCCAAAGTCGAGAAGCTTTGGCGACCCCTGCAAAGTTACCAGGATGTTCCCCGGTTTCAGGTCGCGATGAACCACCATGCGTTGGTGCGCATAGTGGACGGCGTCGCAGATCTTGCGAAACAATATCAGCCGTTGCCTGACGGGCAAACTATGCTGCTCGCAAAATGCGAGCGGCTGGATCCCCTCGATATGCTCCATCACCAGATAGGGCATGCCGTCGGGACCGGCGCCGCCGTCCAGCAAGCGGGCGATATTCGGGTGGTCGAGATTGGCGAGAATTTGACGCTCCGAGCGGAAACGCGCCACAACGTCTCCGGCATCGTAGGCGCGCCCCAGCCGCTTGATGGCGACGCGCTGCTCGAACTCGGCATCGACGCGGACAGCGCTGTAGACCTTGCCCATGCCGCCCTTCCCGATCAATTCCACGATGCGGTACGCCCCGATCGTTTCACCGATGGCCGGATCGGGCGCCTGCTCTTCGATGGCAGCTTCGTTTTGCGCCGCGTTACGGTCCCACGCCGTATTTCCGCTCGCGGCCTCGTCCGCGGCAAGCAAGACGCGAAGACGCCGGAGCAGAGTCTCGTCGCCACCGCTTTCACTTACCAGGAAGGCCTCGCGCTCTTCGCCGGACAATGCGATAGCGCGCTCGAACAGTTCGGGGAGACGATCGTCCACGGGCGGCGTCATGACCTGGTGATCCGTTCCTGGAGCCACGCACGTGAAAAACGCCAGTCGCGCTCCACCGTTGCGATGGAAATATCGAGTACTTCGGCTATCTCCTTAAAATCCAGATCGCCGAAGAACCGCAATTCCACGATTTTGCCGCAACGCGGGTACAGGCGGAGCATTTCGGTCAAGGCTTCATCCACCGCCAGCACATCCAGCGGATGGCTCCCCAACGAAGCACTCGCCTCGAATAATGCCGGATCGCGCTTGGCGGCGCGGCGCGCGCGAGCGTGGTCCACCAGCACGCGGCGCATAATTTGCGTGACTACCGAGATGAATTGCCCGCGGCCTTTCCAATCGAAGCCGCGCAGCGAAGCCAACCGTAAATATGTCTCGTGGACCAGCGCCGTGGCCTGCAATGTTTGCGCCTGGCGCTCACTCACCAGGCAGTATGCGGCCAAACGGCGCAGGTCGCGATAGACCAAATCCATGACGCGATCGATGGCGGCCTGATCTCCCTCCCGCCACAATTGCAGCCATTCGGTTACGCTCTCCTCGATTCCCTGCGCCGTACGACTCGCCCCCCATCTGCAACATTAAACCACGTTCCGTTTTGCGCAGGCAGCCTCTTGGTACGGGCGGTTCTATACTGAACGATGCTGCCGCGTATGCAATCAGGATCAAGCGCCGTACGAACAACCGCACTCATCGCATGTGTCACGACAATTATTGGAACGGCCCTGCAGATCTGGGGACTAGCTCGTCAGGCGCAACCGGGGTGGGGGGCTGTCACCATTTTTGCAATCCTGACGGTACTCTACGTTGCTCTATCGTGGTTCTATTTCGCGACGTGGCGAAACCGCGCCGGCTTGGCATTATCGCCTAAGCTTCGGCTCCTGGCTCTCTGCGGCGGTGTGCTGCTCGGCCTCCTCATCCTGGCCGAGATATGGTGGTGGGCCGGTTCGTTTAGCTCCATCAGCGTGCTATCCAGCAGGCGACACTGGACCGGCTCCGATACGTTGGCGCTGGCATCCATCTTCCCCGATGTCGGCGCGATCGCTCTACTCATCGCCCTCGGTTGTCAACACGAACGCGCCGCAACCGAGGATTCGGTTTCGAAGATGCTCAGTTCTGCAACCAACCTCGCCGGCATTCTGTGGGGAGCGCGCACGGCAATCCAATGCATTGGTTTCGTCAGCTTGCCCTTCGCGTATTTTCTTTTCCTCCGTCAATATTGGATCGCCGCAGGGCGAACGCCCTCTCTCATGGAGTTGATGCGCAGGCCGACGCAATACCTGATTGAAACTGCTTGCCTGCTTATCGCGCCGTATGTCGTTTGGCGATCCATCCGCCAACGGCCAAAGTCGACCTAAATTAGGCTGGCGGAGGAAGAGGGATTCGAACCCCCGTGCGAGTTACCCCGCAAACGGTTTTCAAGACCGCCGGTTTCAACCACTCACCCATTCCTCCACTCACAATCATAACCCGGTCGTTTGCTTCTACTGCTTTTGCACCACGTCTTCGTACTCCGGGTGCCGCTTCAGCCACGTCACGACGAATGGACAACGAGGCACGATCCGCAGACCCTCGGCGCGTGCGTATTCCATCGCCGCCCGCGCCAGATCGCCGCCCAATCCGCGACCCTCGAGTTCTTCGGGAACCTCTGTGTGGGTCAACACCAGCGCGTTCGGTTGGCGCATGTACATGAGAATGGCTAAATCCTCGCCAACACGCGCCTCGAAACGGTTCGCCGATTCATTGTTTGTCACAGGAACCTTATCCGCCATGCAAATCAGTCCGCGACCTTCACCAGCATCTTGCCCGTGTTCTCGCCGCTCAGCAGCCCTATCAACGCACGCGGCGTATTTTCGAAGCCTTCCACGACTTGCTCGCGATATTTGATCTTGCCCTCGCGGATCCATTGCGCCATCTGCGTCAGACCTTCCCTGAATCGATCGAAGAATTGGAATACCAGAAAGCCTTCCGCCTTCGCCTGCTTCGTCAGCAGATAGGGAAACGGCGGCGTACACAGGTCCGGCCTGCTCTGGTTATACATCGCAATTTGACCGCAGATGGCGATCCGCGCCCGTACGTTCAGCACCGGAAGGACGGCTTCGGTAATCTTGCCGCCGACGTTATCGAAATAGCAATCGACGCCGTTGGGGCACAGTTCCTTGTACTTCGCCACATAGTCGTCCGTGGTCTTGTAATTGAACCCCGCATCGATGCCGAGGTCTTCCACCATGTGACGCACCTTATCGTCCGATCCGGCGATCCCGACGGCGCGGCAACCCTTGATTTTCGCGATCTGACCCACCAAAGATCCCACTGCTCCCGCGCCGCCCGAAACCAAAACCGTCTCGCCCGCTTGCGGTTTGCAGATGTCGAGCAGACCGAAGTACGCGGTCATTCCCGGCATGCCCAGGACTCCGAGCGCCGTCGAGATCGGAGCCAGCGATGGATCGAGTTTTCTCAATCCTTCACCGTTTGAGACGGCCCATTCCTGCCAACCCCAATATCCCTCGACGACGTCTCCAGGCCGAAACTTGGGATGATTCGACTGCGTCACCCGCCCTACCGCGCCTCCGACCATCACCTCACCGATCTTCACAGGGTCCGCGTACGTTCGGACGCCGGTCATGCGGCCGCGCATATAGGGGTCGACTGAGAGATACAGGGTTTGCAACACCAGTTCGCCTTCGCCGGGGGATGGCACTGGCGATTCAACGAGATTGAAGTCGGATTCGTTGGGCATCCCGGTCGGGTGGGCCGCGAGCGTGAATTGCCGGTTCGCCGTTGCGGATTCAGGTGCGCTTGTGGACATAGGTTCAGATTAACGCCCCTCTCGCTCGCGGCGATCGGAACGCAAGCCGACTTCATCGAGATGCAGCAAAAGGTCGGCGGGATCGTTATAGACGCGGTAAGCGCCGGCTCGCTCCAGCTCTTCCTGGCCGTACCCTCCCGACAGCAGACCGATGCCGAGCGCTCTGGCGCGTCGTGCAGCGAGAAGGTCCCACACGCTGTCGCCGACCACCATGGAATCCTGAATGGACACGCCCAGACGGTCTGCAGCGGCGAGGAAAAGGTCGGGATCCGGCTTGGCGTGCCGCACCTGGTCGCGCGTCATTACGGGCAAATCCGGACTGGCGCCGAGAATCTCCAGCGCGGGCCTTGCGCTCTCGATCCGTCCGCTGGTGGCGATGGCATGCGGAACATTCGCTTTTTCGAGATAGGCGAGCAGTTCGCGGGCGCCGGGAAGCGGGCGCACCTGCGAGACCAGTTTCGAATAAGCCTCGGCATGCCATTGTTGCAGCCGTTCGGCCTGCTCCGGCCCGATCTCGCCGCCGGTCTCGCGCAACAACGCGTTCACGAACAGACCTCCGCTCATTCCGATACGTCGATGGATTCGCCACACCGAGAGTTGAATCCCGCCACGCTCCAATGCTTCGCGCCAGGCGAGCACGTGCTGGTACACGCTATCGATCAGCGTGCCGTCGAGATCGAAAAGAAAAGCTGGGGTCCCCATTTTCGTTGAGTGAGTGGAGTCTTTCACGAATACGCCTCGCAGAAAAGTAGTAGCGTATTATCAATGTCCCTCAGATGGTGCTCTCTCGTGTTGGCCCTGCCCCTGTCGGCGCAGGTGCACTTTGTTCCGCAGAAGCTGGATATCGATATCGACGGCAAGCCGTTCACTACTTTCTACGCGGGCGAGGATGCCAACAAACCGTATCTTTGGCCGCTGCGCTCGGCCAACGGCAAAATTCTTACTCGCCGCTGGCCTATGGAAAAGGACACGGGCGAATCGCACGACCATCTTCATCATCGCGGCCTTTGGTTCGCTTACGACGGCGTGAACGGAGTGCATTTCTGGGCGAACGATCCCTCGTATGTGGCCAAGGACCCCCATGTTGGAAAAATTATCGTGACGAAACTCACCTACGCCGATGGCGACAAAGCCGGGACTCTAACCATGCAGGCGGACTGGACCGCGCCGGACGGCAAGGTGCTGCTCCATGAAAATCGCACCATGATCTTTCATTCCGACCCTACGCTTCGCATTATGGATTTCGATATTCGCCTGACAGCCGCCGAAAACGTCACCTTCGAGGACAGCAAGGAAGGCGCTTTTGCCATCCGTCTGGCCGATGCGCTCTCGGAGAAAAAGACCGGGCACATGATCAACGCCGAGGGCAAGCAGGGCATGGCCGATGTTTGGGGTAAGCGGTCGAATTGGGTGGACTATTCGGGCGAGGTGGATGGGGAAAAGCTGGGCATCGCGATCTTCGACTCGCCGTCGAACCCGCGGCACCCTAATTATTGGCATTCGCGGGACTACGGCTTGTTCGCGATCGATCCCTTTGGGCAGCACGCCTTCGACCCGTCGCAGCCCGAGAGCCACTGGACGCTCGACGCCGGCAAGTCGATACGATTTCGCTGGCGCGTGGTCATCCACCCCGGCGACACTGCATCGGCGCACATAGCCGATATGTATCAGCGCTGGGCCCACGAGGGGTCGCGCACGGCGTCGGAGTAGCGCCTACGCTTTAAACCGGTCGTCGATCTCCACCTGATACCCGCTCGCGAGCCGATTCGTCTCGTTCGCCATCCCGACCACAGCCATCAGCTCCGCGTACATAGCATCCGTCATTCCGGCCTTTCGCGCCGAGACGGTGTGCGACGCAATGCAATAGGGACACTGGTTCGTCGCGCTGACGGCGACGTAAATCATTTCCTTCACCAACGGCTCGAGCGCGCCGGGCGCCATAATCTCCTTTATGCTCTCCCACGTCCGGCGCAACGTGGGAGGATGATGCGCCAGCGCCTTCCAGAAATTGTTGATCCAGTCCGTCTGCCGCGTCGCCATAATGTCGTCGTAGACGGCGCGAACCTCCGGACTCGCATCCCGATATTCGATCAATCCGCACGTAGCCATGTCTCCACGGTACTGCGGGCGTCAAACGGAATGTTCGTTACCGCGAATTACGACAGCGTCGAACTGGCGACCCAGAGATGATAAATGTACGCCGCTCCGAGCGCCACCCCGGTTAAAGCAGCGGTAATCAGCAGGATCTTCTCCCACTTGTCGATGACATCCAGTTTCTGCGCCATCTCGATCTGGTGCGGAATGGCCTTCGCTTCACCTTCGGCGACATGGATGTAATCGTCTTCGTTGCGGGTGATGAATTTGCGGTAGAGCGCGACAACAATGGCGGCTCCCGCGATACAAGCCCAAACTACGGTGTAGGGCATCAGGTTCATGGCCTTAATACCTCCTGGTCAGAAAGGCGATCCTGGCAAGAAATATACACCCGATGATCGGCCGTGAAAAGGGGGTAGAGGGAACGAAGGGCGCCCCGGTTTTCGTATTGATGAGTGAGAGGAGTCTGCGATGTATTGTACGAAATGCGGCGCTCAAACCGACGCGAACCCGCGGTACTGCCCCGATTGCGGAGCCGCAATGGGCGCGCCCAATGCCATCACGCCGCGTCTGAGCCGGCCCATGCAGGATAAAAAGATTGCCGGCGTGTGCGCCGGGTTCGCCCGCTATTTTAATGTGGATGTGACGCTGGTCCGGATCGTGTGGCTCGTTCTGGTGTTTGTGCCCTGCCCCGCGGGACTGGTCGCGTATATCGTGGCGTGGATCATGATGCCGCGCGACCCGCTATCGCTCCCGCAAGGAACCACCACGCCGGTGACTACCCCGCACCCGGCCGCGTAAGCGGGTCGCGGCGCTCAGAAAACGGGAATCGAGCGGAAACCTTCATTTTACAAGTTGGGATTTCGTCAGTTCCCGCTAAAATTGCCACACTTTTATGAAGTCTTCCTCTTGAATCGAGAGGTTTCGATTGCTATAGTCTGTAAGAACGCCTACAGACTTGGCCTGCCGCTGAGCAAGCGCCAGCAACTCGGAGGATCGTGTGCGCGCCGTTTTTGGGATTGTCCTGCGTCAATTTTCACTTAAATATCATCTCGCGACCTGTGTCGGCGCATTTTTTATATGTTCGGCGACTGCAATTGCAGCGACGAATACCACGACAACACTGAATGTCGTGCCAACCAGTTCCGTCATTTACGGTCAACGAGTCACTTTGACCGCTATCGTCTCTCCCCCAACCGCAACGGGCAAAGTTACTTTTTACGATGGAGTCAGCGTTCTCGGTGGCGCCAACATCACCGCGGGGCAAGCGACTCTAAATTCGCTGCTGCTGGAAACCGGGAAGCGCCAGCTAACGGCTCGATACGACGGAAATGGGTCATATGCATCGAGCCTGTCGAGCCCTGTTCCGTATATCGTTATTTCGACCCCGTCCGGCGGCTTCAAGCAAGCGGGAATGCCGATGCAGATCGTTCAGGACCCTGGCGCCGTGGCAGCCGGCGATTTCGACGGCGACGGAAAGCTTGATCTGGCGATTGTCGGCGACGGAGTCGAGATTTTTTTCGGCAATGGAGTCGGGGGCTTCACCGCGTCCGGTCGTTACCCTTCTACCTCATTCCCGCACCTGATCGCCGCGGCGGACTTTGACGGCGATGGTAACGACGACCTCGCGATCGCAGATAACAACGGCGTCAGCGTTTTCCTCGGCGATGGAACCGGCGGATTCACACTTAGCTTCACCACTCCTTTTAGCCCTTCATGGATGGGTGTGGCGGATTTTAATGGGGATGGCAATGCCGACCTTCTGC
>Ga0335075_10013249_pt1 | contig 12417 bp, 7 predicted proteins | sample Lox_Sample_24_FD_206723 | JGI IMG/M metagenome (GOLD analysis project Ga0335075, IMG submission 206723) | Soil microbial communities from Loxahatchee National Wildlife Refuge, Florida, United States - Lox_Sample_2.4 | ecosystem: Environmental > Terrestrial > Soil > Wetlands | place: USA: Florida... | reverse complement strand
AGCATCGAGATGCACGTGATCTTAAGACCACGAGGAGCGATCGGAGCAGGCCCATTCGTCGGATCGTTAGCTCTGGCGGGAGCGCGTGCGTGCTCCCGCTCGATTCGTGCGAGCGACACCGGCTCCGGGCCATAACCGAAAACCGCCGTGGAAGGCGTTGGCATTTTCTCCCGCACGGCAACGTGGAGGCAGCACGTCGAGCTTCTTGACGTTGCCGCCGCCGATGACCGTGTCATCCGGCCGCAACGCCGCCGTGAGACGCTCGACGACGTCGTGGACGTGACGCTGCCACTTCTTCCTGCCGTTGCGTTCCAGGCCGGAGCGTCCGACGTAATTCTCGTAGGTGCCTTTCTTGTAGGGCAGATGCCCAAGCTCCATCGATTTTACCGAACCGTCGACGATCAAAGTGGTGCCGAGTCCTGTCCCCAGGCCCAGGAACAGCATCCGAGCGCCTTTGTAGCTGCCCAAGGCCTGCATGGCGGCATCGTTCATGACTTTGACCGGACGGTCAAAAGCCTGTGCGAAATCGAACGCGATCCAGCCAGGTCCCAGATTGACAGGTTCCGCCACCGGCCGGCCGTCCACCACCGGACCAGGATAGCCGATGGAGACGACATCATACGTCCAATCCGTCGCGAGCTTTTTCACTTCCGCCACCATTCGTCGTGGCGTGAGCGTCGGACCGGATCGAAAGGATCGACGTTCACTCTGTCCGCTGGCGAGGATCTTTACCGAAGTGCCCCCCACGTCGATAACCAGCACGCGCTTGCCTCCCGGGCGTCCAGCCACCCGTTGCGTACCAGCTTTTGTCCGCTGTCGCCGACGACTTCGCCACGGGGATTTCTGCGCATTGGTCTGCGGAACGAGTGGTCTGCCGTCGGTGACCATTTGAGATCCAATCCTCATCTCCTGATGACTGGCCGCTTGGCCACCGGCTTGTCCGTCGTCAACTCAATCGCTTCCGTCTGGTGATGAATCACGAGGCGTTCGCCCTGGCGCAACGCGTACTCCACGTTGTCGGGACTGATTTCGACTTCCAGCAGCTGACCACGGTAGGTAACAGGAAATCGAAGGATGGCGTTCTCCTGCAGCGCGCGGCGCGGCCAGAACGACAACGTGCCGTCATTGTCGCGCATGCCGCCAAAACCATACGTCAGCATCATCCAGGTCCCGCCCATGGACGCGATATGGCAACCGTCCTTTACGTTTCCACCGACGTCTGCCAGGTCCATGAGCATTGCCGCCATTCCATAACGAAAGGCCTTGTCCATGTCGCCGATCTGCGCGGCGATGATCGCCTCCACGCATGACGACAACGATGAATCACCGGTCGTCAACGGATCGTAGAAATAAAAATTTCGCTTCTTGTCTTCCAAAGAGAAAACATCGCCCAGCAAGAACATGGCCAGGATGACGTCGGCCTGCTTGATCACTTGTTTCCGGTAAATATTCAGCGGATGATAAAATAGCAGCAAGGGATAACGTTCCGACGGTGTGTTCTTGAAATCCCAGGCCTCTCTATCCAGAAAATCATCATCCTGCGGAATGATCTTCAGCTTGTCGTCATACGGCACATACATGGTCTCTGCGGCGCGGTGCCATGCTTTCACCTCGGCGGGTTCGAGCGTCGTTTTGTGAGCGAGTGCGTTGTACGCCTCCGGTTCGTTTGCCTGCAGGAATTCGATGACTTCAATGGCGTAGCGCAAGTTCTCGCGGGCCATCAAATTCGTAAAGGCGTTGTTGTTCACGACCACGTTGTATTCGTCGGGGCCGGTCACGCCGTTGATACAGAACTTCCCCTGTCTGTTGTCCGAGTAAAACCCCAAGTCCGCCCACAGCCGCGCCGTTTCCACTAGCATCTCAGCGCCGAACTCCCGCAGAAACAGCTCGTCGTCCGTCGCCTGCACGTATTTGCGCAGCGCGTACATGATGTCTGCGTTGATGTGATACTGAGCGGTTCCCGCGGCGTAGTATGCCGACGCCTCTTCGCCGCCGATGGTGCGCCAGGGAAACATGGCGCCGCGATGGCCCAATTCCTTGGCGCGCGCGCGGGCCTGCGGCAGCATCTTATAGCGGAACAGCAGGAGGTTTCTGGCGATGCGAGGCGATGTGTAAATCAGGAACGGCAGCAGGTAGATCTCGGTGTCCCAAAAGTAATGCCCTTCATACGCTCGTCCAGTCAGGCCTTTCGCCGCAACACCCGCATCTTCCGCGCGCGCCGAGGCCTGGAGGATGTGGAAAAGATTGAATCGACTCGCCTGCTGGATCTCGACGGTGCTGCGCTTGAATCGGTCTTCCCTGATATTCTTGATTTGGACATCGCTGCGATGCCAAAAACCGTCCATGTACTGCTCTTGAGCCGCGAGCAGCTGTCCGAAACCCTGGCTTACTACGCGATCCAGCGTCCACTCGGCACGACCGCTGAGCTCCGCAGGGGAGGCCGTCTGCGAGGTGTGATAGACCATGTATTTGGTGAGCTGGATCGGACAGTTCGGTTGCGCATCGAGTGTGAAAGCGACCTGACCGAAGTCCGGAGCGTGGGTGGCCTTGTATGAGTGCGGGCAAGTGGTCTCCAACGTGTGATCAGTCGCGCATGCGAGGTTGAGGCGGCTCTGTTCGGTCCCATGGCACAGCACGATCCGCCGGTCTTTAGAGTAACTGGCTTGCGGCTGAAGTACCCGAGACAAGAAAGGTCTCGCCAGTCGCGGATCTGCCTCGTCAACGCGGGCGCCAGACTGATTTGCGGCCATCTCGGAAGCGAGCACGACAAAGGCCTGTGCGTTGAGGACCGTCAGGCAATAGGAGATGACGGCGACGTGCCGGTTGGCGAAAGAGACCAAACGCCGAGAGCTGATCAACACCTGTTTGCCGCTGGGAGTCTCCCAAAGGACCTCCCGATCCAGCGTCCCGGACTTCATATTGAGCCGCCGATCATAGCGTAACAGGTTTGCATGCGGCAGCCAGAAAGGTTCGTCGTCCAGGAAGAGCTTGATGATCTTGCTGTCGGTCACGTTGCAGATAGTCTGGCCAGTTTTCGCGAAACCGTACGCCTCTTCGCCGTAAATGATCGGCCGCGTTTCATAGAATCCATTGATCAGGGTGCTGTTTTCTGCGTTGGGACCGCCCTCCTCCGGGCAGCCGCGCATGCCGAGGTATCCGTTGCCGAGCGCAAGCGTCGTTTCCATCTGCGCCAGGAATTCGGGGTGAAACCTTTTTTCGATGATGTTCCACTCGTCAGGCGGGTAATCATGGGGTGGCGGCCTGAGGCGTTCATGGTGGAGCATCTGGCTATTCCTTCCAACAAATCCTGGGACTCTGTCAGTCGACCAATTCGTCCAGGTCTTTCACCACCAGATGTGCGCCGTGGCGTTTAAGCTCCTCGGCATTGCCCTTGCGCGCTACGCCGATCACAAGTCCGAACCTGCCGCTGAGCCCGGCTTGCACTCCCGAGATCGCATCCTCGATGACGACGGCCCGTGCGGGCTTAACCCGAAGTAGCTTTGCCGCCCGCAAGAACGTATCCGGGGCGGGCTTCCCGGCGAGATGCTGGGTCTCGATCACATTGCCATCGACTTGTGCATCGAAGAGACCATTCAGCCTGGCGGACTTTAAGACGGTCGTACAATTCTGACTGGACGTGACGACGGCAATTTTGAATCCATCATGGCGGAGCTGATGAATGAGCCGCACACTTCCCTCGTAGGGCTGCGCCCCCTTCTCTCCAATGATCTCGTTGATCAGGTCGTTCTTGCGGTTGCCGAGTCCGCACACTGTTTCGAGCTCCGCCGGATCGTCCGGAGTTCCTTCGGGAAGGCGGATGACGCGTGATGTGAGAAAGTCGCGTACGCCGTCGAAGCGGGGCTTCCCATCGACATAGAGCCGATAGTCGACGGCGAGATCGAAGGGGCGAAACGCCTCGCCTCTCTGCGTCGCGCGTTTCTGGAGGTACTCGTCGAACATCCGTTTCCAACACGCCGCGTGCAGGCTGGCGGTATCCGTAATCACGCCGTCGAGATCAAAAAGGACGGCATCATATTGGTCGCGGACGATTACATGTCGGTCGCGAGTAATCGCACGCTTGGTCTTGGACTGCCGCATCGGTCGCTCTCCCTTTTCCAAGGGACATCACTTACTGTGCAGGCGCGCCAAAAAACGCCGCGCTCTCCTCGATGAGCGGCGCGTTCCAGTGCCGCACAGCGGGTACGTCACGGTAGTAGCCGAGGACACACAGGGTGCCGGTGCTCAGTAGAAAATGCTGGCCGCAGCTTGCGGGCAGTCCGATCCAGCGGGCCACGAGCACGCGCAGCACGTGTCCATGCGCGAACAGAACAAGGTCGCCGTCGGACGCCCGCGACCGCGCTATCACACGATCCACTCGCGCAGCCACTTGCTCCGGCGCCTCGCCGCCCGGGCATCCATCGCGGAAGATCAGCCAGCCTGGCGAGACCTCGTGGATCTGCTTGGGCGTCAGTCCCTCGAACTCGCCGTAGTTCCACTCGACCAGGTCGGAATCGATGACAGCTTTGTCGCCGAAGCCCGCCAGCGCACAGGTTTCTTGTGCCCGCTGCATCGGGCTGCAGAGGACCCGCTCAAACGCGTTTTTCGCGAGCACGTGCCGGAGCCTTTGCGCAAGCCGTCGGCCGTTGTCGGTCAATGGAATGTCAGTCGTCCCCGTGTGCTGCCCGGAAAGGCTCCACACCGTCTCCCCGTGCCTGATCGCGAACACGTTCACTCTCGCCTCCGCCAGTCAGACGTTGTCGGCCTCCGTCGAACGAATTCCTGCCGAGGCTGCTTCCTGCCCCCACCTCCAGCCGGTGATCTCGGGCATGTCGTCGCCGTATCGGCAGATGAATTGCCTGTGGTCGTTGAGCTTGTCGCGGATCGCTTGCTTGGCGTAGGCGGCCCGTGCCCCAAGCTTCGGTACACGGTCGATCACGTCGCCAACCAAGTGGAAGCGATCGAGATCGTTGAGCACGCACATGTCGAACGGCGTCGTGGTGGTGCCCTCTTCCTTATAGCCGCGCACGTGGATGTTATCGTGACCTTTTCGCCGATAGGTCAGCCGGTGAATGAGCGAGGGGTAACCGTGGAAGGCGAAGATGATCGGTTTGTCCGCGGTGAACAGCGCGTCGAAATCCGGATCGGACAGGCCGTGCGGGTGCTCGCTCGAGGGCTGCAGCTTCATCAGGTTGACTACATTGATCACGCGGATTTTCAGATCGGGCGAGTGCTTTCGAAGCAGGTCGACGGCGGCGAGGGTTTCCAACGTCGGCACGTCACCGCAACAGGCCATCACAACATCGGGCTCGCCAGTCCGGTCGTTACTGGCCCACTCCCAGATACCGAGTCCGGCTTCACAGTGCTTGACTGCCTCATCCATCGTCAGCCACTGCGGGGCCGGCTGTTTGCCGGCAACCACGACATTGACGTAGTTCCGGCTCCGCAGGCAGTGGTCAGTGACCGACAGCAAGCAATTGGCATCAGGCGGCAGGTAGACGCGGACGACTTCGGCCTTCTTGTTTATGACGTGATCAATAAAGCCCGGGTCCTGATGGCTGAAACCGTTGTGGTCCTGACGCCACACGTGGCTTGATAAAAGATAGTTCAGCGAGCCGATGGGCCGGCGCCAGGGAATGTGATTGCATACCTTCAGCCACTTGGCGTGCTGGTTGAACATCGAGTCGATGATATGGATGAACGCCTCGTAGCAGGAAAAGAAGCCGTGCCGTCCGGTCAGTAGATAACCCTCGTACCAGCCTTGGCACTGGTGCTCGCTGAGCATCTCCATCACCCGGCCGTCGGGCGCCAGATGGTCGTCCCAAGGAAGAGTGTCCGCGACCCACGCACGGTTGGTGACCTCAAGCACATCCTGCCAGCGGTTCGAGTTGTTCTCGTCCGGACTGAAAAGCCGGAAGTTCCGTTCTTCCATGTTCAGCTTCATCACATCGCGCAGGAAGCGGCCCATGTGCCGGGTGGATTCGGCCGACACGGCTCCCGGTGCAGCAACTTCGATCCCGTAATCGCGGAAATTCGGGAGGCGCAGTTCGTGCAAGAGCAAGCCGCCATTGGTGTGCGGGTTGGCGCTCATGCGTCGCCTGCCGCGAGGGGCAAGATCGATCAATTCGGGTCGAAGGCGGCCGTTGCCGTCGAATAGTTCCCGGGGTCGATAGCTCTTCATCCACTGTTCGAGGATGTGCACATGAGCCGGGTTTTCGTGCATCTCGCCCATCGGCACTTGGTGCGACCGCCAGTAATCCTCGGTGCGCTTGCCGTCGATTTCCTTCGGGCACGTCCAGCCCTTGGGAGTGCGCAATATGATCATCGGCCAGCGCGGCCGCTCCGTAAAACCGTTCTGACGCGCATCGGTTTTGATGCGCTGAATTTCGTCGACGACCTTATCCAAGGTGGAGGCCATCAGCTCGTGCATCGTTTCGGGCTCATCACCCTCAACGAAATACGGCGTGTAACCGTAGCCGCGGAATAGCTGATCCAACTCCTCGTGACTGATGCGAGCGAGAATGCAGGGATTGGCAATCTTGTAGCCATTGAGGTGCAGGATCGGCAAAACCGTCCCGTCAGTCGCGGGGTTCAGGAATTTGTTGGAATGCCAGCTCGTTGCCAGCGGCCCCGTCTCCGCTTCGCCATCGCCGACGACACAGGCGACGATAAGGTCCGGGTTATCAAAGGCTGCTCCGTAGGCGTGCGAGATGGCGTAGCCGAGTTCACCGCCTTCATGAATCGAACCTGGCGTCTCCGGCGCCACGTGGCTCGGAATGCCGCCGGGGAACGAGAATTGAGTGAACAGGCGCTTCATGCCCTCTTCATCGAAAGAGATGTTCGGGTAGACCTCGCTGTAGGTCCCCTCGAGATAGGCGTTTGCAACCAAACCCGGCCCGCCATGCCCGGGGCCGGTGATGTAGATCATGTCGAGGTCGTGCTTCTTGATCACCCGATTCAGGTGAACGTAGATGAAGTTCAAACCTGGCGTCGTGCCCCAGTGGCCAAGGAGCCGCGGCTTGATGTGTTCCTTTGTGAGAGATTGTTTTAGCAGCGGGTTGTCGTAGAGATAGATCTGGCCAACCGACAGGTAGTTGGCGGCCCGCCAATACGCATCAATCAATGTCCGCTCTTTGTCGGATAGCGCTCGCTCTTTATCGGCTAAGGTCCGCTTTTTGTCGTGTGGTCTTCGCTCTTTGTCTGAAAGCTTCCGCTCCTTGGTAGAGAGCGCGTTTGCCATCGTTACCTCCCGATGCAGTATCCCATGAGTACGCGTTGCGCCCATGCAGTACGATTGTTCCAGCTGTCAGTCGTCGCGCCAGTCGCGATGATGCGGCGGATCGTCGGCGCTCAACGATACCGACTCCATCTCATTCTCCATCTCATTGGTGTACTTCCCGACGCTCGCCGCCCCGTTGCATCTGGCGCGGCAACAAAGCTCCGTCTGGCCGGACGCCAGATTCTCGTCGCGCCCATGCCAAGCCTCGAGAGCTGGATCTTGAAGCGCCCGCCCGTATGAGAAGCTGATCTTCCAAGGCTTCGGGCCCGGCAACCGGTTGATCGCGTTCAGATGGGCAGTCGCTAGTTGGGCATTCTGGCCGCCCGACAGAAACACGATGCCGGGCACCGCGGCAGGCACGTGCCGGCGCAAACAGCGCAGCGTCGAGGTCGCGACCTCCTCCACGGAGGCATGGTGGGTGCACTCCTTGCCCGCGATGACCATGTTGGGCTTGAGCAGCATGCTCTCGACCGCCACACCCTGCTCGAAGAGAGCGTCGAACACCGTGTGTAGGACGACATTGGTGACGTGCTCGCAGCGCTCGATCGGATGTGAGCCATCCATGAGCACTTCCGGCTCGACGATCGGCACAAGCTCCTGCTCTTGGCAGAGACTGGCGTAGCGCGCCAGCGCGTGCGCATTTGCATTCACGCAGGCGGCACTCGGTAGAGTGTCCGTGACACGGATCACCGCCCGCCATTTGGCGAAGCGAGCACCTTTGCCGTGGTATTCCTTGAGGCGATCCCGCAGACCATCTAGCCCCTCGGTTATGGTCTCGCCTGGCGAACCTGCTAACGGCTTCGCGCCCGTGTCGACCTTGATGCCCGGAAGGATGCCTAGCGCCCTCAGGGTTTTGCAAAGCGGCACGTCCTCGGAGCTCATCTGACGGATGGTTTCGTCGTACATGATGACCCCGCTGATGAACTCGGCGGCCCCTGGCGAGGTGAAGAGCATTTCCCGGTAGGTGCGCCGGCTTTGCTCAGTCGAGGTGATCCCGAGGCTATCGAATCGCTTTGTGAGCGTAGGGGTGGTCTCGTCGGCCGCCAGGATGCCTTTTCCGTCCGCCACCAGCGCCTGCGCGACGGCCTCCAGATCGCGGCTCCTCATCGACTTTCCTCCCTTCGTAGTCGCCCTTCCTCCTCTGTGATGTTTTGCTTTGTAATTTTCTTTGTAATCTTCTTGGCGCGGTCAGGTCGCAATCCCCCGTCCGCCGGCGACTCGCGTAGTGCTTGCGGCTTTTTTGTTCGCGGCAGCACTGGAATGACCCTAACGTCTAGCGTCGCAATGCCCGCTCGCCACACCCTGGAGAAAATCCTTAAAGTTCCTGAGCACCCTGCTCCATCCCTACGTTGGTACAACTCTGATATCCGAAAGGATGGAAAGCTAAGCAGTCGGCTGCGAACAGCGTGCGGCAAAAGAGGCAGACCTATCGATGTCCTTCATGGGTCGGCAGCCGACTGCGCATCGACCCGATCTGATGTCGGCTTTGTGCCAGGAGCAAACGAGGTGCCAGGAACAAACCAGCGGCAAGTCACCGCGGAGATATTGGCGCGTCATTTCGTGCGCCGCGGCGTCTCCTTCGCTCCTCCAGGCGCTGCATCACAACAAAGAACGATGGAACAAACACAACGACCAGGCAGGTCGAGGCGATCATGCCGCTAAAGACCGGCAGGCCGATCGAGCGTCGTGCGCCGGCGCCCGCACCGGTGGCGATGACAAGCGGAAAGACACCCAGAATAAAGGCGAACGAGGTCATCAAAATGGGCCGGAACCTGAGCCGTGCTCCCTCTACCGCCGCAGCCACGATCTCCATACCCTCTGCCCGCCTCTGGCGAGCATATTCCACGACCAAAATCGCGTTCTTGCTGCCGAGCGCGATCAGGAGGATGAGGCCGATCTGCGTATAGAGATTATTGGCGGCGCCAAGAGCGGTCAGCGCACCGACAGTTCCGAGGAGCGCGAGCGGCACGCCCAAAATCACCGCCAACGGCAGGATCCAGCTCTCGTACTGACCCGCCAGCACTAAATAAACGAGCAGAATCGCAAAGCCGAAGACGAAATACATCTGCGAGCCGACCGCCTTCTCCTGGTAGGACATCGCCGTCCAGTCGTATCCCGCTCCGGGCGGCAGTTCCTGCTGGCCAATCTGGTCCATGATGTCGAGCGCCTCGCCCGAACTGAAGCCGGGGGCTGCGTTGCCGACGACCGTCGCCGACGGATAGAGATTATAGAGGCTGATCAGCAGAGGACCTTGAGACTCCTTGATATCGACCACCGTTCCAATCGGCGTCATGGTGCCGTTGCCGGCCTTGACCTTGAGGTTACGGACGTCGCTGGCGCTCGCCCGGTACGCCGGCAGCGCCTGCGTGTAGAGCTGGAAGACGTGTCCGAACTTGTTGAACTGGGCGGCATAGTTCGATCCGACGTAGGTCGACAGGGCTGAAAAGACGTTACCGACCGTGACACCGAGCGTCTCGGCCTTGGTGCGGTCGACAGTGACGTAGAGCTGGGGGGCGCCGGCTCGGAAGGTCGTGTTCAGCCTCTGCAAACCCGATTGCGCATTGCCGGCTTTGATGACGGTGTTCGCCAAGTTCTGCAACAGCCCGTAGTCGAAATTACCGTTCCTGATCTCAACCTGCATCGTGAAGCCGCCGACGTTGCCAATTCCCTGGATCGGCGGCGGGGGCAGCGCGATCGCGACCGCCTGCATTAAGCCATGCAGGGCGCGATTCAAATTCTGGGTGATCGAGCGCAGATCCTGTCCCTTCTTCTTGAGCCGCACATCCCAGTCATCGAGGACCACGAAGGCGACCCCCGCGTTGGCGAGAGTTGCAAAGTTGTCCAGGACGGAGATGCCGCTGACAGTGATCACGTGTTCCACGCCGGGCATTTTCTTGGCGAGCGTCGAGATCTGCTGCATGACCGCGTCGGTGCGCTCCTTCGAGGCGCCGTCGGGCAGTTGTGCGCTGACAATCAGATAGCCTTGATCCTCGTCCGGCAGGAATGCGGTCGGCACGCGCGCCAGCCCCCAAACCGCGACGACGACAAGAACAAGCGCAAGGACCACCATCGCGGCGCTGTGGCGCGTCATCGCGCCGACGAGCCGAACGTAACCTCGCTCGGTGGCGCCAAAGGCGGCGTTGAAGCCGCGATAGAATATGTTGCGCCGTTCAAGCGGAACCGGCGGCCGCAGCCATAGCGCGCTTTGGGTCGGCTTCAAGGTCACGGCATTGATCGCGCTGATGAAGGCGGTGGCGGCGATGACCAGCGCGAATTGCCGGTAGAGCTGGCCGGTCAAGCCTGGAATGAAGGCGGCCGGAATAAACACCGACATGAGCACCAGCGTGATGCCGATGACGGGACCGATCAGGTCGACCATCGCCCTGCCGGCCGCCTCGCGGCCGGGGATACCCTGTTCGACATAGCGCGAGACGCCCTCGACGATGACGATCGCGTCGTCAACCACGATGCCGATCGCCAGCACGATCGCGAACAGCGTCGCGAGATTAATACTGAAGCCAAGCGCCGCCATGGCGGCGAACGCGCCAATGATCGTCACCGGCACGGTTGTCGCCGGGACAAGCATCGCCCGCCAGTCCTGCAGAAAAACGAGAATGACGATCAGCACCAGAACCGCGGCCTCGAACAGGGTCCGATAAACCTCATTGATCGCAGCTCTGACGAATTTCGTGGTGTCGTAGGGAATCAAATAGCTGACGCCCTGAGGAAAGCTCTTGGCAAGCTCATCCATCTTCGCCTTCACCGCGTCGGCGACCGCAATGGCGTTGGCGTTCGGCAACAGCGAGATGCCGATCCCGGCGGCCGGCCGGCCGTCGAGATTGAAGGATTCGCTGTAGCTTTGGGCTCCGAGCTCGACGCGGCCGATGTCGCGGATCCTGGTGATTTGCCCGCCGTTCGTGCCGGTGGCTTTGACGACGATGTTCTCGAACTCGTCAACCTGGTCGAGGCGGCCTTTGATATCGAGGGTGTATTGGAAATCCTGGCCCGGCGGCGCGGGCGGCGCGCCGACCTGCCCGGCGGTGACCTGTTGGCTCTGCCCCTGGACCGCGTTGATCACGTCCTCGGGCGTTAGGCCCCGAGTTTGAAGCAGATCCGGATTCATCCAAATCCGCATGGCGTACTCGCCGGCGCCAAAGATCGTCACGGCGCCGACGCCGTTGAGGCGAGCCAGTTCATTCTGCAGGTTGATGACGGCGTAGTTCGACAGAAACAGGCTGTCGAAACGACCTTGCGGCGAAACCAGCGTGATGAACTCGAGAAAAGAACTCGACCTCTTTTCCGTCGTAACGCCCTGGGCTTGCACGCCGGGTGGCAACGACGAAAGGGCGGCGGAGACCTGGTTCTGGACCAGAATCTGCGCCTTATCGGGGTCGGTGCCGATCGCGAAGGTGACAGTCAGCGTGTAGGTGCCGTCGCTCGCGCTCGTCGACTGCATGTAGAGCATGTTCTCGACGCCGTTGACCTGCTGCTCGATCGGCAGGGCGACGGTGTCGACCAGCGTCTTGGCGCTTGCGCCCGGATAGCGCGTCGAGACCTGTATGGTCGGCGGGACCACGTTGGGATATTCGGCGGTCGGCAGTTGAATCAGCGCCACCAAGCCGATCAGAACAAAAACCAACGCCAGGACGTTGGCGAGTACCGGTCGATCGATGAAAAAACGCGAGATCATGCTAATCGCTCGCGGACATTCATTTTGGTTTCGAGGCGGGAGCGCTCTTGTTGGTGTCTTCCGATAGATCGGCGTCGGTGGACTTCAGCTCGGATCGCTGCGGCTCGACCTTGTCGCCCGGAATGGCCTGTTGAATGCCTTCGATCACGACCCAGTCAGTTGGATCGAGACCGGATTCGATAACCACCAACTGCCCCTGCTGTTGTCCAGTTTTCACGCTTTTGTGGCGAACGACATTGTCTGCGCCGACGACAAGCACGTAGCTTCCCTCTTGGTCCGTCCCGATCGCGTCATTTCGCGTCAGCAACGCGTTGTCCTGATGCCCGATCGGTCCCCGGACGCGCACGAAAAGACCCGGCAGCAGCGCATTATTCTTGTTGTCGAAAATCGCGCGTACCGCGATCGTGCCGGTCGAGGCATCGACTTGCGGCGCGACGTAGTCGAGACGACC
>Ga0335075_10013248_pt1 | contig 12417 bp, 8 predicted proteins | sample Lox_Sample_24_FD_206723 | JGI IMG/M metagenome (GOLD analysis project Ga0335075, IMG submission 206723) | Soil microbial communities from Loxahatchee National Wildlife Refuge, Florida, United States - Lox_Sample_2.4 | ecosystem: Environmental > Terrestrial > Soil > Wetlands | place: USA: Florida... | reverse complement strand
GCGACCGTGAGCGCGAGCTTGCGGGCGACGCCCTCGCGATCGTCGATGGCGAGAGCCGCAAAGAAGTTGAAGACGATCGAGAACAGGAGGACGAGGATGAACCGCGGTTCTCCCCACGCGTAGAAGATGAGGGAGAAGACGAGCGTTACGACATTTTTGCCTTTGATCGTCGGGGTGATGAAATAGAGAGCCAGAAAGATGGGCAGGAAGTAGAACAGGAAGGTTATCGAAGAAAAGACCATTATCGAACCGACTGCGCCCGGGCCTGCTCATATTCCAAGACGGCGCCTCCCGCCGGAGACGCGACTCCGGCTCCGGGCGTCGAGCGCGCGCAAGCCGAATCCCCGCGGCGAGGACCGGCGCGCCCGTGAAGCGCCGCTGAACAGGAACCCCGCCCGGGGAGCGCCGTGTTTGCGTCCTTTCGGCGGCGATGTCCAGGCGGCCGCAAAATGCTCGACGCGGCCGGGTTCTCCCGCCGCGGCCCCGCGCGATCTGAAGCAGCGCGAAGTCGTCGGCCGGGTGGGCGTTCCGGCGATGGCGCTTTCAGCCCGGCAGGGCATAGCGGCGGGCGACCTCGGCCGCGGCGCGCGCGTCCTCGATCGATATCGGGCCGCCCAAGGCGGCGCGGGCCGCCTTGATCGCCTCCGAGAGCGCCGGGTGACCGCTGAACTCGGTCAGCTCGCCCGAACCATGGGCGAGACGGTCGCTGAGCGCCGCCTGCGCCTCGGCGCCGGCGAAGGCCGCCGCCTGCATGAGCGCCATCACCGGGCGCGGCGCGTCCGATGAGCGCGCCAGACGATAGGCGTTGAGGAAGCGCTTGGCCTCGCGCGGTGAATGCGCGGCGAGCGGCGCAAGCGCGGCAAGCAGCGTCGTTTCCGCTGCCGACAGCGGCTCGGCGAGAGCCGCGGCGATCGCCGATGGGTCCCGCGCCGAGGCGGCTTGTCCGCCGCTCGACAGAAGCCGCGCCACCATGCGCTCGCCGTCGGCGTCGCTCCGCGCCGGCAGGTTGACCGCGACCTGCAGCCATTTGCCGAGTCGCCGGCGCGCCTCGCTTGGGTCCCCGAGCGTCCCGACGAGCCGGCCGGGATCGAAAGCGAGCAAGCCGATCGAGCCCGGTCCGATGACGCTCTGGGCGGCGTCGATCCAGCTTATGGTCGCGGCCGGCGGCAGCGCGTCCAGATTGTCCACCACAAAAATGAGCCGCTCGGGCGTCGGCCCCGCCGCGGCGGAGCGCCCGATTCGGCTATTGAGCGCGGCCAGGAACTCGCGCGCGGACGCCGAGGGCGCATGACCCGCTTCGAGGAATTCCGGCCCCGTGTCGCGGATCGAAGTCTTCCCTCCGGCGCGCCGGCTGGCCACCTCGGCGCGCTTGGCGGCCGCCTCGGCCTCCGCGGTCAGCGTAGCGACGCGCTGATTGAGGCGGGCGGCGCGCTGATCGAGGTCGGCGCGGCGTTCGCGGACTTCGGACGTGAGCAGCCGCGCGCCGCGCAACAGAAGGTTCGAGAACTGGAGCGCGCGCCACAGGTTGAGCGCGATCGCCAATGCGCCGAAGAGGTACAGAATCGCCGAGGCTCGGTCGAACCAGTCGCCGTGCGCCGCAATCCAGTCGGCTACCGGTTTCAGCCAGTCGCTGGCGCCCCGAGCCGCGCTGAGCGCCGCCTCGCCGTGCAGCAACCGAACGAGAAACCCGAGCACGAAGGCGACGATCGCCCACAGGATGAGGCGGGCTTGGCTGCCGTAGGCCCATATCGATCGAATCACGATCGCGGCGCGGCCGCCCGCCCCCAGGGTCGACATGTCGCGCACGAGATTGCGATAACTCGAATCGACGTCCGCGCCGGCGAATCCGAACCCGCGCAATCGCGCCTCGATCGCTCCGCGGCGGGCGCGGGCGAATACGTCGAGGCGCGAGCCCGGGGTATCCAACGCGAGCGTATCCGCGAGCCGAGCCCGTTTGGCCTCGATGTCGTCGCGCTGAGCGCGCTCGGTTTCGAGCTTCCTTATGAGATCGTCATGACGATCGGATGCGGCTCTCGCGGCGCGATGCGGATCGCCGCCGGCGTGGCCTGTCTCGTCGAGCAAACCCGAATAATCCGCGCCGGGCTCCCGATCGAGCGCGGCGTAGGCGGCGCTCGCGATCGCCACCGGCGCCTCGAGGCCGCTCGAGGCGTCGACATTTGCCAGCACGACCCGCCGAAGAGCGCCGGCGCTTGCGGTCGCTGAACCGAGTTGTTCAATCGTCTGGGCGAGACGCCTGAGCGCGAAGGTCTTGCCGGCGCCGGACGGCCCCAGGATCGCCGCCAGGAATGGCGTCTGGACCTGACGGGTCACGCAAAGCTGGGCCAGCGGCTGCACGATCTCGCCGGCGTTCAAAAGGTCCGCCCCGTCGGCGGAATCGCCAAGGAAGATCGGCTCCGCCGGGACTGATGCAGACAGCGGGGGCGGCGCGATCGAAACGGGCGGGGCGGCCGGTTGCCCCGAGGCGCGGGAAGGCAACGGCAGAGACGACTTGTCCCCCGCGCCCTCGCCAAGCAGGCGGATCTTCGAATTCACGCTTGGCTCGGACAATCGATCCTCCTCCCGCGCGCTCGGGAATACCGCCCGAACCACGCTTGATTTGAATGCGCGGCCCTAACGACCGCAAGGGCGCCTGCGAGTCAAGCCGGACCCGCGCTAGCTAACGGGCCACGCGTCTTGCGCGCGCGACGTCGCGCGCGGAGCGCCAAAATCATCGGGCTAACGGGCAAATCTGAACGAATTCGTTACGCGCCTTCAATCAGGCAAAACCGCGGCGCGGGCTCGGGGCGGCTCGGCGGAAGCGGCGAGCTATGCCGGGCCGGGAAATCAGGCTAAGGCGCTTCCCTCCGATGGAGGTTTAAGCCGTTGCTAGCATTCGCGCACCCGACGCCCGAGGCGACGCCGATCTGGTTGGTCAGCGCGGAAGACTGGTCCAAGGTCAAATCGACGATCGGCGCGAGCGCCGCGGCCTTCGCCGAACGCTGCGGCTTCGAGCCGAAGGCCGGACGCTTACAACTGCTCCCGGGCGAGGGGGGCGCGCTCGCGGGCGTCCTGTTCGGGGTTGACGAGGCAAAGGCGCCGGCGCGCGATCCATTCGGGCCCGCCAAGCTCGCGACGTCGCTGCCCGAAGGCGTGTACCGGTTCGCCAATCCGCCTCATGACGCCGATCTCGCCGCGCTCGGCTTCCTGCTCGCGCTTTATCGCTATGACCGCTTCAAGGCCGACAAGGGTCCCAAGCCGAGCCTCGTCGCGCCCGACGAAGTCGACGCCATCAGGATTCAGCGCATCGCCGAGGCGATCACTTACGGACGCGATCTCGTCAACACGCCGGCCAACGTGCTCGGGCCTCATGCGCTCGAGCAGGAGGCGGTCAAGCTCGCCGAGCATTTTGACGCAAGCGTCACCATGGTGCGCGGCGACGAGCTGATCGGCGCCAATTTTCCCCTCATCCATGCGGTCGGGCGCGCGGGAGCGGAAGAGCCGCGGATCGTCGACTTTTCCTGGGGACGCGAGGACGCGCCGAAGGTGGCGGTTATCGGCAAGGGCGTCACCTTCGACACCGGCGGCCTCGACATCAAGCCGGCCTCAGGAATGGAGCTCATGAAGAAGGACATGGGCGGGTCGGCGACGGCGCTGACGCTCGCGCGCCTCATCATGGAGGCGGGGCTCGATCTGCGTCTGAGGACGGTAATCCCGATCGTCGAGAACGCGATCTCGGCGCCCGCGATGCGGCCGGGCGACGTGCTCATGAGCCGCAAGGGGCTTTCGGTCGAGATCGGCAACACCGACGCCGAGGGGCGGCTCATCCTCGCCGACGCGCTCGCGCTCGCCGATGAAGACGCGCCGGAGCTGATGCTCGACTTCGCGACGCTGACCGGCGCGGCGCGGGTCGCGCTCGGGCCCGACCTGCCGCCCTTCTATACCGACGACGACGCGCTCGCAGCCTCCATTGCCGGTCATGCAGCCCGCGCCCGGGATCCGGTGTGGCGCATGCCGCTATGGCGCCCCTACGACGCGATGATTGATGGGGCGGTCGGCGACATCTCGAATTCGGGCACAGGCGCCGGCATGGCGGGTTCGATCACGGCCGCGCTGTTTCTGAGGCGATTCGTCGAGAAGGCCAAATCTTGGGCGCACTTTGACGTCTACGCTTGGAATCCGAAGCCGCGCGCCCATGGGCCCGTCGGCGGCGAGATCCAGGCGGCGCGGGCTTTGTTCGAGCTTTTGAGCGAGCGCTACCCCAGGCGGTGAGGCGCGCCTCTACCCAAGCAGCCAGGGCAAAAGCGCCGGGATCACCGCCGGGGTGACAATGGCGTTGAGCCCCATGGCGAGGCCCGCGAACACGCCCGCGACCGGATCGACCGCGAACGCGCCCGCCGTGCCGATGCCGTGCGAAGCCAGGCCGACCGCGAAGCCGCGCGCGGCGTAGTCGCTGACGCCCAGCGCGTCCATGAGCGGGGTCACGATGATCGCGCCGAGGATGCCGGTCGCGATGACGAGGACGGCGGTCAGCGGCGGCGCGCCTCCGAGCGCCTCGGTCACCGCCATCGCCACGGCGGCGGTGACCGACTTCGGCGCGATCGCGATCAGGACTGCGCGCGGGGCGCCGAGCGCCCTTGCGACCAGCACCGCCGAAGCGACCGCCACCACCGCCCCGACGAGAAGCGACGCCGCGAGCGGCCAGAAGTTGCGTCTGACCAGCGCGAAGTTGGCGTAGATCGGCACGCCGAGGGCAACCGTCGCCGGTCCAAGCAGGAAATGCACGAACTGCGCCCCGTTGAAATAGGTCTGGTAGTCGGTGCCGGTAAGCTTGAGCAGCCCGCCCAGCAGCGCGATGGCGATCAGGACGTGGTTGACGATTGGGCGCCGGCCCGCGGCCTTGGCCAGGGCATCGGCGACGAGGAAGGCCGCGAGCGTCGCCGTCAGCCAGAAGAGCGGCGTCGTCTGCAGATAGACCCAAAGGTGGAACGGCGTCATGCCGCGCCCTTCGCGCCAGTGAGACGCTTGACGAGCAGGAAGACGCCGACGGTGGCGAGCAGCGTGGCTGCGGTCGAGACGACGAGCGCCACGGCAAGCGCCAACGCCTGCTCGCGCAACAGGCTGAGATACTGCACCACGCCGACGCCCGCGGGCACGAACAAGAGCGGCAAGACGGCGAGCAACCCTCTCGCCGCCTGGCCGAGGTCGCTCGCCGCCAGCGCCTCCTCGTCGAACGGCCTTGAGCGCCGGTAGAGGCTGAGCACGATGACGAGCAGCGCAAGCCCGATCACCGGGCCCGGCGCCGGAAGCGCGAGCCCGCGCGCCGCAACCTCGCCCACAAGCTCGAACGCGAGGAGGATGAAAAAGCCGCGGATCATGACGGTTTGTCGCCGCAACGCGCTGCGAGGTCAACGCGCCGGCGTCGACTCCGGGCGTTGACCGACTTGAGAGACCGCCGCCCTGTTCGCCGAAATTCGCCGACTTGGCGATGGGCGTTGCGCTCCATCCGCTGCTTGCATTATCGGACAGCCCACCTGGGAGGGGATGAAATGGCTTTGACGAAACACAACCGGATGACCGTCGCGAGCTTGCGGGCGCTCAAAGGCAAGCGGCAATTGACGATGCTGTTCGTCGAGACGCCCGACGAAGCGGCCGCGGCGTCGGCGGCGGGCATCGATATTCTCTCGATCGTTGAGCCGCTTTGGTCCTTGGCGATGCGCGAGGCGGCGGGCGATTGCTTCGTTCAGGTCGGGCTCATTTACGGCCAGCACTGCACCTACGAGGATTATCTGCGCGCCGCGCACAAGAACCTGACGATCGGCGGCGACGCGTTCTACTGCGCCGGCAGCCTCGATACGATCATGAAGCTCGCGGCCGAGGGCATACCGGTCGTGGGCCATGTCGGGCTCATTCCTGCGCGCGCGACCTGGACCGGCGGATTCAAGGCGGTGGGCAAGACCGCCGCCGAAGCCATGCAGGTTTACAAGCACGTCAAGCAGCTCGAGGCCGCGGGCGCGGTGGCGGCCGAGATCGAGGTCGTGCCGGCGCGGGTGGCGAGCGAAATCTCCAAGCGCACCTCGCTCTTTCTCATGTCGATGGGCGCGGGCTCGGGCTGCGACGCGCAATATCTGTTCGCCGAGGATGTGCTCGGCTATTCGCGCGGCCATCAGCCGCGCCACGCCAAGGTCTACCGCAACTTCCGCGCCGAATATGACCGCCTGCAGCGCGAGCGCATCGCCGCCTTCCAGGAGTTCCGGGCCGATGTCGAGAACGGCGCCTTCCCGGAAGACAAACATCTTGTGCCGATCGCCGACGTCGAGTTCGAGTCGTTCGTAAAGGGGCTGGAGAAGGCGCGCTGAAGCCGATTGCACTTGGCCGCGCACGTTGACCGCGCCGCTGCGCTTAACCTGCGCGGCTGGCCCCGCCGACTAAAAAGCAATCTGCGCTAGAAACGCCGGCCCTCGCTGGCGAGGCGTTCCGTTTCACCGGGCGCACTTCGATAGGCTCAAAAACGGTTGTTGAGTCGTGACGCGCGAGAATCCCCAAATGCCATTGAGTGCGCGGAGATCATGTCATACATTGAATGCGTGACGCGTTAAAAAAAGCGCCGGGGACAACGCGTGGAAGCAGAGCGCCGACAAGCGGTGATTCTCTTCGCCGACGTCGTAGGGTACACCACCTTCTCGGAGCGCTTCGGCGAAGAGGCCGCGTTTAACCTTGTCCACAGCCTGTCTCAGCTCATCGAACGCGTGGTTGAGATCGAAGGCGCCCGAATCCAGGACATTCTCGGCGATGGCGTGATGGTCGTTTTCGGCGCGCCGGTCGCGCGCGAGGACGCGCCGCTGCGCGCATGCCGGGCGGCGCTCTCGATTCTGGAAAGCCTGCCGACAGTTTGGGCGGACATTCACGCCAAATACGGCGTTCGACCGGAGGTCCGCATCGGGATCAGCGCCGGCGCGGCGGTCTTTGGGCAACTCCAGGCCGGCGGATACGATCGCCTGTCGGTGCTCGGCGACACGGTCAATGTCGCGGCCCGGCTGCAGACCCTCGCCGAGCCGGGAAATGTGCTGATGAGCGAGTCTGCTTATCGGCTCGTCGAAGGGCTGATCGACGCGACCTTCGCTGGCGAACACCCGATCAAGGGTCGCGCCGCCGCGGAGAAGGTCTATCGCTTGACCGCGATCCGAGCCGATGCGACTCGATTCGAAGCTTCAGTCAGGCGCGGCCTGACGCCTTTCATCGGCCGCGACCGGGAACTTGAAGCGCTCGAGCAGAGCTTGACGGCGATCGGTTCTGCAATCCAGGTCGTGGACATCGTCGGCGAGCCTGGCATCGGCAAAACACGCCTGCTGCACGAGTTTCGCGCACGCGCGGCCCGGGTCCCGGCGTGGATGATGACAGTCGCATGCACCCAGGACGGCCAGCACACGCCGTTTCAAGCCTTCATCCAAGTTGTTCGCGGCGCCTTCCACATTGCGCCTGGCGACGCGGCGCCGACAGTCAAATCGAAACTGCACGAGGGGCTTCTCGGGCTCAAGCTCGATTCGGATCAGAACCAGGCGCTCATGCTCAACGTGCTCGGGCACGAACCGCCCCGAGGGTCGCTCACGGGACTCGACGGCGTGCTGATCGGCCTCAGGACGCGCGAATTGTTGCGGCTTGTTCTCCAAGCGCGGGCTCGGCTCGCGCCGCTCATTCTGATCTTTGAGGATATCCATTGGCTCGACAGCGCGTCCGAAAACCTGCTGGCGAGCCTGGTCGCCGCTGACGCGCCCATGCGCCTGCTCATCTTGCACACCAGACGGCCAAGCTATTCTCCGCCCTGGGCGGCGCGCGCCAACGTTCGCCGGCTCGCCCTCGATCCGCTCACCACGCACGAAACTTTCCGCGTCGCCCAGGGCCGCCTCGGCGCCGCCCTGCTGCCCGAGGGGCTCGGCGTCCTTATTGCCGCCAAGGCGGAAGGCAATGCGCTTTTTGCCGAAGAGATTGTAAGTTTCCTCCTGGAGCGCGGAGTCGTCAGACACGATCGCGCCGGCGTGACGTTCGACCCCGCCGCGGTGAACGCGGCCTTCCCTCAAAGCGTGGAGGCGATCCTGGCCGCACGCGTAGATCAAATGCCCCGCGAAGCCCGTAACCTGCTGCAGATGGCGGCCGTGGTCGGCCGCCGATTCGATGCGAACCTCGTGCTTGCGCTGAGCGACCCGACAGACCGCGAAGGGTCGACCTTTACCGCCATGGAGGCGGCGGACCTCATCCATCGCGACGAACTTTCGGGAGATTATCTGTTCAAGCACATCCTCATTCGCGAGGCGATCTACAACCAGTTGCTGAGCGGCCCGCGCGCCGCGATGCATCTTAAGGTCGCGATAGAACTCGAAAAGCGGAGCGGGAACTCACTGTTTGAAAGAGCGGAGATTCTCGCCCATCATTTTGCCGCGGGCGAGGAACCGTCGAAGGCTTTCAAATATCTCGCTTTAGCGGCTCGCAAGAGCCTCAATGTCTACGCCGTCGTGGAGGCGGAAGGCCATTTTCGCAAGGCGTTGGCGATCTCCGAGAAGAGTCCCTCCTGCGCCGATCCGCTGATCGGCGCCCGTGTCGTTGTCGGTCTGCTCGAAACTCTGATGTTGAAAGGCGACTACCGCGACGCCGGGGCGGTTGCGACAAAGTTCATGCCGGTCGTCAAGCAGGCGGGAGAGACGCCGGAATTGGTCACCGCTTACTACTACCAGACCCTGTCGCTCGTGCAGCGCTTCGAATTGCGCGCCGCTCACACCCTGATGTCGGAGGCCATCGAGGTCGCCGAGCGGGTCGGCGATGAGCGCGCGCGAGCCTACGCCCGCGCCGGCCTCTTGCATTGCGCCACCCGACTCGGGCTGGACACCCTCGAACAGGCGGAGCGCAAGAAGGCCGAGTTGATCGAGGCCTGTCAGTCGCTTGACGATAACTTCCTGCGCAATTCCGTCTACTTCTTTGTCACCTGGGATTATTTCTATCGCGGCCTGATCAAGGATGCGCGCGCCATCGCTATCCGGCTCATCGCTTCGGGCGAGTCGACCGGCGACCCGCGCGCGATCGGCTTCGCCAACTGGATTCTCGGCTGGATCAACGCCATCAGCGGCTCCCCCGACGAGGCGCTCGCCTATGCCGACGAAGCTCTGCGACTCGCGATCGCTCCGTTTGATCGGCTCCAAGCCGAGGTGATCAAGGCCCTGGCCGCGATCTTTTCCGGTCGCGCGCGCGAGGGACTGGTCCAGATCGAGGCGCTCAACGCCGAATTTTCGAGGCTCGGCGCGCTATACAACGTGCTGGAAGGACCACGGGGCGTGGCGCTGATTCAGACCGGGCGCATCGCCGAGGGCATTCGCCTCATCGAGCGGACGATTGAGGCGCGCGAGGCCGCCGGTGACCGAAGCCTCGCCGCCTTCTCCCGTATTCTGCTGGCGGAGGTCTACATCGAGATGCTCTCCGGCGGCCGGAAAGCGCGCGCTTCGGACATCCTGCGCAACCTGCCGACCTTGGCCGTCGCCCGTCTGCGGGGCGCGCACCGGGCCAGCGCGCTCCTGGAGAGGGCGGCGTCGCACCGGCAATTGAGCGACCGCGGCGTGGCTGGCGCCCGCATTGATTTCGGCCGCGGCCGATTGTTCGCCCTGCGCGGGAAGCGGGCACAGGCGCGCGCCTGCTTCGAGCGTGCCCGGGACATCGCCGACGCGCAGGGCCTCGACCTTTTGCGCGGGCGCAGCCAGGACGCGCTCGCCCGGCTCGCTTAGGGCCTGGCGTCGCGTAAAATGCGATTGCGGCACGAAAAATTTAATGCTATCGAAATCCGGATTTAAAGGCATGCGCTGCGGAACGGGTTGGTTCGCGAGGGGCAAGTGCCGATTTTTGACGATATCATTTCGCCCAAGTTGGTTTGGCCGGTCGAGGCGCGCTGGCCGTTGCGTCGGGCGCAAGCCTTGCTCGAGCGGTTTCGAGCGCACTTCCCCCATATCTATTTCGATATGTACTGGGAAACGCGCCTGATGAACGCGCAAGCGTACATTGGCGAGAAGGGCCGCTCCGTCCGGCTTTACGGCGGTCTGGGCCGTCACCGCGAAGTCGGGGTCGAAGGCATCGCCTTCGCTCTCGCGCACGAGGTCGGCCATCACCTTGGCGGCGAGCCGCATCACGAGTTCTACACCACGATCAGCAGCGAAGAGCGCGCCAACGAGTGGGCGGAGCAAGAAGGCCTGCCGACGGTGTTCGGTGAGGCGATCGCCCGCCGCTATGCTCGCCGCGGCGTTGGGCAGCTAGCGGCGGCGTGGAGCAAATATAATAACATGAACGTGACGCGGCTTGAAGTTGCCGGTGCTTAGCCGCTGCTAAATTTAAGGAGGGTAATATGGGAATGCTATTTAATACTCCGACAACTCTACAAGCGATTGCGATGGTCAATAAAGCGTTTGAGCCAAAAAAATTCAATTCGCTCCAGAACGCCTTTGCAAGTGGGACCTTATGGGCGACGAATCTAGAAAACGCTTTCGTCAATCTGTCTACAGCAACTGCTGGCGGAGGAGGAAATATTTATCAAGTTGTAACCATGCACCCCTTGTATCTTGATTTCGACACCACTTCACCTCCAGGCACCGATGCCTCGAATAGATGGCAAAAGTGGTTAGGATTTTTAGATGCTCAGGGTAACGGTACTATATCATGGTCTGCTGTTATTGCAAGAGAGATCGCCCGCGCGGTAAAGGATGCGAAATGCAACGGAATAGAGTACTTTGCAGTTCCTGGTCTACAAATCGAAGTAGCAATAGCCTATTTTGTAGTCGGCCAGGCACCGGTATCTGCGCCTCCAGCGACAAAGTATACCACGATTATTACGGTAACAACGAATACCGTTGATCAATTGCACGCGGTATATGAACGGAGGCACCGAAGGTAGATTATTGATTGCTGTCGCACACTGATCGGGTGTCCCGCTTTGAAATGATTAGATAATCGGCGTTTGCGAACCGTTTCAATAGTAGAGAGAGAAATTATGCGTAACTAGCTTACGTCTTAGCGAGTGTTACGCCCCCGATCCAGCACGATCTTGCCGCTCTCGCCGGCGCATGATCTCGAAGCCTTCGAGGCACGGGCTCGCCGGCGAGCGACGCGGAAATGGCGCGGCAAGTCATTGGAATCGCTCAAAACGGACGCGGAAATGGCGGCCCCCCGAATCGCCTACGGCGCCGTCCAGTCGAGCACGATCTTGCCGCTCTCGCCGCGGCGCATGATCTCAAACCCTTCGAGGAATTTCTCCGCCGGCAGGCGGTGGGTGATGACCTTGCGCACGTCGAGCCCGCTTTCCAGCATCGCGATCATCTTGTGCCAGGTCTCGAACATCTCGCGCCCGTAGATGCCCTTGATGGTGAGCTGCTTGAAGATGACCTTGTTCCAGTCGACGAGCGCCGGTTTCGCGGGGAGGCCGAGCAGGGCGACCCGGCCGCCGGTGATGATGGCGTCGAACAATTGATCGAACGCCGCCGGCGCGCCGCTCATTTCGAGCGCGACGTCGAAGCCCTCGGTCATCTTGAGCCGGCTCATCGTTTCCTTGAGGTCGGTTTTCGACACGTCGACCGCGACGACGTCGGCGACTTCCTCCGCGAGCTTGAGGCGCTTCGGGTTGATGTCGGTGATCACGACATGGCGCGCGCCGATATGGCGCGCGACCGCCGCAGCCATGATGCCGATCGGCCCGGCCCCGGTGATCAGCACGTCCTCGCCGACCAGATCGAAAGCAAGCGCAGTGTGGACCGCGTTGCCAAGCGGATCGAGGATCGCGCCGAGTTCGTCATCGACGCCGTCGGGCAGAGGCACGATGTTGAACGCGGGCACGCGGACATAATCGGCGAAGGCGCCGGGAATGTTGACTCCGATGCCGCGCGTCTCGGGGTCGAGATGATAGCGCCCGCCGCGCGCCGCACGGCTCTTCATCCCGATCACGTGCCCCTCGCCCGACACGCGCTGCCCGACCTTGAGGCGCCTGACGTTCGCGCCGAGCTCAGCGATCTCCCCCGAATATTCATGGCCGATCGTCATCGGCGTCCGGATCGTCTTCCGCGCCCACTCGTCCCAATTGAAGATGTGGACGTCGGTGCCGCAGATGCCGGTCTTGTGGACCTTCACCAGCACGTCGTCGGGGCCGATCTCGGGGACCGGCTGATCTTCGAGCCACAGGCCCGCTTGAGGCTTTTCCTTGACGAGGGCTCTCATTGACCCGCGGCTCCTCACACGATCCCCAGCGCCTTCCCTGCATCGGCAAACGCGCCGATCGCGAAGTCGATGTCGGCCTCGGTCAGCGCCGCCGACATTTGCGTGCGGATGCGCGCCTGGCCTTTCGGCACCACGGGAAAGAAGAACCCGGCCACGAACAACCCGCGCTCGTCGAGCGCCCGC
>Ga0335075_10013246_pt1 | contig 12418 bp, 14 predicted proteins | sample Lox_Sample_24_FD_206723 | JGI IMG/M metagenome (GOLD analysis project Ga0335075, IMG submission 206723) | Soil microbial communities from Loxahatchee National Wildlife Refuge, Florida, United States - Lox_Sample_2.4 | ecosystem: Environmental > Terrestrial > Soil > Wetlands | place: USA... | reverse complement strand
ATGACATATGACGTTCTTTTCACGTTTCGATGTTTAACATTGATTGGCTGTTTATGGCGCTTCAGTTCAGCAGCCGCTGCACATGACACTTTCATGAAACCACGATCAAGTCTGAAATTAGACCCGGAGCAGGGTTTATCGAAAATTTAATTTTTCGATCCTCCCGTGGAGACCTCATCGCTTGCCTTGATCCGGCCGGCCGCCGGCGCAGCGGCGAACCCAAAACAACCTGAAAGCAGGAACATAGTTCCTGTCCAGCGCGAAATCTACCTGATTCTCCTCAGACTTTTGGTTATGAGCAACCCGCGATGCGAGCCTGGCGCTGGATAACACGGAACCGAAGCGATCAATTTTTCGTTACCATCCAGAGGCCGCGGTAGTGAAGCGGGCGAGAATCCAAGCGGTCCGGCGCCAGGGCTCAGCGAGTTCCCGGCCAAGCCTCGCCCGATCCCAAGTCCGGGGGGCGCCCACGACGCCCGGAGGCCCGGTGGATTTCGAGATGACGAGCCCGCAAGGATTGACGACGCCGCGCCGCCAGCGTTTGGTAGGCGCGCATTGGTCGCCGTGCGGCCGGGGGCGGTGGCGATTCCGGCGCATGGGCGGCTTCGATTGGGAGGGCTTATGAAACTGGCGCGATATGGCAGGGCTGGCAAGGAGAAGCCGGCGCTGGTCGACGGCAATGGAAAATTGCGGGATCTGAGCGACGTGGTGGCGGATATCGACGCCGATGTGCTCGGCCCCCGCGCGCTCGCGCGGCTTGCGAAACTGAAGCCGGAATCGCTGCCGGCGGTGCGCGGGACGCCGCGGGTCGGACCCTGTCTGAGCGAGGTCGGCAATTTCATCGCCGTCGGCCTCAATTACGCCGACCACGCGGCCGAATCGGGCATGCCGGTCCCCAAGGAGCCGGTGCTGTTCACCAAGGCGCCTTCCTGCGTCGTCGGGCCGGACGACGATGTCGTCATCCCCAAGGGCTCGACCAAGACCGACTGGGAGGTCGAGCTCGCGGTCGTGATCGGCACGCGCGCGAGCTATGTGAGCGAGAGCCAGGCGCTTGCCCATGTCGCGGGCTATTGCATCTGCAACGACGTGTCGGAGCGCGAATTTCAGCACGAGCGGGCGGGCCAGTGGGTGAAGGGCAAGAGCGCGCCGACGTTCGGGCCACTCGGGCCCTGGCTGGTGACGCCGGACGAGATCAAGGACGTGCAGGCGCTCGGCATGTGGCTCGACGTCAACGGCGAGCGCATGCAGACGGGCTCGACCAAGACGATGGTGTTCGGCGTCAAGACGCTCATCTCCTACATCTCGCAATTCATGATTCTCGAGCCGGGAGACGTCATCACCACCGGGACGCCGCCCGGCGTCGGCGCCGGCAGGAAGCCGCCGCGTTTCCTGAAAGCCGGCGACACGATGACGCTCGGGATCGACGGGCTCGGGCAGCAGGCGCAGCACGTCGTGGCGTGGAAGGCGGGTTGAGCGTAAGCTGAATGAGACGCCTCAAGTCGTGGACGGGGGCGGCCTTCGCCGCCGTCTATGCGCTGGCGTTCATCGCGCTCTACGTCGATTATGTGAGGCGAGCCGGGACGTGGTTCGCCGATCTTCCGCTGTCGATGGCCGCCCTGCCCTTCACGCTGGTGATGCGGGCGCTCAACGGCGGCTCTTACGCCTTCGGCGGCGAGATGACGGAACGGGTGATCGCGGCCTGCCTGTTCGGCGCGGCGCTCGGCTACCTCGCCGGCCTGATCGTCGAGACGATCGTGCGCCTTCTTGTGCGACTGGCGTTGGGGACGCGGCCGTAGACGCTGGCGCCCGCCCCGTTGTTTTACCGTCGCGCCCAAATGTTTTCAGTATATTAGATCTCGGAGATGTAACGGTCCATGAGGTCTTGCAGCCTCGACTGAAATTCCTTGGTCGATAGTTCGCCAAACGTCGCTTTTAGGATGCTCAGCCCCCGATCGATATGGTTTTGAATCAATTGAATGGGAAGGCTGCTTTCACGCAGGCGGTATTCGGCGGACAGATCGTGAATTTCCTGCGTGGCCCTCATATCGAACGGGTCGATCGACCATCTTCGATAGGCATCGACGAGTTGCGGCTCCAAACTTTCGGATGGCGCCGAGGCGTGTCTTCTCCCGCGGTCCAGGTATGATTGCACCGCCCGGCTACTGGTCCGAAGCTCGGCGACCTTCCGAGCGGCGGGAACTGGCTCGCGCGTAATCAGAAGCCCCATATCCCGTCCTCCATCGATCGCGTCGACGGTCACGGCCGCCGCAGAAAGCCGTGCTGCACGCAGTTGGCGTCCGGACAACTACGTCACGGGACGCCCACAAAGCCGTGGAGCGCGGCGAAGTTCGCGGTGAAGAAATACCCGGTGATCTCGCCGTTCGTGCTGATCGCCGTTGGCTGGGTGTAGCTTGACCCCGGCGGGTCGAAGCTCATGAAGGAACCGCTCGGTGAGCGCAGGAAGCCATGCTGGGCCGAGCCGTCAGCGAGCAAGTTATACCCGACGATCGCGCCCGACGGCGTGATGCCGGTCGGGAACGTTCCGTAATTCTGCCCTGGCGCGTCGAACGTCGTCACCGCCCCGTCGGGCGCGCGCAGAAAGCCGTGAATCGCGCCACTGGCGTCTTGATAGTATCCCGTGATCGCGCCGTTCGGATTGATCGCCGCGGGTTGCGTTAGGACGGAGCCTGCGGGGTCGAACGTTGTGAAGACCCCCGCCGGATTGCGCACGTAGCCGTGCTGCCCGCCTCCAGCCGGGCAGTAAAATCCGGTAACCGCCCCGGCTGGGTTGATCGCCACCGGTCCGAACACGCAGTTGTTGCCGCCGGGGATGGCGAAGGAAGCGAAAGCGCCGGAGCGGCTCCGCACAAAGTCAAAGGACGCGCCGCCAGCGGCAAAATAGAACCCTGTGACTGTTCCCTCCGGGTTGATGGCGCTGGCGCCGGTGAAATTGGAGCCGGGCGCCTCGAAAGGCGTGAAAGCGCCGTCGGGAGCGCGCAGGAAGCTGGGAGCCGCCCCGCTTACATCGGTGTAGTCTCCCGCAATTGTCCCGTCGGGGGTGACGCCCACAGAAATGCTGCAAAGGTTTGTGGTCTGGGCGCTGCATGCGGCCCCCGGCGGATCGAAGGTGGCGATCGCGCCATCGCGGGTGCGCAGGAAGCTGTGGATGAAATCGTTGTTGTCGAAATAATATCCGACGACCTCTCCCGCCGGGTTGATCGCTATCGGATTCGGACCCACGCCGGCAACGTCGAACGTGACGAAGGCGCCCTTAGGCGTGGCCCCGCTCGCCGCCGCCGGAGTCTCCGGCGACGCCAAGCAACGGGCATAAAGTCTTTGTTGGACCATACGGGAAGGACCAACGCCTGGCGGAGCCGCGACAGAAGCGCTGAGCGCCATCCTCTGCGCCAGAGCGGCGCAGGCCTGGGGGCTGGCTGCTGTGGCGCCGGCGGCCCAGAAGCCGATCGGCGCCGTGCAAAGCGAGAATAAAAAAATGCGGACGATTGTCTTCATTTTTCGCCCTCCAGATGTCATCGATGAAATGCAGAATCCGGCCGTCGAGCCTATCCGCTCCTTGGCAGCGCGCAATTCGCCCCGTCCCGGAAGGAAGGCTTGGCGCGGACGGGAGAGACCGCGCCAAGCCCGCTCAGAGCAGCCCGGCTGGGAATTGCCTAAATGGAAGCTTGCGGGATGCTCTAAAAGGCGTGGCGCTACTGAGGCGCGGCGATGTTGTAGGTCAGATTCTCGATCTTCCATTCGCCGTCGACTTTGGCGACAACCTTGGTGAAGGTTCCTTTCTGGTCGGTCGTGGTCGAGGCCGGCGTGAACGTGTAACTTCCGGTGCATACCGCCACGTCGATGCCCCCGACCATACGCGCGGTCGTGTTGCTGTCGCTTTCGGTGTCGCCTGCTTTCATGAAGCCGGAGTACATTTTGACCAGCGCGTCGTGGCCGGCGACATATCCCCAAGGCGAGACGACTTCGCCATTCGGGGAGAAGATGGCCGCCATTTTGGCGGGATCGCCCGTGGCGGCGGCGGCGCTGTAGGCGCTGAACACGGCGTTGCAGATCGTCGCCGCCGTATCTTCGGCGCGCGCCGGCCCGCAAAGCATGAGGGCGGCGCCGATCAGGCACGAGGAAGACAGCAGATTTCGATGAAGCATTGTTCCCTCCGATTTAATTCGCGGTCCCCGCTGCTGCATCACGTCGCGACTGGTAGGCCGGGCAATCGACGTGAGGGCGGGGCGCGGCGCCGCAGCCCGGCCCCTTGCACCGGCCTCACTTGCTAACGGCGGTCATGGTGTTTTTGACTTCGACTGTGGATTGCCCGGGCCCGGCGGGCTTCACCGTCCAGGTGTATGGGGTGCCCGCGAGCGCGGCCAGACTGCCGGTCGCCAGCTTTTCGTAGCCCTTTCCCGAGGCGGCGAATCCAGTCACCTTGCCGTCGGTCATGGTCAGCGCGATCGACCCTCCGGTTTCCTGATACACCATGGTGGCGCCCGGCTTCCGGATGACCCCGGTGGCGGAGAGCAGAACGGCGTTCGGCCCGTTCCATTCCCAAATATACGTGCCGGTCAGGAGAGCGCCGCTCATCGACTCCGACTTGGAGTGACAACTGACCGCGTCAACCGAGATCGAATGGCCCTCCTTGTCGCCGAGCGGCTCGGGCGGGTTGGCGCCGACGTCCTGACAGGTCCATGTGTAAGTGACCTCTTGCGCTTGAGCGCTCGGCGCGAAGGCTAAGAACGCGAGGGCGGCGCCGATCGCGCATGAGCAAAACCACGGATTTCGGCAAAGCATTGTTCCCCTCCCGGTTTCACTAACGCCCCTGGCGTTACGCACGGTGCGGCGCTCTCTCCCTCAGCCATTGAAGGCTTGGCGCGGAGGGAGAAGCCGCGCCAAGCCGCGTTCAGAGCAGCCGGCCTGCGGCGCGGCTGCGAGTTTGCCTAGAAGCCGAAGAAAATGTCGCAGGGATCTGGGGGTGTCGCAGAAGCCGAGCCGACTAGAGCGGCTGTTACGCTCGCCGCAACGCCAAGAACGACTGCGAGCTGGAACGCCCGAGACGACAACAATAACCCGGCAAATCCATTGGTGAGCTTTAACATTGCAATATGCCTCCTTGTTTTGAGCGACGGCGCTCTCTCTGCCGACCCGGCTGCTTGGAGCCGTAGTCACTGAAACCAATTGCGTGCAAATCGTGCGGTCTCCGCGCGTGATAACAGGCGAGCGGACGGCCGGTCTTCGCGCTCAGCGAAGATTCGTTTCTCAATTCGTGCAATCTCGAGGTTGTATCGGGGCGAGGCGAAGCCCGGCTGAATGTGGCGCCTCAAGTCATGGGCGGGCGCGATCTCCGCCGGCCTTTACGCACTGGCGTTCATCGCGCTCTACGTCGATTATCTGAGGCGAGCCGGGACTTGGCTCGCCGATCTTCCCCTGTCGATAGCCGCCCTGCCCTTCACGCTGGTCATGCGGGCGCTCAACGGCGGATCCTACGCCTTTGGCGGCGAGATGACGCGGCGGGTGATCGCCGCCCTCCTGTTTGGCTCGCCGCTCGCCTATCTCGCGGGCCTGATCGTCGAGACAATTATCCGGTTTGTCGCGCGATTGGCGCTGAGCACGCGCGCCTAGGGGGCGTTAAGGGCGCACATTTCACTCGCAGCCGGCGAAGCCCCCCACAGGTCCACCGCTCGCGGTGTGTGGCCTCCATATAACATGTTATCGAAGGCTCAAGGCAGCGCCGCCTCTCCGATTCCAGATCAGCGGACCGTCGCTCCGGTGATCGTGCGTAAGATCGCTGCTCGCGCCGGCGGGTGAACAGTAATGGTCAGCTTCGATCCAGACGGGACGCTCCAGTAGTCGCCGGTGTCGAAAGCCTTCGTGGACCCGTCCATCGCGACCGAGACGGCGCCGTTTGAGACGGCGACAATGGTTGCGCCGCCGGAGGGCATGCCCATCTCCGTATCACCTGGATTGAAGAGCCAGTCATCAAGCTCCACTAACACCTTCTCGCTACCCCCTCCTGTCTTGGGCAACATCAGGGTTTCCGTCACCTGTCCGATCCGCGCCGCCGTGGTTTTCGGCTCGCTACTTGCCTCTTGGCCAAGTGCGTCGCAACGTCCGAACGCCATAGCGCAGCCGATGAAAGCGACGGCAACGCTGCAGCTGGCCTTTACGACGTCAAAGCGACTGCTGGTAGTTTTGCAGACCATTACCGATTGCTCCTTGGCTGCAGGGCGGGCGGATGAAGGTCGTGAACGTCGCCAATCAGTTAGTGACGTACGCGTAGACATGCCCAGCGCCCGTGCTCACGAGCGCCTTACCTTCAGCCAGCACGACCTCTTTGCGGAACCGGGCGGCGTCGCCGGCATCCGGCAGAGCAATATCGACGAGCTCCGCGGGCACCGGCACCAAATGGCCGCCGCCGGAGGTGCACAAACCGACGCTTAGCGTTGTGTCGTCGCAGGCGACGCCGGCCGCCGAGATGACGGATGGATCGGCAAAGACCATCAGATGGCCAAGGTCCGTGCTAACGTAGACAAGCCCATTGATTATAGACGGCGCGCTTACAGGGTCATCGACTCCGGTCTTCGTGTTGGGGACGGGGCTGAGCAGCCAGCGTACGTTCGGCTTGCTTCCCCTGGTCGTGCTCGCGGTGCACACATCCAGCGCATGCAGTCTGCCGCTGACGTCGGGCCCGGTCGCTCCCGTGCGCGGCAGCGCGTAGCCACCCGTTGCGATAACCAGGACATTCCCCCAAGTTCCACCAGGAACGTGGAACCCGTTGCCGCCATGCGCGTGCGTGTCGGTCGAGGGGAACTGGCATCCGGGGTTGCCCATGTCGGGAAATTGCCACGAGCACGCTCCGCTGGCAGAGTTCAGGGCGTAGCTCCAGCCGTCCTTCATCACGGAGACCAGCAACTCTCCGCAATCCGTATTCATGACAGTCGCTCCCGCATTCCAATCGGGATCCTGGTCCAGATTCACGGGTAGGGGTTGAAAAGCCCACCTGACAAAGCCGTCCGGGTCGATCCTGACCATGGCGTTTCCATACATCGGCTTGGGAAGCGTGCATGTCGTACCAGGCCCCCCTCCCGGTGCTGACGCGCCGTTGCTCGTTCGGCATGGGATGTTGCTGGGCACAACCGCACACTTGCCGCCCCCGCTAGGGCAGTCGGCGTTCCATTGCCTCACATTTCCCGTGGTGAAATATACCTCTTTCCCATCGCTAGCTGGCGCGTTCCAGACGTCACCTCCGACCTCAGCTTGCCCGTGTGCTGCCGTGAAGTACGCGTTCGGCGCCTTGCCAGTCCAGATATCAACCTCCTTGACGGCGCCGAGTTGTATCGGATCTTCATTGCTTGCAATACCGACGTAAACGCCTCCTCCACCTGGCTCTCCCGGAGGAGAAGGGGTGGTGAACAAAGGCAAAGGCGAGGAATACTTGATGTTCTCATGGTATTCCGCAGGCGGCGTGCCAGGCGGGCCAATTTCTGGGAAGGCGCCCAACGTGCATCCCGTCACTCGCGCGACCACGTCGCTCTTCCAGATAAGATGTCCGTCGTTCGCGTCCAACGCCCAGAGCCGTCCGCTGCCGTAGCCATCGTTCGTCTGCTTGTCAGGATCCGGAGCCCCGAAGATGACCGCCGTCTCGTTCTTGACTTGGGTGATGGCAGCGCTCGCCCGAATGCCCCAATTCCCCCATCCGCAACTTCCGTTGAGGGGTGCAGGGTCGGTGGGATTTGCTGGGTTTGGAAACATCCACTTCAGTTGGCCGGTTGACATGTCTATGGCGTAGAATTCGCCGTTTGCGTTTCCTATGTATGCGATGCCGTTGCTAACGACGGGCGATGCGTAGAACGCCTGCAGCGGCGGTCCAGGCGGCGCTACAGTTGGGAACGTCCAAGCCAAATGGAGCGTCTTCGCCCGGTCTGGCGTCGCCAGACCGGCCATTTCACCGGTCGTTGCGGTAGGGCCGCTCTGGTTCCCGCCTCGATATATGCCACCCCTGAATAACGGCCATTCAGGCGGCGCCTGCTGTGCATCGGACGACGCCGGAAACATTAGAATGAGCATCCCGGGCATGAGAATCATTTTGGCGTGCGGCCGCATGGGCTTACTTCTCCGTGAACTCATAAATACGAGCGCTGATTGGCGGAGCACCGAGATTATGAATGGTTAATGCCTGACCGGCGGGGACGACTTGGAATCCGTTGGAGATGGTCTGCGCGGCTTTGTCGCCGACAGCGAACGTGCCGTGGCCTTCCAGCCACATTACGAGCGAAGGTCCAGCGAGAACCGGAAGCTTCTGAGAAGCTCGCGGGCCGACAAGGACCTCCTCAACGGTCACGGTTGTGTCCGCCGGGCCGGGACCGCTAAATAGTGTTCGGAGAAGTGCGCCTGAAGCATCCCTGGCGAAAGGATGAAGGGGCTGCTTACCAAGCTCCCGGAGATTCGCGTCAACCGTCGGCAGAGGCGCTGGCCCGATCTGTGCTGAAGAAGCCGCCCCGGCGATGAGCGCTGCTAACCCAAAGGATACCGTTCGCGTTAACACGTCGGACCCCCTCTTCTCATAATTGCGTCAGTAGAATAAGGATGAAAACCTGGCCGTATCACATTGCTTCGGTGTGCTCTGTGACGCAGATCACACTTCGCGCAGGGGTCCTGGGGCGCCGCCCGCGGCGCCGATAGTTGGGCTTTGAAGAGCCCCCCGGCTCTAACGGCGACTCACCGCCAGGCTCATGCCTGCTGATCCCCAGCGCCTCACGGCATGAGCGCCCAATCCGCTACGTTCCCGTCGACCGGCTGCCTTGGCGGCGGGCGTGCGATAGCGGTTTCTTCGCATCGCGCGAAGATTCGTTTCGCAATTCGTGCAGTTTCGCCCCTGTGGCGGAAGAGGAAGCGCGACGCTTCAGCTCAGACGCTTATCCGCGTCGCGTCTCTTGCGGGCCTCGCCAGGGGGATGGCCAAAGGCGCGGGAAAAGCCGCGATAGAAGGTGGCGAGATTCTCGAAACCGCAGTCGAGCGCAATATCGAGGATCGAGCGTTTGGGAAATCGGGCCAGGAGATCGCGGGCGCGCCGCAATCGCGCGGAAAGGATGCGCGACCCAACGCTGGCGCCGGTCGACTCAAATGCGAAATGAAGCGACCTCCGCGATATCCCCAGATGATCGGCCACGCGCTCAGCGTCGAGCCTGGGGTCGATGCACCGCTCTTCAATAAACCGCTGCGCTCGAATTCGGCGGGCGTGGAGGAAAGACCCATAGAGCTCCTGACTCGACTCAGGGTGGACGCCATGCGCCGCGATCGCGAGAGACGCGAGCGCTCCCAGAGCGCCGTCCGCCGCCGCGCTGGTCAGGTTTTGCGCCTGCGCGCTTGCGATCAGACAGGCCTTGATGAGGCCATGGAGTTCGTCGCGCGGTTGAATGAGGAGCGGACGCAATTCTGAAGCATCCGAAAGGAACGGTCCGAAGTTCCTGCGTGGGACGAACGCGCAGGTCCCGGACGCGAGGGAGTCAAAACTCGTCGTATGTGGCCCGTCGAGATCGAGGAGCAAAATATCGCCTGGCCCTTGGACCAAAATCGGGTCGCGGCGTTCGGCATCCTCCCGGCAAGCGCCGTGGCTCACGAAAGCCATGAGCAATTGCCCGCAGGGTCGCCGGTCGATCTCATGGCGAGTGCGCGCCAACTGAAGACCAGTCGCCATAAAGTCGGCCAGGTGGGCGTCGCCCAACGGCCTGAAATGGATCCGAGCCCGGAAGTCGTCCGCTTCGAACCGCGAATTGCTCGGGTCGTGCACGGGCAAAGGCGAGGCCATCACCGCGTCGAGAAAATAGGAGGCGCGCCGGCCCGGACGCGCGCCCTCCGTGTCAATGAAGAAGGCCATGGCGGCTTCGCAGGGGTATTGCCTACACCGCCACTTGATGTTGGCGGTGAACGCTGTCAACACCGCACATTTTTTCGGCCTGCGCTGTGACGCAGATCACACTTCGCGCACGCCGCGATCGAGCTTCGGCGCCGGGCCGAGCGGCTAGCGTCCGAGCATCAGCGTGAGGTTCTGCACCGCGGCGCCCGACGCGCCCTTGCCGAGATTGTCGAATTTCGCCACGAGCAAAGCTTGGCGGCGCGACTCGTTTGAGAACACGTGGATCTCGATGTCGTTGGTCCCGTTCAGCGATTCCGGCTCGATGCGCGCGGCGTCTTCGCTCTCCGCGATGCGGAAATATTTCTGCCCGCGATAATGCTTCTTGAAGACGGCGGCGAGGTCGGCGCCCTTCGGCTTCGCCGGCAGCGCGTCGAGATGGAGCGGCAGGCTGACCAGCATCCCCTGGCGGAAATTGCCGACCGATGGCAGGAAGATCGGCCGCGCCTTGAGACCCGAATAGAGCTCGATCTCGGGCATGTGCTTGTGTTCGAGCTTGAGCCCATAGAGTTCGAACGCGGGCGCCCTGCCCGTCTCGTAGGCCTCGATCATCGATTTTCCCCCGCCGGAATAGCCGCTGACCGAGGCGATCGAGACCGGCGCGTCGCTGGGCAGGAGGCCGGCGTCGACAAGCGGGCGCAGCAGCGCGATCGCGCCGGTCGCGTGACAGCCGGGATTCGTGACCCTGCTCGCCGTGGCGACCGCCTCCGCCTGTCCGGCGGCGAGCTCGGGTAAGCCATAAACCCAGCCGGGCGCGACCCGGTGGGCGGATGAGGCGTCGATCACCCGTGGCGCGCCTCCGCCCATCGCGTCGATGAGACGCGCCGCCTCCTTCGCCGCTTCGTCGGGCAGGCAGAGGATCACGACATCGGCTTCTCCATAGAGCTTCTGCTTGGCGATCGCGTCCTTGCGCGCCTCGGGCGGGAGACTCAGAAGCTCGAGGCCGGAGACGCCCTTAAGCTTGTCGCGGATTTGCAGACCCGTGGTGCCCGCTTCGCCGTCGATGAAGATTTTTGCCGACATGGATCGCCTCGCCAAGTCCGAAAGATGAAGTTGCGCTCAATCGCGCGAACTTAAGCGCTTCTTCAGCGTCGTCGGAGTCGGATGAGCGGGCGGGCGATCATGGGACGCCTCTTTCGTATGAAACGGCCGTCATGGTCAAGCGCGAAAAGATTCGGGTTGGGCCGCGCCGGTCGCGCTAATGGACGATCGCCGCGGTGAAGGTCACCGCAGGCTCGCTCGTCTTGTGGTTCGCCGGGTCGGAGGCAAACGCGTAAGTGTCCGGCTTGGCGAAATGGGCGCCATAAAACGGATTGGCGTAGGTTCCATTGGCGAGCGCGTAGCCGAAGCCGTGCAGGCTGAGCTGCGGCGCCTCGGTCCTGACGAGGTTGTCGACCGGATAGCCGTCGTTGCCGGGGATCGAGGTTCCGGGCGGCTGCAAGCCGGTGATGGCGACGCCGTTGGCCTCGCCTTTTATGCCGGTGATCTCGTAGAAGCCGTCGGCGTTGGGTCTATCCCTGGTGGTGAAGGCGCCCGACGCCGTAACCCCCTCCCCGTGATAGCTCCACTTCCACTCCAGCGCCTCGGCGGGAAGAGAGACGAGCGCGCCGGCCACGGCGAGCGAAAATGCGAGCTTCAAAGAGACGCCCCTGCGTTGTCCCGCGGGGCAGACTAATCCCGCCTCCCGGCCCCCGCAACGAGACAGGGTCGGTCGCGGCGCGTCGTCGCAGCCCCGCCGTGTCGAAGGATGTTTGAGGTCGCAGCTTGGCCGGCGGCCGGTGGAGCGTCGCGCCTTCGGCGTTTCGTCGGGACGAGGCGGCAACCCCTTAAAGGAGCCGTGACGATGCGGCGTTCAGTGCGGGGCCAGAATCTTCGAGCCGTCGAGCGGCCTCACTTCGGCCGCCATCAGACCCTTCGGCCCAGGGCCGAACCGCGCCAGCATGGTGTCGCCCGGCTTCGGATCGACGAAGCCATAGCGGCGCAGCGTCTCCATATGAACGAAAATGTCCTCCGTGCCCTCGCCGCGGGTTAAGAAACCGAAGCCGCGCGCCCGGTTGAACCACTTGACGATCACGATCTCGAATGCGCCGACCGAACTCGCCTGGGCGCGGGTGCGCGCGGGCGGAAGCTCGGCAACCGAGGAAGGGTCGGGCTCGGCGACCGAGATCACCCGGAACACCTGCAAGCCGCGTTCGCGCCGCTGGGCCTCGGCGACGACGCGCGCGCCTTCGCGAAGCGTGGAGAATCCGTCGCGTCTCAAGACGGTTACGTGGATGAGAACATCCGCCTCGCCGCTGTCCGGCACGATGAAGCCATAGCCCTTGGCGGCGTCGAACCATTTGACCCGCCCGGCGACTTCGACCAGCCCTAGGGGGCGTTCATCGCTTTGCGCGCCACGCGCCGTCGCTTCCGACGGCTTTACAAATTCATCGCTCAATTCGGCCCCCACTCAACGCGTCGGCTGAACATCCTCGCCGCCCATGAACCTCTCGCGCGTCG
>Ga0335075_10013244_pt1 | contig 12418 bp, 11 predicted proteins | sample Lox_Sample_24_FD_206723 | JGI IMG/M metagenome (GOLD analysis project Ga0335075, IMG submission 206723) | Soil microbial communities from Loxahatchee National Wildlife Refuge, Florida, United States - Lox_Sample_2.4 | ecosystem: Environmental > Terrestrial > Soil > Wetlands | place: USA... | reverse complement strand
CGCAAGATCATCTCCCGCGGGTTCACGCCCCGAGCGGTCGAGCGCCTGCGCGAGGATCTGAACGAGCGCGCCCGGCGCATCGTCGAGACGGCGGCGGCGCAGGGTTCCGGCGACTTCGTCGAACAGGTGTCCTGCGAACTGCCGTTGCAAGCCATTGCCGGCCTGCTGGGTGTTCCCCAGGAGGATCGGATGAAGTTGTTCCATTGGTCCAATCAGATGGTGGGCGACCAAGATCCCGAGTTTGCGAACAACGACGCCATCGATGCGTCGCTCCAACTGATCATGTATGCCATGCAGATGGCCGCCGACAGGGCCGAGAACCCTGGGCCAGACATCGTGACCAAGCTGATCGAGGCCGACGTCGACGGCCACAAGCTCTCCGATGACGAGTTCGGCTTCTTCGTCATCCTGCTGGCGGTGGCCGGCAACGAGACTACCCGCAACTCGATCACCCAGGGGATGATGGCCTTCACCGACTTCCCCGATCAATGGGAGCTGTATAGAAAGGAGCGTCCCGGCACCACCGCTGATGAGATCGTCCGGTGGGCCACTCCGGTCACATCGTTCCAGCGCACCGCACTGGAGGACTACGAACTGTCCGGTGTGCAGATCAAGAAGGGCCAGCGGGTGGTGATGGTCTACCGCTCAGCCAATTTCGACGAGGACGTGTTCGACGACCCGTTCACCTTCAACATCCTGCGTGACCCCAACCCGCACGTGGGCTTTGGCGGTACCGGCGCGCATTATTGCATCGGGGCCAACCTGGCGCGGATGACCATCGATCTGATGTTCAACGCGATCGCTGACGCCATGCCGGACCTGGAATCCGCCGGCAAACCCGAGCGGCTGCGGTCCGGCTGGCTCAACGGGATCAAGCACTGGCAGGTCGACTACCACAGCACCGGGGCAGCGAAATGCCCTGTCGCCCATTAAGCTACGGCCATGCCGTCCCACAAAGCAGTCCATGTAAAATCCGCGGGCGCGCCACTGGAGCTCGCCGAGGTCGAGACGACGCCGCCGGCGCGCGGCGAAGTGCGCATCAGCGTCGGCGCCTGCGGGATATGCGGCACCGACGCCCACTTTGTCGCCGGTGACTTCCCCGGCCTGTCCTGGCCGCTGACCCTGGGTCACGAAATCGCCGGCACGATCGCCGAAATCGGCGATGGCGTCGAAGAATTCGAAGTCGGCGACCGTATTGCGGTCGGCTGGTTCGGTGGTAACTGCAACCACTGCGCGCAGTGCCGCAAGGGACTGTTCATCCATTGTTTGAACGGCAAGGTACCCAGCTGGCACTACCCCGGCGGCTACGCCGAATCGGTGACGGCGCCGGCCACCGCACTGGCCCGAATTCCCGATGAGCTGTCCGACGCCGAGGCCGCCCCGATGGGCTGCGCCGGCGTCACGACCTACAACGCGCTGCGTCACACCAAGGCGTTGCCCGGCGACCGGGTGGCAATCCTCGGCGTCGGCGGACTCGGCCACCTTGGGCTGCAGTTCTCCCGGGCCATGGGTTTCGAGACGATCGCTATCAATCGCGGCACCGCCAAGAAAGAGGATGCGCTCAAACTGGGCGCACATCATTACATCGACGCCACTGACGGCGATGTTGCCGAGTCATTGAACGACCTGGGCGGAGTCGCGGTGGTGCTGGGAACCGCGGGCGCCTCGACAGCGATGGCCGCGACCGTCGGCGGCCTGTTGCCGCTGGGTGAGCTCATCACCATCGGCGTCACACCCGAGCCGCTGCCGATCAGCCCGCTGCAGCTGATCACACCCGGGCTCAGCATCATCGGTCATCCGTCCGGGACTGCCAGCGAGATCGAAGACACCATGCAATTCGCCGTTCAGTCGGGCGTGCGGGCGTGGATCGAAGAGCTGCCGTTGGCGCAGGCGGCCGAAGGCTACGCAACTCTGGAGCAGGGGCGCGCTCGCTACCGCACCGTCTTGACCATGTGACACAGTCACTCCGTGCGCGACGTATGGACCATCGACGCTTCTGACGGTGAGTTGGTCGTTCACACCGGTGTCGCGGGCCGGGCGGCGAAGATGGGTCACCGGCTCACCATCGCGATGAAGCGGTGGCAGGCCACCGTGACGTGGTCGGACGGCGAACCCGTCGCGGCACAGCTGACAGTCGAGGTGGATTCGCTCGAAGTCCTGCAAGGCGAAGGTGGCCTGACACCGTTGTCTGGACCGGAGAAGATCCTGGTGCGGTCGAACGCCTTACGACAGCTGGGTGCCGGACGCTTCCCCCGGATCTGCTTTGACGCCGGCACCATTGGCCAAAGCCGGGATGGTTACCGCCTGACCGGGACGCTGCAGATCCGTGGAAAGTCACGATCGCAGGTCATCGCCCTGCGCGTCGATGATCTCGGCGACCTCTGGCGGCTGTCCAGTCAGGCCGTGGTTCGCCAATCGGAATTCGGCGTCAAGCCATACTCGTTGTTGATGGGCTCGTTGAAGGTCGCCGACGACGTCACCGTGTCGTTCACCGCGCAGCGAGCCAAATGACCGTGGCGACTGGATAATTCGAACATGGGAGTGACGATGCGAATCGGAGTGGTGTTCCCGCAGACCGAGATTGGCGCCGACGCCGGTGCAGTGCGGGCCTACGCCGAGCACGTTGAAGGGCTCGGGTTTGCCCACCTACTTGCATACGATCACGTTGTCGGCGCCGATCCGAAGATTCACGTCGGGTGGAACGGTCCTTATGACCTGCACAGCACTTTCCATGAGCCGCTGGTGACTTTCGGCTACCTCGCGGCCGTCACCACCTCACTGGAGTTGGTGACCGGCGTGGTGATCCTGCCGCAGCGACAGGCTGTGCTGGTCGCCAAGCAGGCCGCCGAGGTGGACCTGCTCAGCGGAGGCCGGCTGCGGCTGGGTGTCGGCCTCGGCTGGAACGCAGTCGAATACGAGGCACTGGGAGAGGACTTTTCGACCCGGGGCAAGCGCAGCGAAGAGCAGGTGGAGCTGATGCGCACGCTCTGGACCGAACAGACCGTCAACTACCGCGGCACATATCACCGGGTGACCGGCGCCGGACTGGCGCCACTGCCGGTACAGCGGCCGATTCCAGTGTGGTTCGGTGCGTCCTCACCCCGCGCGTGCCGGCGGGCCGGCCGCCTCGGCGACGGCTGGTTTCCCATGGTGGGTCCCGGCCCGGAACTGGACCGGGCGCTGCAAGACGTCGCGCAAGCAGCGACGGACGCCGGTCGAGACCCCAGCCAAGTCGCCATGGAGGGTCGGGTGTCCTGGAACGGCAACGCCGACGACCTCGCCGATGGCATTCGGGCGTGGGCCGATGCGGGCGCCTCCCACATTTCGATCAACACAATGAAGGCCGGGCTGACGTCGGTCGACGACCACCTCGCCGCGCTGACGACCGCCGCCGAAACCGCCAGGGCTACGGCGGTGGCGCGCCAGGATTAGGCGGCGGGGCTTGCGCCGGCGTCGGGTCTTGCTGGCCATGCAGGTGCTCAAGCAGCCTGGTTAGCAGTGGAGTCGATTGCGGAGGCGGCGGAGGCGCCACCGGTTGCGGCGGTGCGGGCGGCGGGACCGGTGCTGCGGCGGGAAGTCCGGCTGACGGCTCCTCGGAGACGACGGTCTGCGGCTGGGCAGCCACCGGAGGTTTGGACGGAGCCGCCGGCGCCGGCGCCGGTCGCGCAGCTGGCGCCTCGACCGCTACCGGCTCAGCCGGAACTCGGACGACGGGTGGCAGCGCCGCGCGATGGGCCACATGCTGGACCGGTCCTCGGTCGGGAACCAGGCGGGGGCCCACGGCAAGTGACAGCGATGCCACGAACGTGACCGCACCGGCAACCAGCATCGCCAGCGCCCCGGCGTAGGAGTGCTGCCGGGAGGCTGCCCGCTCCGCTCGCTTTCTGTCGACGGTCTCGACCATCTCGGTGTCGGTGAATTCCGTGCTTTGAGCCGACGCGAGAGCGGCGCCCCGCGCCAGGGCCAACTGTGCCCCGCTCTGCGTGATGACCGGTACCGGCACCGCCTTCTCAAGCCGCCAGGACAGCGCTTCGAGATCCTCATCAGGACCGACGACAACAATGCCGCCCGGTTGCCATGAACTGCGGTCGAACAGCGTGGTTAGCCACCCGACCAGGCGACCGGCGCCGCCCGGCAGTTCCTTGATGGCCGTTTGTGGCTCGTCGTCGCAGGTGTCGACCATCACGACAATGGTCGAATCGCCGTCGAGTACGCAAACGGCGGCCTTGTCATAGCCGACAACCGGCGCGATCGCCCGGGCCAACATGTCGCAAGCGTCGTGCAACCGAATCGGGACAACATTGTCGAAACCGGCGTGGGTCAGGGACTCGAGGAGCAGCGCAGCGTTCGCGGCCGCCTCGTCGCTCCAGGTGACACCGATGACGTGGAGTCGCTGGTCATAGCTGGCCGATGCCGCTTGCGCGTCCAACACGGCCTTTGTCGTCTGCCCCGAGGTGTTCACCGCCCGCACCCCTCCGCCGGTATCCACCCGGAAATCGTCGTGATCCAGGATGCTGCCGGCGGCGTCGCGGCCCTCCACCAGTACCCAGCCGACCGACGTGGATATCAGCGACAGCCCAACTACCGTGTCCAAATTTGCACCTTAATCGCGGCCCAAAGCCCATGCGCCACCGCGAGCATCACACCGTCAACACGGTTGGTTCGCGAGCAGCGGAAGGACCGGGACAACGTGGTCTCGTCGATCTACCCCGGGTGAGCCTACGCGCTCATCGCGACAATGGCCGACCCGGTATCGACAACCCCGTGCGACGTCGCGATGACCTGCGACGTCGAGACACGCACTCGCGTCCGACATCCGGTCGCATGGTCGCCGCACGAGCCATCCGTCAGAAAAGACCCACCAAATTCCGGTCCGGGAAAAGTGCACCAGAAAGTTGCCACGGACGGCGATTGGGGGTGAATAGCACAGGCTCGGTGCAGGTGGCGACGGCCGATGCCGAATTGAGACTGCTTTGCGTCCTGATCGACATATGGAGTACCACACGGTAAGTTTTGCCAGTAGCGCGCGACGGCCTACGACAAGGGGCAGGGATGACAGACGTGAGCAAAAAGATGCGTGGTTGGGTGCGGCGGCTGACGGTCGCCGCTTTTGCGGCCGCCGCACTGCCGGGCCTCATCGGCCTTCTCGGTGGAGCGGCGACGGCGGGGGCGTTCTCCCGGCCCGGTCTTCCGGTCGAGTACCTGCAGGTACCTTCGGCCGGGATGGGCCGCAGCATCAAGGTCCAGTTCCAAAGCGGCGGGAACAACTCGCCGGCCGTGTACCTGCTCGACGGACTGCGTGCCCAGGACGACTACAACGGCTGGGACATCAACACCCCGGCGTTCGAGTGGTACTACCAGTCCGGGCTGTCGATCGTCATGCCGGTGGGTGGGCAATCCAGCTTCTACACCGACTGGTACGGCCCCGCCTGCGGCAAGGCCGGCTGCTCGACCTACAAGTGGGAAACCTTCCTGACCAGCGAGCTGCCCGGCTATCTCTCCTCGCAGAAGAGCGTCAAGGCGAACGGCAGCGCCGCGGTGGGGATCTCGATGTCCGGGTCGGCGTCCTTGATCTTGGCGGCCTACCACCCGGGTCAGTTCATCTACGCTGGCTCGCTGTCGGCCTTGATGGACCCTTCGCAGGGCATGGGGCCGTCGCTGATCGGTCTGGCGATGGGCGACGCGGGTGGCTACAAGCCCGACGCGATGTGGGGTCCGTCAAGCGACCCTGCATGGCAACGCAACGATCCGACTATCCAAATCCCCAAGCTGGTCGGCAACAACACCCGGCTGTGGATCTACTGCGGTAACGGCACCCCGTCAGAGTTGGGCGGCGCAAACATGCCCGCCGAATTCCTGGAGAACTTCGTGCGCAGCAGCAACCTGAAGTTTCGGGACGCCTACAACGCGGCCGGCGGACACAACGCGGTGTTCAACTTCGACGCCAATGGAACGCATAGCTGGGAGTACTGGGGTGCACAGCTGAACGCGATGAAGCCTGATCTGGTTGGTGCCCTGGGCGCCCACGCGGGCTGACCTTGGCAACGGGTCAGCCCCCCAAGGCGGCGACCAGTTCCTTGATCCGGGCCGCTTCGTCATCCGTTGGGATTTCGTCGGCCTCGATGCCGTCGAGCAGATCGGCGGTCAGCCCCGCGCCATTGGCGGTTTCTTGCGCCGACAGTCTGGCTCGCCGACGAACGACATACAGTTGTTGACCCAAGGTCGCGCCGGGCGCCTCGGCGGCCATCGCCATCAGTTCGTCGTAGCGCGTTCGAACTCCGCTCAGCGAGACGATGACCGAGGGTGTCGCCCTGCCACGAGAGGCCGCTTTGGTGAGTGCCGTCTGCAGCTTTCGCAGGCCGGAAAGGATCACCGCTGCGCGTGCGGAGAACTCCGGATCGCTGTTGTCGGGTAACGCGTCGATCGCTGCGGTGAACATCTGCATCGCCGCCTCGACCAAGCTGACAATGACCGGCGCCTCACCATCATCCGGTGCGCCGTCGCCCTTGGATCGCTTTGTGCTGTGGAAGGCATCACTGATCTGTGCGTCGATGATGATCACCCGTTCTTGATCGCGATTGGAGACGTCGAAACGCTAGCGCGGATCCCCGGTCCGTACAAGGTTTGCGGACGCCGCGGGCGATTAGATAGCGCGCATCCCGGATAACGCACGACGACAGCATCATTACCGGCGGTCCATTCACAACCATTCTTCGAGGCCTCGCAGCGACGCGTCATCGCATATTCGCGCGGGCCCCATTGCGGGGCTTGTGCAGGTGCCCGGTCGCGACCAGAGTAAATGTATGACCGACCAGAAATTGATTGAACACTGGATTCAAGGCTGTGCGGTACAGCGGATCATGTTCCGTGACGGTCTCGTGCTGAACCTCGAGGATTACAACGAACTCGTCATCTCGTCACCGATGACCCTGACCCTGCCGGCCACTGCCAATTCGCCCGTTGAGGTCGTTTCCATTGACCCCAATGACCCAGCCGTCCAAGAGCGACCGCTTTTCGATTTCTCCGGAACGACGTGCACCGATGTCTCCTGGGATGACGCTGGAGACCTGCATCTGGAGTTCTCGGACGGACATCAGATCGACGTGCAGCCCGACGATAACGTCACCGCTTGGGAGCTGTACGGCAAATACCACGGCTATGCCGCCTGCCTGCCGCATGGCAAGGTGCGGGTGGTCCGCCACGACGTGCCCGACGATAACGAGGACTAGGGCGCGGCAGCGCGGTAACCGACCCAACATCAGCATTTCCGCGCGAGCATGCTTGGATCGGGCCATGCAAGGCTCAGCGACGGTTCACATGGCGGCACCCGCGGAGAAGATCTGGGACCTGATCGCGGATGTCCGCAACATCGGGCGCTTTTCGCCCGAAACATTCGAGGCCGAATGGCTTGATGGAGCCACCGAGCCCGCGGTCGGGGCGCGATTCCGCGGCCACGTCAAACGAAACGAAATCGGCCCGGTGTACTGGACGACCTGTCGAGTCACCGCGTGCGAACCGGGCCGGGAATTCGGCTTCGAGGTGCTCCTGGGCGACAGGCCGGTGAATACCTGGCATTACCGACTGGCACCAAATGCCGGGGGCACCGACGTCACCGAATCATTTCGGATGAGCGCCTCTTCGTTGACCACGCTCTACTACTGGATGTTCGGGGGTTACCTGCGTCAGCGACGCAACATTCGCGACATGACCAAGACGCTGCACCGCATCAAGGATGTTGCCGAGGCGTGAAAATCGTCGAAAACGCCGAAAACCTAGCCCTATCGAGCTGAACGAGGTTGCCATGGGACAGTGGTCGCGCGAAGAGATCGAGTCGGCCTTCGAACGCCACAAACAGGTCGTCGTAGAAATCGGTTCCAGTTGGGACTGGTCACGGTTCGCCGATCAGTTCACCGAGGATGCAACCTACGTCGAGCACACCTACGGAACCTTCCGCGGTCGCGAGCAGATCCGCGATTGGATTGTCTCGACGATGAACGTGTTCCCGGGCAGCGAGATGCCGTTCTATCCGACCTCTTGGTACTCCATTGACACCGACCGCGGCTGGGTGTTCTGCGAGTTCCTCAACCGGATGCGGGATCCCGGTGACGGCAGCATTCATCAGGCGGCCAACCTGTCGGTCATGAAGTACGCCGGTGACGACTTGTGGAGTTATGAGGAAGACGCCTACAACCCGATGAACTTCCTGCCGGTGGTCCGCGACTACATCCAACGGTGCAAGACACTCGGCACGGTCAGCGGCGACGCGATCGCGTTCGCCAAAAACATGAATTGGGAACTGGCCTAACGGCTGACCCGTGCCATGGTCGTAGGCTTGCGATAGCACTGCGGAGTCGATGTGGAGGGTCCTGCGCGTGGACATCGCGTTGAAGCAGAGGTTGAACTGGCTGGCGCTGCATGGCTTCGTCGGTGGCGTCGCCTCGCTCGGTGCCCGCAGGGGTGATGTGCAGGCCCGGTTGATCTCCGATCCGACCGTCAAAGCGGATCCAGTGGCGTTCTACCAGGAGGTGCGGGACCGCGGTCCCCTGGTGCGATCACGCATCGGCTACATCACCGCCGACCATGCGATCGGGCATGAGTTACTGCGATCGGACGACTTCCGAGTGCTCTCGATCGGGTCGAATCTGCCGGCGCCGCTGCGGTGGCTCGAGCGTCGCACCCGCGACGATCTGTTGCATCCGCTGCGCGCGCCGTCGTTGCTGGCGGTCGAGCCGCCGGACCACACCCGCTACCGGAAGACGGTGTCGTCGGTGTTCACCTCAAGGGCCGTCGCCGCACTACGAGAGGGGGTGGAGCAGACCGCGGTTACACTGCTCGATCAACTGTCTCGCGAACCGGGTGTCGTCGACGTCGTCGACCGGTACTGCGCGCAACTTCCGGTGGCGATCATCAGCGACATCCTCGGGGTGCCCGATCGCGATCGACAGCGCATTCTCGAGTTCGGCGAACTCGCCGCGCCCAGTTTGGATTTCGGGCTCACCTGGCGGCAATACCGGCGCGTGCAGCGCGGGATCGCGGGGTTCAACTTCTGGCTGGCCGAGCATCTGCAGCAGTTGCGGCGGACCCCCGGCGACGACCTGATGAGCCAGCTGATCCAGAAGGCCGAAAGTGGCTCGGAGGAAATGTATCTGGATGAGTCCGAACTCCAGGCAGTCGCCGGTTTGGTGTTAGCGGCCGGTTTCGAGACGACGGTGAATCTGTTGGGCAACGGGATTCGCATGCTGCTGGACACTCCTGAGCATCTGCGCACACTTCGTCAGCGTCCGCAGCTGTGGGCAGGCGCCGTCGAAGAGATCCTGCGGTTGGAATCACCGGTTCAGCTCACCGCGCGGTTTGCGGTGAAAGACACCGAGGTAGCGGGAACCCCGGTCAAACAAGGCGAACTGGTCGTGGTGTACGTCGCGGCGGCCAATCGCGACCCGGCTGTGTTCGCCGACCCGAACCGTTTCGACATCGAACGCGAGAACGCCGGTAAACATTTGGCGTTCTCCGGCGGTCGGCATTTCTGCCTGGGAGCCGCGCTGGCCCGCGCCGAAGGCGAGGTGGGTCTGCGAGCATTCTTCGAGCGTTTCCCCGACGTGCGTGCCGCCGGTGCGGGCAGCCGCCGTGACACCCGTGTTCTGCATGGTTGGTCGACGCTGCCGGTCGCGCTGGGCCCGGCGCGGTCGATGGCCACCCCATGAGGGTCGAGCGGATCGCTAGGCCAGGTAGCGACCGAACCAATCCAGTACCCGCCCCCAGGCATCGGCGGCAGCAGCAGCGTTATACCGCGGTCCGGTGTCGTTGAAAAACGCGTGGTCGGCGTTGGGTTCGATGACGACGTCGTTGACCATCCCGGCACGATCGAGGGCGGCTTTGGCCGCCGCCTCGGAACTTGTGACACGGGTGTCGAGGGCACCATAGAGCGCCAGCACCGCGACATCCTTGGACGCGGCGAAATCGGCGTTGTCCGGCAGCGGCCCGTAGAACGGGACCGCGGCAGACAGCCCCGGCGCGCCGGAAGCCAGCAGCTGCCATACCAATCCGCCGCCGAAGCAAAAACCGACGACCGCGATTTTCCGGCCCGGAACCCGCGACTGTAGCTCCGCGATACCGGAATTCAGGTCGGCGATGAACCGGTCCGGCGTAGCGGCGCTTAGCGCGGCGGTGGCCTGCGCCGGGTCGGCGAAGTGTCCGGTGCCGCCTTCTTCGGACAACAGGTCGACGGCCAGGGCCGAGTAGCCGGCCCCGGCGAAACGTCCCGCCACCGACCGCACCCAATCATTCAGGCCCTTGTTCTCGTGGATGACCAATACCCCGCGACGGGCATTGTGAGCTTGCGCCCAGGCACCCTGCAATTGTCCGTGTGGGCCGGACCAGGAGATCGGCTCGGTCGGTAGCGCCTTGTCCATCCCCGGCGGCTCTGTTCCCGTCGTGCCGGATGACCCGCCCGGGTGCCGTGTTTGTCTGCCGCCGCAGGCGGCGATCAGTGCGGCCGCGGCTGTGCTGCCGAGACCGAGCAGAGCCAGCCGCCGTAGGGCTTCGCGCCTACTCAGCAGGCCGTCAACGTGATCGGTTGCAATCTCTTCGGCGATGTATTGCTGTAACGGGGTCACCTTGGGGAGTATGCGCCGAAAACCGTTCTGTTGGGCGGATGTCGCTGCGGCCCGGTTCAGTTGAAACTGTCGGGATCAGCCAGCGGGATGAGCAGATGCGACGGGGTGGGTCCGCCCTGGTGGAGTTGGTAGTTGCCGCCGGTCAGGGCAATGCGCGCGGGCTTGGTCGGGACCAGGTGCGGAAAGTCGTAGGTGGTCAACGTGAGACGCAGCCGGTGGCCCGCCTCGATCAACGCAGCAGTCGGGAAGATCTCGATGTCGTAGCGGGTCAGTTCGCCGGGAACCACGGGCTTAGCCGCCGACCGGGTGCTGAAGTGGTGCGGTCGCAGGATGGTGCCGTCGGGCAGGTACCAGGTGCGGTTGGGATCCAGCGCGCGGTGCGACCCGAGCAGTGCTCCCTGAGTCAGCGGGCGGCTGGCCCCGTCGGGGGCGACGTCATCGAGATGGGCGACCCACAACGCCTCGCTGGTGGTGGCCGTCGCATGCACGGTCAGCGTGATCGGTCCGGCAACCAGTGTCGGCGCGGCGAATGGTTCGGTGGTGTAGGTCAGCGCGCCGCGCTGCAGCCGCCGGTTGTCCTGGTCGTAGCGGGTTTGCCCGCCGCGCTGGGCGCGGATGAAGCTGGTCATCCCCAGGGTCCACTGCTCGACGCTTCGGCCCGCCAGCGGACCCCGGCCGACGTATCTGATTGTCGCGGTGGATGTTTCCGGCGCGCAATCGGCCGACAGTCGGCCAGACTCGGACAGGTAGAAGCGGGTCGGCGTTGCCTCGGCGAACGGATATTCGCGGGCGTGGAACCACCGCGGGCCGCCGATGGCCTGGAAAGTGAACGGCGGTCCGGATATCGCTGCTGCCGCATCGTCATTAAGCCAATGGTCGAACCAACGCAGTTGTAACGCGTTGAGGTGCAGCCCGCCGAAGTCGGAGACGTGGTACCAGGGCCCCATCGTCAGCCGCAGCCGTTCCGACACCGGCTGACCCGGTTGCATCGGGGACTCGTCGGGCCGCCCGGCGAAGGCGTTCTGCAGGGCGGCGTAGTTGAGCGGTGCGCCACGCTGAAAGGCGTCATGCCAGCCGCCGACCAGGAAGACCGCCACGCCGCTGGCGGTAACGTTCGGCAGGACGATCGCGGGACGCAACGCATCCCAGAACGGCCCATCGTAGGCCGTGTCGCCGCCGGCGATGGCATCGGCGATCAACGGCCGGAAGTACCCACGCTGATCGCGCCCACGCTGCCGCACCGCGGCAAACCCGCCGACCCGCGGCCGGGGATGCCCGCCACGGGTGAATACCTCTATTGCCGGGTTGACGATGTTGAGCAGGCGATAGACCAGCCAATAGGCGCGCACCGTGCGCAGGTGCGGTGCGCCGCCCATCCCGGCCGCGTCACGGTAGAAGTCGCGTGCGGCCATCACCGGAAAGATCGCCTTCAGCGGCGAATCCGGCCCAACGGCGGCTGCGGTGAACAGCTGGTTGATCGCCAAGTAGGAGGTCCCGAACATGCCGACGCGCCCGTTGGCGTTCGCCAGGGTGGCCGCCCACTTCACTAACTCGACGCCGTCTTGCGTCTGCCGTTCCCCGAACATCTCAAAGGCACCGGCGGAAGCGCCGGTCCCGCGAACGTCGACCATCACCTCGATGTAGCCCCGCTTGACCAGGTACGGCGTGGCGCCGCTGCCGATCTGGGCTGCCGGCGGCGGAGCCTTCTTGCCGTAGGGTGTTATGGACAACAGCACCGGGAACGGCCCGTCGGCAGGCTGCCCGGTCTCGGGCATCGTCGGGTAGTGGATGTCGGCGCGCAGCAC
>Ga0335075_10013243_pt1 | contig 12418 bp, 9 predicted proteins | sample Lox_Sample_24_FD_206723 | JGI IMG/M metagenome (GOLD analysis project Ga0335075, IMG submission 206723) | Soil microbial communities from Loxahatchee National Wildlife Refuge, Florida, United States - Lox_Sample_2.4 | ecosystem: Environmental > Terrestrial > Soil > Wetlands | place: USA: Florida... | reverse complement strand
TGTAGGGCCAGAACTGGCGCAGTACGTTACGCAGATATTTGGCAGATCTCACAGACAGCATCGGCGTCGCTCTCTTCAGCGCGGAACTGGCGGTACCCGAGGCCGGGTACCGCCAGTTCTCCTTAGGGCGCCTGCCAGAACCGCAAGGGCAAGGCGATTCGCTTCGTGCCCGCCACGCGCCCCGTCGCAGTTCCTTACCGGCGCGGCTTGCGCGACCGCTGCGGCCTGTGCGGCCGCTGGGACTGGTGCGGCCTGGGCAGTAGGTGCCTCATCGATTCCCCCCTTTCCGTTGGCGTCGTCACCGTGGGTTCTCCTAACGGTGCCGCTTGCGCGGGTAACGCGGATTGGGCGGCTTGGGCTTAGGAACCGGGTACCGCCTCATTGCGTTCCCTCCGCTCGCTTTCGTTGACCTCCGTTGCGTACGTGATTCAACTTAGGCAGTTTTAGTTGGTTTACTCGTTGCGTACGGCGCTAAATACCTCAAAACGCCTGGTCCTGGAATCCGGCGTGCAGGAGTCGCCGAAATACTCACAATCTCTTCGCAAAGAGAGCACCAGCCCGGCTTAGGCGCGTTCCGAAGAGCCTGCGCCTGCTGGATTCCGGCGGCAGTCCGAGGACGGGAAACTGCCGCCGCAGCCGTCTGACGACGCGATCTCGGCCCGCGAGAATCCGCCAAGGATGTCACCGCAAACGGTCAACGCGAGTCCGTCACGCCGCAACGGTCCCGGAAATTAGAGGGCGGCTCTCAACGCCCTGCATGACACCTGAAGGAACCCTGCAGGCGCAGTCCACACCACCCAATTAACGGAGCTAGTGAATCGGTCGTAGCCTTCCGGCGCCCCGGCGCCGCGGCGGCGTCCCGCCTGGCTGCCGGGCAGCCCCCGGGCGCAGGAAGCGCTCGGCACCCCAGTAATCGGTGCCGAAGCGGACGGCGGTGATCCGCACCGGGGTGGCGGCGTCGTAAGCCTCGATCATCTGCTGGTGCCCGATGTACATGGCAACGTGGTAGATCGAGCTCGGGTCCTGGCTGGTGGCGTAGAACAGCAGGTCACCGGCCTGCAGATCGTTCGTGCTGACCATGCGGCCGCCTCCGTACTGCGCCTGGGCGCTGGCGTCGCGGGGAATGGTGATGCCGTTCACCTGGTAGATGGTGGAGGTGAAGCCCGAGCAGTCGAACGCGAACCCGGAGCGCCCGGCCCACAGATACGACCTGTGCAGGAACCGTCTTGCGTAGGCCACCAGGCTGGCACCTGTGGGGTAGGGAATGTCACTGGCCGACCGGTAGACGGCCGCGTCGCGGGCGGACAGCCATTTGGCGCCGCCGTCGGGCGTTGCGACAAGGATCGCCTGGCCGACGCGGGCTAGCGCCGGCAGCCGCGTGTTGGCGCTGATCTGCATGTTTTCCCGCGTCAGCGCGGAGTTGTTATACAGCCATGCGGTCGGCGCCTGGACGAGGGCAAAGGGCCGGTGGCTCTGCAACGCGGCGAACCTGTGGCCAGCGGTGAGCTGCACGCTGGGAACCCAGCCCGGATAGCCGAGCGGGTTCTTGGGCGTGGGCTGTCCCGGCACCGCTACCTCGTCCCATCCCGCGTGCTCGGCGAGGACGTAGACCCGGTTGCCATACAGCGCCTGGGTCTGGGTCAGGTTGTCACTGGTGAGGCCGAGCTTGTCAGCCAGCGACATGTCGCTGAGCCAGCGCGGGATATTGACGGGATTGGTCAGCGCCGGATGATCGACCGGCCGCGGACTGGTCGGCGCGGTCCAGACCGTCGCGACCGAGACGTCGACGTAGGCGCTGGGTGGCGAGGCGGCTGCGGCTGATCTCGGTGCGGCGGCTCGGGCTGCGGAAGACGCCCGGGCAGACGTCGCTGCCGCAGAGGCAGTGCCCGCTGCGGCGGGCCAGGCGAGGGCGAGCGCCGTGGCGGGCGCGCACGCCAAGACAGCAAGCCGGCCAATGGTCCTGCGACGCGGGGGAAAGGCCATCGGGGTTCCTTCCGTCACGGTGGCCTGCTGGGCTCGCCGCATCATCCAGCGTATGGCTGGATTGCCGGCTGGCTGCATGTGAGCGTCCGGGCCGGTAGGTCAGCCGACGACGATCAGGATGTGCGGGGTGTCGGCGGGGTTTAGCCACCCGAGCACGGCATCAAGCTCAGCATCGGGCAGGGCCACGCAGCCTTCGGTGTAGCCCTCTGGCATGTCGTCGTGGAGGAAGATGCCGGCTCCGTTGTCCGGAGGGTGGGGCATGTTGATGTCGATGAAGTGCTGGTAGGGCTGGATCTCGGTCCACAGGGCTTCGGAATCGCCGGCGTAGGGCGGGGTGATCCCGCAGGGCACATGCTGAAAGGTGTCGTAGGTCGGGCTGCCGGGCTGCTCGTCCCACCAGTCACCGCACACCAGATGGTGGTAGGGGTAGCGGGTGGTCGGGCTCACGGCCGAGTTGCCATAGATGGTCGTGCCGAACGAGAACAGGCCCGTGGGGGTGGCCCAGTCGCCGGGCACGCGCTGTGCGATGGGCAGCAGCCCACCGTAGCCCGTCTGGGCCCGGAAGGGCTGGACGGGCTGCCCGGCGAACGACACCGGGCTCCAGCAGCCGCCGGCCCCCCTGGCCCAGGCCGTAAAGACCCCGGCCACGCTCGCCGTTGATGGGTCGACGACGGTGACCAGTTGCGCACCGCCCCCGGTGTCGGCCACATGGTTCGGGTCGATGCCGTAGGTCGCCGCCGGGTACGCCGGGCATGCCGATGTGGGGGCCGGGTCCGTGGTTGGAGGGTCAGTCGCCGGCGGTGGAACAGTGGCGGTCCCGACCGGCGCCGCAGCCGAAGTCGTCGGCGGCATGGTAGCGGCCGGTGGAGTCGAAGGCGCAGGTGGCGTTGCCGGCCCGCACGCTGCGCACAGCCAGGCCAGCAGCAGACAGCTCCCAGCGATAAGGGACTTCGCTCCCATCCTCAGAGGATGCCGCGGACCGGCCTTCGATGAAAGAGCCCCAAGTCCCCGATTGCTTCGACAACCTCACGGACCTCTAAGATCGGCAAAGCGAAGCTTCGACGACGGGAATGGGGGCGGGCTGCCCTCAGCCGGCGTCCGGGGGCATGTAGGCGGGCGTCTCGTCCAGGACGATCAGCGGCAGCGGCCCGGCCAGGTCGTCGGGCGCGGCCGGCGCGTAGGCGAAGTTCTTGGCGCGGGCACCGCCGTCGACCACGAGGTCGGTGCCGGTGATCAGCCTGGCGTAGTCGGAGCACAGCCAGGCGACGGCGTGGCCGATGTCGGTCGGGGTCCCGGTCGTGCCCATCGGCACCATCGGCGCCCGCTGGCCGGCCCACCGGCTCGGCCTGCGCCAGGGCTCGTCGCCGGCCGGGCCGCCGAGCCCGCCGCCGCGCTGGTGCAGGATCCCGCCGGGACGGAGCCCGGCCCTGGCCCGCTCGGCCAGCAGCTCCGGGTTGTCGGGGTTGGGCGCGGTCGGGGTGAAGCTGTTGACCCGGATGCCGTACGGCGCCAGGTCCATGGCGGCGGCCCGGACGAAGTTGTTCACGCCGCCCTTGTTGAACGCGTACGCGATGATGCCCGCCGACGACGTCCACCCGTTGGACGAGGACATGCAGACGATCGAGCCCTTGATGCCGCGCTCGGCCATCGCCCGGCCCACGTGCTTGGTGTTGAGGAAGTAGCCGAGCGCCGAGACGCGCACCGCCCGCTCGAAGAACTCGGCCGACTCGTCCAGCACTCCCCTGCCGCCGAGCAGCGCCGCGTTGTTGACCAGGATGTCGATCCGGCCCCAGCGCTCCAGCACGTCGCGGACGTAGCCCTGCACGACGGCCTCGTCGGTGACATCGCCCGGCGCCGGCATCGCCTCGCCGCCGTTGCGCTCGATGCGCGCGATGCACGCCTTGATCGCCGCCTCGTCCACGTCGTTGCACGCGACCTTGGCGCCGTACCTCGCCAGGGCCAGCGCGACCCCGCTGCCGATGTTGGGGCCGCAGCCGGTGACGAGCGCGACCTTGCCCTGCAGCGAGATCTCCATCGTCACCGCGGCACCTCCGCACGATCGCTGCGCTGCTCCGGCTGGCCCGCCCCGGCCCAGGCGACCGGGACCGAGCGGCCGGACCACGGCGCCCAGCCGAACGGGCGGAACGCCATCGACATCGCGGCGTTCGCGGCGCCGGCGACCAGGATCGGGATCTCCCTGGCCGAGGGCAGCATGGGGAACGGGCCGTCCGCGGCCGGGTCCGCCATCGCGTGTTCCCCCTTGCCCGCGGCGACCAGGTCCGCGCGGTCCCGCACGGCGTGCTCGAACAGCCATTGCTGGACGTCGGCCCGGCTGTACCCGGCGTCGCTGAGCAGCTGCGCGTGCTCCGGGCCGAGGACCAGCCCTCCGCTGGAATGCGCGCCCGCGACGTAGGCGCCGAGCCTGGACAGCGTGTCGGCGAAGTCCGCGAGAACCGCTTCCGCGCTGTCGGTCGCCCGGTTGTCCACGTACTCGCAGGTGCGGATCAGCACGGCGGAGACCGCGTCGACGCCGGCCGGGACTCCCCCGACCACGCTGAGCGGCTCCCAGGGGGACAGCTCCTCGTTCTCGCCCAGGCAAAGCGACCACCGGCCCGGCAGGCCCTGGGTCGCCTGCTCGAGCTGCTGCGGGCGGATCCCGTAGCCGTTGCGCACGATCAGCCCGATCGCCCGGGCGATGGTCGCGTTCGCCCGGAAGCCGGGGCCGAACACGCCGCCCGCGCAGTTGATGCCCAGCCGGCTGCGGACCGGCCCGTTGACGACGATGAGCGGGGCTGGCCCGCTGGTCGACTGCCAGGCCCCGCGGACCGAGCGCTCCAGGTTCAGGGCGTCCCAGGCGGCCAGCACGACCGGGAAGTACTCGGGCTTGCACCCCGCCATGATCGCGTTGGCGGCGGCCTGGGCTACGGTGATGCTGCGGCCGATGTGGGCCAGCGAGCCGATGATCTCCGAGCCGTCCCGGCCGGTGGTGGCCAGGCAGGCGTCGACGTCGGCCTGGGTGGCGGGCACGACCGGAAGCCCGTCGCTCCACCCCTGCTCATAGCAGTACTCGATGGCGGCCTTGGCGCCCGCCGCCGGGTCGGTCGCCGGCGCGGACATCAGGCCGCGATGCTGGCCTGCCGGGTCAGCAGCCCGACGATCGCCGGGATCGCCGCCGCCGCCCGGTCACGCACGCCGTCAGGGGTCAGGTTGGCGACCGGGTGCGGGGTCGTGACGTACCGGTAGCCAGCCGCGCCGCGCAGATCCGCCATGGCGTCCGCGCTGACCTTGAACGCGTCGCTGCAGATGACGACGGCGGGCAGGCCGGCCTGCTCCAGCAGGATCCCGTCGGCCACCGCGGACGCGCTGCAGGAGCCGCAGTCACCGACACCGACCACCACGGCGTCGCAGCCGCCGGCGAGGTCGTCGAGCATCTGCTGCGGCGCCGTGGCGGTGATGTCGGGCTTCTTCCTGGCCACCACCGTCGTCATGCCGTACTGCTGCTCCAGCAGGCTGCCGACCTCGTCAAGGAACTGCTCGGCGTTGCGCTTGATGTTGGCGAGAAGTCCCAGCCTGAGCCCGGAGAGACTTTCCGGGCGGGGCGCGAGCACCGCCTGGCCGGCGTCCAGGCCGGCGGACGGGCCGACGGTGGGGTCAATGATGCTGTCGAACACCGTTTCTCCTCGGGCGCAGTCTGCTCAGCGCGGGCGCAGCCCACGCGGCACCCATCGCTGCTCGCGACGTTACGGCCGCGGCCCGGCCCGCAGCTAGCCGACTTCCGCGACGCGGAACGCCAGATCTACCCGAGCGCCTCGATCGCGAGATCGAGGTGGTCCAGGTCATCGACGTCCAGGAACTGCAGGTACACCCGGCTGACACCGACCTCGCCGAAGCGGTCCATGGTGGCCCTCGCCTCGCCGGGCAGCCCGGCCATCGCGTGCTCCCTGAGCTCGGCGGGCTCGCGCCCGATGGCCGCCGCGCGGCGCTGGAACTCCGCCTCGTCGCGGCCGATGCACACGGTCACCCAGACCGACCTGGCCAGCGACGACGGCTCCCGGCCGATCTCCCGGCACGCCTCGTCCACCCTGGCGAACTGCTCGGCGGCGGCGGGGACGGTGGCCGCCGGCAGGTTGAACTCCGCGGCGAACCTGGCGGCCAGCGCCGGGGTGCGGCGCGCGCCGTACCCGCCGATCAGGATCGGCGGGTACGGCCGCTGGGCCGGGCGGAAGACCACCGGGCACTGCTGCAGCTGGTAATGCCGACCGTCGTAGTCGAAGCGGCCGCCCTCTGGGGTGGTCCACAGCCCGTGCAGGATTTCCAGCTGCTCCTGGAAGCGGTCGAAGCGCTCCCGCAGGCTCGGGAACGGGATGCCGAGGGCCTGGTGCTCCCGCTCGTACCACCCGGTGCCGAGCCCGATCTCCAGGCGCCCGCCGCTCATGACGTCGACCTGTGCCGCCGCGACCGCGAACGGGCCGGGAAGGCGGAACGTCGCCGAGCTCATCAGCGTGCCCAGGCGGATGGAGCTGGTCGCCGTGGCCAGGGCGCCGAGCGTGACCCAGGCGTCGGTCACGTCCGGCCGGGGCTCCCCTCCGATGGCCACGTAATGGTCCGAGCGGAAAAACCCGCTGTAGCCGAGCCGCTCGGCCCGCTGCGCGAGCGCCAGCAGCTGGGCGAAGCTGGCGCCCTGCTGCGGCTCGGTGAACGCCCTCAGATCCATGGACCGCCGCTCCTTCCCACCGCCGGCCCGTCCGGCCGGTGCCTGCACGCTGGCCTACCATGCCGGGGGCACGGCACGCGACACCACCCCCCGGCGTCGTCTCGCGCCGCGTGGGCGCTGAACTTGGTTAATTCGCTTTCTTGAATTCTTCGTGTTTAGAGCGATAGGTTTGCGTCATGACCGTATCCCGCAGCCAGGCCACCGCCGAGGAACTGCGCGCCGCTGGCCTGCGGGTGACGGCGGCCCGCGTCGCGCTGCTCGAAACCGTCCGGGACGGTGACCACCTCGACGTCGAAGCGATCGCCGCCGGGGTGCGCGAGCGCATCGGGCACCTGTCCGTGCAGGCCGTCTATGAGGCCCTCCACGCGCTCACCGCGGCCGGACTCGTGCGCCGCATCGAGCCGGCCGGCGGCCCCGCCCGGTTCGAGGGGCGCGTCAAGGACAACCACCACCACATCGTGTGCCGGTCGTGCGGTGCGGTCGCCGATGTCGACTGCGCCGTCGGCGAGGCGCCCTGCCTGACCGCGTCCGACGACCACGGCTTCGTGATCGACGAGGCCGAGGTCGTCTACCGGGGCCTGTGCCCCGCATGCTCCACCGTCAGCAGTTGACCCAGCTAGCCCGGAAGGATTCCCATGCCCGAAAACCATGACCCTGTCGTCGCCGAGGGCCCGACCCCGGAGAGCGCGGAGTGCCCGGTCGTACCCGGCCTGACGCACCCCACCGTTGGCGACGCGAACCGTGACTGGTGGCCGAACCGGCTCAACCTGAAGATCCTCGCCAAGAACCCGCCCGTGACCAGCCCGATGGGCGAGGAGTTCGACTACGCCGAGGCGTTCAAGACTCTCGACCTCGCCGCCGTGAAGCGGGACATCGCAGCGGTGCTGACAGACTCCAAGGACTGGTGGCCGGCCGACTTCGGCAGCTACGCCCCGCTCATGATCCGGATGGCGTGGCACAGCGCGGGCACGTACCGGATCAGCGACGGCCGCGGCGGCGCCGGCGCCGGCCAGCAGCGCTTCGCGCCGCTCAACAGCTGGCCGGACAACGTCAGCCTGGACAAGGCCCGCCGGCTGCTGTGGCCGGTCAAGAAGAAGTACGGCCGCAAGATCTCCTGGGCCGACCTCATGGTCCTCACCGGCAACGTCGCGCTGGAGTCGATGGGGTTCAAGACCTTCGGCTTCGGCGGCGGCCGCGAGGACACCTGGGAGCCCGAGGACGACGTGTACTGGGGCCCGGAGACCACCTGGCTCGGCGACCAGCGCTACAGCGGCGACCGCGAGCTCGCCGAGCCGTTCGGCGCGGTGCAGATGGGCCTCATCTACGTCAACCCGCAGGGCCCGAACGGCAACCCGGACCCGCTCGCCGCGGCCCGCGACATCCGCGAGACGTTCCGCCGCATGGCGATGAACGACGAGGAGACGGTCGCGCTGATCGCGGGCGGTCACACGTTCGGCAAGACGCACGGCGCCGGCCCGGAGGACGCGGTCGGCCCCGACCCCGAGGCTGCCCCGCTCGAGCAGCAGGGCCTGGGCTGGAAGAGCAGCTACGGCACCGGCACCGGCCGCGACGCGATCACCAGCGGCATCGAGGTGACGTGGACGGCCACGCCGACCACGTGGGACAACAGCTTCCTGGAGACCCTGTTCGGGTATGAGTGGGAGCTGACGCAGAGCCCGGCGGGCGCGCACCAGTGGCAGCCGAAGGACGGCGCGGGCGCCGATGCCGTCCCCGACCCGCAGGACCCGTCGAGGCGCCGGCCTCCGACGATGCTGACGACCGACCTCTCGCTCCGGTTCGACCCGATCTACGAGCCGATCGCGCGGCGCTACCTGGAGAACTTCGACGAGTTCGCGGACGCCTTCGCCCGTGCGTGGTTCAAGCTGACCCACCGCGACATGGGCCCGGTCGTGCGCTACCTCGGCCCCGAGGTCCCCTCCGAGACGCTGATCTGGCAGGACCCGGTTCCGGCGGTGACGCACGAGCTCATCGACGCCGCGGACATCGCCTCCCTGAAGGGCCAGATCCTCGCCTCGGGCCTGTCCGTGCCCGCGCTCGTGTCCGCCGCCTGGGCGGCGGCCTCGTCCTTCCGCGGCAGCGACAAGCGCGGCGGCGCCAACGGTGGCCGCATCCGGCTCGAGCCGCAGAGCGGCTGGGAGGTCAACAACCCCGACCAGCTGGCGGCGGTGCTGCGCACGCTGGAGGGGATCCAGCAGTCCTTCAACGCCGCCCAGACCGGCGGCAAGCAGGTCTCGCTGGCCGACCTGGTCGTGCTCGCCGGCGGCGCGGCGGTCGAGCAGGCCGCCAAGGACGCCGGGTTCGACGTCGAGGTCCCGTTCACGCCGGGCCGCACCGACGCGTCGCAGGAGCTGACCGACGTGGAGTCGTTCACCGCGCTCGAGCCGAGGGCGGACGGGTTCCGCAACTACGTCGGCAAGGGCAACCGGCTGCCGGCCGAGTACCTGCTGCTTGACAGGGCGAACCTGCTGACGCTGAGCGCGCCGCAGATGACGGTGCTCGTCGGAGGCCTCCGCGTCCTTGGCGCGAACTACGACGGGTCGAAGCTCGGCGTCTTCACCGCCACCCCCGGGTCGCTGACGAACGACTTCTTTGCCAACCTGCTCGACATGGGCACGACGTGGCAGCCGACGTCCGAGGACGCGACCACGTTCGAGGGCCGGGACGCCGCCACGGGCAAGGTCAAGTGGACCGGCAGCCGTGCCGACCTGATCTTCGGTTCGAACTCCGAGCTGCGCGCGCTGGCCGAGGTCTACGCGAGCGACGACGCGAAGGAGAAGTTCGTGAACGACTTCGTCGCGGCGTGGACCAAGGTCATGAACCTTGACCGGTTCGACCTCGCCTGATTCCTGCCAGGTGCCCGCGCCGGCCGGCCAGGCCGGCGCGGGCACCAGGCCATGACAGGCTGAGGCGATGCCGGTCATCGCCGGGGTGGATATCGGCAACGCCACGACCGAGGTTGCCGTGCTGGCCGGGAACCGGCTGCTCGGCGTGGACCGGCTGCCAACCGGGGGCCGCAAGGGCTCGGCGGAGTCGCTGCGGCGGGCCGCCGCGGTCGTCCGCAGGCTGGAACGCCGCCACGGCTGGCGGGTGGACGAGGCCAGGATCGCGCCGCTGCGCGGGGTGGCGACCAGCACCGTGGCCGCCGCCCAGGCCGCGCCGCGGACCGGCCGGCTGCGGCTGCTCGCCGCCGGCGTGGCGACCCCGGGAGGCAGCGGCGGGTGCGTGGGCGTCCCGCTGTGGCTGGACCGCCCGCTGCCCGCCGGCCGGGAGGCAGGCCCGTTCGTCGCGGTGGTGCCGCCGGGGCTCGGATACGCGAGGGCAGCCGAGCGGCTGCGCGGCCTGGCCGGCGCCGGGCTGCCGGTCGCCGCGGTGCTGGTACCCGGGGACGAGGGAGTCCTCATCGCCAACCGCATCGGCGCGCGCACACCCGTGGTTGACCAGGTGGACGTGGCGGCCGTGGCGCAGTGCGACCGTGTTGCGGTCGAGGTCCGGGCGCCCGGGCAGCCCCTCACGCTGCTGGCCGACCCGGTGGCCCTGGCCGCTGCGCTGCACCTCGGCGACCACGACGCAGGCGATGCGGTCACGCTGTCCCGGTTGCTGGTCGATTACTCGAACGCCGTGGTCGGGCGGTCCGGCGACGCGGTCCCCCCTTCTTCCGCGCCCCCGCCCGAGCCGTGGGTGGTCGCGCACGGGAAGCGCCTGACACTGCGGGAAGCCTGCGCGGCGCTGCCCGACTGGCCGGTCGGCGCGGTCCGCGCGTTCGGCTCCGCCCCGGCCGCTGCGGAGGTCGACGACCTGTTCGCCGTGGACCTCGCCGCGGTGGAGGACGCGGCGAACGCGCGGCGCGGCAGCTTCGGCCGGGCGGTGGTGGCCGCGTCGCTGCACCGCCTGGGGGACGGCACCGGGCAGGCCGCCGAGCTCTCCGAACTGCTCGGCCGCCCGGTGCGCTGCGTGGCCACCGAGCCGGCCGCGGCCCGTGCCGGGGCGCTCACCAGCCCCGGTGCCCGGCCGGACGCGGTCGTCGTGGACGTGGGCGCGGGCACGATCGATGTGATCCCCCCGGACGCCGAGGTCGTGGCCGCCGGGGCCGGCGACCTGCTCACCGCCGCGGTCGCGCACACGCTGGGGATCTCCGCGGCGGCGGCGGAGTGGGTCAAGCGCGGCCCATGCCTGCGGGTGGACGGGGCCCAGCGCTTCGAGGCCGAGGATGGCAGCCACGGCTTCCTGGACCGGCCCGCCCCGGCCTCGGCGGCCGGCACGCTGGCGGTGCCGGGGCCGGCCGGGCTGCTGCCCTTCGGCCGTGACCGCAGCCCGGCGGAGTGGCGCGCGGTCCGGCTGCGGCTGAAGCAGGCGGTCTTCGCGGCCAACCTGCGCCGCGCGCTGGCCGGGCTGGGGGACAGCCGCGGGCAGGTCCTGATCGTCGGCGGCCCGGCGGCGGACGAGGAACTGCTCGGGGTGCTGCTGCGCTCGCTCCCGCCGGGCGTGGCCGTCGGCCGGGGCAACGTCGGCGGCACGCTGTCCGGTCAGCCCGCCGGCCACCGCTATGCCGCGGCCGTCGGCCTCGGCCTGGCCGGCGACGGCGGCTGAAACCCGGCTGCGCCGGCCCTAACTCGTGGGCCGGCGACGACACCAGCCGGGCAGGTTCTTCTCCATGTAAATGCGCGGTGGCGCGGCGGAGGCCGAGCGGCGCGGGCGTGGGATCCGGCAGCGGCGACGCGTTCATTTGTATCAGCCGAGACGGCACGCGCAGGACGCGGTGATCGGGACGTCGGCCTGGGCCGCGGCGAGGTCGAGCTGCTGCCTGATGATCCGGGCCTGCTCGGTCTTGCCGAGCCTGACCAGGCACTCGTGATAGCCGTGCAGGCTCCAGACGTTCCCCGGATGCTGGTTCGCCCGCGGCAGGGTGTCGTCCAGGCCGAGGTCGGCCCGGTAGACGGCCTCCGCCTCGGTCACCTCCCCCTGCTCCAGCAGCAGCGCTCCGTAGGCGTGCCGGGCCGGCTGCATCCACCCCCACGGCTCGTCATAGGGCAGGCTATCGTCCACCTTGATCGCGCGGCGCAGGTGCGCGAACGCCGCGTCGTAATGGCCAGCCCGGTATTCGATCTCGCCGTCCAGCATCGCCGACGCGACCGCCAGGATGTCCAGGCAGGTGTTGTTGAACACCGTCCTGGATTCGGGAACCCTCCCGGTCGCCGCCGCCAGCAGGCGCTGATGGTCGGCCGCTTCGTCGAGGCGCCCGGTGGCGGCGAACGCCACCCCCTTCGCGTAGTGGGTCATGGCGGTGGTCACCCGGTAGAGGCCGACGTCGGCCGGCAGCGGCGTATCGATGATGTCTTGCCAGCGCCCGAACCGGATCAGGGCGTGCAGCTTCATCGGCACGAAGCCTTCTAGCCAGTCGGCCATGGGTGGCACCTCGACCCGCAGCAGTTCCTCTGGCAGCGCGGCGGCGAGCTGGTCCGCGGTGGCCAGCGCGACCTCGGACTGGCCGAGGAACATCGCACCGTAGATCTTGAAGTGGTAGTTGTGCGCCCGGTAGAGGGTGTAAAAGTTCATCGCCCCCTCCCGGGCGACGAATCGCTCGTCGGCGGCGACCGCCGCCGCGTTCGACGCGACGACGCTGCGGTAGTCGCCGCACGCCGCGTCGATGTGGGTCGGCATGTGCTCCAGGTGGCCGCCGTCCGGGACCAGGCCGCGCAGCCA
>Ga0335075_10013242_pt1 | contig 12419 bp, 9 predicted proteins | sample Lox_Sample_24_FD_206723 | JGI IMG/M metagenome (GOLD analysis project Ga0335075, IMG submission 206723) | Soil microbial communities from Loxahatchee National Wildlife Refuge, Florida, United States - Lox_Sample_2.4 | ecosystem: Environmental > Terrestrial > Soil > Wetlands | place: USA: Florida... | reverse complement strand
CGGAAATGCTCAGCTCCAACCGTGCGCGCCAGAAATTCAGCGTGTTTTTGCAATGAGTAGCCTTGCGGAACCTTCAGCGTCGTCCAGAGCCGATACGTGCTTCCCGGCGTAAGCGTATCGGTGGTGCGAATGACGACGTGTCCCGAAAACGGATCGTCGCGGAACATATAGTCGAATGCGGCATCGAGACGTTCGCTTGGGACTTGCCATGCGCACAGCGCACCGCGCGCGAGGTTTGTCGACATCAGCGTCTGGCGCACGCGCCGGATCGTCCCGGCACGCAGCATCGCGACGACACGCTCGATGACGAGGTCCGCGGCGATGCCGCTGCGCGCGGCGATCTCGCCGAAGGGATCGTCCTGGAACCCGGCAAGGCGGTCTTCGGAGACCGCCAGAATCGCCGCGTTCACCGGGTCGGAAATCGCGGCCGGAACGGTAGGATTGGAGGACATCGCCGCAGGCTTTGACCGCGCTGTTTCGCCGCCCTCTGCGAGCTGCACGATGCCGGCCGAACCGTCTACAGAGACAGGTCGGTTGCCCCCAGTGCGTACGTGTACTGTTGTTCGGCCAGTCGCTCCCCGTAGAGCGCCGCAACGTATGCCGACTGTGCCGTCGCCAAGTTCGCTTCCGCCGTCACGATCGCCGTGATCGTCGAAGCGCCCACGCGATATTGCGCCTGCGTTGCCTGCAGACTCACCGTTGCGCTCGTTACCTCGGCCTGCGCTTGGACGAGGTTGGCACGCGCCGAGATGAGGTTGGCCAGACCGCCGCGCACGTCGGACTGAACCGTCAAGCGGGACTGCGTCAGCGCCGCAACGTCTTCGTCGAGCGTTGCCGAGGCAACGGCGACGTTGTAGTTGGTGATGCCCTGATCGTAGATCGGGATACTCAAGGTCGCGCCGAGCGAATTATGACTTTGATAGTTCGTCTGATACCCGCCGACGGGAACCTGCGAGCGATCCACGCCGACGCTGCCGTCCGCCGTCAACGTCGGAAAGCGAGCCAGCTTGGCAAAACGAAGGTTCTCCTTACCCGACTCGACCGTGTGTTGCGCGGCGAGGTAGTCCGGGCGCAGGTTGAGCGCTTCGGCAAGCGCCTGCGGGTACGAGAGGATCTTGATCTGCGGCGGGGACGCTCCCAACGGTTTTGGCATGATCGCCACGTCGGCGTCGAGTCCCAGCGTCGTCGCGAACGTCGCCTCGGCTGCAATCGCCGCGCCCTGCGCCGTGATCAACGCTCCGCGGGCTTGCGCCGTCTCGAATTGCGCTGCGGCGAGATCCGAGCGAGCCGCGGCACCGGTACGAATCTCTGCCGAGACGTACCGTTCGTTGATCTCGAACTCACGAACGAGCTGGTTATCGGAGGCGACGGTCGCGTTGTCCTCGAGTAACGCGTAGTACGCGCTCGCGACGTTGAACGACAGCGTTTGTAACTGCCGCAAGAGGGTGTCGCGACCCGCAAAGTCTGCCTCTTTGGCGCTGCGGATGCCGGCGATGACTTCTCCGCCGTCGTAGATCAGCTCGCTGATCGAGATAGCGCCGCTTTGCGACGTCTGGTAGTACGGGACGGTCGGCCCGGTCGATGCCGACGGAACGGCACCGGTCGTGGTCAGCGCTCCGCTATAGTCGCGGGTGATCGAGGCATTTGCCGAGATCGCAGGCAGTAGCGCACCCTTCTCGGCTCCGTATTTTGCGGCGATCGCGAGATACGCTGCGCGCTCGGAGGCGAACGCCGGCGCCTGCACGACCGCGATGTCGATCGCCTGGGTCAGCGTCACCGTTAGCGGTACGCCGGGCTTCTGTTTCTGCGCCGCCACGTCAGGCGCCGGCGAACCGTAAGCCGGATACGGAATCGGCGTCCCCGAGGTCGTCGGCATCGGTGCCGGCGTGGGAACGGTAATGGGGAGTTGCTTGTTCGTCGTCGAGGGCTGCGCGTCGGCATAAAGCGGCACGCAAACGCCCAGCGCGAGGGCGGTCGTCAGCAGTCGCGCCATGAAACGGCGAGGAAGGGTCATTTCGAGGTGCTTCCCCCTTGAGCGCCCGGCGCATTCCCGCCGGGCGAGTTGATCGCCACGGTGCTTCCATCTCTGAGCGCATCCGGGCGAGTGGTAATGACTTTCGTTCCCGGCTGCACCTTCGACGAGATCACTTCCGAGAGCGTGTCGGTTTGGATACCGAGCTGCACGGGAACTTCTTGCGCTTTGTTGTCCGCACCGACGACATAGACGGCGTATCCATTTTCGGTCTGGGCGATCGCCGAACGCGGAACGACGATCGCATTCGCGTGCGCTTGCCGCAGCAACGTTGCCGTCACGAGCATGCCGCCGCGCAGAAAATCATCGAGGTTCGTCATTTGGACCCGCGCCAGATACGAGAGCGTGCCGCTCGTCGGAACGGCGTTCACGGTGTCGATGCGCGCATGGAACGTGCGTCCGGGCAGCGAGCTCGAGGTGAAGCTGACCGCAGATCCGGGCCGTACGTACGGCAGGTCCGTGTCCGGGACGTTGATATTGATCCATAGCTGGGCGACGCGCGAGATCGCAAGCACCGGCGACGACGGCGATGCGTACGCGCCCGGGTCGAGCAACCGTTGCGTGATCACGCCGTCATAGGGCGCGTAGAGCGTCGTCTGCGCCACCTGCGTACCTAGCGTGTGCGCGTTTGCTTGCGCAGCCTGCGCTGCGGCGATGGCAGCCTTCGTATTTTGTTCGCTCACGTCGTTGTTGCGCAAGCCGATGTACGCCGTTTGATAGGTCTGCTCGGCCTGCACGTACGCGGCGTGAGCGGCTTCGAGCTGCGCCTCTGAGACGTAGCCATCCTTATAAAGGGCGACGTCCTGATCGTAGACGAGCTTCGCGTTGCGCAAGGCGGCTTGCGAGGTTTGCAGCGTCGCCTCGTTCGTCTCGATTTGAACGGGAAGCCCGACCTGCGAGCCTTCGGCCGTCGCCGACTGCTGCTTGGCCTGGGCCTGCGCCTGGGCGTATTCTGCGCGCAACACCGAACTGTCGATTTGCGCGAGCGGCTGGCCGGCGCGGACCCGGTCGCCGACGTTGACGGCGATCGACGTGATCGTGCCGTTCTGCTGGAAGGCCAGGACGGATTGTTCCAGCGGCGCCACCTGCCCGTCGAGCGAGATGTACGTCGCGATGTCGCGCCGTACCGCGGGTGCGACGTCCACGTTGAGCGGGGGCATTTGCTGTTGCGGGGCGTGAGCGCACGCCGCAAGGGCGAGGGTCGCACCGAGTGCGTAGACCGCAGCTCGAAGGTACTGCATGATTCTCCCTATGTCTTCATCGAGCGAAACCGAGTTCTAACGCAGGATACGCGCGATCCGCCCGCTTTGATTCAGTATCCTGCCCGGAAAACCTGATAACTCCCCGAACGCCACAACGGGTTCCAGGACCATCCTCGGTTTGGGCGTATTCTCCCCCGGCATGAGCGCGAAACTGGAGATCGGGCGCGCGTACAGCCTTCAATCCCGGGTTGAGGAGTGGATGACCGCCGAAAAGGCGGGCAACAAGGGTGTAGACGTACTTTCGACCTCCGTGCTGGTACAATTGGTGGAAACCGCAGCGCTCGCGTGCATCGAGCCCGTGCTCGACCCCGAGCTGGTTTCTCTCGGGACACATATCGACCTGGAGCATCACAAACCGGTACCGGTCGGATTCATCGTCCGCACCGAGGTCGAGGTCGTCATGGTCGATGGCCCGCGGTTGAGTTTCGCGGTCGCAGTGTTCGACGAGCGGGAAGCCGTTGCCGAGGGTACGCATGAACGCTATCTGATCGAACGGTCGAAATTTCTCGCAAAGCTCGAAGAGAAGCTCGCATCGGGCTAGGGGTGAGAACCGGCCCGTCGGCCTGGGTATGTATGCAGGGGGGGCAAACGGAAGGCCTCCCGAACCCATTAAGAAGGATTGTCCCGGGGTCAAGCCCTGTTTTTGCCTGTTCCCGGCACAACTCACGGTTTCATAACTCGATTTCTTAGGAGGAAACATTGAAGCGACTGAGCACCGGAGTCCTCGCCGCGCTGATCGCAGCGGGTTTTGGACTTAACGCGGTCGCAGCTCCGACCTCCGCGTCGCATGGAAACATTGGAACCAACGCGATCGCGCAAGATCAGGGCTCGACCATGGCTCCGCCGGCGAACTTCGGTTCCCCACCGTCGGGGCAGATCCCGATTCTTTACAACGATCACCACGTTTACGCAAAGCCCGACGTCAACAAGCAGGGTCGCGTGCTCGCCGCGCTCGTACGCGGCGGCACCGTGCTGATACCGCTTCGTTCGATGTTCGAGCAGATGGGCGCGACCGTTTCGTACGACGCGGCCAGCAAAACGGTGGACGTCAGCAAACCCGGCGCCGACGTGAAGGTCACGGTCGGTAAGCCGGAAGTCGTTATCAACGGCGAGTCGCGTCCGCTGGACGTGCCGCCGATCATTTGGCACGGTCACGTGCTCGTTCCGATCCGCGTGATCTCGGAAGGCATGGGCGCGTACGTCCAGTGGGTTCCCGATCGGCAGATCGTCGTCGTGCGCTACATCCCGCCGACGCCGCCGCCGACACCGACCCCGCCGCCTCCGCCGCCGCCTGCAACCGCACCGCCGACACCGACCCCGACTGCGGCTCCGGTTGAACGCAAGACGGAGTACTACATCGCGGGCGATTACCTCATCTCACAGAAGGTCTATGACGAGTTCAGCCCTGGCAACGTCGCGAGCGCGAACGCAGCCAACGGCGTCTCGTTCCAGATCCATGGTGCTGCGGAGTTCAACGTCTTCAACATCCCGTGGATGATCGACGGCGACTACGTGCAGCTCAATTACCCGCACGATTGCAGCGTGGATGCGACCGGCGCGTACGAGGCGAACTGCGACGTCACGACCATCGGTGGGCTCGGAGCGACAGCCGTGCCGGCGTTCAGCGTCAGCACGTACGATCTCGAAGCACACTTGGGTATCAAGGTACTCGACCCACGCGTCTACGTGGGCGTCGGTTACCTCTGGCGGAATTGGAACACGGGCTATCCGCGCATCTCGAACGTCGGATTCGGCCTCGAGAAGCTGCCCGACCTCGACCACCCGTTCTCGTGGTATGTCAGCGCCTGGTACTACGGCAACGTGAAGGGTAACTTCACCGATCCCACGGGTACGACGTATCAGCTGTCGTACAACATCCTCAAAGCGCAGGCCGGAGTAACCTACTCCTTCCCGGGAAGTCCGCTTTTCATCGAAGCCGGCTATCTCGGCGAACAGCTCAAGAACAAGATGAACGCTCCGACGGACGCGGCCAACACGGGCCCGTATGCCGGCATCGGTCTGAAGTTCTAGACTGCGGCAGGCCGCAAATGGAAGAGCCTCCGGGAAACCGGAGGCTCTCTCATTTCACGGGCTCGACGAAGGTTCGGCGGATGGCTCCATCGAGGGCTCCATCGATGGCTCTATCGACGGTTGAACGCAGGGAGGCGTGATGAGATCGATCTTCGGCTGCCCCGGCGCCGGTGTCGGCGACGGTGCGGCGGACGGAACTTCCGGCGGTGCCGTGACGCCGCTGGGCAACGGGGTCGGGCACAACTGCGCGAGCGCGAAATAGTGTTCGGTGAAGCCGCGCGAGAGATCGGCACGTTCGAGTTTGCCGAAATAGGTGCCGCCGAAGCGTGACGTGAGGATGTGCATGTAGGTCCAAGCTTTTTGCTGCGCGTCCTGCGTGTAGATCTTCTTGTACATAGCAATCGCCAGGAAGTACGTGCGCGCCAGCTGCGGGTCGCGCGGATACTTGTGCGCCCACGCTTCGAGCGCCTCGTCGGCAAAACCCACTTTGGAAATAATGCCGGAATTGGTCGTATAATCGCCGGCACGAATCGCTTCATCGTGAAAGGTGTTGTTGATGCCGAGATAGCTCAACTTCATGCGGCCGAAATACTCGTCGCCCGGAGCTGAGTGCGTGTAGTCTTCGCACTGCAGGCGCTCCCACTTGCTCGGTTTGCGCAAGCACGCGTCCTTTGAAGCTGCCTTTGTAGCTGCCGTGTGCTTCGAGATCGTTGCGGCCGGAGCGATTGCACCACATACCATGCCGAGCGCGAGAAACGCGGCGGCGATAAGGAGGGGAGTACGGTTTACCAAGGATCTCTCCTCAAAAAAAGAACGTTGCCGGAGTACGGCGCCCCGCGTAGAACTGCCTTCCGTGCCCCGAATGATTCGTCTTGCCGCATTGCAGCTGCGCGCGCACGATCGCGGTGACTACGAGCATCAGCGCGCGTCGATATTCGAACGCGTCGAACGCGCCGCGCGCGACCACGATCTCCTGGTGCTGCCCGAGGGGACGTTCCCTGCCTACGTCCTGGGCGGCGAGACCGTCGACCAAGGCTTGCTTGCTGAAGCCACCGCGCAACTGGCACTGCTCGCCCGTCGTTCCGGCTGCGCGATCGTGGCCGGTGCGGCGCTCCGCCGAGACGGCCGTCTGTTCAACAGCGCCGTGGTCATCGATCGCGACGGCGCGCCGGCGGGGTCTGCCGAGAAGATCTTTCTCTGGCACTTCGATCGCCGATGGTTTGCTCGCGGAGCAGCAATCGCGCCGGTGCAAACCTCGCTTGGACGGCTCGGCGTCTTGATCTGCGCCGACGGACGGATGCCCGGCATCGGGCGCGCGCTGGTCGACCGCGGTGCCGAAATGCTGGTGATGCCGACCGCTTGGGTAACGTCCGGGCGCGACGCGCATCAGCTCGAAAATCTGCAAGCCGATCTGCTCGGCCGGATGCGTGCCTTCGAAAACGGCGTGCCGTTCATCGCTGCCAACAAATGCGGCGTCGAACGTTCGATGGTCGCCTACTGCGGTAAGTCACAGATCGTGGATGCCGGCGGTAATGTCGTTGCGATCGCTTCGCAGACGGAGGAAGAGCTCATCAGCGCGCAGGTCGTCCTCGGCTCGCCGTCGCCGATGCGGGTAGCGGTGCCCGCGCCGGCGCCGCGTGCCACAGCTACGCTGCGCCCCATGCGCATCGCGCTCGTTGCGGGTCCGGTACCGCGGGACATCGACGAGCGTCTTCGCATCCTCGAAGCGGAGCTCGCCCTGGCGGCTTCGGGGGGCGACGGCTCTGCCGCACTCGACGGCGCCGTTCCGGCAATTCGCACCGATGCCGGCAATGCGCTCGATCCGGGATTCTTGACGGCGTACCGTCGCGCCGGCTATCGTGTCGCGATTCTCGACGCGGCCCGTCACGCGCCGTGGCTCGAGAACGTCGCTCGCGCCCGCGCAGCGGAGTTGCGCATCTACGTCATCGTTTTTGCTGCCGAACCGCGTCGCGCCTATGCCGTCGATCCCGACGGCAACGTGGTCGCCGGTACGTTCGACGACTACGCAATCGCAAGCTTCGCGCTCGATCCGAATCGTACGGCGCAAACGCTCGTCGCCCCCGGAACCGACGTCGCCGAAGGCCTCGAGCTCGTCGAATCCCTCTCGCGGAGCGAAGCGATCACGTCGTGAGCGCTCATGGCGTGGGGCCGCGCGGAAGCCGGCGCGTGGCGTTCCTCACGGCCACCGTTGCCGTGCTCGCAGCTGTTGGCACCGTTGCCGCACATCACCGTTCGATTCAGGCGCTCAGCGTTCGTACCGACGGTCTGCTCCTCACCATCAAAGCGTCCGATCAATATCACTACTACGACACGAAGCTGATCAAAGCAACGCTCTATCAGGCACTCAAGATGCCCAAAGAGGCGAACGCGCAGCAGCAGGCGGCGCTCCGAACGTACGGCGACGCCATAAAGCTCGAGAACAAAGCAGACGCCGAAGTCGAGCACTCGGTCAGATTGCTGCAATCGTTCGAACTGTTGGAGGTCGCGACGACCCTCTTCGAAATCTCCATCGCCTTCGGCTCGCTCGCGGCCCTCACGGGTATGCGCTTCGCCCTCTGGTTCGCCGCCGGTTTGAGCCTCGTCGGTGTCGTGGCCGGCATCTACGGCTACGCAGTGGGCCATTGAAGCAGCGCGTCGTTCTCGTACTCCTCACGCTCGTTCTTGCAACCGCGCCGCGCGCGACGCCGGTGTATCGCGCCACCGGTTCGATCGAAGGAGCAGCGCTGGCCTATCTTCCCGGCAGTGAGATCCCGATCCACGTCGACGGCTTCAACATGCCCTATGGCCTCTTCAGCGGTGGTGGCGGCAGCATAACCGGCGGTCGCCTTCGCGTCGCCGGGACGAGTTCGCAGAGTACCGTCATCGCCGCCGGAACGTACGGGCTTGCGGTGCACACGTTCGAAGTTGCCCCGACTCCCGATCCGCACCGCGCCTTCATCGCGGTCGCGAGCTACGACGACGGCATCATCTTGCATGAGGCCTCGCCGCCGTTTCGAGCGCTTTCGGCACTCGGGATCGGCGGCGCGCCCGGCGACGTCGCAATCGGCACCGACGGTACGCTCGCCGCAATTGCAACCGACGGCGACAGCGCGACCGTGGCGACGCTCGACCCCTGGGGCGTACGTCGCTACAGCGGCGTTCCACTCGGCGACGAGCTCGCTTTCGACACCGGAACGGGTGCGCTCTTCGTTACGGATCGTGACGTTGCCGGTGCCGGTGCGCTTACGCGCATTGCCGCCGACGGGAGGATCGCGCAACGCGTTCTCGGCCTCACCGCCGAAGGGCTGGCCGTCGATCCCGGTCGCGAACGTGTCTACGTCGCCAATGTCAACGACGGCACGGTCTCTATCGTCGACGCCGTCAGCATGGTCGAGCTGCGCCGGTTTCATGCCGTCGATCGCGTATTTTCGCTCGCGCTTTCGCGGGACGGATCCCGGCTGTACGCCGTCTCCAATGAGAGCTTGAGCTCCCCGTTCGCAGCCGCAGGCAGCGTGGTTGCATTCGACGTCGCGGGTTCGGGCAGTCCGCGCCTCGTGGCGCGCAGCGGACGTCTGCAATTTCCGATCGGCATCGCGCTGGACGAGGCGCACGATCGACTCTACGTCACCGACGAGGATACCGATTCGGTCGACGTGCTCGACGCGCGTACGTTGCGCGACGCACATGCGCCGCTACGCACCTGCACGACCCCGTGGCAACCCACGCTCGAACGCGGACTCCTGTACGTGCCGTGCGCTCGCAGTGACGAAATCGACGTCTTTCGCACCACGACGCTGGAGCGCGTTGCCGGCGCACCGTTCGCCACGGGCGGCTATCCGCTCGCCGTCGCCGTTTGGCATCCCCGAGCGTCATGATCGCGCTGCTTCTCGCGGTGCTCCCTGCGCAGCTCGATCCCGCACCTCCGTTTCCCCAAATTCAAAGTGATGCGCCGACCATACGTGCGATCGCGCCGGGGGTAGACTACGGCGAGTACGACATGATCACCAGTGCCGGCCCAATCGTCATCCACGCGCTTTCCATCGCTCCCAACGCTGCGAACATCCGCCTCAACACCGTGCTCGCGAACGACACGTTGACGTCGCAAGGTGAGACCGTCTCGTCGATGGCCCAGCGCACCGGAGCTATAGCCGGAATCAACGGCGACTACTTCGATATCGGTGACACCAATCGCCCGACGAACGTGGTCGTCCACGACGGTGTACTCGTGCGCTCGCCTCGTAAGCGCTTCGCGCTCGTCATCGAGCGAACCGGGTTACCGCAAATCATCGAAACGAGCTTCTTGGGTACGCTGCAACTGCCCGGTCGCGCGGTCGCGCTCGATGCCGTCAATGCCGCGCGCGGGAATGGGGTGACGCTGCTCACGCCGGCCTACGGTTCCGTGCCGCCTTCGGACGAAACCACGCTGGTGGCGCTAACGCCGGTCGATGGAACGCCGCCGTTTGCGACCTATCGAGTAACGGCAATCCCCGACAACACGGTCGCGCAACCGCCGGGATACTACATCGCGATCGGCCTCGACGCGTACGACGGCGCCAGCCTTCCGAATGTGGGCGATACGATCGCCGCATCCGGCGACCTCTCACCGATCCCGCTTGCGGACGTTAGCGCGGCAATCGGCGGCGGACCACTGATTCTCCAGGACGGCGCATGGTACGACGACCCCGACGGTCCGAACGGCGGCGTCTACGCGCAGCGTATTCCGTGCAGCGGCGCGGCGCTCGCCGCGGATGGGACGCTCTTCCTGCTCGAGGTCGACGGCCGCGAGCCCGAGCTCTCCGTCGGGCTGACGCGGCCCGAGTTCTCGTCATTGATGCGCGCGTTCGGGGCGGTGCGCGGCATGGCGTTCGACGGTGGGGGATCGTCGGAGATCGCCGTGCGAATCCCGGGTGACGACGGCGCCGCCCTCGCCGACGTGCCTTCGGACGGTCACGAGCGCAAGGTCGCCGACGGCATCTTCGTCTACGACACGGCGCCGCCCGGCGCGCCGGCGCAGTTGGTTTCGCAGCCGCTTGCCGTTCGTGCGTTCGTCGGTGCAAGCGTTCCGCTGCGCGTGCGCACCGTTGACGGCGATGACCGGCCGGTCGCTGCGAGCGACCCGATCGACGTGCGGGTCGAGCCCGCCGATTTGGGGACGCTCGACGATGGGATATTCGCTGCCGAGCGCGCGGGCGATGGGACGATCGTCGCGCGCGCCGGAGCCCTGACGTTGCGCGTGCCGTTGTACGTCTATGCCGATCCCGCGCGCTTGCGCATCGTGCCGGCGAATCCCAGCATTGCGCAGGGGGGCCGCCTGACGCTGCAAGCACGCGCATACGATGCGCAGGGATATGCCATCGCATTGCCGCCGCAGTTGCCATGGCGAGCGCAGGGCGCGTCGATCGACAGCGGCGGCGTGCTCACCGCCGGGACCGGCGATGCCGTCGTTTCGCTGCTGCTCGGCGATCATCTCGCCAATGCGCGCGTTGCCGTCGGATTCCACGACGTCGCGCTGATCGCGACACCGACGTTCATGAGCCTGCCGCGCGGCGGCGATGGAGACGTCGAAACGACACCGGATTGCCCCGCGTGTACGCAACTGCGCTATGCGCTTGGACCTGCCGAGCGCGCGGCGTATTTGATGACGAACGTGACGTTGCCCCAAGACACGGTCGGCATCGCGTTCGATCTGCTCGACGACGGCCAGGGCGCACTCCTCAAGCTGGCGCTTCGCAACGCCATCGACGAAGAGGTGCTCGTCCCGGCCGGCACGTTGGACCGTCCGGGCTGGCGCAGCGTCGAGGTGCGATTACCGCAAAGCCTACCACAGCCTGCACGCTTAGTAGCGATCTACGTCATCGCCCACACGGCACATGCCGCGATCCAGGGCAGCATCGAAGTGAAGAATCTTCACGCAGTCGTGGCAGGCCGGTAGGGACGCCGACCATAACAACGGAGCCAATGCGGCTCGAAGATCTTGCACGCCGCGCGTTTGATACGGCGAGCGTTCGCGGTGCCCATTATGCCGACATTCGCTTCGAAAACGTGCGTAACGAACGCATCGAGGTGCGAAACGGCGTGGTTGCGTCGTTGGCTGACGCGCGCAGTACGGGGTACGGCGTTCGCGCACTCGTCGACGGCGCGTGGGGGTTCGCCGCCAGCAGCGATCTGACGGACGCCGGGATCGACACCTGCACGGCGCGCGCCGTTGCGATCGCGCGCGCGAGCGCATCGATCGCGCGCAGCCGGTTCGGCGAAGCGCCGCACCGCGCCTACATCGACTCGTTCGAAACGCCGCTTGCGCGCGATCCGCAGCAGGTGCCGCTGGGCGAACGTGTTGCGCTCTTGCTCGAAGCCGAGCGTTTGACGCACGCCGGCGACCGCGTCGCCGTCGGACGCGCATGGCTCGATCTCTGGCGCACCGAGAAGCACTTTTACAGCACGATCGGCTCGAAGATCGAGCAAACGATCGTACAAACCGGCAGCGGCATCGCTGCAATGGCGGTCGGCGACGGCGACGTGCAGACCCGAACGTATCCCGGCGACGTCGGACTCTACAAAGCTGGAGGATGGGAGATCGTCGAGGAAGCCGCCCTGCTGCAAAACGCGGAGCGCATCGGAGCCGAGGCGATCGCGCTTTTGAGCGCGCCGCAATGCCCCAGCGGGACCTTCGATATCGTGCTTGGCGGCTCGCAAGTTTCACTTCAAATCCACGAGTCGTGCGGACATCCCGCCGAACTCGACCGGGTGATGGGTTGGGAGGCGAATTTCTCCGGAACGAGCTTTCTCGAGGTGAACCAGCTCGACAAACTGCGCTACGGATCGCCCATCGTCACGATCGTCATCGACAACACGCTGCCCTTCGGCATGGCTACCTGCGGCTACGACGACGAGGGCACCAAATCCGGGACCTCGGACATCGTTCGCGAAGGCATCCTGCGCGGCTACGAGATGAGCAACGACACGGCCCGCGCGATCGGGCGTGAAAGCAACGCGTGCGTTCGGGCACAAAGCTGGGAATTCGTGCCGATGATTCGCATGTGTAACTTGAATCTGCTCCCTGGCGACCTACCCTTTGAAGCGCTTTTCGAGGGCGT
>Ga0335075_10013241_pt1 | contig 12419 bp, 11 predicted proteins | sample Lox_Sample_24_FD_206723 | JGI IMG/M metagenome (GOLD analysis project Ga0335075, IMG submission 206723) | Soil microbial communities from Loxahatchee National Wildlife Refuge, Florida, United States - Lox_Sample_2.4 | ecosystem: Environmental > Terrestrial > Soil > Wetlands | place: USA... | reverse complement strand
CTCGGCCTTACCCCGATCGTCCGGTACCAGGCGGGCGTGGCCGTGGGCGCCGATCCGGTGCTCATGCTCACCGGGCCGATCCCCGCCACCGAGCGGCTGCTCAAGCGCACCGGCGTCCCGCTGCCGGAGATAGGCGTGTACGAGGTCAACGAGGCCTTCGCCCCGGTGCCGCTCGCCTGGCTGCGTGACATCGGCGCCGACCCCGGGCGGCTGAACCCGCTCGGCGGCGCGATCGCGCTCGGCCACCCGCTGGGCGCCTCCGGCGCCAGCCTCATGACCCGGATGGTCCATCACATGCGCGACCGCGGCATCCGCTACGGGCTTCAGGCGATGTGCGAGGGCGGGGGCACGGCGAACGCGACGCTCGTCGAGCTGGTCGCGTGATCCGGATAGCGGCGAACCCACGGAGCGCACAGTGCGAATAGACGGCATATCAGCGCTGGTGACCGGCGGCGCCTCCGGGCTCGGCCTGGCGACCGCCAGGGAACTGATCCGGCGCGGGGCGTTCGTCACGATCCTCGACCTGCCTGTCAGTGACGGCGCGGCCGTGGCGAAGGAGCTCGGCGACCGGACCCGGTTCGGCGCGGCCGACATCACCAGCGAGGACGAGGTCCGGTCGGCGATCACGGTCGCGGAGCAGGCCGGCCCGCTGCGGGCGCTGGTGCACTGCGCCGGACGCGGCGGCGATCGCAACCGGATCGTCGACAAGCAGCACCAGCCAGGATCGCTCGAGACGTTCGAGCAGGTCATCACGGTGAACCTGGCGGGGACCTACAACGTCCTGCGGCTGGCCGCGGCGGCGATGAGCCATAATGACTTGCTTGACGGCGATCGCGGCGCGTGCGTGCTCACCGCCTCGGTGGCCGCGTTCGACGGGCAGATCGGGCAGACGTCGTACACCGCGTCCAAGGCGGCGATCCACGGGATCACCCTGGTGGCGGCCCGTGACCTGGCGAGCTGGGGAATCCGGGTGAACACGATCGCGCCCGGCACGTTCGACACCCCGATGCTCGCCAACCTCAGGCAGGACATCAGAGAGGGCCTGGCCGCTTCGGTCCCGCACCCCAAGCGGCTCGGCGACCCGGCGGACTACGGGCACCTGGCGGTCAGTCTGCTGGAGAACCGCTATATCAACGGCGAGACCGTGCGCCTCGACGGGTCGATCCGGATGGCGCCTCGGTGACGGCCGGCGGCTGACGTGACCGTTGAAGACCAGATGCCTGTTACGGGACAGTCGATCACGGTTACCGGCACGTCGCAGTGGCAGGCATGGCGTGACCGGGTGCTGCCGCCGGTCGAGAAGGTGCGGCCGGGTGTGTGGTCCGTGCCGACGCCGTTCCCCAATAGCCCGTTGCGGTACGTGCTCGCCTACCTCGTGGAGACCAAGCGCGGGCCGGTCCTCGTCGACACCGGATGGCCGAGCGACGAGGCGTGGGACGGGCTGGTCGCGGGGGTCAGGGAGACCGGTCACGAGGTCAGTGACGTCGTGGCGGTCCTTGTCACGCACTTCCACGCCGACCACTTCGGCCTCGCGGACCGGGTCCGGGAGGCGTCCGGTGCCTGGATCGGCATGCACGAGGCCGACGCGCGCGCCATCGGCAGGTACCCCACGGTGGGGGACTTCGCCGTGGCCGACCGGGCCTGGCTGGCCCGCCGGGGCGTCCCCGCCGGCGAGATCGAGGGCATGCTCCCCGCTGAGCACGTCCACTCGCGGCGGCGCGTCCATCCCGACGTCATGATCGAAGACGGCGCCCGGCCGCTCGGCGACGGCACTCCGCTCCGGGCGATCTGGACCCCGGGCCACACGCCCGGCCACCTGTGCTTCGCGGACGAGCGGTACAACGTGCTGCTCACCGGCGACCACGTGCTGCCGCGGATCAGCCCGAACATCAGTCCGTCGCCGGCGAACACCGACGACATCCTCGGCACGTTCCTGCGCTCGCTGGCGGAGCTGGCCGGATCCGAACCGGACGAGGTGCTCCCCGCCCACGAATACCGGTTCAGTGGCCTCGCGGCCCGGGTGCGCCAGCTGCACGACCACCACCGCGCCCGGCTGCGCGAGGTCCTCGCGGTCGTCGCGGCCGCGGCGGGCTGTTCGACCGCCGGCGTGGCCGAGCGCCTCACCTGGTCGCGGCCGTGGGACCAGGCCCGCGGCATGGTCCGCAGGTCCGCGATCGGCGAGACCTACGCGCACCTGGTGTACCTGGAACGCCGCGGGCTGATCGGCAACGGCGGCGCCGGGGCCAGCGGCACGGGCGGCGCCGACCGGTGGCGGCTGCTCGGTCCCGCGTCCGCGGCCGCCGACCCGATCGGGAGCCTGAGCTCAGCGGACCGAGACGCGCCAGCGGACGCGCCTTGACCGGACCGCTCGACGGCATCGCCGTGGTCGAGCTGGGCGTGGTCATCGCCGGGCCGGCCGCGGCGGCGGTGCTCGGCGACTGGGGAGCGTCGGTCATCAAGATCGAGCCGCCGGACGGTGACCCGCAGCGGGGCAACCCCAACACGTCGTACTTCCAGCTCGACAACCGCGGCAAGCGCAGCGTGTGCCTGGACCTCAAGACGGAGGCCGGGCGCGCGATCGCGCTGCGGCTCATCGGCGACGCCGACGTGTTCGTCACCAACCTCCGGGCCTCGGCGCTGGCCAGGCTCGGACTCGACTACGCGGCGCTGGCCCCGCGATTCCCGCGGCTCGTGTACGCGGCGATCAGTGGATACGGCGACACCGGACCGGCGGCCGGCAAGGCGGGTTACGACATCGGGGCCTACTGGTCCCGGTCGGGGATGGCGCTCGCCCTGGCGCCGGACGGGACGGACCCGCCGGTGTCCCGCCCCGGCCAGGGTGACCACCCGACCGGCCTCGCCGCGGCGGCCGGAATCGCCGCCGCGCTGTACAGCCGCGAGCGCACCGGGACCGGGCAGCTCGTGTCCGCCTCGCTGATCCGCTCCGGCGCCTACGCCATCAGCTCCGACCTGGTCAGCGCCGCCCGTCACATGCGCAGCGTCCCCGTCGCGCCGCGGATGATGTTCAACCCGCTGCTCGCTGTCTACCGGTCCGGCGACGGCCACTGGTTCTGCCTCCTCGGCGTGCAGCCGTTGCGGCACCTCCCCGCGGTCGGCCGCGCCATCGGCCGCCCTCCTCTCGCGGACGACCCCCGGTTCGCCGACCTGCGGTCCGTGATCAAGAACCGGCAGGTCCTGCTCGGCATCCTCGACGAAGCCTTCGCCCGGCACCCGATGGAGCACTGGGCGCGCCGCTTCGCCGAAGAAGACGTCTGGTGGGACCCGGTCCAGACCGCGGAACAGGCGCTGGCCGACCCGCTCGTGCGGGCCGCGGGCGTGCTGCGCGATGTCGAGGGCGACGCCCGGCCGACGATCGCGACGCCGGTCGACTTCTCGGCCATGGCGGACCATCCCGCGCCGCGAGCGCCCGAGGCGGGTGAGCACACCGAGCAGATCCTGCTGGAAAACGGCTACGACTGGGACGCGATCGGCGCGCTCAAGGCAGAAGGCGTCATCCCCTAGCGGTCATCCCCGAGCAGCGAAAGAGGACCCCCGATGAAGATCGACAGCGGGCTGGGACGGCTCGAGGAGGCGGCGGCGACGTCGCGAGCCGCCGAGGCGGCCGGGTATGACGGCGTCTGGTCGGCCGAGTTCGACCAGGATCCGTTCCTGCCGCTGACCCTGGCCGCGGACGCGACGTCCGCGATCGAGCTTGGCACCTCGATCGCGGTGGCCTTCGCGCGGTCGCCCATGACGCTGGCCTACACGGCGCACGACCTCCAGCGGTTCTCTGGCGGGCGGCTGGCGCTCGGCCTCGGTTCCCAGGTCAAGGCGCACATCACCAGGCGGTTCTCGATGCCGTGGAGCCAGCCCGCCGCCCGGATGCGCGAGTTCGTCCTCGCGATGCGGGCGGCTTGGCGAAGCTGGGACGAGGGCGAGCCGCTGAAGTTCGAGGGCGAGTTCTACTCGCACACGCTCATGCCGCCGGCGTTCGTGCCCGTCGCACACCCCTACGGGCCGCCGACGGTGCTGGTCGCTGGCGTCGGCGACCTGATGACGCGGGTGGCGGGCGAGGTCGCCGACGGGTTCTTCTGCCACGCGTTCACCACGCCGCGATGGATCCGCGAGCACACGATCCCTGCGGTGCGCGATGGGCGCCAGCGCGCCGGCCTGACCATGGACGGGTTCGACATCGTCGGCGTGCCGTTCATCGCTACGGGGACCGACGAGGAGATATCGGCGGGGCTGGACGTGGTGCGGAGCCGGATCGCCTTCTACGGCTCGACTCCCTCCTACCGGGCAGTTCTCGAGCTGCACGGCTGGGGTGAGCTGGGTGCCGAGCTCCACACGCTGTCCAGGCAGAACCGGTGGGCGGACATGCCGGCGCTGATCACCGACGACGTGGTCGGGGAGTTCTGCGTGGCCGCGCCGCCTCAGGAGCTCCCGGCGCTGCTCGCGGACCGGTTCGGCGGCCTGCTGACCCGGCTGTCGTTCCGCCCGTCGGCGTCGCTGGCTGGCGCCGGGGAGGCCGACCTGATCGCGGCGCTGCGCGCCATTCCGCCCGGCTGCGAGACTGCCGCCTGATCCGGCGATGCCCGCCCGCGTATCCGGCTGAGCAGCCGTGGGCAAGGATGGCACTTAAAGAGTATCCTCATTATCGGCGGGATTGAATCGACGCCGAGGTCGAAGCAGGATCAGCGTAAGGAGGGGTCAGGAGTGGACCACAGAGACGTGGCCGGGCTCGTGCTGCGCGGGGTGATCGGCGGAACGATGGTGGCCCACGGCGTCCGGCACGGCCGGACGCTCGAGGGCACGGCGCGCTGGTTCTCCTCGATCGGTTTCCGGCAGCCGGAGGTACAGGCCAAGGCCAGCGCGGTCGTAGAGATCGGCGCCGGCACCGCTGTGCTCGCCGGGGCCGCGACCCCGCTCGCCGCCGCCGCGGTCGTGGGCACGCTCACGGTGGCGGCCCGTTCGGTGCACCTCCCCAACGGGTTCTTCGTCACCCGCGAGGGCTACGAGTACGTTCTCAACCTGAGCGCGGCCGCGGTCGCCCTCGCCGCCATCGGCCCGGGCCGCCTCAGCGTCGACCACGCGCTGGGCATCGACAGGCGGCTGACCCCGCTCCAGGGCGCCGCGATCGCCGCCGGAGTCGGCATGGCGGCCGCGGCGGCGCAGCTCGCGGTCTTCTGGCGCCGCCCTAAGCCGCAGCCCGCCGACGAGGAACAGTAATGACGACACTAGTCCCGCCCATCGTCCGGCTGCCGGAAGAGACCCGGGCACTGCGCGCCGAGGTGCGCGCGTTCCTCCGCGAGGAAGTGGCCGCGGGCGGGTTCATCCCGTGCTGCGACGCCTGGCACGCCGGCTGGGACGCAGCCTTCACGAGGCGTCTCGCCGCCCGCGGCTGGGTCGGCATGACGATCCCCGCCGGCTACGGCGGGCACGGCAAGTCGGCCCTCGACCGGTACGTGGTGACCGAGGAACTGCTCGCGGCGGGCGCGCCGGTGGCCGCGCACTGGATAGCCGACAGGCAGACCGCGCCGTCCCTGCTCCGCTACGGGACGCAGTCGCAGAAGCAGCGATACCTGCCGGGCATCGCGCGCGGTGACTGCTACGTGGCGCTCGGCCTGTCCGAGCCGGACGCCGGTTCCGACCTGGCGGGCGTCCGGACGAGGGCCGCGAAGGTGACAGGCGGCTGGGAACTGGCCGGCACTAAGGTCTGGACGTCCGGCGCGCACCGCGCGCACGTGATCGTGGTGCTGGCCCGCAGCGGCCCGCCCGACGGCCGCGACCGGCGCGCCGGGCTGTCTCAGTTCATCGTCAACCTGCCCGATCAGGCGGTCCGGATCCGCCCGATCCGGCTGCTGTCCGGCGAGCACCATTTCAACGAGGTCGTCCTTGACGGCGTGTTCGTCCCCGACGACATGGTGCTCGGCGAGCCGGGCGAGGGGTGGCGGCAGGTGACCGCGGAGCTGGCGTTCGAACGCAGCGGGCCGGAACGTTTCCTGTCCACGTTCCCGCTGCTCGACAGCCTCGTCAGGTACCTGGCCGACCAGCCGGCCGGGCCGGGAGACGGCCGCGCGGCCGAGGCGATGCTCGGCGAGACGGTCGCCCGGGTGTGGACGCTGCGCCAGATGTCGCTGGCCGTGGCCGGCGCGCTGGCGCGCGGCGAGGCGCCGGAGGTGGCGGCCGCGCTGGTGAAGGACCTCGGCACCCGGCTGGAGAACGAGATCATCGACGTCGCCAGGCAGCTCGCCCGGGTGGAGGCCGCGCCGTCGGCGCCGGGCCTGCCCGGGCTGCTGGCCGGGGCGGTCATGCATTCACCGGGATTCACGCTGCGCGGCGGAACGAACGAGATCCTCCGCGGCGTGGTGGCACGAGCGCTGGGACTGCGATGAACACGACGAACGACAGCGGGATGACGGAGGTCAGGAACGGAGCGGACGGCGGCGAGCTGAAGCTGCTCGCCGACACCTGTGCCGCACTGTTCGGCGACCACAGGGACGAGGGCGCCGGCCCGTGGGACGAGCGGCTCTGGCAAGCCCTGGAGCAGGCGGGTCTCCCGCTTATCTCGGTCCCGGAGGCCGCCGGCGGCTCCGGCGGGTCGCTGGAGCAGGCGGCGGTCGTGCTGACCTCGGCGGGGGAGCACGCGGGCCGGGTGCCGCTCGCCGAGACCGCCCTGCTCGGCGGCTGGCTGCTGGCCGAGGCGGGCCTGCCGATCCCGGCCGGACCGCTCGTGGCGGCGGGGGCGGAGGCCGGTGCCGTCCGGGTTTCGCGGGTGCCTGGCGGCTGGCAGGTGCGCGGACGGCTGTCCCGGGTCGGCTGGGGCCGGGTCGCCGCGCGCGTCGTCGTCCTCGCGACGGCGGACGGCGGCGAAGTCGCGGTGGCCCTCGGCCCCGACGACGTGACCGTCGAGCCGGGGAGCAACGTGGCCGGCGAGCCCCGTGATGATCTCACCGTCGACACCGTGGCGGAGCCCGCCGCGGCGGCCGCGGTCGAGGACGGCACCGGTGCGGTGCTGCGCCACCGGGCCGCGCTGGCGCGGGTGCTGCTGATCGCGGGCGCCATGGGCCGGGCGCTCGACCTGACGATCCGCTACGCGAGCGAACGGGAGCAGTTCGGCCGCCGCCTCAGCAAGTTCCAGGTGATCCAGCAGCAGATCGCCGAGCTGGCCGCCGAGGCCGCGGCCGTCCGGGCGGCGGCCGACGCCGCGCTGGACCGCTGCGCCAGTGACGGCTTCCCGGATCCCGGGGCGTCGTTCGCGGTGGCCGCCGCCAAGGTGCAGGCGGCCCGCGGGGCCACGGTCGCCGCGCGCATCGCCCACCAGGTGCACGGCGCGATCGGGTTCACCGAGGAGCACTCGCTCCGGCTGGCCACGACCCGGCTGTGGGCATGGCGCGACGAGGCGGGCAGCCCGGCGGACTGGGCGGCCGGACTGGGCCGTCACTTCCTCGCGGGCGACGGCCGGCTGTGGGACACGCTCACCGGGGACAGCTAGCGGTCGCTTCCGTCCTGCCCCCGCCTGACCGAGGGCGCGGGGCAGGGCACCGATTATCCCGAACGTCCCCGGCTTACTCTCCATCCCACCCAGCTTCCGGAAAAATAATTTAACCTATTGTGTGATAGCTCTGGCGGCCATCAGGAGAAGCCATGAAGCGCAGCACGGACCGCATGTTGTCCAGCCACATCGGCAGCCTGCCGAGAACACCAGAGGCGCTGGCCGTGCTGGCCGCCCGCAACCGGGGTGAGGAGGTCGCCGACGACGTGTTCGAAGCGACCATCGCCGCCGCGGTCGCCGGCACGGTGCGGCAGCAGGCGCAGGCCGGGATCACGGTCGTCAACGACGGTGAGCAGAGTAAATGGGCCTACATGGCGTACGTGAGCGACCGGCTGGAAGGCTTCGAGCTGCGGGCCCTGGCCAGGGACCTCGCCGCCGCGCGGGGCTCGCTGGCGGCCGAGGCGGCGGACTTCCCCGCTCACTATGAGCACTGGTCCTACGGAGCCGGGGCCGCGTCCTTGCACGCCCACGTGTGCACCGGCCCTGTCTCCTACCGGGCCATGGCCGAAGTCGACCGGGACATCGCCAACCTCAAGGCGGCCGCGGACGCGGCCGGGCAGTCCGGGGTGAGCGACCTGTTCATGACGGCCATCTCACCGGGCATGGTGTGGAGCCAGACGCCCAACGAGTATTACCCGGACGACGACAGCTACCGGCACGCCGTCTGCGACGTGCTCGCCGAGGAGTACGCCCGCATCGCCTCGGCCGGCATCGTGGTGCAAATCGATTGCCCCGACCTTGGCATCCCGCTGCGGGCGGCGCCGGGACTGAGCCTGGACGGCTACCGGGCCGTGCTGCAGAGCAACATCGAGGGCCTCAACTACGCCACCAGGAACATCGACCCCGACATGATGCGGATCCACGTCTGTTACGGAGCCGACGAGGCACCCCATCATCGTGATCCGGAACTGGCTGACATCGTCGACCTCCTCCTTACGGCCCGTCCGCACGGGCTGACCCTCGTTGGCGCCAACGGCCGCCACGAACACGAGTGGAAGGTATGGGAGGACGTGGAGTTGCCGGAAGGCAAGGTGATCATGCCGGGCGTGATCGACTCCACCACCAACATCATCGAGCATCCCGACCTCGTCGCCGATCGCATCATCCGTTACGCCGAGGTGCTCGGACGCGAGAACCTGATCGCGGGCGTGGACTGCGGGCTGGCCACGATCTCCGGGGTGGACCAGGTCGACCCCGAGATCGCCTGGGCCAAGCTCGCCTCGCTCGGCGAAGGCGCCCGCCGGGCCACCGCCGCCTTGTGGGGACGCCAGCCCTAGATGCCCCAGTCGCGGAACACGTCGTCCGCGTCGGCCCCGGGCTTGGGCGGACCGGCGGGGACACCGGGCGCGGTCCGGGAGAACCGCGGTGCGGGAGCGGCCTGGCGTACCCCGTCGATCTCGATGATCGTTTCCCGCCCGGAGATGTGCGGGTGTCCTGGCGCCTCGCCGAAGGACAGCACCGGCGTCACGCAGGCGTCCCGGTCCGCGAACACCGCGGCCCACTCATCCCTCGTCCGACTGGCGAACGCGTCGGTGAACCCGGCGCGCAGCACGGGCCAGCCGGCCTCGTCGTACTGCGCCGGGAGCGTGCCGGGGTCCAGCCCGAGCCCGTCGACAAGCTCGGCGTAGAACTGCGGCTCGAGCGCCCCGACCGCGACGTAACGCCCGTCGGAGCACCGATACGTGTCATAGAACGGCGCGCCGGTGTCCAGCCGGTTCGAGGCCGGCTCGTCCCGCCAGGCGCCCGCCCCCAGCATCGACCAGGTCATCTGCAGCAAGAGGCTGGCGCCGTCCACCATCGCCACGTCGATGACCTGCCCCTCGCCGGAGCGCTCGCGCTCCCACAGGGCGGCGAGGATCCCGGTGACGCAGAGCATCGAGCCGCCGCCGAAGTCGCCGACCAGGTTCAGCGGCGGTGTCGGCCGGGCGCCCTTGGTGCCGATCGCGTGCAGCGCGCCGGTCAGCGAGATGTAGTTGATGTCGTGGCCGGCCCGCGCGGCGAGCGGGCCCTGCTGCCCCCACCCGGTCATCCTTGTGTAGACTAGGCGCGGGTTGCGCTCGCGGAGCGTGTCCGGGCCGACGCCGAGCCGTTCGGCGACCCCGGGGCGCAGCCCCTCGATCAGCACGTCGGCCCTGTCGCTCAGCGTCCGCACCAGCTCCTGCCCGGCCGGCGCCTTGAGGTCGGCGGTCACGGAACGCCGTCCGCGCAGCAGGTAGTCCCGCTGCCCGGCGAGGCCCGCGGCCGCCCGCGGCCGGTCCACGCGGACCACGTCCGCGCCGAGGTCGGCGAGGATCATGGCCGCGTGCGGACCGGGGCCGATCCCGGCCAGTTCGACCACCCGCAGCCCGGTCAGCGGTCCCGCCACGTCGGCCTCCTTGGTGTGCGTGGTCCTAGCGCTATCCTATCCATCCGTCGTCAAAAAGAGTACACTGTATCCGGTGACGATGGCACAGTCCCCTGACCCGGGATCCCCTGCGGCCGGCCCGGCGGGCCTGGGTGACCTCGAGCGCGTCCGGCGTGTCCTCGGCGCGACCGCGGGGCCGCTGCGGGCGGAACTACTCGCGGGCGGCCGTTCTAACCTGACCTACCTCGTCACGGACGGGAGCTCCCGCTGGGTGCTGCGCCGGCCGCCGCTCGGCGAACTGACGCCTTCGGCGCACGACATGGCCCGCGAGTACCGCGTGGTCAGCGCCCTGCACGGACACGTGCCGGTGCCGCCTCCCGTCGCGCTGTGCGAGGACGCGGACGTGCTGGGCGTCCCCTTCGCGGTCACCGGATACGTCGACGGCCTGGTGCTGCGCACCAGGGAGGACCTCGCTGCTTACCCGCCAGCCCGGCTCCGCGAGTGCGCCTTCGGGCTGATCGACGCGCTGGCCGCGCTGCACGCCGTCCCGTACCGGGACGTGGGGCTGGGCGACTTCGGCCGCTGGGAGGGATACCTCGGGCGGCAGGTCCGCCGCTGGATGGACCAGTGGCGGCGGGTCGCGACCCGCGAGCTGCCCGACCTTGACACGCTGCACCGCGCGCTGGCCGACCGGGTTCCCAGGGAATCCGGCGGCTCGGTCGTGCACGGCGACTTCCGGGTGGACAACGTCCTGCTCGACCACACCGACCTGGCGACGGTGCGCGCGATCGTGGACTGGGAGATGGCCACGATCGGCGATCCGCTCGCGGACCTCGGCCTGGCGCTCGTCTACCGTGACCCGGCCTTCGACTCGGTCAGCGGCGGCGGCGGCGCGTCCACCAGCGGGCTGTTCCCCGCACCGGACGAGCTGGCCGAGCGGTACGCGCGCTCGTCGGGCCGCGACCTCGGCCCGCTGGACTTCTACCTCGCCCTCGGCTACTTCAAGAGCGCGGTCATCGCGGAGGGCATCCACCACCGCTACCTGCGCGGCATGACGGTCGGCGACGGTTTCGCCGTGGTCGGGCAGGCGGTGCCGCCGCTGGTCGCGGCCGGCCTGCGCGCGCTCGGCGGACAAGCGGAAGGCGGATCACGGTGGGCATGAGGACAAAGCTCGGGCTGGCCGTCGCCGACGGCGTGGCGACGATCAGCCTGAACCGTCCGGAGCGGCACAACGCGATCGACGATGAGCTGTACGACGAGCTGATCGGCGCGTGGGCCGAGGCGCTGGCGGACCCGGCGGCGCGGGTCATCCTGCTCCGCGGCGAGGGACGGTCGTTCTGCTCTGGCCGCGACACCGCCCAGCTCGGGCAGCGTGCGAAGGGGGAAAGCGACCTCGCGTTCATTCGCGGGCACCAGCGCACCCGGGTCATGCAGCTGGACAGCCCCAAGCCAGTCATCGCCGCGCTGCGCGGCAACGTCCTCGGGGGCGGCCTGGAGATGGCGCTGGCCGCGGACATCCGCGTCGCCGCCACCGACTTGCGGATGGCCTTTCCCGAGATCCGCTACGGCCTGATGACCGACACCGGGGGAGCGCCGCTCGCCACCATGCTCGCCGGGCCGTCCCGGGCGAAGTGGATGCTGATGACCGGCAAGCCGGTCGACGCGAGCCGGGCCCTCGCCTGGGGCCTCGTCGACGAGGTGGTGCCGCCCGAGGAGGTCGATGACGTGGCCGCCGCGCTGGCGCGCGAGATCGCGGCCGGCCCCCCGGAGGCGCTCGCGATGATCAAGCAGACCGTCGACGGGCTCTGGCACGGCGCGCTGCACGCCGGGCTGCGCGGGGAGCTGCTCGCGCAGGTCGCGCTCTTCGGCGGCGAGGACTATCAGGCGCGCAAGCGCGCGCGGCTCAACGGAGGTTCCTGACATGCCGCTTCCGGAACCGCCTCCGCTGGGCGCCGCCATGCTGCCCGCCGGGACCTACGACGGCCAGGTCGTGTTCATCACCGGGGCCGGGACCGGGCTCGGCCGGGCCATGGCGGTGGAGTTCGCCAGGCTGGGCGCCGCGCTCGTGATCGCCAGCCGGAAGGCGGAGCACCGGCAGGCCGGCGTCGAGGCGGTCACCGAGGCGGCCGAGGGGACCGGCGCCAGGCCCGCCCGGGTGCTCGGGGTGGCGGTCGACGTCCGGGACCCGGGGCAGGTCGCCGCGGCCTTCGACGAGGCCGAGCGCGAGCTCGGACCGGTCGGCGTGCTGGTGAACAACGCCGCCGGCAACTTCCCGGTGCCCGCCGAGGACCTGTCGTTCAACGGCTGGCGCGCGGTCACCGGGATCGTGCTTGACGGCACGTTCAACTGCTGCGTGGAGTTCGCCCGCCGGGCGATCGCGCGGGGCGCCCCGGGTGCCGTGCTGAACATCGGCGCGACGTACGCCTGGACCGGGGGACCGGGGACCGCCCATTCGGCGGCGGCCAAGGCCGGGGTGACGAACCTGACCCAGTCGCTCGCGGTGGAATGGGCGCCCGCGGG
>Ga0335075_10013240_pt1 | contig 12419 bp, 10 predicted proteins | sample Lox_Sample_24_FD_206723 | JGI IMG/M metagenome (GOLD analysis project Ga0335075, IMG submission 206723) | Soil microbial communities from Loxahatchee National Wildlife Refuge, Florida, United States - Lox_Sample_2.4 | ecosystem: Environmental > Terrestrial > Soil > Wetlands | place: USA... | reverse complement strand
GGCTCGGTGCCGCGCGACGTTCGCATCGCGTTGGGCGTCACTCCCGATCTCTTGCGCCTCTCGGTCGGCATCGAAGACGTGCAAGACCTCTTGGCGGACCTCGGCGCGGCGCTCGATGCCGTCGCCGTGCGGGAGTACGCCGTAGCGTAGCACAACCTACGTCGCGTGAGTCGCGTCGTCATCGCCGGTGCCGGTCCTGTTGGTCTCTCGCTCGCGCTCGGTTTGGCGCGCTACGGCATCGAGAGCACGGTGCTCGAACGCAAGCCCGAGCTCGACCGGCACTCTCGCGCGATCGTGCTCTGGCCGCGCACGCTCGAGATATTCGCTCAGTGGGGCGTCCTCGACGTCTTCACCGACGCCGCTCCGAGGCGCAACGCGATCTCGCTTTACGCCGCCGAGACCGGAGCGCGCGTCTTCGAACTCGATCTGACCTGCATCGGCGATCAAACCGAGACGCCGTATTCGCTCATCCTTCCGCAGGATCGCACGGAGCGTCTGCTGCTCGATGCGGTACGGAGTACGGGTCTGGTCGACGTGCTTTTCGAGACGGAGGTCGTCGGCGTGCACGACCGCGGCGACCGGGTTGACGTCACCGCGCAACGAGCGGATGGGACGACGCTGCAGTCTGAAGGAGCGTATCTCGTCGGTGCGGATGGTGCCCGTGGCTTCGTGCGCGAGGCGCTCGGCTACGAACTCGAGGGGAAGACGTACCCGCTGCGCACGCTGCTGGCCGACATCGTGATCCCCGACGAACGTGACCTGCTGCCATTCCCACGCGCGGCGGCGATGCAGCAGCACGTTTTGGGCGCAGTGCGTTACGCGCAGAATACCTGGCGCATGGTCGCAATGTTCCGTCACGACGAGATCAGCGACGAGACGGATCTCCAAGCGCTCCTCCCCGAGCGCGTCGCGCAGATCTTCGGCGAAGGGCCGTTCGAGACGATCTGGTTGAGCCTCTTTCGCACGCACGCGCGCCGCGCTTCGCACTTTGCGCACGGCCGCGTTGCGCTCGCCGGCGATGCCGCACATTTGAACAGCCCCGCCGGTGGCCAAGGCATGAATGCCGGGATCGCCGATGCGCACAACCTCGCCTGGAAACTGGCGCGCGCGCTGCACGGCGGCGATGGCGTCACCTTACTCGAATCGTACGACGTCGAACGGCGCGATGCGATCGCGGGCGACGTCGAGCGCTTCACCGATGCGCTCACGCGTGCCGCGATGCTCACGCCGCCGATGCGGCTTGCCGCTTTGAGCGCACTCGACTTGGCGCTCAAAAAACCGCCGCGGGCGCGCGGTGCCGCGCGGCGCATCGGGATGTTGGACATTCCGTACCGCCGCTCGACCCTCTTCGACCCGCTCGCCGAGCGAGTCGGTCATCGCGCTGCCAATGTTCTGGTGAAGGGTCGCCGGTTATATGCGTACGCCGGCCTCGACGCGCTCTTGCTCGCCTACCGCGCGCCGGGAAGCCGCGCCATCCCGGAGTCGGAACTCCGCGATGCAACCGACGGTCTGATGGGCGTCCGCACCCTCGTCGTCGACGGCGATCGCGCGATCGGCCATGCGTGGAAGGCCTCGCGTTCCTTCGTTGCCCTCATTCGTCCCGATCACTACGTGGGGTTGCTGCTGCGCGCTTGGACGCCGCAATCGCTGCGTGAAGGGGTGCGCCGAGCGCTTGCCGCGTAGAGCTTCGCCATGATCAAGCGCCGCCTCACGGCAGCCGCAATTACCGAGCGCAAAGGGACACCGTTTCCTGTGATCACGGCGTATGATGCCGCCTTTGCGCGTTGCGCACAAGCGGCGGGCATCGACGTCTTGATGGTCGGCGACTCACTCGGGATGGTCGTCCTCGGATATGATTCCACCGTCCCCGTGACGCTCGACGATATCGAACGTTGCGCGGGCGCCGTCGTGCGCGGTTCGGATCGCGCGCACGTCGTTGCCGATCTGCCGTTCGGTTCGTACGAAGCGGCGGACGATCAGGCGGTGACGGCGGCGCTCACGCTGGTGAAGCAGGCGGGTGTCTCGAGCGTAAAACTGGAGGGCGGCGTGCGCAGTGCTGCGCGCATTGCGGCGATCGTGGCCGCGGGAATTCCGGTGATGGGCCACATCGGGGTCTTGCCGCAGACGGCGGCCCTCACCACCGGATTCAGCCGGCGCAAACGGCGCGAGACGCTCATGGCCGACGCGCATGCCGTTGAGGATGCCGGGGCGTATGCCGTCGTTCTGGAGATGGTCGATGCGGAGATCGCAGGTGAGATTACCGCAGACCTGCGGATTCCGACAATTGGGATCGGCAGCGGAGGCGCCTGCGACGGCCAGGTCCTCGTGATGCACGACGCGCTCGGACTCTACCCCGACTCGCCGCCGTTTGCCAAACGCTACGCGGACATCGGCGCCGCCGCCACCGCCGCCCTGCGAACGTACGCTCAGGACGTGCGTGGCCGAAGCTTTCCCGGAGAGTAGCGCCTGAGACAGATCATTGCGGCCGGCGGCGGTTTTCCGACGCGCGCTCCGGACGCACCGAAATTGGAGTCGTACGTTTTAGCCGCCGCGCGCGTGGTTCGGCCCCGAGTCTGTTTCCTCGGGACGGCCAGCGGTGACGATCCGGGCGTGATCGCGCACTTTTACGAGCGATACCGGCCGCTGTCGTGCGAGCCATCCAATATTCCACTCTTCCGCCGCACGCCGCTACATCTGCGCGAGGTGTTGCTCGCGAGCGACGTCATCCACGTCGGCGGCGGGAATACGCGCAGCATGCTCGCCGTCTGGCGCCACTGGGGGGTCGACGCAATCCTGCGCGAGGCGTATGAGAACGGTAGCGTGCTATGCGGATCGAGCGCGGGCGCGATCTGCTGGTTCGACGAGGGTCTGACGGATTCGGTCGAGGGCGAGCTGACGCGTATGGCATGTCTGGGAATGCTCCCCGGGAGCGCCTGCCCGCATTATGACGGCGAGCCGGAGCGAAGACCCTCCTATCAGCGCATGATTGCGCAGGGCCTCATCGGCCAAGGCTTTGCGAGCGACGACGGTGCCGCGCTCCACTTCGTCGACGGGACGTTGCATGCTATCGTAAGCGCTCGCCCAAACGCGCGAGCGTATCGCGTCACGCGTGAGCAAGACCGCGCGGTGGAGACTGCGTTGACGGCGACCGAGCTCTGAGCCGGCTCTGCCGTGCGGCGCTAGAAGAGTAAGGTCATGAAGGCGCCGACGGTCTCGAAGCCGAGGCGTTCGTAGAGGGCGATCGCCGGCGTGTTGAAGTCGTTGACGTAGAGGCACAGCGAGGGCAGCTCATCGAGGAGGTAATCGCAGGTCGCGCCGAGTGCTCGGGTAGCGTAGCCTTTTCCGCGCTGCGCGGGTGGCGTCCAAACTCCTTGAAGCTGTGCTGTTACGTCGATTTGCGCGCCAATGCTGCACTGGAACCGTAGGCTCCCCTCCACCCGCCAACGCCACCACCATCCAGCGCGAATCGTTTGCGCGGTGCGTTCGCGGAACTCGCGGCTGGCGGCGTTGGGATCGATGCCGGTTTCGTGTTCGATCATGGCCGCCGACTCGCGTGCGATCTCGTCGATCTCCGCTGCGCTCGCGCGCGCGACGCCTGCGTCGTCGCGCGATCCTCGCAGGGTCGCCCGGGTGACGGCGCAGACGGGCTGGTGCGGGCGGACCGCACGCGGCGCGCGGTGCCACGACTGCATCCGCTCCCACCAACGCTGAATCGATTCACGCGGGCCGACGATCATCCGGGCCGGAGGCATCACGCGCGCCAGTTCCGCGAAATCGCGCAAAGCCGAATCACTCTCCGTCGCCAAGATGAATTGCGCGCCGAAATAACAGACGCCATCGACCGCGCCATCGGGATCACGCGAGAGAAAGCAGAGCGTTCGTCCGCGATACGCCGTGGCGCCGCTGCGTACGAGCCAGAGGAGGTAGACGTTCTCGTACGGCCGGTGCGCGAGAAAGAGATCGACCTCCGGCGCGTTGAGTACGCCGACGGGCTCGATCGCCAAGCTTTAGGAGAGTTTTTCGACGAACGTCGGCGTCGTCGTCGGCGCCTTGCTGCCGCCTTCCGGCTCGACGGAGACGGCGATCGTCGTGATCTTCGAGCCGTCGATCGGAAGCTGGACGATCGCCATCCCTTGCCGGTTCGGCGTGAAGGTGATGCTCGGCTCCATCACCTTGGCCCCAGGGCTGAGCGTCCACGCCTGAAAGACGCGACCAGCCGGAAGTTTGGGCAGGGAGCGCATCGCGAGGTAGATGCGGTTGCCGTGTCGGACGACTTCTCCGCCGGGTACCGCGTAGTGCTGGCTGTCAGCCGCGAAAAGATCGGCCATCCGTTCATTTTGCTCCGCCGCAGAACGTGCCTGATCGTCGATCCGGTCGTGCAATTGCGCGAGACGGTCGTTGTCGGTGTTCACTTCGTCTTCGAGATTGACGGCGCGCAACATCGAGACCATCGCCAGCAAAATCGCGGCGGTTGCGACCACGTACGCCAGTTGCAGCGGGCGGCTGCGCGTCGAGACCGGTGGGCGCGGAGCGGCTCCGTCGGATTGGCTGTGCACCGAGGCGAGGATACGCGATTTCATGCGCGCGCTGCGCGCCGGCTCCATCTCCGCCGCCGGAATCTCGGCCGACTGCGCGACGGCATCCGTAATGGCGCGCAACTCTTGAAATTCCGCTTTGCACGATTCACAGGTGGCGATGTGCGCCCGAACCTGCTCTGCCTGCAAGTTGGTGAGGACTCCCAGTGCAAGGGCTGCCAGTTGGTCGTGCAGTTCGTCGTCGTGGGTCATCATGAGACGACGTGCTGCTCCAGTGCCGCCCGCAAGGTGCGCAGGCCCGCACGAATGCGCGTCTTGACGGTTCCCAGCGGCGTCGAGGTGCGGCGCGCGAGCTCTTCATGCGTGACGCCCGCGAAGAAGCCGAGTTCGATGAGGGCGCGCTGATCCGGTGGAAGCGCCGCGAGGGCGCTTCGGACCCGCTCACCGTCGAGCTGCGCGAAGACGACGTCGTCGATGGGATCGTCGGCGGCGATCGAGCAGGGGATCTTCATCTCGGGGCGCGCCGCTTTGCTGCGTAAGACGTCGAGGGCACGATTTCGCGTAACGCGGCAGATCCAGGCGACAAAGTTTCCGCCGCGGAACGCCGTGGGTGCGCTCCACAGCTTCAAAAAGACCGACTGCGTGAGGTCTTCGGCGGATGACGGGTCGGTCAGCATACGCACCGCGATACCGTAGACCAGCCGGTGGTATCGGTCGTACAACTGCTCGAAGGCTGCCGTATCTCGCTCCGCCACCCGCTCCAGCAGACGGCTCGTATCATCCACATCGTGCGCTTCGCTTCATTTCAAAGTTCGCCCTCGGTTAGTGAACGCGAACCGCCTCCGGCCGGATGGCAGGCGCGCCCGGCACAAGCTGCCCTGCTCGAGCTGGGGGCAAAGACGGACGGTCGTTCGAATGGGCGCCTCATGGTGCGAGGATGAACCCGCGAAAGATCCGGCTGCCCTTTTCGTGGCCGATCGCGCTGGTGCTAGGCGGGATGGTCGTCCGCGCCGACGCGGCGCTCGGCCAGCTCGTACCGTTGCGCCTCGATCCCGCGGTGCTGGGCTACTTCTTGCCGGCTCTCATCTTCGAGGCCGCCTGGGATTTCGACGCGGCACTCCTGCGGTCGACCGCAATCGCCATCACCGCACTTGCGGTGCCGGGGGTGGTGATAACCATGTTCATCGTCGCCGGCGGCGTCCTGTTCTCGCGGACGCTGGACTGGGCTCCGGCGCTCGTACTAGGTGCGATCGTCTCGGCGACCGATCCGGTCGCCGTGCTGGCCCTCTTCCGGCGTCTGCGCATGCCGCCGAAGCTCTTGGCGATCGTCGAGGGAGAGTCGGTAGCCAACGACGGCGTCGCGGTTGTGCTCGTGCAGGCCCTCGTGGCGGTCACGGCCGGCGGCCTCGCCATGAGCCTTACGGCCGTCGCGGGGCGTATCATGAGCGTCTCGCTCGGCGGCATGCTCGTGGGTGTCGTCATTGCGATACCGCTGGGGTGGTTGCTCCGTCGTCTCCCGCCACTTTGGGTACAGGCGGCGATCACGGTCGTCATCGCCTATGGAAGCTACGTGCTCGCGCAGCGGGCGGGCTTCTCGGGAATCTTCGCCAGTGTCGCGGCGGGCTTGGTGGCGCCGGCCTTTGCCGGATATACCGGCCGCGATGACGCGACCCGGCTGCGCGTCGAACGCTTCTGGGATGTCGCGGCATGGGTGGCAAATGCCGCGCTCTTCTTTCTCGTTGGCCTCAACTTGCGTGTCGAGTGGCTGGTGCGAGCGCCGCTGCTCAGCGCGGCTGCGCTTTTGGCGGTGTTGCTCGCGCGCGTGATTTTGGCGTATGTGCTCGTCCCACTGCGCTCACTGACCGACGCACCGGGCGCATGGCGACACGTCATCGCGCTTGCGGGTCTGCGCGGCGGCCTCTCGCTCGCGCTTGCACTTGGTTTGCCGTTCGCCTTCCCGCAGCGCGCGCAGGTGCTCTATGCGACCGCTGCTATCGTGTTTGCGACCCTCGTGGTGCAAGGGCTTCTAACGCCACAGTTGGTGCGCCGGTTGGTGCCTTCCGATAGCGGCGCATGTTGACGATGATGACCGCCGCGCAGAGCGCCGCCAGCGCCGACCAGCCGCAACCTGCGGCGGGCTCGGCAAGGACGAATTTTCCGATGCCAAACAACGCGCCGTAGACGAGGCCGCAGCCCGCGATCCAATCGACGAGGCTGACCCCGAGCGGCTCGCTCTCGCCCGGCACCTGGGCGATTGCTGTGATCGGGCGCCATCCGGCACCGGCAGGTTGCACGCGCTCGTAGAAGCGGACCAGCGTCTCCTGGGATTCCGGACGTGTGCAGAGCGTGACGGTGATCCAGACCAGCGTCGTGACGGGGACGGTGACGAGCAGTATTTTCGCCATCTGATTGGGATCGCTCGGCCGGAAGATGCCGCTTATGTAGATCGCGTTGGAGACGAACGCTGACGCACCGAGCGCCGCAATCTCGCTCCAGGCGCTTACGCGCCACCAATACCAGCGCAGAATCATCACGAGTCCCACGCCGGCGGTGACGTTCAGGAGGTATTGCCAGGCCTCACTCACGCTGGTCATCGCGTAGGCTCCGACAAGCGAGAGCGCCATCACGAGGAGCGTCGCCAGGCGCGAAATGAGCACGTAGTGAGGTTCGCTTGCGCTACGAACCAAAAAACGCCGGTAGAGATCGTTCGTGAGGTACGACGCACCTAAATTGAGGTGCGTCCCGATCGTCGACATGTAGGCGGCGAGAAAGCCGGCAATCATCAGGCCGCGCAGCCACGCCGGCAAATAGTCGATCATCGCCTGCACGTAACCGAGTTCCGGGTCGATCTTCCCGTCGGTCCCGGCGACGCCGTGCGGGTAGAGCACCAGCGTCGCCAGAGCAACCAAGATCCACGGCCACGGGCGCAGCGCATAATGCGCTATGTTGAAGAACAGCGAGGCACCGAGCGCGTCGTTCTCGCTGCGTGCGCTGAAGATGCGCTGCGCAATGTAGCCGCCACCTCCGGGCTCGGCGCCCGGATACGACGATGCCCACCACTGCACCGCGATAAAGGTGACGAAGGTGAGCAGCGGCAGCCACGCCTCGTTCGTCGTCGGAAAAAACGCCAGCACGGAGCCGCTCGCCGCGACGTGATGCGCAGCGTCGAGATCGGCGAGTTTGATTTTGAGCGCTCCGATTCCGCCGACGGCGGCGACGGCGCAGACGGCGAGCACGATCGCCATGCTCATCTTCACCACGAACTGCAACAGATCGGTGACCAGGACGCCCCACAGGCCGCCGATGGTCACGTAGATCGCCGTGAATACCAGACAGACCGCGAGCGCCTCGAATTTCGGCACGTGCAACGTGAGGCTGAGAATCTTGGCCATCGCGAGATTCACCCAACCCATGACGACGGTATTCACGAGTACGCCTTGAAAGATGGCGCGAACCAAACGCAGCGCCGCTGCTGGTTTGCCGCTGTAGCGCAGTTCGATGAACTCGACGTCCGTGAGGACGCCTGAGCGCCGCCAGAGCTTGGCAAAAAAGAAGACCGTGAGAATGCCGGACATCACCAGGCTCCACCAGAGCCAGTTCCCCGCGATGCCGTGTTGTGTGACCAGGCCCGTGACCGCGAGCGGTGTATCGACCGCGAACGTGGTCGCCACCATCGAGATCCCGGCGAGCCACCACGGCACGTTCCTCCCCGAGAGGAAGAATTCGCTGACGCTCTTGCCACCGCGCTGCGCGTAGTAGAGACCGATGCCGAGGTTCACGGCAAAGAAGAGGGCGATAACGACGTAATCCGCCGTTGCGAGCTTCATGCCTCGGCCGTCCGGGATCGCATTGCGCGCTGCGTTCAACGTCGTGGCGGGCGCACCCGCTAGCCGCCAGGACTGCGGCGCGCCGACCGGCAAAGCGCGCACGAGTGCAGTTGCTCACCCTGCTCGCGCTTCCATCGCTGCTTGCCGGGCTCGCCGCCGCGAGCCCGTCGCCCGCACCATCGCCGCCGGCTGCCGCACCGTCGCTGGGAATTCTGCCCGCGCCCGCCGCTGTGCAATTCACACCCAACTGCCGTCTCTCTTTGCACGACGGACTGAGCGTCGCGGCGCAGACGGACCCCGGGGCGCAAGAGATCGTCAACGAACGTTGGCGGGCGCTCGGGATTCCGCTCCTGCGCTCGGCGCGCCGGGGCGAGGCGCCGGCCGTCGTGATCTCGCGCGTCGCGGGGCCGGCGCAATCCTACGTGCTGCGTGTCGGACCCGATCGCGTCGAGATCGAGGCACCCGACGCAGATGGCGTCTTCTACGCCTTTACGACCGTGGCGCAACTCGCGCGCAGCGGTGCCGGCGGCCCCGCGATGCCGTGCCTGCAGATTCACGACGCACCGGCGCTGCGGTGGCGCATCTTGTCGGACGACGTCTCACGTGGGCCGCTTCCCACCATGCGCTACTTCGAAGAGCGCATTCGCACGATTGCCGCCTTCAAGATGAACGGCTACTCACCGTATATGGAGCACGTCTTCGTCGATCCGCGCCATCCGCTGCCTGCGCCTCTGGACGGGATCACACCGGAGCAGTTGCACCAGCTCGACCTCTACGCGCGCCGCTTCCACGTCGCGTTGATCCCCGAGCAGCAGACCTTTGCGCACATGCACAATACGCTGCGCTGGGAGGAGTATGCGAGCCTCGCGGAGCTGCCGCACGGCTATCTCTTGAGCCCGGCGAATCCCGCCGGCGCCGCCTACGCACGCGACCTGATCTCCGATGAACTCGCCGCCGTCCCGCATCCGCCGTTCTTTCACATCGGATCGGACGAGCCGTTGGATCTCGGGCGCGGTGCGAGTAAGGAGCTCGTCGCACAACTGGGCGAGGGCCCCGTTTACACCGCACACGTCGTCGACCTGGCGAAGTACGTGATTGCCCAGTCCGGAGCTCGGCCCATGATCTGGGACGACGCACTCGCACGGCATCCCGAACTCTTCGCGGAGCTGCCCAAATCATTGGTCTTCGTCAATTGGCACTACGGCGCGGAGAAGACGTTTGCGCCCTATATCGAGCGCATCGCGCGCGGCGGCTTCGAGCAGATGATCGCTCCGGGTGACGACAACTGGAACGAGATCTACCCCGACATCGATACGGCCCTGAACAACATCGGCCGCTTCAGCGACGAGGGGAAGGCGGCTCACGTGCTGGGCCTCTTCCAAACCGTCTGGCACGACGACGGCGAGACGCTCTTCGAGGCGACGTGGTACCCGGTGCTCTACGCCGCGAGCTGCGCCTGGAACGCAGCGCCGGCCGATCCGGCGGCCTTCGCGCGCGACTTCCCACGCGCATTCTTCGGCGTCGACGATGCACGCTACGCCGGCGACGTCGCGGCGCTCGCGCAGGCGCGCACGTCGCTGCGCGAGAGCGGCGATCCGCTCTTTTGGGCCGATCCCTTCGATCCGGTTATCGCCGCGCGCGTAAATGGCGAGGCCAATCTCTCGGCGATCCGCCTCGCCGCCGAATCCGTGATCGTGCATCTGCTTACGGTTCGTCCGCCGCCGCTGCACGCCAACGCGGCCGCCGTGATGCAGCTCGCGGCACGGCGTTACGATCTGCTCGCTCGCAACTTTCAAATTGCCACTGAAGCGCGCGGATATTATGCCGACGCGGTGGCAAATGCCGACGGTAAGCACGACGATATCGTCTATCGCGATCTCTTCGTGACCAAGTACCTCTTCTGGGAGCAGCGCGACAGCATCCTCGAGCTCGAGCCGTTGATGCGTTCAGCGTGGGAATACGAGGACCGGCCCAGCCACGAACTGAGCGTCCTCGAGCGCTATCATCTCGTGGCGCAAGAAGCGATCGAGCGTGCCGATCGCATCGATTACGTCGCCCACGAGCGCTACGCGCTCGAGCACACGTTGCCGCCCTTCGATCAGGCGCTAGCGCGATGACATGCGCGAGAGAAACCCGTGCAGGTACCACATCGCGATACGGTTGTGAAAGCCGTAGGCAACCGTCTCGAAGGCATGGTCCGCCCAGGCCAGCTCAACGTAGGTGACCGCGACGCCGAGGTGGCGCAGACGGTCGCGCAGGATGCGTTCGTATCCGAGGTCGGCGACATGATCGCGGCCCGCTGCGAACATCAGCACGGGCGGCATCCCGGGCCGCACGACGTCCAGCGGCGAGGCGCTGCGATAGCAACGCATCGCGAGCTGCGGTGGCGCACCGCAGAGATTGCGAAGGATCGCTTGAATGTGGATGATGTCGGGACGTGAGGGATGGAGATATCCCAGTTCGAGATCGACCGGGCTCTCATAGGTCACCACTGCCCGCACCGCTCCTTCACGCATCGAGGCTACAATCAAAGCGAGTTGCGCGCCGGAGGAATGACCGAGCAGCACGATGCGTGACGGATCGCCGTCGAGCGCGGCGGCATGCGCGCGTACCCAGTCCAGCGCGCGCAAGACGGCTTCGCGCTGCGACGGCCAGCGTGCTCGTGGTGCATGCGGATAGTCGATCGCAACGACGACATACCCCCACGAAGCGATCCGCTCGTTGAGGAGCCGGTCACTACGAGGCGAGCCGCGCTGCCATGCACCCCCGTATATCGCTATCACGATGGGAAGGGCGTGCTCTCGCGTCGCGGGTGCATACATGATGTCACCGTTGCGTAAAACGTGCGCCGCGACCGATACGGTGGTGCCATCGGCCGCGCCGAGGAAGACGCGCAGCGGCACCGCCGGCCCGCGGATCACGTACGCGATCGGAGGGACCGCCGTCAGGAGCAGCGCGAGGAGGGCGAGTGCGAGCGACGCGGTGCGCACGGGGCCGGCGGAGCAGCGAAAGACGACGGCGCAGATCGAGCCGTCGATCAGCGCGACGATCGGCCAGAGCTCCGTGCTTCCGACCGTGAGCACGAAGAGCGACGGAGTTGGCCCTGGGATGACGATCCAGATCGAGAGGAAGAGCGCGAGGAATCCCAGGAAGACGCTCCCCGCCGCGGCGACCACCCTCACGCCGAGGACTTCCGTATGGCATGACGAGAACGCCCAAGGGATGCGGTGTTTGGTTCACCCCGTGCGCTCCGTTGCTGCATCGCTTCTTTCGTTTCGATTGGCCGATCGCGCGTGATCGGCGCGGTTATGCTCGCCGTCTTTGCGCTCTTCGCGGGACTGATGTACGCGCGCGTTCTGCCCGCGCTGCTGGCGGTCCCGTCGATGGCGATCGTCCTCGCGCTGGCAGCAGGTGCGGCTCCGGCGGATATCGCCGGCGTCCTCGTGGACGGCTCGGTGCGCCTGGCGCCGGTCTTTGCCTACGTGATCTTCGGCGCGTTGCTGAGCCGGGTGACGATGTCGACCGGCATCGCGGAGACCATCATCGGTTACGCGGCAGAATTCGGTGGAGATCAGCCGGTCGTGCTGGCGCTCACCTTGGCCGCCGCCGTCGCCGTCCTCTTCACCTCATTGTACGGTTTGGGCGCGATCATCATGGTCGGCTCGATCGTGTTGCCGATTCTCATGACGGTCGGTATCCCGCGGCGCACCGCCGCGACCTTGTTTTTGCTCGCCTACACGCTCGGTTTCATCTTCAATATTTCGCAGTGGGGATTTTATACGAAGACGTTCGGCGTCTCACAAGTGCAGATGCGGCCGTATGCCGTCGCGCTTGCGGCGATCGATTTCGTCGTGCTGATTGCCTTTGTGATCGTTCGCTTTCGTTCGTCGCGGGGATCGGCGGCGTGGGCCTTACCGCTCGACGACGGTCCGGCCAAGACGCGCGTCTCGCCGTTCGCGTTGCTCACGCCGATTCTTCCGATCGTCTGCTACTTCGGCTTGGGGATGAACCCGATCGTCGCGTTCATCCTCGCGGCACTCTACGGGGTGCTCCTCAC
>Ga0335075_10013239_pt1 | contig 12419 bp, 7 predicted proteins | sample Lox_Sample_24_FD_206723 | JGI IMG/M metagenome (GOLD analysis project Ga0335075, IMG submission 206723) | Soil microbial communities from Loxahatchee National Wildlife Refuge, Florida, United States - Lox_Sample_2.4 | ecosystem: Environmental > Terrestrial > Soil > Wetlands | place: USA: Florida... | reverse complement strand
CGATCGGCACCACCGTAGGCGCTGGCTGGACGTGCGCAATCGGGGAAAGCGCGTGATCCGTTTCGTGCCCAGCAGCCGGCGCTGCGCTCTCGTGAGGAAGCAACTCGAAAAGCGCCCGGTAGGAGCCGGAGGGAATCTCAATGCGAACGAGGGCGCCGTTGTGCGCCGCGCTCTGGTAATACTGCGCCAGCCGCTTGCGGATATCGGCAGCCCGCACCCTTACCACCGGATCTTCGCTGGTGTCGTAGTCGGAACTCCTGCTGAAAACCTCCGTGCCGATGACACGCTCGCGCAAAGACTCCTGCTCATGCCTGAGGCTGTGCTCGACCACGTAGCGGAGCATGTCCTGACATTGTTTGCTGGTGCGGAAGGGAGCGCTGTGAAGTATCTCGTCCAGGGCCTTGCGGACTATAACTGGATCGACATCGGCTGCCGCCTGGTCAGCCGCTACGGTGTTCTCTGCATATGCCATCTGTCTCTTCCGCTAGTCGCTGGACCACATGGGTGCGGCGGCCGTGCCACAATCTCAGGGCATCGTGGGAGGATGCGCCTGAGGCGAACGGCCTGATCGAACAAGCCGTCTATACCCTGCATTTGTCCAGCCTTCATTTTACGCTTTCCAGAATGGCGTGCGCGTGGCGCTAGAAGGAGTGACCGCCCTTACGCAACGTATGTTACGTCGACAGCTTCTCCAAAGGAATGAGACGCTTGTACCCGATAGCAAGGCTCCGTACCGTATCTCACCTTGGCGGAAGCATCGCGGAGGGCGTTTTGTTGACAAGCGCGTTCTGAATGCGTTGAAAGCGCTGGCTCTTTGTCAGGCGGGGCAAGGTTCTCCAGGCCCCAGGCAGGGCTCTATGGAACCGCGGACAAGCATTTGTATGATTCAGGAGGTTTGATGAGTTTTGCGGCAGGCCACGACACAGGCTGTACGAAGTTACGCCCTAAAATACGCACGATTGGAAAGGCCGGGTGGTTATTAGCCGCCGTAATGTTCACACGCGCACTGAGCGCCCAGCCCAGCGATGGTCTGACCATCAGTAGCGTCCAGCAGGACCCGTCCGGCGTAAATATCCGCTTTGCACAGGGCGTCTTGCGCATCCAGCCGTGCACTCCCAACATGGCGCGGGTCATCTTTTCGCTTTCCCCGACCATTGCCGATCTCTCGAATCCATACATGCAGCATGCGAGTTGCGCCACGGTGCCATTTCATCTGCAGGATGACGCCAGGGCCATCGTTATCACGATGCCGGATCTGACCGTAGCGGTAAGCAGGAAGAGCGGCGCGGTCAGCTTCCGTACTCCTGACGGCAAAGAGCTGCTGCGCGAGTCTGACTTCCCCATGCCTCGGCAAATCAAGCCGGTGACCACCGACGGGCTCGCGACTAACCGCGCCTCGGTCTGGTTCGCACTAACACCAGAAGAACGCTTCTATGGCCTGGGGCAGCATCAGAACGGGCTGCTGAATCAGCGAAATCTCGAGATGGAGCTGTCGCAGGACAACACCAACATCTCCATTCCATTCTTCCTCTCTTCCAAGGGTTATGGCGTCTTCTGGAATAACGCCTCGGTGACCCGCTGGAACAATCGCTTCCAGCCGGTGCTCGCCATGAGTTCGAACGTGGCTGGAGCCATCGACTATTTCTTCGTGAACGGGCCTTCGTTTGACACCATTATTGCCGCTTACCGCCGGCTCACTGGCGATGCTCCGCTCTTCCCACTCTGGGCCTATGGTTACTGGCAATGCAAGTTGTGGTACTCAAGCCAGCCGGAGTTGCTCGGCGTCGCGGAGAAGTATCGCCAGCTCCATATTCCCCTCGACAACATCGTCCTGGATGAGGGATGGGAAACAGTGCTGGGCTCGCGGACCTTTATCCCGGCATTCCCCGACCCTGCCGCCATGGTGCGCACCCTCCACGACGAGCATATTCATCTGATGGTTTCCATATGGCCCATCTTCCAGCCACGCAGCGCCAACTACGACGAGATGCAGAAGAAGGGACTCTTCATCGGGCCGGGCGTCAACCAGCTTCCGGACTTTGTTCCCGGCTCCCGGCTCTACGATCCCTTCAGCGCCCAAGGGCGTGAGACCTATTGGCGGCAGGCCAGCAAATCCCTTTACGAGATTGGTGTCGATGCCTTCTGGCTTGACTCGACCGAGCCCTCCGATGCCTACGGAGAGGAGCACGGATCACTGCTCGCCGGCGCGCACACCGCCATGGGCAACGGATCCCGCTACGCGAATCTCTTCCCCTTCATGACTACGAAGGCGATCTACGACGGCCAGCGCGCGGCTACCGATCGCAAGCGGGTATTCATTCTCACCCGTTCCGCTTTTGCCGGCATGCAGCATCACGCGGCAGCAGCCTGGTCGGGCGATATTGCCACCAACTTCATCACCCTTAAGCGTGAGATTCCCGCCGGCCTGAACTACTCGATGACCGGACTGCCCTACTGGACGACCGATATCGGGGGCTTTCTTGGCGGCGACACGACCGATCCTGCCTATCAGGAAGTCTTCATACGCTGGTTTCAGTATGGTTCCTTCTGTCCCATCTTCCGCGCACATGGCACCCGGGTGAACCACCAGAACGAGCTCTGGTCCTATGGCCCCGAGGCGCAGAAGATCCTGACCCTCTACGACCGGCTTCGCTACCGGCTGCTGCCCTACATTTACACCCTCGGGGCACGAACCACTTTCGAGAGCTATACCCCCATGAGGGCGCTGCCCTTTGATTTTCGCGAAGACCCGAAGGCGCTCGACATCAGCGATGAGTTCATGCTGGGTCCATCGCTACTGGTCGCGCCCGTCACTGACGCCGGAGCCGCCTCGCGCCACGTCTACCTGCCTCGGGGTACGGACTGGTACGACTTCTGGACGGGCCAGCGCACCGGAGGCGGCCAGGAGGTGCAGCGCGCCACCCCGCTCGACGTAATGCCGCTCTATGTACGCGCTGGCAGCATCGTTCCCTTGGGACCGGAGTCCGAGTACAGCGATCAGCATCCCGACGGCCCGATTGAGCTGCGCATCTATCCCGGCACCGATGGAGCCTTCCGGATGTATGAAGACGACGGCGTCTCCTATGACTACGAGAAGAAGCTCTGTGCCTGGATCGGCATGCACTGGGACGATAAGGCCCGGATTCTTACTCTCGAATCGCGCCAGGGACGCTTCCCGTGGATGAAGACCCATCGCGAGTTCTTGATCGTGTTGGTCGATCCGCAGCATGGAACGGGAGAGACGGTATCATCCGAAGGCCGGACTATCGACTATGATGGCTCGGCGCAGGAGGTTCGCTTCTGAAAGGAAATAGGCATGCCTGTTCAGTCTGAAATCAATCCGAACGAACTGCAGCGCGCTCTCGACGAGCCCTTCGAACTTACTCGCCCGCAGATCGACTTCTACCGGGAGAATGGCTACATCAAGCTCAAGCAGGTGCTCGCCCCCGAAGTGCTGGAGCACTACCGCGGGATCATCCATGAGCGCGTCGCCGAGTTTTCGCGCGACGCACTCCCGATGGAGCGTCGCACAACCTACGGGAAAGCCTTCCTGCAGGTGATGAATCTGTGGACACAGTCGCCGGGAGTGAGGGAGTTCGTATTCGGCAAGCGACTGGCTCGCATCGCTGCCGAGTTGATGGAGGTCTCGGGAGTCCGCATTTACCATGACCAGGCGCTCTACAAAGAGGCGGGCGGCGGTATCACGCCCTGGCACGCGGACCAATACTATTGGCCCCTGGACAGCGACAAGACCACCACTGTGTGGGTCCCGCTGCAGGACACGCCGCTTTCGATGGGGCCTCTCGCCTTCTGCGAAAAGAGCCATCGCTTTCAGGCGGGGCGCGATCTGGAGATCAGCGATGAGAGCGAAATGACGCTCAAGCAGGTGCTGAACTGCTTCAGCATGGAAGAGGGCACTTTTGCCCTTGGCGATGTCAGCTTTCATTCCGGATGGACTTTTCACCGTGCCGGCCCGAACACCACCGATCGTCCCCGCGAGGTAATGACCATCATCTACGCGGACGAGAATATCCGCCTCATCGCGCCCAAGAACAAGAACCACATCCTCGACATGGAACAGTGGGCGCCTGGGCTAAATGTCGGCGACGTACTCGCCTCACCCATCAATCCGATTATCTACTCGAGCAAGTCCGAGCCAGCTTCCGATCGAGAAACGTCTTGATCTGGCTGTCATTCTCGCAACGTGCCCTTACTGTCGGTGAGTGCATTGATAACGTCCTTTATCTTGCGTGGTGTGAGAGGGTTAGATGGCCGACTAGCACTACCATACTTCTACGTTCTGTTCGGCTTCATCCCAAGTGCGAATGCGCCGGCTAGGCAGCTTCGACTGGTTCACCGGTCCGAAAGGAAAATCGGGTAGAGTTGTGGCAGCCGCCTGAAGATCAGGGTTTTGGGTTCACCGATCAGGGTTCATGGATCAGCCAGCAGTCTTTACCGCAACAGGCTGCGGAGTTTGGCCAGATGGAGAGTCCGAGGGCAAGAATGTCCTTCCCAGCATGGCCCCGTTCGATTGAGTCAGCTACGCAAAATGCTTCCTCCGGCTTTAAAGAAAGAGCTGACACCATATTTGTGCGAGTTGGAGAGTGCTGGCCTGATCGTCCGTATCGATCGGAACGCCAGAAGGCCGTATGTGGAGTATTCCCTTTCAGACCCTCTGGGCATTACTGCATTGCGCCTCATCAACGCTTTAGCGCAAGACGCTAATACTTAGCACTGCTACACGTTCGATCCAGGACCTTGGGCCGGACGGAACGTAGTTTCTGCTGGTCTTTCCGCAGGGCAACTTCTCCGAAGACGCCACGATGCTGTTGTCGGCCTGGAGGGCGCATACGCCGCCAGAGGCGATCGCCAAGAACACGGGACTCCCGTTGAGCGTCATCAATAACTTCCCGAGAGTCCGGTTTACATCTTCCCAGGCGTTGCCTCCGTCGCTCGATATCGACAAGGCTGACATAGGGGCGGACAACTCACGGATGGTCAGTACACCTTCCATCTCAAGTCGATGGCTCCTACCAAGAGCACGAAGGGTGGCGAGGTTCGCGTCGTGGACTCGCGAAGCTTTCGGTTTCAACGCATGTTGCCGCCGCTCTCGTGACCATCAAACCCGGCGGAATGCGGGAGCTGCATTGGCAGCCACAGGCGTCCGAGTGGCAGTTCCGGATCGCAGGCAACGTCGGATGGCGGCGTGCTTTCCCCACAATAATGCGCGCACGATGGACTTCAGTGCCAACGATATTGGCTATGTACCGTCGAACGCGCCGCACTACATCGAAAATACGGACGATACGACCTCGTTTTCCTCGAAGCTTTCGCATCGGATCGCTTCCTGGATGTGTCGCTGAACCAGTGGCTGCGCCGCGTGCCCAGCGAAATGCTCAAGGCGCATCTCGGCATCGACAAGGAAATGGCCATGAAAGTTCCGGCCGAAAAGCTCGAGGTCATCTAGTCCGTTTGAGTCGAATGCCGCCTTAGCATGGTTAGACTTGTCAGCATAAAGGGCAGTGTGGCCCTACGTGCGCCACCTCCTGCGCGAGCCGAGTTCGGCGTATGACAGACTCTCGTGGGGTCCGCGTGCTTGCCACGTGCCACGATAACTGAGCGCTCACACAGCACAGGTTCATTGGAATGCGGCGCCAAGTGTTGTTCTCGAATCGGAGGTGCCGATGGAGGTGCAGCAGGCATCCACCGTCGCAATTTTTTGGCTCTAGTCGGTTTGTCGTTTACCCTTCCCCAATCCCAAATTGGACTACTTCCCGCTTGGGCGATGATCGGCGCCTGAAGAGTTCACGCACGATGGGGGTCCGAGTTACGCAAATAGGTGGACAAGTCGATCCCCCAATCCAGCAGACACATCAGGCGTCACAGCTTTAGTTATTGCGCCGGAGTACCTTTTGGCTCAATCTTCAGTAGGACTATGTAGCGCCGCCAGATAGCGGCGAGGTAAGTCCAGTCTCCGGGAGACGGGCTCTCCTGAGTAGTTTCGGTGCGGGTGACAAGGTACAGGGCGGGAATGCCGATGGAAGGCTGCGCCTGCATAGTTCCACCACTCCTTCACGTTCGTTGATGAGGCGTCGTCAGTGTCGACGAGCGGCCAGCCGGTGATGAGCTATACGCGCACGAAGGCATATCATGTCACTCACGTTGCGGCTGGCATACCAGACATCCTTGAGGCGGATGACGTCGGAAGATTCGCGAAAGAGCGTGTTGGTGGTTTGGATTTCAGCCATGGCGTCGGACTTCCATTTGTGTGTTTCTGTGTAAAGGGTGGACTGAAAATGGCGAACGAATTCGATGCCCGGAGAGGAGCCTGTAAGCATTGAGCGGGCTGTAGGCGAACTGAATAGCGAGGACGGGCGATGCGAAGTCACATCCATGGTGCGATAGCCCATGTAGTCAACATAGAAGGACGCGCCTGCGTGGCAGCTGTTGGATCTTTGGATAAGGGCAGTACGGTGACGTCCCAGCCTGGCAGCGCCAGGATTCGGAGAGTGGGCCCGCATCGATGGCATCGAAGCCCATCTGATTCAGCAGAGCCATCACGAGCCGCCTCGATTTTGGCATCATCCCCTGATACCGGAGGCAATCCGGCCCTTAGAACCTATCGAAAGGCCTTTGTGGACAAAGCTGCCTGCTACGAGGTTGTTGAACGCCTTGATGACGGGGCGCCCCAACACGCGGAGGTCCATTCAATCTCGACCATGCTTCCGTTCGATCCCCCCACAGAGCGGAGGCATGCTACCTCGCTCATTCAGTTCGAGGCTGCTTCTGAATCTCTTACCATCGGTCTCTCCGGTGGGCATCGGTGAAGATCGAAACACATCCGGGAAGCGTTCCGCAGAGCGGATTCGGATTTTCGATCGGCACAAATATCTGGTTGTTGAAGGGGTTGACCGCCACCGAATGGGCGTCCGTTCCCGTGGGAAAGTTTTCGATCCATTTGTTCGTATCGGCGTCAATGACGCCCAGCACCGGAGACGCTGCGGTTGCGTCCGGGCTCGTGAAATAGTCACGCGCTCCCAGGTAATAGTGATGATCGGTTGGGTTGTACGCGCCGTAGTCCACACCGCCGACTTGCGCGATATTGGCCAGAATTTCGCCCGTCTTTCCGTTGATCACATAGGTGCGCGGCGCGAATTGAACCGGATCAGGCGCCGGAAACCCCGGGTCGCAGGTGACCAGAACATTGTCGCCAGGCCCCTGTGCCATCCCCGACGGCATGCAGTTGTCCAGTCCCGAAAACACCTGCGTCACCTTCCCCGTTGCCGGATCCATCACAGCGACTGCGCCCGCAGTCAAGTCCGATCCAACCTCCGGAATGCTGATAAGGAACTTGTGGGTTCGGGAGTCATACAGAACACTGGCGATGCCCCCTTGTGAGGTGTCGGGCGTGCCGTTGGTCCCATCGAAGGTTACTTTCTTCAGGATCTTGAATGTCTTGCTATCGATCAAAGTGACGAAGGCGGGAGTTGAATCGCCGTTTGAGACAGCAACAACTTGATCAATTGGGTCATAGTCCATCTCGTCGGCTCGATACTCGCCACCTGTCTGGACTTCGGCGACTTCAGGCGGCGAAGAGAGACTTGCGTTAAGGTCAAAGACTCTTACTGTGCTCGGGTAGTCTCCAGCAAAGAGGTAACGATCGGCGACCACATTTCCGTCAGGACCCGAGTGGGGACTGTCGATGCCTACGCCGGCGAAAACGGTCGGCGTCTCGCCGATCTGCCTGTGAGTAAATGCATCGATGATGGCGACGGCTTTCGACGAGCGGCTTGACACGAATAACAGTTGTAATTTGGTGTCGACGCGAGCCTGGTCGAAATTGACAAAGGGGTTCGCGCCGGAAGTTCCAGGAACACCTATCGCCGCAATGGGAACGACATGTGAGTCGCGGACGTGATTCGGGTCCTCTGTTTGACTGAGGGCTGGTTGACACAAAACCCAGCCGATGGTCGCCATACACATGAGCAAGACGAAAAGCTTTTTCATGACTCCTCCTTCAATGCCTATCTGGGTTGGGATAGCCCAATTGCTGACGCTTTTCGGGGTTGGCCGCAAACATACTCGCGTCAATTCAACGGTGGGTTAACCCAGGCGTACATTCGGATTAATCTTCGTTGCATTCCGACATGACTCGGTGTTCTCTGCCATTCCGCTGTGTTCACAGAATGCTTGCGCGAAACTGTAAAGAGACTCCCCGAGTTGACCTCAAAACGGGGAGCCTTGGTTGGCTGTTCTGATACTTGGTTTCTATCTGTCGTGGTCGTCGTCTTCGGGGGCTAGGGCGACGCCGCGGAACGCTTCGCCAGCGCGCGCCGAGCGAATCGTGACGAACCTGTCGACGTAACCGTTTGATGCCGGGTGAGTGGCGCTGATGAGATCGGTGACTTTCACCAGCTTGTTGGGATCGGCGCCGTTGTCGCCATTCAGGCTGATCGTGGACGTGATGGCGTAAATCGTCGCCGTGCCGTCGTGATTGGCAACGCCGATGATGTTGCGGCATCCGCCCGTCGCAGGCTCGATTGACGCCGGATAGTTCGGAACGCTATAGGGCACGCCAAGGTTGAGTCCATTCTGGATGACGTACTCGCGCACCCAGGTCGGGCCGCTCGCCGTTGTAGTGAGGATCCATTTTTGCAGGCCGGCCGTCGCCAGTGTGCCGGCGTCAGCAACGTTCACCTGTCCATTGATCACTTGGTTCGGCGTGTAAATTAGGTCGCCCTCGTCGCAAACGTAAAGAGTTGTGGCGTTAGCGAACCAGATCCCGAAAGGATAGTCGCCACCCGGGCTGTTTGTGCTGGCGCTGGTGTTTGGGAATCCGGGAAGGATGGTGTACGGTTCGTTGACGGTGCCGCCTGCGGGCGCATTCGACGGGGTGGGCAGAACGCCGGGAGTGCCGAGCTGATAGACGGTATTGATGCCGTTGCCGCCGCTGCCCTTTGCGACGTACAGAGAATTGTCAAAGATCGTCATGCCACGGAAGTTCGTGTCCTTACCCGGCTTGTCTCCGGGGAATACGAAATAGGAGATCATGTTGTTGTCCGGCGGAACGAGCGGCGGCGCGCCAGGAACGAACAGTTCGGCGCCCGTCGAGTGGGAGAGATTGAAGCCGAGGGTCGTGATCGGCATCTGCTTCTTCGACAGCCCGCCATTGTTGTCGTTCCCTACCGAGTAATACAGCCAGTTGTCCGCCTTGATCACAGCGCGGGAGTTGTCGCCGCTGTAGGCGTCGCCATCGGTGTAAGAGATCCGGCCCCACGCGTCCACTTCCGCGATAGAGCGGTAGTAAGCCGTGGGATTGGTTGCTCCTGCAAAGCTCGCAACCGCGGGATTGGTCGGATCGCAGAGGCCCGGCGTGCTGGAAGCTGAAACGTCAATCAGGTTCGCCGCAGTCGGCGATGTGGGACCCACGTTCGTGCCCTGCGTGAGGATGTTAGTCGTCGGGTCCAGGGTGAGAGTCGGGCAGCCGGGACCGCCGCGGTAGCCCATGAAGGTGAGGCTTCTGCCGTCTGCCGAGCGATTCAAGGCCAGTTCAGACTTGGAACTGAAGCTGGTCACGATTTCGTCGCTGGGAACGTGCAGCGTACCAAGCAAATTGCCATCCTGGCTGAGATCCCAGAGAACGATGGGCGAAGAAACGCCAAAGTTCGGATCGGTGTTGTCATTATTCCAGACGTTGTGATTGTCCTTGAGATTGGGGTATTCGCCGTTCTCGCTTGCATAGCCGCAGGTGACCGTCACAGCCGTGGTAGCTGTGGGCGGCGGCAGCAGCGGCACATTGACGGTAGCAGGGGTCGGGCTCATGACTGAGCCGGTGTTCAGACAGCCGTGCGGTAACACTTCGCCAGGGGTAACGGTGTCTGCATTGCCAGCATAGACTGTACCGCTCAAAACGATGCTGTCACGCACAAAGCCGCGGAAATCGTGGTCGTGATCGTGGTCAAAATCCTTATCGTGTCCAAAGCCTTGCGCGCTCGCCGCAACGCAGCCCATCGCCAGGCTCAGGGACGCTGTAATCGCTACTCTTCTCAAAGCCCGCAAATCGGACTGGTTTCTTTTCAATGTCATCTCGGGGAACTCTCCTCAACCGCAAAAATTTTGCGTTCGTGGGCACGCGCCCCGAAGCTAGCACTGTTTAGTTAAAGGTCGGTTACGAAATTCAACGCAACCATTCGATGATTTCACCAACAAAGCAGGGAGATGAAGCAGATTTAATTCACCCAGAATTGATCCGTTTGCAACCCACCCTGCTGCTAACGCCTGATACACAGGTTTGCTTAGGAGGTAACGATGAAACCAATAGCTGTATTGCTTGCTTGTCTGGCCACGGTTGCAACGGCCAGCGCCCAGGATCATGACGGCGATTGGGATCGCTCGCAGGTCCGTCATGTGTTGCTCATCAGCCTTGATGGCTTCCACGCCGTCGACTACCTGAACTGCTCGCAGGGAATTGCCGGAGTGAATAACGGAGCTCCCTACTGCCCCAACCTCACAGCGCTTGGCTCGACCGGCGTCAATTACGTCGCGGCCAGCACCTCAAAGCCATCCGATTCATTCCCGGGCCTGATGAACCTCATGACGGGAGCCACTCCTCGCACCATGGGCGTCTATTACGACGTTGCGTATGACCGCTCGCTCGATGGACCGGCTGTGGCGACTGCCTATGGAAATGGACCCGGGAAGTGCACGGCGGGGGGAACACCGACCGGTTTCACGACCGAGTATGACGAAGGCATTGACATCGACTACACCAAGCTCAACGGTGGAGCTCCCGGTGCTGGCCTCACGGATGGCGGCATTGCTTCGATTAATCCCAAGAGGCTCGACCGCGACCCGGCCAAGGGCTGTGCACCCGTCTACGGCTGGGACTTTGTGCGGACTAATACCATCTTCGGCGTCATCCATAAGGCTGGAGGGTACACCGCATGGTCCGATAAGCATCCCTCTTACTCCTCTGTTGCCGGCCCGGGCGGTGGCTCTCTCAACGATTACTATTCACCCGAGATCAATTCCAACCTTGTGGCTCTCCCCGGTGTAACGACATCTACCGGAATCAGCTGCAGCACCATTCCTGATGCCGGTGCAGATTTGACTGCATGGACTAACAGCTTCCAGAACATTCAGTGCTATGACACCCTGAAGGTCAACGCGGTCCTGAATGAAATCAAAGGCAAGACTCACGACGGCAAGAAAGCAGAAGTACCACAGATCTTCGGAATGAATTTCCAGGCCGTCAGCGTCGGCCAGAAGCTCATTGAGAGCAGCGCCTCCCTCACCGGTGGCTATAAAGACGCAGCCGGCACACCGACTCAGTCGCTGTACAACGAAATCGTGTTCGTCGATGATTCGATCGGAGAATGGGTTCAGGAGTTGAAGGACCGCGGCCTCTACGAATCAACCCTGGTGATTATCACCGCCAAACACGGACAATCGCCCATCGATCCGCACCTGTATAAGGCGGTTCCCGGCAAGACCAGCAGCGGCCTGTCGCCGGCGACCATTATCGCCAACGACCTGCCGGCCGCCATGCCTCCTACGGAGAACCCCAACGGAACCGGCGTCGGTTCGACCGAAGACGATGTTTCACTGCTCTGGCTCACCAACCCGTCCTATACCGATCAGGCCGTGGCGCTGCTGGAATCGAACCTGACGACCTTCGGGGCAGGACAGATCTTCTACGGTCCGACCCTGGCGCTCAACTACGACAAGCCTGGTCTTGGGCCGGGTTTGGATCCACGCACGCCGGACATCATCGTTACACCGAATATCGGCGTCACCTACACTGGCAGCGCCACCAAGCTCGCGGAGCATGGTGGCTTCGCGCACGACGACACCAATGTGATTCTGCTCCTTTCAAATCCTGCTTTCTCCCCGCGCACGGTATATACCGCAGTCGGCACCAACCAGGTGGCGCCGACGGTCCTGAAGGCGCTCGGCCTCAATCCAGCCAGCCTGGATGCGGTTCGCCTCGAAGGCACGTCCGTGCTGCCTGACATTAACTTGCAACAGTTCAACATCCGCTAGAATCCTCCAGAAACCGCAGATCCAGGTAGTGGTGCAGTTTGAAATGCACCACTACCCAGATCCTGAGTGAGTGCCAGCGTTGCTCTCCCCAGTGCATCTGCTTCCTGCCTATGCAGACTTCGCAAGAGCGAGCCTGTGATTTTTCCTTCCTCTCCTCTGTGCCGTTGCGGCGGCGAGTCCAGAAAACAATGAGTGATCGGTAGCGCCGCATCCGATTCGGAGATCGGCGCTCAACAAGCCCCAAATCTCTGATATGGAGTGACCGCGTCAATTCCCGCTGCGCGACCAGGTGCTGCCCGCGATGATACGGCGGCATCGTCTGCTCGCCTGGATAGTGGATGACACGGGCTTCCCCAAGAAGGGCAGCCATTCGGTTG
>Ga0335075_10013238_pt1 | contig 12420 bp, 7 predicted proteins | sample Lox_Sample_24_FD_206723 | JGI IMG/M metagenome (GOLD analysis project Ga0335075, IMG submission 206723) | Soil microbial communities from Loxahatchee National Wildlife Refuge, Florida, United States - Lox_Sample_2.4 | ecosystem: Environmental > Terrestrial > Soil > Wetlands | place: USA: Florida... | reverse complement strand
CTCGACCGCCGTCGCGGTATATGGAGGCCGGTATCCCTCAAGAATTTTTGAGCCCGCCGTCGCCGGCTGGCCGTCGACCACCAGCACATCCTTGATGCCCATGGGCACACCCGCAAGCACAGGCAGGACCTCGCCCGCTGCGGCCCGCGCATCGATCTCCGCCGCCGTCTTAAGTGCGCCCTCGCGGTCAAGCGACAGAAAAGCGTGGATCGTTGCATCCTCTTCGTCAATCCGGCTGAAGCACAGCCGCGCCGCGTCAACCGCCTTTGTCGTGCTCTTCGCGATGCCCTTGATAAGCTCATCGATCGAGGGTAGCTTTATTTCTGAAATTTTGGTCGTCATGAGAAAATTCCATGGGCCGCCTGAATTCGGCCAGGCATTAACGCTCAATCACTTTGGGGACCTTGAAAAACACCCCGTCGGTCTCGGGAGCAGCCGCCATCACCCGTTGTCGGTCGAGGCAAGGTGTCACGCGGTCCTCTCGCAAGGCAACGGTCGTGCCTTCGCCGCCCGTCCTGAGTACATCCGACACCTGCGCCATCGGCGCCACGGCCGCGGTATCGAGTTCATTCAATTGAGCCACGTAATCGAGAATGGCATTCAGGTCGCGCTGCATGCGGACAGTTTCTACCTCGGTCAGTTCGAGGTTCGCCAGCTCCGCAACCCGTCGCACGTCTTCAGCGGCAACTTTTTCGTTTTCGGCCATAAAGCAACATTATATGTCGCCCGGTGAAGGCGTTAGTCCGCGCCCATCTCCCGCAGCGTCTCGCCCAGCGCATCTTCCCACTGCGGAAGAGCCACTCCGAAGCGCGCCCGCAGCTTCTCATTTGAGAGAACCGAATTCTTCGGACGCTTCGCCGGGGTGGGATATTCCGTGTCGGGGATGCCGGTAACGGTCGGCCAGCTTTTGTTTTCAGAAACACGCGCGCGGCGGAAGATTTCCTGCGCAAAGCCGCACCAGCTCGTCTCGCCGGCGCAGGTCATGTGATAGACCCCGGCATCCCCATCCTGAACACCCGCGTCAACGACGACCCGCGTTGCCCGCGCCAGCGATGCTGCCGCCGTAGGAGCGCCCATCTGGTCGTTGACCACGCGAAGCTGCTCGCGTTCGCGCCCCAGCCGCAGCATGGTCTTCAGAAAGTTGTTTCCGTGAGGGCTGTACACCCAGCTTGTCCGGAAAATCAGGTAGCTCCCGCCGACATCAGCAATCTTGCGCTCGCCGGCGAGCTTCGTCCGCCCATATTCGTTCAGTGGATTTACTGGATCATCCTCCACCCACGGCCCTTGCTTCGATCCATCAAAGACGTAATCGGTCGAATAGTGGACCAGCAATGCCCCGAGCTTGCGCGCTTCTTCTGCCAGCACCCCCGGAGCCTCGCCATTCACACGCATTGCCAGCTCAGGCTCCGACTCCGCCCGGTCGACGGCTGTGTACGCAGCCGCATTCAGCACCAGCCCGGGATTGATCTCGGCCATTGCCTTGCGGATCGAGCCGGGATCGCCAAGGTCGCACCACTCTCGGCCCAGCGCGACGACGTCACCGGCCCCTTGAAATGCTTTCTGAAGCTCGATTCCCAATTGCCCCTGCGCGCCCAGAACGAGTACGCGCTTCGCCGTCACGGAAAGACCTCGGCGTCTTTAAGCAGCTTGCCCTGCTGGTCCTTCGTCGACACAATCGCCTCTTTCGCATCGATTGGCCAATCGATGCCCAGTTCCGAATCGTTCCACAGCACAGTACGCTCGCCGGCCGGCGAGTAATAATCCGTGACTTTATAGGAAAATCCAGCCTGGTCACTCAGCACGGCAAAGCCATGGCCGAAGCCGGGAGGAATCCACAGCGCCAATCCATTCTCGCCCGAAAGCTCGACCGCGACATGCTTTCCGAAAGCGGGCGAACTGCGGCGCAGGTCGACGGCTACATCGATCACCGATCCGTAGGCCACGCGCACCAGCTTCCCCTGCGGCTGGATGATCTGGTAGTGAAGCCCGCGCAGGACATTTTTGACAGAGATGGAAAAGTTATCCTGCCGCCACTCTGTCGGCAGTCCCGCCTCGCGCATCTCTCGCTCGTTGTAGGTCTCGAAGAAGGCTCCACGCGTGTCCGAAAAAATTTTCGGCGTAAACAGCAGCACTCCGGGCAATGCAGTCTCGGTGATCAGCATGGCTAGACCATCCCATCCGGAAAGCCGGGCTCGCTCAGCAGCGAAATCAGGTACTGTCCGTAGCCGCTCTTGCGCACGGGAGCCGCCAGCGCCTCAAGCTCGTCGCCGGAAATGTAACCGTAACGGTACGCTATTTCCTCGGGGCAGGCGATCTTCAGCCCCTGCCTTCGCTCGATCGTCTGAATAAACATCCCCGCCTCGAAAAGCGATTCGTGCGTGCCGGTATCGAGCCACGCCATGCCCCGGCTCATGATCTCGACTTCCAACTGCCCCCGCTCCAGATATGCCTTGTTCACGTCCGTAATCTCCAGTTCGCCGCGCGGCGAAGGCTTGAGCGCCGACGCAATCTCGACCACATCATTGTCGTAGAAATAAAGTCCTGTGACCGCGTAGCGCGACTTCGGCGCCGTCGGCTTTTCTTCGAGACTGATCGCTCGACCGTTCGCATCGAACTCGACCACGCCATACCGTTCCGGATCCTGCACCTGGTAGGCAAAGACCGTCGCGCCGGTAGTTTTCTTTGCGGCCCGCTGGAGTTGCCCGGTCAGGGAGTGTCCGTAAAAAATGTTGTCGCCCAGCACCAGCGCGCTCGCATCGCCGCCAACAAAGTCCTTGCCGATGATGAAGGCCTGCGCCAGGCCATCCGGGCTCGGTTGCACTGCGTAACTCAGATTGATGCCCCAGCGTCGCCCGTCTCCGAGCAGATCGGCGAAGCGCTGTGTGTCATGCGGCGTCGAGATAATCAGGATGTCGCGAATCCCCGCCAGCATCAGCGTGCTCAGCGGGTAATAGATCATCGGCTTGTCATACACCGGCAGCAACTGCTTCGAAACAACGTGGGTCACCGGATAAAGCCGCGTTCCCGAACCGCCTGCGAGAATGATTCCCTTCATCGGCCGAACCGCTCCCCTGCAGGCTGTGTCGAAACCGGCTCAGTCGTGAGCCGATCGGAATAATTCAGGTCGATCCACTCCTTGTAATGGCCCGAGCGGACATCATTCACCCACTCCATGTTCGCGAGGAACCACTCGACCGTCTCGCGGATGCCGCTCTCGAAGCGCTTCGCCGGACGCCAGCCGATCTCGCGGGTAATCTTCTCGGCGTTGATGGCGTAACGCCGGTCGTGTCCCGGGCGGTCTTTCACGTAGGTGATCAGGCCGCGCCGGCTGCCCAGCTTCGCATCGGGGCTCAACTCGTCGAGAATGTCGCAGATGGTCGTCACCACCTCGATATTCTTCCGCTCGCTCGATCCTCCGACGTTGTAGGTCTCGCCTGGCCGCCCGCGTTCCAGTACCTCGCGGATGGCCGCGCAGTGGTCGCCGACAAAGAGCCAGTCGCGCACGTTGAGCCCGTCGCCATAGACCGGCAGCGGCTTACCCTCGAGTGCATTCAGAATCATCAGCGGAATCAGCTTTTCGGGAAACTGATACGGCCCGTAGTTGTTCGAACAATTCGTCGTCACGACCGGCAGTCCGTAGGTGTGAAAATAGGCGCGCACCAGGTGGTCCGATGACGCCTTCGAAGCCGCATAAGGACTATTCGGCGCATACGGAGTCTCCTCCGTGAAGGCCGGATCGTCGGGGCCAAGCGTCCCGTACACCTCGTCCGTGGATACATGAAGAAACCGGAAGCGCGCTTTATACTCCCCGGATAGCTCGTTCCAGTAAGCCCGTGCCTGCTCGAGCAGCGAAAATGTCCCGACTACATTCGTCTGGATGAATGCGGCCGGCCCTTCAATCGAGCGGTCCACATGGCTCTCGGCGGCAAAGTGCAGAATCGCCCGCGGCTTGTGCTCGCGCAGCAACGACGCTACCAGCGGACCGTCTCCAATATCGCCGCGGACAAAGATATGCCGCGAGTTCTCCTCGATCGACCGGAGATTGCCGCGATTCCCGGCGTAGGTCAGCAGGTCCAGATTCACGACCGCCGTCCGGCTCTTCGCAATCCAGTTCAGGACGAAGTTCGAACCGATGAAACCCGCGCCGCCCGTCACCAGCACCGTATCGTTCATTCTTCTTCACTCTCTCCCAGGGCCGCCGGAACCAGCTTTGCCGCCTTGAGCACATCTTTCATGGCCCCGGCGACTGCGTCGCCGTATGCCCGGATTTTCATTTCACGACGAGAAGGGTTTTCCGCCTCGGAACCGTCGGCGAAAGCCACTGGAGCCCGGAGGTCAAGATCAACACTGACGTCGAAACCAGCCTTCGGTGTACCCCGATTTTATCGTATCGAAGGCATAGTCCCCGCTCGGGATAGATCTCTGTGCTTATAAAATCTGCGCTGGACTCTTTATTCCACCGTCAGCGAGAGCGTCACCGCGTGGCTCAGTCCGGGCTCTGCTCCGGTGATGGTCAACGTGTAGGCCCCCGAGGGGGTTGGATTTGTCGGAGCTGTCGGCCCAGAAGGACCGGTCGATGCATCGCTACCAGGCTTCACGCTCAGGTTGCATGCCGTAGGCAAGAAAAGCGCCAGCACCCCGAGCAGGAGCAGCCCCCTCGACCTGCGCCTTCTCCCCGCCAAAAATCCCATCGGGATTACGAGAGCCAACGTCAGCGCCAGCTTGCTCAAACCCGGACCGCCTTGCTTAACAGAAGAGCTGGCCGGAGCCTGCGCGGTCGCAATGGTCACTGTTACTGTCGCCGAATTCTGCCCGGTCAGCGTCACCGACGCGGGATTCACCGTGCAGGTCGAGTTCTGCGGTGCCCCGGCACATGCTAAAGCCACCGTCCCCGTTGCCCCATTCAGCGGCTGAATCGAGAGTGTGTAGGTTGCTGTCTGCCCGTCGGTAATGGTTGCCGAGGCTGAGCCGCTGACCGTTATCGAAAAATCCTCGCCGTTTCCCGACAGCCCCACCACCATGGGAGCGGCCAGCTCCTTGGCATTGACTGCGAGCAAACCGGGGCGTGCGCCCGCCTGACTGGGCGCAAAGACCACCCCGACCTGACATTGCGCCCCCACGTCCAGCGACGCCCCGCAGGTGTTGGTCCCGGGGGGAATGGAGAAGTCTCCCGATACCGCGGCTACTACGTTGCTCAGTGCGACGCCGCCGCTGTTGATCAGCAGCACTGTCTGCACCGGGCTCGTCTGCCCGACATTGTAGTTCCCGAAGCTGACCGATCCAGGTGTCGCCGAAATTGCGGGAGTTGCCAGACCTGTCCCGGTAAGCGCCACCTGCAGCGGCTTGGTCAGCTCGGACGCGGTCAGAGTAAAGGTACCTGTGCGCAGGCCGCCCTGGCTGGGGGTGAAGACCACGCCCATCTGGCATTGGGCTTTGACCGCCAGCGTAGACCCGCAGGTGCTGGCTGCCAGGGAGATGGCGTAGTCACCGGTCACCGTTGCGTTGAGGCTGGTCAGCGGAACGCCGCCATTGTTCGTCAGCGTCACCTTCTGCACCGCGCTCGTCTGCCCGAGAGCATAGGATCCGAAATCGATGGAAAGCGGAGTCGCCGAAACACCTGAGGGAGAAACTCCATAGCCCGACAGCGGAACCAGCAGGGGCTTGGCCAGCTCCGTCGCCGTTACCGCGAGCGAGCCACTGCGGGCGCCTGTCTGGCTGGGTATGAAGACCATGCCGATCTGGCACTGCGCACCTACCGCCAGCGTTTGCGTACAGTTATTCAGCCCCGCCGGGATTGAAAAATCTCCGCTCATCTCGGGTGTCACATGGGTGAGAGGGATACCGCCGCTATTCGTCAGCGTCACCGTCTGCACAGAACTCGTCTGCCCCTCGCTGTACGTTCCGAAATCGACAGAAACCGGCGCAGGTGAAAGTCGCGGCGGCGGCACACCCGTTCCCGCCAGAGATACCGTCTGGCTGCGCAAGATGTCGCTTACGGTCAGGCTTCCGTTCTCCGCCCCGACCAGCGTCGGTACGAAACTCACCACGATCGCGCAGGTCGAGTGCCCTGCGAGCGATGTCCCGCAACTGTTCACAGCGCTAAAGTCCCCATGGAGCTGTACCGCAATCAGATCAAGAGCCTGGTCTCCGTTGTTGGTCAGGGTCACCTGCTGCCCTGGACTCGAAGTCCCATCCGCTTGCGGCCCAAAAGTCAGGCTGGATGGAGCCAATTCATCCGTGGCCGGTGATTCCCCGATGCCTGAGAGCTGCGCCGTCTGCGTCCCTGCGCTGTCGATCACCGTAAGCAGCCCGCTCTCCGCGCCGGAGACCTTCGGAGAATAAGTAATACTCAAGGTGCAGCCTGTGTTCGGTGCGAGCGTGGCCCCGCAGGTATTGGCGCTGATCGTGAAATCTCCCGCGGCTGTCTCGCTGATCAGGCTCGCCGCCACGCCGCCGGTATTCGAGATGGTGATGTCCTGCGCCGTGGCGGTCTTTCCGATCAGCGTCTCGGGAAAACTCAGCGTCTGCGGTGAAAGCACGATTGCCGCACCGGGAGCCCCTGTTCCAGCCAATGAGACTGTGACCTGTCCCCCTGTGCTGCCCCCGGAGATATTTCCATAAACCGTCAGTACACCAGCCCTCTGCCCCGTCTGCGATGGCGTAAACGTTACGTTGACCGTGCAGGCATCTCCCGGTGCCACGGGGTTTCCGCAATCATCTGTCTCAGCAAAATCGCCTGTGATGTTTACCTGGCTCACGTCAAGTGTGATTGTCCCGGTGTTGACGACCGCTACTGTCTGTGTCGCACTCTTGGTACCCACCTGCTGGTTTGGAAAACTCAGAGATGCAGGAGTTGCCTTCGCTGTCGTCGTAGCTGTCCCAGCCGTTGCCAATCCAACCTGCCACACGCCGCGTCCGTAGGTTGCAGCCCGCAATACCGAGGTTGACCCTTCGTTGAAAGCCGCGAGCTGAATCACCGGCGCGTTCGGCAGCGAAGTTCCAAATACGCTCCAGCACAGCGTTGAAGGGACGGTGCACGAGCTGATATTCCGTGTGACATAAACCCCTGTGTCCGTGGCGACATAAACTGTGTTCGCATCATTGGGATCAACAACGATGCTGTTCGCTGGCGCGTTCGGGAGATTGGTCGTCAGGTTCGACCAGATTGCCCCGCCATTTGTCGATCCGTACACCCTTGCCACATTGAGCCCATTGCCGCTAAAGCCCTGAACCGTCGCGTAGACGGTCTGCCCGGTCGAATCGTGGGGATCCACGTAAATGCTTGAAATGTCGAATCCGCCAGGGTTGAACTGCCCATTCGGAGCACCTCCGTTCGTCACCGGACTGTGAAAGAGATCTGTCCATGTCGTCGTGCTACCGGAGCTGCTGGTTATTGAAGCGGTAAAAATATGCCCCGGGACTGTCGCACCTCCGTCGAGAAGCCCGGCCATGCCGGCATAAACCTGTTCTGGTTCCCCCGCCGCATCGCTTGCGCTTCCCGATGCCGCCAGCGAACGAACTTCCGCATTGCCGTCGCAGTAAGGTCCCTGATCATTGTCCAGCATTCCACTCAACAGATTATTGCTGCTCCATGCCGAGTTTCCCGTCGCCGGACCCCGCCACACCCTGCATGTGCCAATAATCACATTGGCAGTGTCCTGCGGATCGAGAATCCACGGCGCGGGAATCGTCTGCTGATTTCCATCCCCACCCACTTGCATGCTTCCGATCACGGGCTGACCAAATCCGGCAATATCGCAGCCTGAGCCTTCCGTGCAGAGGTTAATTCCTACGCCGAACTCCGACGTCGCATACCAGTTCGTCGCATTTCCTGGATCGATGGCCGCATAATTCCCCTCGCCATCCAGCACCTGCGGCCACGCACCCGTCGCCCCGGTCGTCACGGCCGCCGTCGCTGCTGCCGTTCCCAAAGCACCCAGAGACACCATCATGTTCTGCGGATCGTTGGCATCATCCGCTAGATTCTCCACCTCCGCCAGCGATCCCAACCCACTGTTGAGGTTCTGATAATGTGCTGCGTCGTCCGTCGAGCACTCGCTCTGCTGCTGGTTGACCCCGTCAGTGGTCCGCCACAGCCCGCCATCGTTGCCGAAATATATCGGCCCCTTGACGCCCAAGGTTGCGTCGATCGCATGCTGCGACCACGCCACCTTGGCGGAGGCACAGGTCGTCGCGTGCGTGGTATTCCGCCACGCGCAACTATTTGCCAGGCTGCACCTATATATGTCCTCGGTCCCGGCAAAGAGCAGTGTGTCTTGTCCTGAAGGAACGGCTGCCAGGTACAGGTCATAATCGGCCTGCGGAATCGTGGTATCACCCGCCCCTGCTTCAAGTGCAGCGTCCGCGATCTGGCTGGCGAAGGTCACTGTCGGTGACGAGCACTGGCTCCCGTTGAGCACGCATGCGTCTTGCCATAAACCCTGGTCAAGATTATTCAGGTCTGTGGTCAACGCAAACGTGTCGCCTGTGACCGGCTGCACCGCCAGTGCCCCGCGAAAGATAGGACATGCCGGCGATCCGGTCGATCCTGTATTCGTTGGGCAATAGACTGTCGTCAGCCCTTCCCCCGGCTGGTTCGCGAGCCGCGTCCAGTTGATGCCATCCGGCGATGAGTAATACCCGTGGAATCGCACCGCAGCAAAGAACATCTGGCGCACCGGATTCCACACCACTGATGTCACCGCATTACCGCGTGCCGTAAACACCGTTTGATTCGACTGAACAATGTTAGTCGACGAATCTTCGAGAGTCGCCATGTACCAGGTCAGGCCCGCATCATAGGAGTAGTAGACGCCCATCATGCTGGCCGCCGACGTCCCGGCATTCACCTCCACGCCCTCAGCCGCCTGTGAAACTGCCGCCACTACCAGGTTCGGTGTAACCGTGCTCCATGCAAACGCCGCGAAACCGTTGCCGCTGAAGGTGAAATTCTGCTTTGCCCCCGCCAGAAAGTCCGACGACTGGGCAATCTGGCTCCAGGTTACGCCACCATCGGCTGAGCGCAGAATCCCGGCGCCATAATACGAGTCTGTCGCATCATTCGGATCCCCCGTTCCGGCCAGAACGACCCCTGTACCGCCCGGCTGAACGCTCACCGCGCCGATGCTCAGTGACACAGTGTTCGTCGCCGCGTAAGCGCCCAGCGTATCGGTCAGGGGAGTGAAGGAGACCGCTGCTGGATCGAGCGCCGCATTCGCCGATCTCCAGAGCCCACCGCCTGTCGTGCCCACATACACCGTGTTCCCGCTCGGGTCAGAAGGATCGACAGCGATGCTGCTCACCCGGCCTGTCAATGCGCCGTACGCGGTTGTTGTCACCTGTGCAGGGCCCACCGGTTGCCAGGGAGCGGTAAGATTCGTGCCACCAGGCCCAGCCTGTGTTGCAATCGCCAAAGCATGATGCTCGACCCGCGCGTCGGCGAGCATCTGCGCTACGCCCCGCCCAGCGTCAGATTTACCGACGCGGCGCCGTGCCAGGAACCTGGCGGTCCTCTTCTGCTGCTTCAAGGCGCTGGTAACCGGAGTCACAACGCCTGGCTTCATCTGTCGGACTTGCGCGCAAATCAGTGCGGACGTCATCCATAACGCCATCCCTACACGCAGCCCGAGCCCTACTCGATATCGGTTCAATGCGCGCCGCCCATTGCCCGTCTTTGAACGGACCCAGGCCCATTGCACACCGCTGGCGCCGACGCATGAGTGCGGAAGCATGCAAAATTCCTGGGTCAGTTCCAAATTGGAAGAGTTGGCCCATTATGGAACTCGAGCCGCGAGCTACCTAGATTACTTCGGTTTGTAAAATTTTGAGGCAAATGCCCCACTGCCGAAAACGGAAGGTGGGCGCAAAATCATCGATTGCGGCAGACGCAATCGACGCAGCCGTGTTCTGCGCAAGCTCCGCAGATTTGAACCAATCGCTTTCGCAAGGAAACACGGGCGGGGTGCACCCGAACTGCTGCATTGGAAGGGGAGATATTCTGCTGTTGAGCGAATTCCTGCAGACGTTGTTCGCCGAGGTCTACGAAACGTAGTATTTGCGCGTAATCAGGATTAATCGTATCCATCACACGCGACAGACAAGCGCAAATCTCATTCCGGATCTCTTGGTTTGCAACCGTCTGCAACTCCATTTCCCGGCCCCACTCTTCAAAAGCCTTGCCTTCTGCAGCCCGACGGCGATAGAGGTCAATGACCGCATTGCGCAGAACACGATAAAACCAACCCACCACAGACTCCCAAGACTGCAGTTCCCCTTCGTGCTGCAACGCACGGACATAAGCAGCCTGAAGGATGTCTTCCGCTGTTTCGGCATTCTGAACGCGACGCCGCACAAAACTAAGGAACTGATCACGATGGTTGAGAAGTATATCGAACGGGGTACTCGGCATAGGTGTAAGGTTGGGGGATGCTGGGCATCCCCCTGCTTGCTGTTTTACCGGCGGCTCGTGCAAACGCAAATGGGACAAGTGCATGTATCACCACAAGGGCAATTCTGGCATTTCATCGTTTGTCTCCTTTCAATCGAAACACGCACCAGCGACGAGAACATTACACCCCGGATTTATAACGCCATCCAGGCATCCTTCCGACGATAAGCGAACCATCAGAGCCCCACCATACCTTCTTCGTCCACCGTTCTGCTAACCTCTCCGTCATGCCGCGCATCCTGCTGGTTTCCCTCATGATTTGCTCTTTCATTTCGGCTGCCGCGCAAACCGACCGGCCTCTCAATCCTGCCCTTGTCGCCACGAAGTGGCCCGCGTTCTGGATCGCCAGCCCCTCAGCCCTGCCCAAAGCTGCCGGCGTCTTCTACTTCCGCAGAACGCTCACTCTCGCTGTCGTCCCCGCTCACTACTGGGTGCACGTGAGCGCCGACAACCGGTTTCTGTTGCACGTCAACGACCGCTATGCAGGCGAAGGCCCGGCTCGGGGCGACCTCTTTCACTGGCGTTTCGAAACGATCGATCTCGCTCCTCTGCTTCATCCCGGTGAGAACGTGATTGCTGCCGTTGTCTGGAATTTCGGCGAGCTAGCGTCGGTGGCGCAGATGAGCAACCGCACCGGCTTCCTGATGCAGGGAGATACCGCCGCCGAGGCCGCCGTGAATACCGGGATTGCTGCCACCGATCAAAGCTGGCGGGTGCGCGCCGAAACCGGGCGCGCTGCGCTTGCCCACGGCAACCTGCTCGGTTACTACGCTGCCGGTCCCCCGGAAAAAATTGACGGCCGTCTGGTCGACTGGTACTGGGACCAGCCCGGAGGGGACACCGCCGGATGGGAGATCCCACGCCAGATCGGCCGCGCAGCGACGCGAGAGGCGCAGGACGCCGACAATAACTGGGAACTCGTCCAGGATCCACTTCCACCCATGGAGCATCGCGAGATCGCGGCTGGATCCGTAGTGCGCTCCGACGGCCTCCCCTTGGCTGGAACCTTCCCCGTCTCGCCCCTCGAGATTCCCGCTAACTCGCATGTCACGTTGCTGCTCGACAATCGCAGGCTGCAGACTGCCTATCCCGACCTCACCCTGTCGGGCGGCAAAGATGCCGAGATACGCCTCACCTATTCCGAAGCGCTTTACGACAAGAACGGAGAGAAGGGCAACCGTAACGAAATCGAAGGACGGCACATCGAAGGCATCACCGACGAGTTCATCGCTGGTGGCGGCAACCAGCCGCACAGCTTCGAGCCTCTATGGTGGCGCACCTGGCGTTATCTTCAGCTCGACATCACCACGCGCGACGCGCCCCTGCGCCTCGATGCCCTCACCGCCTGGTTTTCTGCCTATCCCTTTGACGCCCGCGCCTCCATCAGCGGAGATATCTCCGAGCTTGCCGGCCTTTGGGACACCGGATGGCACACTGCCCGCCTCTGCGCCCACGAAACCTACATGGACGCGCCCTACTGGGAACAGATGCAGTACGTTGGCGATACCCGCATCCAGGCCCTTATTTCCTATGTAATGACCGGCGACAGCCGCCTCGCCCGCCAGGCCATCTCGAACATCGACGACTCACGCACACCCGAAGGCATTACCCAGAGCCGCTACCCTTCCGCGCTGCCCCAATTCATTCCGCCGTTTTCATTGCTCTGGGTGAGCATGCTGCACGACTACTGGATGTATGTGGATGACCTGCCATTCGTCGAGGAAACCCTGCCCCACACTCGCACCGTGCTCGACTGGTTTGCCCGGCATCTTCGTCCGGACGGCCTCCTCGGGCGGGTGAAGTGGTGGGAGTTCGCCGACTGGACCGAGGGCTATCCCGGGGGCTCACCTCCGCAAGACGCCGATGGCGGCTCGACCTTCCTCACCCTGCAGTTTGTCGAGGCGCTGCATGACGCGGCGGAACTCGAGGCCCGCTACGGCAGCCCGGAACGCGCATCGCAGTACCGGGAGATG
>Ga0335075_10013237_pt1 | contig 12420 bp, 12 predicted proteins | sample Lox_Sample_24_FD_206723 | JGI IMG/M metagenome (GOLD analysis project Ga0335075, IMG submission 206723) | Soil microbial communities from Loxahatchee National Wildlife Refuge, Florida, United States - Lox_Sample_2.4 | ecosystem: Environmental > Terrestrial > Soil > Wetlands | place: USA... | reverse complement strand
GAGCTGATCCAGGAGCACGGTGACCTCTCCGCCGCCGAGATCGCGGAGCGGCTGGGCATGACGGCCTCGACCTGCTGGCGGCGGGTGAGCCGGCTCCAGGACCTGGGCGTCATCCGCAAGCGGGTGGCGGTGCTCGATCGGGAGAAGGTGGGGCTGAACGTGCTCGTGTTCTCGCACGTGAAGCTGAGCGGTCACGGACGCGATGCGCTGCTCAAGTTCGAGCAGGCCGTGTGCCAGCACCCGGAGATCCTCGAGTGCTACACCCTGATGGGCGAAACCGACTTCCTGCTGCGCATCGTTTGCCGCGACATCAAGGCGTACGAGGCGTTCTTCCTCGATCACCTGTCGCGTTTCCCGGGCGTGCAGTCGGTCCATTCCTCCATCGCGCTCTCCGTCATCAAAGAAACCACCGCCCTGCCGCTGCGTGGGCTTGGCTGAGTCCGATGTCAGACCGAAAGCAAATCATAAAGCGGCCCCGGGGCCGTTCCCTGGGCCGCGAGGTCGAACGAGTCACTGGGTTGGCCCGCGCAAATCGCCGGGAGCGATTTACTCGGCGCATCCAGGCGCCTCGGCCCTACGGGCCCGCCTGTCTGCGCCAGGCGTTCAAAATCGCTCCCTGCGATTTTGTGCGCCAATGAATTAGTGAGCGACGCCTGACATGAGGACGATGAGGCAGCGCTCTTCTGCGAGTCCGGGCACGGTCAGGACGTGCGAGTCGGCCACGCGCCAACGCCGCGGCAGGGCATCGAGCTCGTCCTGCGGCCATTTGCCCTTCATGGCGAGCACGTGTGTCTCGCTGCCGCAAAGCGGCGCCACGGTTTCCAGCAGCTCGGGCAGAGGGGCGAACGCGCGCGCCACGACGGTATCGAACGGCCGTTCCGGACGCAGTGTCTCCACACGCGTCTGCAGCGGCTCGACGTTCATGAGTCCGAGGGTCCGCACCGCGTGGGAGACGAAGCGGATCTTCTTGCCGTTCGAGTCGATGAGCGTGAAGCGGCGCTCCGGATTCACGAGCGCGAGCGGCAGGCCCGGAAACCCCGCACCGGTGCCCGCGTCCGCGATGGTGGCGCCGTGCAGATAGCGATGAATCGCCAAGCTGTCGAGCACGTGATGACCGACCATGCTCTTGAGGTCGGTGATGCCGGTGAGATTGAACTGGCGGTTCCAGTGCGCCAGCTCCTGGAGGAGCTGGCGCAGCCGGGCGGCATCGTGCTCCGTCAGCGCGACGCCGAGAGCGGCGGCATCGTGTATGAGACGCTGCGGCATCAGGCGATCATATTCTCTTCGTCATGAGACTGCTGCTGGTAGAAGACGACGCGATGATCGGCGAGGCGATTCGCGAGGGCCTCAGGCGCGAGGGCTTCACCGTGGACTGGGTGTATGACGGCGAGTCCGCCTCGCAGGTCCTGCGCACGGAGGCCTTCGACCTGCTGCTCCTGGACCTAGGCCTGCCGCGCAAGGGTGGTCTCGAGGTCCTGACCGCAGCCCGTGCGCATGGGCAGGAACTGCCGGTTCTCATCATCACCGCGCGCGATGCCGTCTCCGACCGCGTGCAGGGCTTGGATGCCGGCGCCGATGACTACCTGGTCAAGCCTTTCGACCTGGACGAGCTGGCGGCGCGCATTCGCGCGCTGTTGCGCCGCAAGTCCGGGCGTACGGCGCCGGCCATCGAGCATCGGGGCGTGGTCCTCAATCCCGCCAAGCACACTGTCACGCGCGACGGCCGCGAGGTCGCGCTCTCCCCGAAGGAATTCGCGCTCCTGCAACTCCTCATGGAGCGGCCGGGGACGATCCTTTCTCGCGCGCGCATCGAGGAGCGGCTCTACGGCTGGGGCGAGGAAGTCGAGAGCAACGCCGTGGAGGTCCACATCCACGGCCTGCGGCGCAAGCTCGGCGCCGACTACATCCTCAACGTGCGCGGCGTCGGCTATCGGGTGCCGCCCACATGAGGCTGAGCTCGCGGCGGGCAAGCCTGCGCACGAGCCTGCTGGTATGGCTGCTCGGCGGCGTGGTACTCGTCGGCGCGGCCGGCGGGTTCGTCGTGTACCGCAATGCCCTCGCCGAGGCGGACGCATTCTTCGACTATCACCTCAAAGAGACGGCGCTCTTCCTGCGCGATCAGCCGGTCGAGTATCAATTTCCGACGCCCATTCCACCCAGCGATATCGCTTATGACTTCGTCGTGCAGATCTGGACGATCGACGGTCGGCGGATCTACATCGGCCCGGAGCAAGCAGTGCTACCACCCAACTCCACGGCCCTCGGGTACTCCACAGTGAACAGCAGCGTCGGGCAGTGGCGGGTGTACGGCGCGGTATCGCCCACGAAAGTCGTGCAGGTGGCGCAGCCGATGAGCGTGCGCCGCCGCGAGGCCGCACAGCTCGCGTTGCGCACACTGGAGCCTTTCGGCCTGCTGGTGCCGCTGTTGGGACTGCTCGTCTGGTTCGCGGTGGGGCACGCATTGCAGCCGCTGCAACGGCTGGCGAAGGCAGTGAAGGCGCGCCGGGTGAACGAGCTCGAGCCGTTGTCGGACGCGAGGCTGCCGGAGGAGGTGCGACCGCTCGTCGGCTCTCTCAACGACCTGTTGGGGCGCCTCACCGCGGCGCTCGAGCGCGAGCGGGCTTTCATGGCGGACGCGGCGCACGAGCTGCGCACGCCGTTGACGGCGCTGCACCTCCAGCTCGGGGCACTGGCGCGGGCTGGAACCGAAGGCGAGCGCACGGAGGCGATGGGCAAGCTCTCGGAAGGCGTGCAGAGGGCGATCCGACTGGTCGAGCAGATGCTGGCGCTCGCGCGGCAGGAGCCGCGCGCGGAGCCGATGCGCGCGCAGATCGCCCTCGATGAGTTGGCGCGTGAAGTCGTGGCGGAGCTGGTGCCGCTGGCGGATGCGCGGCGGATCGACCTCGGGATGTCGGAGGCGCGGAGCGTCTTCGTGTGCGGCGAGCGGGATGCAGTCGCTACGCTGATCCGCAACCTCGTGGACAACGCGGTGCGCTATACCCCGGCCGGAGGACGGGTGGACGTCTCTGTCGAGCGGTCGGCGACGCAGCCGGCGCAGGCCCTGATCAGGGTAATCGACAACGGCGCAGGGATTGCGCGCGAGGAGCGCGAGCGGGTGTTCGATCGGTTCTATCGCAAGCCGGGAACACGGTCGCCGGGCAGCGGCCTCGGCCTCGCGATCGTCAAGGCCATCGCCATAGCGCACGGCGCCACCGTGGCGCTGGGCGAAGGCGAGGCGGGGCGGGGGCTCGCGGTTACGGTCTCTTTCCCGGCAGCAACAGGCGCCGCCGGCGGGCAGTAATGCTCGTGTCGATGGAATCCGGATCGCCGGCGCGCTCCGGTGCCAGCTGCACCCGGTTGCGCCCCGCGCACTTGGCCTCGTACAAGGCGCGGTCGGCGCTCTCGACCAGCCGCACGGCCGTGTTCTCGTCGGTGAGCTCGGCGCTGGCCGCGCCGATGCTGACCGTGACGATGCGGTCGGGGCTGTCCAGATTCTCGATGGCCAGGTTGAGCACGGCGGCACGCAATCTCTCCGCCACGACCCGTACGCCGGATTCCGGGTTGTCGCGCAGCAGGACGATGAACTCCTCGCCGCCGTAACGCGCGAGCACGTCATCGGGACGAACCAATGCGTGTTGCAAAGCCTGGGCGACCGCCTGCAGACAGCCATCGCCCGCGGGGTGGCCGTAACGGTCATTGAGCAGCTTGAAATGGTCGATGTCTATCATCAGGATCGCCGGCCGCTCGCGACTGCGTTCGCCGCGCCAGAGCCGGGCAAGTGCCTCGGTGAAGAAAAGGCGGTTGGGGATCCCGGTCAGCGCATCCGTCCAGGCGATGGTCTTGAGCGCCGAGGTCTCCCGTCGCAGGGCCTCGTCACGCTCCCTTTGAAGTACCTGGATCAGCGTGGTTCGTACGCCGAGTCCGAGCACGGCGATGAGGATGCCGGCGCAGCCCCACGGATAATCCACACGAACCAGGAACAATGACGCCGCCAGCAGTGCCAGCGCCAGCAGGATCGGGCTGCCGCTGCGCACCGCTCTCGCCACGAGAGGAGTCACGGAGCGCACCGGCGAGGTCGAGGGGGCGCGCAAGGCGAAGCCGCCGAGCACCGCAAAGGCCAGCGTGACGATCGTGCCGTATTGTGGACCGAAGGCTGGATTCGGCGCGAACACATGGTCATTGACGAGCACAATGACGAAATAGCACAGCTTGTATGCCGCGTAGGTGCGGAACAGGTCGCGCTCGTCGCGATCTTCCGCCGCATACCAGCGGGCGCAGCCCGCGGCCGAAAGATAGAGGTTCTGCAGGTCCAGCAGCCACGCAACATCGATCACACCCGCGTCCGTCAAGCCCGCATGGTCGTTGATCATGTGCCAGGTGTACTGGAAGTACGCGTACCCCAGGGCGAGCGCGACCAGCGCATCCACCACACGCAATAGCTGCCGGCCGCGCAATTGCCAGTCGCTTGCCAGCATGAATGTGGTCGGCACCACCGCCAGGTTGAATGCCAGCATTGCCCAGCGGCTCACCTCGTCCGGGCGGTGCAGGACCATCTCCTGCCACAGGTTGCCGAAGGCGGCCACCGCCCAGATCGCAAGCGACCATGAAATGGCGTACCAGCTGGAGCGGATCGCGGGGGCATGCGATCGCCCGCGCCGGAATGCCGCCACTGCGGCGAGCAGGGGTGCGATCACCATCAGGATATAGGCCGCGGGTCCGGTCACCGACGGCCCGAAGCAGGTCAAAACGATAATCTGAAGCGACAGGAATGCTATAGGCAGGTATAGCGACATGTCGTGGTCCGCAGGCGCGCGCTCACCTGGCCAACATCTCGAGAAACTGGGCCGCGGTATCGAGATAGGCCTGCCGGTCGGTGGCAGTCGTGAAGGCGTTGCCGGCATCGCTGGCGCTGAGATACCAGGCCTGATCGCCCTCGGAGCGCAGCCGCCAGACGAGCTGTTGCGAGTCGGCGGCGCGCGAGCCGGGAGCGTCCAGTCCCTGGACGATGAGCACCGGGTGATGGATCAGGGCGACATTGTCCAGGGGCGAGATGCGGTCGAGGAAGGCGCGCATGTCGGTGTCCTGGATGTCGCCGAACTCGGCGACGCGTTCGGCCCGCTCGCCCGCGGGCGAGTTCCCGACGAAGTCGACCAGATTGGCGATGCCGGCGACGTCGATGGCGCCGCGCAGGTGATCGCCGTAGGCCGCAAGGGAGGCCAGCGCGAGAAAGCCGCCATAGCCGCGGCCCATGATCGCCACGCGGTGGGAGTCGAGACCGGGCTGCAGGCCCATCCAGACGAGCAGCGCCCCAACATCGCGCACCGCGTCGTCGCGAAGCTTGCCGCCGTCCAACGCGCGAAATGCCTTGCCGTAGCCCGATGAGCCGCGCACGTTGGGCTCGATCACGGCGTAGCCGAGGTCGTTGACGACGAATTGGACGAACGGCATCCAGTCAGGGCGGGACTGCGAATGCAACCCCTCCCCCCCGGAGAGATCGATCAACACCGGACACGGCGACGGTCCGCGCGGCAGGTAGACGTAGGCGGAGAGGATTCGCCGACCGAGGCCCGAGCGGTCCCAGGTCGGATAATGGATGAGCTGCGCGGCCGCGAGACTCGCCGGATCTATCGGACCGATCTCGCTCTCGGTCCAGCGCTGCACCGTGCCCTGGGTGACATCGTAAACGTAGACATCGCTCGGCGCGCGGGCCGACTCGTAGGAGAAGGCGAGTTTCTGGCCGGAGTCGTCGAAGCCGATGCCGTCGATGCGCCCGTCCTGCAGGCCAGGAGGCTTGAATTCCAGATTGCGCAGCGTATCGAGGACGGTCAACCGACTCCGGCCGTCGTCATTGACGACATATGCAACGTAGTGGCCGCCCGCGCCGACCGCGAATTCCTCCACGTCCCAGGGCTCGTCGGCGGAAACGCGGCGAGTAACCTTGGTGATGGGGTTGTAGTAGAGAAGCTGCTCGAAATCGCTCTGCGCATCGGAGATGAGGTAGAAGCCGACGCCGTCGGGAGCGAAGGTCGCAGCGACGATGCGGGAGTCAGGCACGGCTACCGGAGTGAGGGCGCCCGTCGAGACATCAGCGACGTAGAGCGCGCTATTCTCCGTGGACACCGTATTCAACAACAGGAGCTTGCTGTCATCCTGCGACCAGTCGAGCGGCCGCCAGCTGCCCGTTGCGCCCGCGACCACCAGCCGCGGGTGCGTTGCCGCCGCGATGTCGACGACGTAAATGTCCTCGTTCACGCCAGTGCGATCGGTTCCGTAGAACGCAACGCGCTTGCCGTCGTGCGCCCAGACAGGGGCGCCGTGCTGGTAGTTGCCTTGCGTGAGCTGACGAGCGGCGCCGGGGCCCGAGTAGTCGAAGAGCTGGGGATAGCCGCCGGTCTGGCTGACGAAGACGAATCCGGCGCCGCTGCGCGGGGCCCGGGCCTCGAGCACGGAGCCATCGCCGAAGGTGAGCTGCTGGCGCATGCCGAGAGGCGCGGCGAGGCGATGGACCTGCTCGTCCATCCCGAAGCGCGTCGCCACCAGCATGCTGCCGTCGGGCAGCCAATCGAGGAAGGTGGCCTGCCGCCATTCCTCGTAGCTCGCCGCTCGCGACGCGAGGCTCCCATCGAGTGGCGGGATACCGTCGAAAACCAGCGTGCCATCGACTCGATGAGTGGGGACGACGAAGGGTTGCGCGTGTGCCGCAAGGCAAGGGCCGAGCAGCAATGCGGACAGCACCGGGAGGACAGCCGCCCGGCGCGAGAATTGGAATTGGGTCATGTGCTGAAGCTTGCCTGAAATCGGCCGCTGGTAGGAGTGACCCGGGGCTCACCTGCTACTATTGTACGAAGCGCCTCCGGCGGCGGTCAGCTCCCTGGGGCTGGGCAATATCCCCGACATGCAAGAACACTCATCCACTCTGTCCACCCCTCGACTGTTCCGTCATCCGGATGGGATCACGGCAGTCGACACCGAGTACCTGCATCCGGGACATGCGGCGTCGCACATCGTTCAACACGGCGGCCGCGCCGCCTTCGTGGACGTGGGCACCAACGACTCCGTGCCTTATCTGCTCGCCGCGCTCGATGTGCTCGGGATTGCGCGCGAGTCGGTCGATTACCTGCTGCTGACGCATGTGCACCTGGATCACGCCGGCGGCGCGGGACGGCTGATGCGGGAGTTGCCGAATGCCGTCGCCGTGCTGCATCCGCGCGGCGCACCGCACATGATCGATCCGGCGAAGCTGATCGTCGGGGTGCGGGCGGTGTATGGCGAGGAGCGCTTCCGGCGGTTCTATGGCGACCTCGTGCCCATTCCGGCGGAGCGGGTGCGGGTGACGCGGGACGCAGACACGCTGAGCCTGGCCGGCCGGGAGCTCGAGATCCTGCACACGCCCGGGCACGCAATGCACCATCAGGTGTTCGTCGATCGGGCGCACGCCTGCATCTTCACGGGCGATACCTTCGGGATCTCCTATCGGGAGCTGGACTCGCCCCGGGGCGCCTTCATCGTCCCGACGACGACACCCACGCAATTCGATCCGGAGCAGCTCATCGCCTCCGTCGACCGGCTGCTCTCGTATTCGCCCGAAGCGATGTACCTCATGCATTTCAGCCGCGTCACGGACGTGGCGCGGCTGGCAGAGTCGCTGCAGGGGCAGATTCGGGATCACGCCCGCATCGCCCAGCAGAGCGCCGCGGCGCCCGATCGGGCGGCGGCCATCCGCTCGGGCTTGAGCGACCTCTGGCGGGAGCTGGCCGCGCGCCACGGCTGCCGGATGACTCCCGAGCGCGTGCTGGCGCTCCTCGAGGGCGACCTCGAGCTCAACACCCTGGGACTCCTCGCCTGGCTCGAGCGGCGCGGCCTCTGAGCCCGCTTGACCCCTGCCCCTTAAGCCTCATTTAAGTGTTCGGCGCCTATTCTGCGGACCGGTAGATTCGGAAAATTCCGTGGGAGTGAGACATGACAGTGAGGACCGCAGTTCGAAATCCATTGATCGCCGGCGCGCTCGGCGTTGTGCTGGGAGCCGCGCCGCTCGCGGCCCTGTATGGGGTCGCCGCGCCGACCACCGCCCATGCGCAGGGATCCCCGCCGCCGGCGGCGGTCACCTCGGCCCCGCGAGGCGGGGTCGCCGTGATGCTGCCGGACTTCACCACACTGGTGAAGCGGTACGGCCCGGCCGTGGTCAACATTCGCGTCATCGAGAAGGCGCAGGACGAGGGAGCCGATAATCCGTTCGGACCGAATAGCCCGTTCGCGCCGTTCTTCCGCGGCCTCCCCTTCCAGGCGCCTCCCGAGGAGCCGATCCGCGGCGAGGGCTCAGGCTTCGTCATTCGGTCCGACGGGCTCATCCTCACCAACGCCCACGTGGTCGCGGGCGCGACCCGAGTGACGGTCCAGCTCACGGACCGGCGCGAGTACAGCGCCAAGGTGATCGGCGTCGACAAGACCTCGGACGTCGCGGTGATCAAGATCCCCGTGACCGGTCTGCAGACCGTCAGCCTCGGGGATTCCAACACACTGCAGGTCGGGCAATGGGTGCTGGCGATCGGCGCGCCGTTCGGCTTCGAGAACAGCGCCACCGCGGGCATCGTCAGCGCCAAGGGGCGCACGCTGCCTGATTCCGGCTATGTTCCCTTCATCCAGACCGACGTGCCGATCAATCCGGGCAACTCCGGCGGCCCGCTCTTCAACATGCAGGGTCAGGTGATCGGGATCAACTCGCAGATCTACAGCCGCAGCGGCGGCTACATGGGCGTGTCCTTCTCCATCCCGATCAACGTCGCGATGCAGGTGGCGCATCAGCTCCTGACCACCGGCCACGTGGAGCGCGGCAAGCTCGGCGTGGTGATTCAGAACGTCGACCAGGGTCTCGCCGACTCGTTCGGCCTGCCGCAGCCCGAGGGCGCGCTGGTATCGAGCGTCGAGGAAGGTGGAGCGGCGGCCCGGGCGGGCGTGCAGCCGGGCGATGTCATTCTCGCTCTCAACGGCGAGCCCGTGCAGACCTCGAGCCAGCTGCCGGTGCGGATCGCGAGCCTCATGCCCGGCACCACGGTGCGCCTCACGATCTGGCGCAATCACGCCCAACGGGAGGTCAGCGTGAAGCTGTCATCGATGGGCGATGAGACCGTGGCCTCCGCCCAGAACCCGCAGCAGCAGGGCGGGAGTCTCGGGCTCGCGGTGCGGCCGCTCACGCACGATGAGCAGCAGCAGGCGCACACTCACGGCGGCCTTCTGGTCGAGGGCGTCTCCGGTCCCTCCGAAGATGCCGGCATCCAGCCCGGAGACGTCGTGCTCGCGGCCAACGGCCTGCGGGTCGCCACGGTCGATCAGCTGCGCTCCGCCGTGGAGAAGTCGCGCGGCCACGTGGCCCTGCTGATCCAGCGGGGCAGCACGCGGATCTTCGTGCCGGTGCAGGTGAAGTGAAAATGGCCATCCAGGCACAGGGATGTGCCCCGCCGCCGCAGGTGGCGGACGTTGCGCAAAAAACCACGCTTTTTTGCTCAACGCGCGCTGGGCCGGGCAAGGATGCCCGGATCCAGCGCTACTTACGAGTCCAGGTGAAGTACGGGCGGGATTCCGTGTGGAGCCCTGGCTTCAGGCTGCTGAAGTAGTTCGCGATGACGGTGATGTCCGCCGGCTTCAGGGAAGCGACCATGCCGTTCATGATCGGATTCTTGCGATAGCCGGTCTGATATTCCTGGATCGCGCGCTCGATGTAGCTGGCGTGCTGTCCGGCGAGTGACGGATACATCGGTGTGACGCCGATTCCGTCCTGGCCATGGCAGGAAGTGCAGACCACCGCCGGCTGCGGAATCTGCGGCGGGCTCGCGCCGCTGGCGGCGACCAGCGGCTTGCCGGCAAGATAGGTGGCGACGTCCGTGATGTCCTGATCGGAGAGCGACAGCGCCTGCAGATGCATGGTGGGATACTGCCGCGCATCGCTGCGGTACTCCTTGAGAGCGTCCTGCAGATACTCGGCATGCTGACCCGAGAGGCGGGGCACCGCATAATCGGGATAGGCGTTGCGGTAGCCCTCGATGCCGTGGCAGCCGAGGCAGGTGGATGCCAGGATCTGGCCGTGCTGCGGACTGGCCGCGGGTTGCGGCTGCTGCGCGAAGGCCGCCGCGGCCGCGAGCGACCCGACGCCGACCGCCATGCCGACTCTGAGGGCTGTCATCGCAACCCGCACGCTGGAACACACTTGTGAACGCAACCAACGTCCCGCCATCGTGATCTCCGCTCCGGTGCGCAAAACCGCGGCGCATCTTATCGGACCCGCCGCATCGGACGCCAGTCAACCGGAGCCCGCGGTGCTGCAGGCGGACCACCGTGTGCTCCAGTGGACCAGCTTTCCGTGATCGGACTCATCCAGCGCGTCTCGCGGGCAAGCGTCAGCACCGGGGGGCGGCGCGTGGGAGAGATCGGCCGGGGCACGCTGGCATTGGTCGGCGTGCGTCGGGGCGATGACCGCGCCGCGGCAGACAGGCTGCTCGAGCGGCTGCTCGGCTATCGCATCTTTCCCGATGCGGAGGGCCGGATGAATCTGTCCTTGCAGGCGATCGGGGGTGGATTGCTGCTCGTACCCCAGTTCACGCTGGCGGCGGACACTCACAAGGGCACGCGCGCCGGCTTCAGCACTGCCGCCGCGCCCGAGGCGGCACGCGAGCTCTTCGGCCATCTGCTCTCGCGGGCCATGAGCGTGCACTCACCGGTGGCGGCCGGTGAGTTCGGCGCGGACATGCAGGTGGAGCTGGTCAACGATGGGCCGGTGACCTTCTGGCTGGAAGGGTGAGTGCCGGGTCGGGGGCCGCGGTACCGTAACCGCGACTTTAATCCACAGATTTGCGAATTTTCCCGGCCGGAACGGGTCATTTATCTTATGATTCCCTACTTGATTATGTTCTCTCACGCGTAAGCGGAGCGGAGTCCAAGCTTTATGGAAATGAAGGAGCTGCTGATCATCCTGGTCGTGGTGCTCGTGGTCTTCGGGGCCAAGAAGCTCCGCAGCGTCGGCGAGGACCTGGGCCATGCCGTGCGCGGCTTCAAGAAGGCGGTGAACGAGGGCGACCAGGAGGAGAGCGCCACCGCATCGCAGCGCCGGCAGATCCGGTCCGACACCCCCGATGCCGAGTTTCCCGAGGCGAAAGCCGCCCCCAAGGCAGAGGCGGCCGCAAAGAGCGAGCGGAGCGCCTGAGCCTCCGGTGACCGCGGGCAGAGGGTCCGACGCGGCCGCGAGGCACGCGAGCGCATTTCTGCGGTTCTGAGTTTCCATGTTCGATATCGGATTCTCCGAGATCCTGGTCATCTTCATCCTGGCGCTGATCGTGCTGGGACCGGAGAAGCTGCCTCGCGTCGTGCGCGAGGTCGGCCGCTGGGTGGGTCGGGCGCGCGCCATGGCCCGGCAATTCCAGGAGCAGCTCGAGGACGAGGTCGATACCGATCGCAGCCGAACGACCCGCCGGACCGAGCCCATGCGGCCGGTGGGCGGCACCCCGTCATCGAGTCAGCCGCCCTTGCCGCCGGAGCATACGGAGCCGGTACCCGGTATCGTAGACCCGTGGCAGACTGCAGCCGCGCCGCCACCGGAAGCGGCCGCCCCGGGCGGCGAAGCAGCCACCCGAGCCTCTGACCCCGGGCACTCATGAGTGAGGAACCCGAGAAGCTCGCCGAAGGCACGCTGATCTCGCACCTGCTGGAGCTGCGCGACCGGCTGATCCGGGCGCTGGTGGTGGTGGGGATCGTGTTCGTGCCGTGCGCGTTCTACGCCAATCCCCTGTTCACGCTCGCCTCGCGGCCGCTCATCGAGAGGCTGCCGAAGGGCACGACGCTGATCGCAACCAGCGTCGCGGCGCCTTTCACCACGCCCTTCAAGCTGTCATTCTTCGTCGCGCTCTTCGTTGCGATGCCCTTCGTGCTCTATCAGATATGGGCTTTCGTCGCGCCGGGACTCTATCGGCACGAGAAGCGCTTCGCGCTGCCGCTGCTCGTCTCTTCGATCCTGCTCTTCTACGCGGGAATCGCGTTCGCGTACTTCTTCGTGTTCCCGGCGATGTTCCATTTCTTTGCCAGCACGACGCCGAAGGGCGTCACCATGATGACCGACATCTCGCAGTATCTGAATTTCGTGCTGCTGATGTTCTTCGGGTTCGGGGCCGCGTTCGAGCTGCCCGTCGCCGTGGTACTGCTGGTGCTCACCGGCCTGGTCGAGCTCGACAAGTTGAAGAGTTATCGCGGCTACGTTCTGCTGGGTGTCTTCATCGTCGCGGCGTTCCTGACGCCCCCGGATGCAGTGTCACAATCGCTGCTCGCCGTCCCGATGTATCTGCTCTTCGAAGGTGGCCTCATCATGGCGCGCATTCTGCAGCGCTCGAAGCGGCAGGACGCCGAGCAGCCCCAGGCCTCCTGATGCGGCGCGCTGCC
>Ga0335075_10013236_pt1 | contig 12421 bp, 13 predicted proteins | sample Lox_Sample_24_FD_206723 | JGI IMG/M metagenome (GOLD analysis project Ga0335075, IMG submission 206723) | Soil microbial communities from Loxahatchee National Wildlife Refuge, Florida, United States - Lox_Sample_2.4 | ecosystem: Environmental > Terrestrial > Soil > Wetlands | place: USA... | reverse complement strand
GCACACCATCAGGACCCACGTCCGGCACATGTACGCCAAGTTCGGCACGCACCACCGCGCCGAGACCGTCGAGCACGCCCGCGCCCTCGGCCTGCTCGCCCCCTCCAGAACTCCTCGCGCGACCGCCCGGCCGGAACGAAAGTGGCCTGAGAAGGGAACCACGAAACCGTTCTGAATAATCAAAAAAGGTACACAGAACGGATCGTTGTTGCCCGCCCGCCGACACTGTTACCTCATGCGCCTGCTGAACGAACGGAGGTGGCTGACTCGCGTTTACCTGAGGGCAGCCCGGTCAGCCAAAACCGAGGGAATCACCTAATCGGAGTGATTGCCGCTCACCTCCCCCAGGGACAGGCTGACAATGAGGACCGGAACGACTGAAGGAGGGCATCATCATCAAGCTGACTACCCGCGGCGCGCCCGATGGCGTGCGTGCCGCGGACTCGCACGCGGGGTGCCGGTGATGGCCCCGCGTGAGTCCTGGCCGCTGGTGTACCAGATCCGGGTCCGTGGCCAGCTCGGCGAGACGATGCGCTCGGCGTTTCCCGCCTTGCGGGCCCAGGTGGAGGATGGCGACACGGTGCTGACAGGCGCGCTGGCCGATCAGGCCGCGCTGTATGGCGTGCTGGCCGAGGTGGAGGGGCTCGGCCTGGAGCTGATCGAGATCCGTCGGCTGCCGCCGGGCCAGCCGCGGGCACCCGCGTCGTGAGTCCACCCGCGCCCGGGCGGCGTGTTGTTAGGCGGTCGCCTTCTCTTCCGTGACGAGGATGGTGGCGCCGGCGGTGTCATCGGTGGTGTCATCGGCGGGGTTGCGCCCGAGCAGTCCGATGAGGGCGAAGGCGAACGTGATGACGGCCAGGAACTCCCAGCCGAACGTGAAGCTCGTACGCTCTACCAGGTGTCCGAAGATGATCGGGACGAAGAAGCCCCCGACGGCGGAGAGTGCCAGCATCAGGCCGACCGACGTGCCCACGTACTCGTGCCTGACCTTGCAGACGCGCGCGGGCACCGCCAGCCACGCGGTGAAGCCGAAGAGCAGGAAGAACCCGAAGCCGATGCCGAGCGCCCACAGCGCGATGGCCGGCACGTACGGGATAAGCACGAGAACCAGCGTGCACGCCATGAGCGAGCCGACGATGATTCCCTTCAGGTTCGTGCTCCGGTCGGCCACGTGCCCGCCGAGCGCGCTGCCGGGAGCCCCGGCGAGCAGGATCAGCGCGGAGAGCAGCCCGCCGAGCGAGGGATCGAAATGCCGCTGGGTCGTGGCATAAGTAGTGAGCAGCTGCGACGCGGTGAAGTACGCGCCGTAGCCGCCGAGCAGGGCGAGGCCGTAGATCCACAGGTCGCGGCTGGCGACCGACCTGGCGAGCGCGCGCCGCTCGAACCGGATCCCCGCCAGGGCGGGGGCGCCGTCGGGTACCCGGAACCAGAGGGCTGTCGCAGCGGCGACGAACAGCTCGAGGACCGCCGCGACGACGAGCGATTCGTGCCAGCTGGTGCCGTCTTGCAGGTAGATCCAGATGTAGAGCGCGAACGCGGCGCCCGCGCTGAAGGTCACGCCGCTGCCTATCCCGAGGGCCAGCGTGACCCGGGAGTCCTGGAACCATACGACGATGGCCGCGAATCCGGCGGCGATGAAGATGGAACCGCCGATGCCGCAGATCGCACGGCTGAACTCCAGCTGAAGGTAGGAGTAGGACAGCCCGGACGACAGCGAGGCAAGCCCCTGCAGGGTCAGGCCGGCGACGAGCGTGCGCTTCATGCCGATGGTCGTGGCAAGCATGCCACCAGGAATATGGGCCAGGCCATATCCGACAATGAACAGCGAGATCAGGTAGGACAGGGAGCCCAGCCCGACGTTGAACTCCGATCCGATGAGCGGGAACGCGGTCGCCACGTCGAACCAGTTGAGGGTGAGTACGACGAAGCCGAGGCCGATGATGGCGAGCATTCTCCAGCGGATGGCGCCGCGACTGTAGCGCATCGCTGATCTCCTTTTCCCGTGGTCACGAGTCCCAGCGTCTTTGCCGCCTGGGTGAGATGTCCTCACCCTGTTCGGGTGAACACGGGTCAGGCGACCCACCGCCAACCCCATGGGCGGGTCGGTGATCAGGGCGGCGGCGATCGCCACCTTCTGCTGCATGCCGCGGGAGAACGAGCCGACGGTCTCGTCGCGCCGGTCCCACAGCCCAAGGTCGGCCAGCAGCCGCTCGGCGCGCGGCCTGACCTCGGCGGTGCGCAGGCCCGTGAGCCGCCCGAAGTACATCAGGTTCTGCCAGGCGCTCGGCGCCGAGCTGGGCGTGCAGGGCATGTCGCTGTACAGCCACGTGGAGAACAAGGACGAGCTGCTCGACGGCATCGTCGAGGCCATGGCCGCCGAGGCCGGGCCGCCGCCCGCGGACGGTACCGGCTGGCCGGACGCGCTGCGCCGCCTCGCCGGCGAGATCCGGGCCATGATCCTGCGCCACCCCGCGGCCGCGCCGCTGCTGGTCAGCAGGCAGGTCCTGACGACACGGCAGCTCCAGCAGGTGGACGGCTACCGCGGGCTGCTGATCCGGCAAGGGTTCACCGAGGAACGCGCGGTCGAGGTGCTGCGCACCGTCTACGGGTACGCGCTTGGGTTCGCGCTGGTCGAGGCGAACCTGGCCTGCTGCGGACAGGGCGGCCCCTGGCCGGACGACGAGCTGTCCCGGATGCGCCGGGTCACCGACATGGTGCCCCGGGACGCCCCGGACCACCTGCTGCGCCTCGCGATGGTGTTCTGCGGCCAGTGCGACATGGCCGAGCAGTTCAGCCTTGGCGTCGAGCTGATGATCAGCGGCCTCAACTGCGGGAACGGCGAGCCAGGCCGCTGATACCCGCCTGAGCCGCGCCGCGCGGCTGTTCACCGCCGGTCCGGGCCGGCGGTCAGGCGGCGCAGCAGGACAGTTTCGTCACGTCGCGGCTGAATGACTGGGCGGCCAGCCGCAGCGCCTCGGACATGGTCAGGTACGGCGCCCAGGTGCCCGCCAGCTCGGCCACGGTCATCCGGGCGCGGATCGCGTAGGCCGCGGCGGTGATCATCTCCCCGGCGCCGTCGGCGACGGCGTGCACACCGCGGACCCGGCCGGTGCCGGCCTCGGTGACCAGCTTGACCACGCCGCGGGTGTCCCGGTTCACGATCGCGCGGGGCACCGCCGCCAGCGGCAGCACCCGGCAGTCGCACGCCACACCGGAGCGGGCCAGTTCCGCCTCGGTGAGCCCGGCCGAGGCGATCGCCGGGCTGGTGAACATGACCCGGGGCAGGGCGGTGTAGTCCACCTCCCGTTCTGAATGAAAAAGAGAGTTGGCGGCGGCGGCGGAACCCTGGGCGGCGGCGGTGTAGACGTACGGCGGGCCGCCGGTGACGTCCCCGGCCGCCCAGATCCGCGGGTTCCCGGTCCGCTGCCTGGTATCGGTGATGATCTCGCCGCGGCGGCCGGCCCGCACGCCGACGACGGACAGGTTCAGGCCCGCGCTGACGGGACGGCGGCCCGCCGCGACCAGGACCCGGTCGCAGGCCAGCTCCCGTTCACCGTCGGCTGCCGTCTTGACTAGTACAGAACGATTTCGGCCTTCTCTCCGTACGCGCGTGACCGCCGCGCCGGTGACGACGCCGATGCCCTCGTCGCCGAGGATGTCCGCGATGGCCGCCGAGACCTCCGGCTCATCGAAGGGGGCGAGCCGGTCCAGTGCCTCGACGATGGTGACCCGGGTGCCGAGCCGGGCGAACAGCTGCCCCAGCTCCAGGCCGACCGCATTGCCGCCGATCACCGTCATGCACTCCGGCAGCTCCGTCAGTTCCATCGCCGTGGCGGACGTCAGGCAGCCGGCCTCCTCCAGCCCGGGGACAGGCGGAACCCATGGCGCAGACCCGGTGGCCACCAGGTAGTGCCTCGCCTCGACCGTGGCGCCGCCGCCCTCGTTCAGGCTCACCTCGAGGCGCGGGGCGTCCGCGGTCCCGGCGAACCGGGCGGTGCCGGCGATGACCGGCCAGCCGTAGGCGGCGGCCAGGGCGGTGTACCTCTCCGCCCGCATCCCCGTGAGCAGTTCGTCCTTCCCGCCGATCAGCCCCGTCATGTCCACCGGGCCGGCCTGCGTGGCGACGCCAGGGAACGCCTCGGTGGCGGCCGAGTGCCGGGCCGCGGCGGCGGCCAGCAGCGCCTTGGACGGCACGCAGCCGGTGTTCGCGCAGGTGCCGCCGGTCTGTCCGCGCTCGATCATGACCACGCTCGCGCCCCCGCCCGCCTCCCCGTCCCCCCTCACTGCGGTGATCGCGGCGGCGAACGCGGCGGCTCCCGAGCCGATGACCGCGAGGTCGTACCGCATCAAATGAACCCTGTCATAGATCCGGATTAGCGAATATCAGATTCTCACGATAGCATTTGCTTAAGCGGATATGTCAACCTGGCGCGTGGAGGTGCGTGTGGCCGCTCCGGCTCCTGCTCCGGCCCTGTTGCTGCCCGAGGCGGCGGCCGGCGTTGAGGTCGTGGCCCGGTTCTTCCGCGCGCTCGGTGACCCGGCCCGGCTGCGGCTGCTGGAGTTCCTGCTCGGCGGCGAGCACACGGTGACCGAGTGCGTGGCCCAGATCGGCCTGTCCCAGGGCCGGGTCTCATCCCACCTGGCCTGCCTGGCCGGCTGCGGGTACGTGGAGGGCCGCCGCGACGGGCGGTTCACCCGGTACCAGGTGGCCGACCCGCGGGTCGCTGACCTGGTGGTGCTGGCCCGGTCGATGGCCGCAGACAACGCCGCCGCGCTGGCCGCGTGCGTGCACATCCCGCCCGCCCCGGACGCGGAAGCCGCGACGTGACCGGGGCCGGGCTGATGACGGTCGGCGAGCTGTCCCGCCGCACCGGGACGCCCGCGCGGGCGCTGCGCGCCTGGACCGACACGGGCCTGGTGTACTCCGCCGGCCGCAGCCCGGCCGGGTACCGGCTCTACGACGAGTCCGCGCTGTGGTGCGCCGCGGTGATCGGCGAACTGCGCGGCCTGGGCTTGACCATCGCCGAGATCCGCGACCTGGCCGCGGTCTACCTCGGCCGGCCCGGCGAGCCGGTCGGCCCGCATCTCGCGGTGCTGCTGCGCCGCGCCCGCGGCCGGGCCGACGCGAGGATCGCGAGCCTCCAGGACCTGCGGGACCGCATCGACCAGGCCCTGGCCCGCGACGACCTGGTCGGCGACGCGCTGCGGGATACCGACCCCCGCCACGGCACCGTGCTTGACCTTGACCGTGCTTGACCTTGCCCCCGGGGGGAAGCCGTAGCGTCGGCACGGAGGTGATACCCGTGCCAGAACTCAAGCCAGCCAGTCACCGGGCGGCACACAGGCCGGGCGGCGGGAACCGGCCGCGGGCCGTCGGCCGGACGGGGCACACGCGCGCCATCGGAGCGGCAGGGACGGCCGCGCGGATCGTGATCGGCCTGGTCTTGCTCGCCTCGGTGCTGTCCGGCGAAGCCAGCCGGGGATGGCATCCCGCGGCCTGGGTGCTCGCGCTGCTCGTGTTCCCCGTCGCGGCGCTGGCCGCGGCGTGGCTGCGGGCGCGGCGGCACCCGGCCGGGCTGCGGGCGACCGGCCCGGCCGGGCACGCGGCCAACGCGGCGGTGTTCGCGGCCCTGTACGCCACCCCGTGGTACGCCCCGCCGCTGGGATTCACCAGCGACGCCGCGCTGATCTTCTACGGAGCGTCCTTGCTGCTGGCCGCCGCCCGCGGCTACGCCGGGTGCGAGGTGCTCGCCGTACCCAACTGGCTGCTGCGCCGCGACGACCAGGTCGGCTGCGTCGTGTTCGCCCCCGTCGACGCCCTCGAACGCCGGGGGACCACCGTCCGGCGATGACAGGGCCCGGGCGGCCGGAGCCGGGGAGCGTCAGGGTGCGAGCTGGATCGCCGCGGCGCGCAGGTGCGGCACGCCGACCGACTCCTGCACGCAGCGGGCGAACAGCCAGCACCGCAGCCGCCCGGCGTCCAGGCCGAGCAGGCCGGCCATCCGGTCGGCGAACCCGGCCGGGTCGGCGGCGAGGCGGCCGGGGAAGTTGAGCATGTGCTGCAGCGGGTCGTAGGCCGGGTCGCCGACGTGCGGCTTGGGGTCGATGACCAGCCAGGGCTCGCGGGCGGCGGCCAGCACGTTGCCGGGGTGCAGGTCGGTGCACAGCAGCACCTGGCGCCCGGCGGTGGCGGGCAGCAGGCGGAACAGCTCGATTCCGGCCCGGGCGATGCCGGGGTCCAGCTCGCTGCTGCCGCGGGCGCGGGCCGCCGCGTAGCGGCGCTCGAACTCGCCGGCCCACCGCTCGCACAGGCCGGCCAGCGGGCGGAACGGGTGCCCGGCGGGCGGGCCGGTCCACAGGCGGCGCAGCAGGCCCGCCACCACGGCGTCCTGCTCGCGCGGCGGCAGCGCCCGCTCCAGCGGGGTGCCGGGCTCGCAGGCCTCAAGCAGCAGCGCGCTGGTCTCATCGGCCAGCAGCGAGCGGAAGACCCGGACGGCGCCCCGGCCGTTCCAGGCTCGCAGCCCGGCCGCTTCGTCCTCGGCCTCGGCATGCCGCCAGCCCGCCTTCAGCACCAGCCGTCGGCCTGCCGCGTCCCGCGCCGGAGCGACCCAGGAGACGTTCCCGCCCGGCTGGAATGGCCGGCCCACCTCCAGCGACCACCGGTCCGCCAGGTCAGCGACAACCCGCGGCAAGGCCACCAGCCATGCCCGGCGGGCGGGGCCGTCCTCCTCGTCCTCGGCAACGTTGCCTGCGAGGCCGGCGGGCACCTCGAAACCGGGCCTGCGGTGGCCGGCCGCAGCAATTGCCCGGTGCCCGGGACCGCTGGTCACCAGCCCTCCAGCGCGCCGGGCAGGTCCAGGACCCCGGCCCGGCGCAGCCGCCCGATCACCGGCGCGCGGCGGGAATGAGCGGCGGCGCTGGCGAGCCAGTCCCGCCACACCGGGTAGCGGTCCCGGTCGAAGCCGCGGTAGGCCTGCTCGAACCCGTCGTGCGCGGACCGCAGCGTGCGGTCCCGCTCGTCGTCCGTTTCCGGGGCACGCAGGTAGACCGCGGTCCAGGCCAGCCGGTCCCGGCCGCCGCTGCTCGCGTGCCAGGTGTGCAGGTCGAAGGCGATCACGTCACCCGGCGAGGTGGCGGCCACGTAGCCGGGGAAGCTCGCCTGGTAGACGGCGAACTCAGCGTCGTCTCGGGTATGCCCCCGGCGCTTGCTGTAGGCGGCTAGCCGGGCGTTTTGCTCCGGGTGGTGCGAGCCGGGCACCAGCCGCAGCGCCCCGGTGCCGGCGGTGAGCTCCTCGAAGTAGGCGGAGAACTTGACCCCGCGCACCCCGATCCCGTCATCGGCATGCCACCCGGCCTCGGCGAAGTACAGCACCCCCTCGGGGCACTCGGGGATGACCGGCCCGCCGAGCAACTGCTCCGCGGCATCAGAGAAGCGCGGGTCATCGCAGGCCAGCGACGCGCTGACCGGCGTCAGCCGGGACGCCATGGGCAGGTAGTGGCCGCTGATCCCGTCGATGACCCGCTCGTGGTAAGTAGCGGCGTAGGCGTCGCGGAGCGCCGCATCCGCCTCGGTGCGCAAGGCGCCGGCGCGGTCGGCGAGATAGCCGCGCAGCACGGTAAAGCCGAACGTGCGGAAGTGGTCCACCTGGCGGGTGGTGAGCATGGGTTCCTCCAGAAGAGTGCCGGGACGGTGTGCGGTGCCCGTCCCGGGCGGAGGAGCCCGGGGGTCCGATCAGCAGGTTCAAGTCCAGCGCATGCGAGCATGATACGCCCGCGGGCGGCGGCGTCGCCCTGGCCGTGCAGGCCGCCGCCCGGCACGGCCAGGGCGCTGGCAGGTACTCGCTGCGGCCGGACCGGCGCAGGCCCTGGGGTCTAGTCGCCGCTCCACCCCCATTGCGGTGAGTTCCACCTAGATACCGTTCCTGGCTCCGATGGCGGAGGCGTGGTTACCGGCGACAGTGGGAGCCATGACAGCAAGCATCGTGATCCTGCAGCTGGCGGTCCTGGCCGTGGTCCTGGAATCAGATCTCGGCCGCCGCAAGATCGGCTGGTTCCGGGTCCTGCGCCCGGTCGTCACCGTCCTCGCCATCGTCCCGTTCTTCTTCACCACGCTCCCCACCGCGCGCAACGACCTCATCTTGCAGGCCGCAGGGGCGCTGGCCGGAGCGCTGCTCGGGCTGGCTTCGGTGTCCCCGCTGCTGGTGTCCGTCAGCTACGACCCCGCCTGGCGTCCTCGTTGGTTCCGTACTGCCCGCACCCGGTCCAGGCCAGCCGCCGTCAGTCAGGCCGGCCTTGGCTACGCGGCCATCTGGATCGCCGTGACAGCGGCCCGGCTCGGTTTCGCCTACGGCGCTCAGCACCTGTTCCCGGCCGCGCTCGGCCGGTTCCTCGCCGGCCACATGCTCAGCGATACCGCACTCGCCAACGCCTTCATCTTCCTGTCCCTCGGCATGGACCTGTTCCGCAGCATCCTGCTGTGGAACCGCGGCCGCCGCGGCCGCCTGGCCGCGGCGGTTCCTGCGGCGGCCGCGGCCCTTCAGACGGGATCGCGGCGGTGACCCTCATTCGCGTGCTCCGCCTGCTGCCGGCGGCCGGGCGGAAACTGAGCGGGCGGCCACCCCGCCCCGGCAGCCGGCGGGCCCTGGGATAATCGACGTCGATGACCATCGCAGCCAGGCTGAGCCCGACGCGGGACCACCCGAGTATCGGGCTCAGCGGCCTGATTCCCGACCCGCGGGCCCGTGCCGCGGTATTCCTGGCGGGCCTCGGCGTGTCGCTGTGGGTGACGGCGAGCGGGCTTCCCCGGCACGCGGGGATCGCAGCGCTCGCCGCCCTGGCGCTGGCCGGGGCGGCCTGGCTGATGCTGGCCGCGGTGAACAGCGGCCCGCTGGTACCGGCCGCCGTGATGGTGATGGGCGCCGCCGGCGGGGTGATTGCGGTCACTGACCAGTACGGGCTGATTTTCGCGGGCGTCGCGGCTGCCAGCGCGGCTGTCACGTTCGGTCCGCTCACGGCAGCCGTCCTGACCGGGGCGGGTCCTGCCGCGTTCGCTGTCACGGCAGCCGTGCAGGGTATGTTCCCCGGTCGCCTGCTTGAGGCCGCAACCGTGTGCCTCGCGGGCATGGTGGCCGGCGTCAGCCGGCGCGCGGTCGTCCAGCGGGCCAGGCAGGGCGCGCTGATCGCGACCGCCAGGCAGCGCGCCGAGGTGGCCAGCCAGCAGGCGGAGCTGGCCACCGAGCGCATCCGCCTCGGACGGGAGCTGCACGACGTGCTCGCGCACACGCTCGGTGCGCTGTCCATCCAGCTGACCGCCCTGGACACGCTCGCCAGGAACGGCACCGGACGCGAGGAGCTCCTCGCCCAGATCGAGCGCAGCCACCAGCTGGTCGGCGTGGGTCTGGACGAGGCCCGCCAGGCGGTACGGGCGCTGCGCGAAGACACCATGCCCCTGGCCGGGCAGCTAGAGCGGCTGTGCGCGCTGCACAGCGCCGGCCTGGAGGTCTGCGGGACACCGCGCCAGGTCAGGGCCGAAGCCCGCCTTGCCCTGTACCGCGCCGCGCAAGAAGCGCTCACCAACGCCGGCAGGCACGCCCCCGGCGCGGAAGTGTCGGTCCGGCTCGCCTTCGGGTCCGGGGAGGTAACCGTTTCCGTGCTCAACTCACGTCCCCGCCCGGCGGCGCACAGCCGCCCATCCGGGACAGGCGGCGGCTACGGCCTGCGCGGGATGCGCGAGCGCGTCCTGCAGGCAGGCGGCCAGCTCCAGGCCGGCCCCGCCGGCGACGGCGGCTGGCAGGTCACCGCCCGGATCCCGGCATGACGGCAGACCCCGCGGCCAGCGAGCCGATCACCGTGATCGTCGCCGACGACCAGCGGATAGTCCGCGACGGCCTGGTCACCATCCTCGGCGCCATGGACGGCGTACTAGTAGCCGGAGCCGCCGCCGACGGCGCCGAAGCGGTCGCCCTGGCCACCAGGCACGACGCCGACGTAGTACTGATGGACCTGCGCATGCCCGGCATGGACGGCGTCGAGGCCACCAGGGCGCTGCGGGCCAGCAATCCCTCCACCGCCGTCGTGGTGCTCACCACCTACACCGACGACGACTCCATCCTCGCCGCCCTGGAAGCCGGCGCCGCCGGCTACCTCACCAAGAACGCCTCCGCCGCCGACATCCGCCGGGCCATCGAGGCAGCCGCCACCGGGCACGCCATGCTCGATTCCCGCGCGGCCGCCCGCCTCGTCCACGCCGCCAGCCGCGACGCCCGCAGCCAGGACGCACAGGGCGGCCCGCTGCCCGACGGGCTCACCGAACGCGAAGCCCAGGTCCTGGCCCTTATCGCCCAGGGCCTGTCCAACACGGAGATCGCCGCTGCGTTGTACGTCACCAGGTCCACGGTCAAGACCCACATCAACCAGATATTCGCCAAAACCGGCAGCCGCGACCGCCCCCAGGCCATCGTCTACGCCCACCAGCACGGCATCACCGCACCACCCGAACGACAATGACCCGTCCCGCCGCCCGTCGCCCGCACGACCACAGCGGTCCCCATCGCTGACCGCGGGAGCAGGTCCGGGCAGGCAACCGCCCTTGAGCCACGCCACGCACCGTAACCACGACAACGACACCCAAATGCTCAACTACCTGAGCCAACCCCGCCTCAGCACTGCTCAACTACATGCAACGCCCCAGGTCGATAGGAATTGAGGCGGACAGGAGCAGGTCGTGGGGCTGCTCGATGCGGCTGATGGCGGCCTGGGTGACTCCCAGCCGGCGCGCTAGCTCAACCTGGCCCGGCTCGGCGGCCTGACGGAGGGCGACCGCATCAGCCAGATCGCCCAGCGGCCTTACCTCGCGGGCGTCGCCGCCGTCCGCGCGGACATGGCCGAGGCCGACCGCACCGATGCCATGGGTCCGGCCTGCCCTCATGGCAGACGGCCACGATGACGATGTCGCCCGCCGGCCTTGCGCCGGACTGCCCACGGCGGCTCCGTTGCCGAGGCGTTCGGCGAGTGCCTGGGCCTTGGCGGGGCTACGGCTGATGAGCTCGGCAGTGTGGCCGTGCTTGAGAGCCCGGGTGCCTATGGCGGCAGCCATGTTGCCCGAGCCGATGATGCTGATGGTAGTCATGACGTGCGTTCCTTCGCAGTGCGGGGATGGGTTGGTCGTGAGCGTCTTGCCTGCGTGAAGGTCAGATCACTCCTCCGGCCATCTCGTCGAGCGGTTCGGGCTGTCCGGCCTCGTGGTGGAGTCGGGTGCCGCGGCGGACCAGTGCGCTGGAGATGACGGCGCCCGCCCAGAAGGCGCCGGCGGCCCACCAGAAGCCGACCGAGTAGCCGTGCATGGTGGCGGCGGTGAGTGCGGTGCTGCCGTGGGCGTGCAGGTAGTGGCTGGTCGCGGCGGCGACGAAGGTGCTGACGACGGCGATGCCGACGGCTGGGCCTAGTTGCTGGAAGACGTTGTTAACGGCTCCGGCGGTGCCGGCGTCTCGCGGGTCGACGCCCATCTGCGCGACTGCGACGGCCGAGACGATGGCCGAGCCGATGCCGGCCCCGGCCAGGATGAGGCCGGGCAGCACCCAGGCGGCGTACGGGCTGGCCGCGCTGGCCTGGGCGAGCAGTGCGGCCCCGGCGCCGCCGGTGATCAGGCCGCCGGCGAGGATGGCCCGCACGCTCAGGTAGCGCACCAGTGCCTTCTGGGTCAGCGTGGCTACCACGATGACGGTCAGCATCATCGGCAGGAACGAGACCCCGGTCAGGACCGGGGAGTAGTGCAGTGTGCCCTGGAAGTAGTAGGTCAGGAAGAGGAACACCACGAATACCCCGGCCTGGCCCAGGAAGATCGCCAGGTACGCCGCGCCGCGGTTGCGGTCCGCGAGCACGCGCAGCGGGACGAGCGGGTGACGGTCGACCTTCTGGAGCAGGACGAAGCCGGTGAGCAGGATGGCGCCGGCGATGAGCGAGGCCAGCGTGAGCGGGGTGCCCCAGCCTTCGGTCTGGGCCTTGGCCGCGCCGAAGACCAGCCCGAACATCCCCGCCGTGGCGATGACCGTGCTGGGCACGGAGAGCCTGGGCTTGTCGGTGTCGGCGGAGTTGTGCAGCAGCCTGGTGCCGCCGATGATCCCTACGACCGCGAAGGCGATGTTGACGTACATCGTCCAGCGCCAGCTCGCATAGTCGGTCAGCAGCCCGCCCAGCATCACCCCGATTGCCGAGGAGCTCCCGGCGACGGCGCCGAAGATCGCGAACGCCTTGTTCAGCTCCTTGAGGTCGGTGAAGATCACCGTGATCAGTCCTAGCGCCGCCGGCGCCATCATCGCGGCGAAGCCGCCCTGGACCGCGCGGGCCGTGAGCAGTGTCGCGATGTTGGGGGCCGCGCCACCGACGGCGGAGGCGATCGCGAACCCCGCCAGTCCCACGATGA
>Ga0335075_10013235_pt1 | contig 12421 bp, 7 predicted proteins | sample Lox_Sample_24_FD_206723 | JGI IMG/M metagenome (GOLD analysis project Ga0335075, IMG submission 206723) | Soil microbial communities from Loxahatchee National Wildlife Refuge, Florida, United States - Lox_Sample_2.4 | ecosystem: Environmental > Terrestrial > Soil > Wetlands | place: USA: Florida... | reverse complement strand
GAGTGCTGGGGATCACGGTCCGCTCGATCAGGCCCTCGGCCTGAAGCTCTTTGAGCCGCTGGGTGAGGAGCCGGTCGGAGATGCCCGCCACCCTGGCCCGGTACTCGCCGTACCGGCGGGCGCCGCCCGCAGCCGCGAGCAGCACCGCACTGGTCCAGCGCCTGCCCACCAGCTCGATGGCCGGCAGGATGCCCGCGGCCAGCATCTCCTGGCACAGGCTGGCGTCGATATGCCCGGCACCGGAGGTCATGTTCTCCACTCACTAAATGTAAGTTACTTGTTCGAGATTGGCAACCAGGTGCGCAGTTCACTAATACAGCGGCGGGATCAACGAACAATCAAGGACGCTTAGGCGGATGAATGTGGCAGCGAGCCGGTCAGGGGCGGCTGACTGTCACATTCATCCGGGTCGGCGGCCAGTTGCTCCGCGGTCGCGGCGGCGGCCGGCTAAGCGCTGAGGAATGCCTCCACGTCGGCGGCGAACTCCGCGTGGTGCTGGAACAGGAACCCGTGCGCGGAGTCGGGGTAGATCTTCACGCGGGCCTGCGGGATCAGGCCCGCGAGCAGGTAGGAGTAGTGCGGAAGGATCATCGGGTCGCTGTCGCCGTTCGCGACGAACACCGGCATCTCCAGGCAGCTGACCCGCTGGAGCAGCGCGTGGTCGGGGATTCCCCACGTGCACACCGCGTCGTACTGCGCCTCGCGGGCCGCCCAGCTGGTTGCCGGGTCGCGGTCCTCGGTCCGTGCGTAGATGCGCCGCAGCGCCTCCTGGCCGGCCTGCCGGCTGGACGGCGACCGGGCGAAGAAGACGTCGAGATAGGCCTCCGGGCTGGTGTTGGGAGTGCCGATCGCGCCGATGACCTCCGGGGCCCAGCCGTGCATGCCAGCGGCGCCCTGCGGGGCCGAGGACGCGAGAACCAGCCGCCGCACGATCGCCGGCCTGGTCAGCGCGATCTGCTGCGCGACGAAGCTGCCGATGGAGAACCCCAGGACATCAACCTGGCTGACGTCCAAGGCGGCGATGAACGCGATGGCGTCGTGTGCCATCTGCTCGATGGTGTCCGGCGTGGTCCCGGTGGAGCCGCCGACCCCGGCGTTGTCGACGGTGATGACCCGCCGGCCCGCTGCCAGCGCGTCGACCAGCGCGGGATCCCAGCTGTCGAGGTTCCCGCGGAAGTGCTGGAGCAGGACCAGCGGCGCCTCGCCCTCACCTCCGCCGGCGTCGCGGTACGCGTAACTGATCCCGTTGGGCGCGCTGAGCTGCTTGTTGGGGAGGGCCGAATAGGAAGTCACCGGCATTCAGCTCCTTCGGTGGTGACGGTGTGAGTTCTAGCCGACCGCCTGCCCAGGCGATGCGGCCGGCAAGTCAAGGCTCAGGGCGGCCAGCTGCGCCCGGCTGGTGATGCCGAGCTTCGGGAAGATGTGGTACAGGTGGCTGGCCACGGTGCGATGCGACAGGTAAAGGCGCTCCCCGATCTGGCGGTTCGAGAACCCCTCCGCCGCCATCCGCGCGACCTGGAGTTCCTGGGCCGACAGTGAACTCCACACGGCCGGCGCGGGCGCGCGGCTGGGCTCCCCGGCGGCGCGCAGCTCTTCGCGGGCCCGCTCCGCCCACACCCCGGCGCCCAGGCTGTCGAAGCCGTCCCTGGCCGCCCGCAGCAGCTCTCGTGCTTCCTGGGGCTGCTTTTTCCGCCGTCTTAGCCGGGACCCGAGCATCAGCTGCATGCGGCTGCGCTCGAACGGCCAGCTGCCGACGTCACGGTCAAGCGCGGCGCGGATGCGCTGCTCGATGAGCTCGTCGGGGGCCAGCAGGGCGTCGGCGTAGATCAGGTTCATGCGCAGCGTCGGGCCGGCCGGCTCCGCGGGCAGCCGGGAGGTCAGCCGCCGGATCAGCTCGCGGGTGCGGTCGACCCGGTCGCACTGGACCGCGGCGTAGGCCAGATGCGAGAGCGACCACAGGGCCTGGTACGGGCTCGAGCCTGACTCGGTCCCGCGGTGCAGCCGGCTCAGGTAGTCCCACGCCGCGGAGAAATCGCCCTCCGCCGCCGCGGCGGTGGCCCGCGCGAGCAGGGTTATCGCCGCCACGTTGGTCATCCGGCCGGGGACGGCGATCCGCTCGGCCCGGTCGGCGGCGGGCATCGCATCGGCCACCTCCCCGCGCAGGGCCGCGACCATCGCCTGGCCGGCGAGACCGGCCGCCTGCCACTCCGCCTGACCGGACTCCCCGGCCAGCCGGTAGCCTTCCTCCGCCAGCGGCATGGCCGTCGACCACTGGCCCCGCCGCAGCCGGGCCCACGCCTGCATCACCACCGTCCGGGCCAGCACCTGAAGCCGCCCTTCGGCGCGCAGCCGCGCCGCGGCGTCGGCGAGGAACAGGTCGGCCAGCTCGAACTCCCCGATGCAGGACGCGGCATGGCCAAGCGTCCAGACGGTCACCGAGTCCAGATCGGTGGTGACCACGGCGTGCATGATCTCCGTGATGACCGGGGAGCTGCCAATCGGGTCAGCGTAGGCCAGCAGGATCGCGCGCTCCGGGTCGCCAAGCGAGCCGCCCGTCTCCGTGACGAGCCGGACGATGCTCCGGGCCACCTCGTTTCCCGGCTCCCGCATCCAGCAGCGGTACGCCGCCGAGCGAAGGAACGATCCCGCCAGCCGCTCGTCGCCGAGCCGTCGTGCCCGCACGGCGAGCCCGATCAGCGCCTGGATCCGGGCGACTCCGCCGCCGGCGCCGACGTCGGCTATCTCACCGAGCTCCTCGAGCAGCAGACGGGAGTGCTCGTCGTCGGCCAGCAGGGCCAGGACGGCGCGGTGCGCGTCCCCGACATCCGCCTCGCCGAGCTCGTAGGCCAGGGCCGCCGCCCGGAACAGGTACCGGCGCTTGTCCGCCGCCGAGGTCGTGAGCTCGGCGGCGCGGGCCAGCGTCATCTCGGCGACCGAGACGGCGCCGCGCCCGACCGCCCGGTCGGCGACCAGCTCGAGGTCGGCGGCGAGGGCCTCGTCGTGCCCGGTCGCCGCCCGGGCCCGGTGCAGGATTCCCCGGTCGGTGCCGGGCCCCACGGCTCGCGCGAGCGCCCGGTGCCCGGCCGCCCGGCTGCTCGGCGACGCGCGGTGGTAGACGGCGGATCGCATCAGCCCGTGGCGGAACCGCAGTTCGCCGTCCGACAACTGAACGAGGCCCGCGTCGATGGCCGGCTCCACGACCTCGAGCTTCGCCGGTGCCCCGGCGGTGCCGAGCGCGTCAAGCAGTTCCGGTAGCGACTCCGAATCGTGCAGCGCCAGCAGCAGCAGCGCGGTCTGGGCGTCGTCCGGAAGCTGCCCGACGCGGGCCGCGAAGGCGGCCTGCAGTCGCTGGCTGAGCGGCAGCCACTCGGTACCCGCGATCGCCTGCGACGTCAGGCCGGCGGTCTTCGGCAGCTCCGTCAAGGCGAGCGGGTTGCCCTCGGCGGCCCGGAGCACCCTCGCCTGGGTCGCGCTGCTGAGGTCGGGCGCGGCGAACGCGAGGAGCCGGCGCGAGTCGCCGGCGCCGAGCGGCTCCAGGTCGAGCACGCAGCTCGCGGCGCCGTAGAGGGGGTCGGGTTCGTCGTCCCGGGTCGTGGCCAGCAGGACGACCGGGTCGTGCTCAAGGCGCCGCGCGACAAAACGCAGCACGCTGACCGTCGCCGGATCCAGCCACTGCAGGTCCTCGGCGACCACGAGGAGCGGCTGCTCGGCAGCCGCGTCGGCCAGCAGGTCCAGGGTGGCGATGGCCAGCGCGAAGGGCTCCGGCGGCGCGCCGGTCGTGATGCCGAAGGCGACCCGCAGCGCCGCCTGCCGGGGCTCGGGGATCAGGTGAGCCAGCGGCAGCAGCGGCTGCAGCAGCTGATAGAGCCCGGCCATGGCCAGGCCGGTCTCCGGCGAGTTGCCGGCGGTCCGCACGATCCGCCTGGTTTTTCCCGCGCGCCGCACGGCCTCGTCGACGAGCGCTGTCTTGCCGATGCCGGCCGGACCCCGGACCAGGATGGCGGTGCCGGCCTCGCGGTCGGCCAGGCGGGCGGCGATCAGGGCCTGCTCAGCGTCCCGGCCGACGAGCAGGCCGCCACGAGCGCCGCCGTTCGCTCCCGTCATGACTGTCAAAATATCCCACCGCGTTGTCGTAAGACCCGCCTCGCGGCCGCAGCGTGACCGCCGGAAAATAGGAGCATGACTGTTGGCACCCCGGAAACGACAATGCGGGCGTGGGTGGTCAGCGAGCCGGCGCCGATCGAGACCAGCCCGCTGCGGTACGTGGAGAAACCAGTGCCGGCCGCGGCGCCCGGTGAACTGCTGGTCCAGGTCCTCGTCTGCGCCGTGTGCCGCACCGACCTGCACGTCAGCGAGGGCGACCTGCCGGTGCACCGTGAGCACGTCACGCCTGGTCACATGGTCGTGGGCCTGGTAGCGGCGCTGGGCGAGGGCGTCACCGACTACGCCACGGGGGAGCGGGTCGGGGTGGCGTGGCTCCGCCACACCGACGGGACCTGCCAATACTGCCGCCGCGGCAACGAGAACCTCTGCCCCAGCTCGCTCTACACCGGCTGGGACGCCGACGGCGGGTACGCGGAGTACACGACCGTGCCGGCGGCGTTCGCCTACCGGCTGCCGGCCGACGTCCCCGAGGTCGAGCTGGCGCCGCTGCTGTGCGCCGGGATCATCGGCTACCGGGCGCTGCTGCGCGCAGCCCTGCCGGAAAACGGAAGGCTCGGACTGTACGGGTTCGGTGACAGCGCTCACCTCGTCGCGCAGCTCGCGCTCGCGCAAGGCGCGACCGTCCACGCCCTGACCCGCGGCGAGGCGTCCCAGCGGCTCGCCCGCGAGCTCGGCGCCGCGTCGGTCGGGGGCGCGTACGACTCCCCGCCGGAGCCCCTGGACAGCGCGATCCTGTTCGCGCCGGTCGGGGACCTCGTGCCGGTCGCGATGCGGGCACTCGACCGCGGCGGGATCCTCGCCGTCGCCGGGATCCACCTGACCGACACACCGCCGCTGAACTACGAGCGCGAGCTGTTCTACGAGAAGGAACTGCGCAGCGTAACCTCCAACACCCGGGACGACGGCCGGGAGTTCCTCGAGCTCGCCCTCCGGCACCACGTCCGGGCCACTACGCACGTGTACCCGATGGCGCAAGCGCAGCAGGCGCTGCAGGACCTGAAGGCCGGCGTCTTCGACGGGGCCGCTGTTCTCGTCAACGACCGCTAACAGACACGGGGAAGATGGCGAGGAGCACCCGGCCGTTCGGGATAAATTCTTTTCTTAGTCCGAACGGCCGCGGCTGACTGCACGGCCGTCAGCCCGATTCCGCAGGGGGCGAGACGACGCGAGGCTCATGGGCGACGCGAAGCGCGGCGTTCCGATTCGCCGAGCGAGTCTGGGACGACCTGCGGCTGAAGGACCTGTACCACAACGGCAAGCAGTTCGAGCTCATGCAGCGGGCGCTGGGCTTCGCGGCCCTGGCCCTCCTCACCGTGATCCCGCTGCTCCTCGTCGTCGCCGCCGCCCAGCCCGAGCCGCAAAACGGCCTCGCCGGGTGGGTGGTCTACGGCATGGGCCTGAACGGGGCGTCCGCCGACGCGGTGTCCGACCTCTTCTCCACACCGGCCCGGGTGCTGGGCACGACGAGCGTGTTCAGCGCCGTGGTGCTGGCCGTCGCCGGGATATCGTTCGCGGGCGGCGTGCAGGCCGGGTTCGAGAGGATCTGGGGCCTTCCGGCCGGGCCGTGGCACAAGATCTGGCGCCAGGTGGTGTGGCTGGCGGCCCTGGTCGCTTACATCTACGCGGCGGCCACGGTCGGCACGGAGACGCATCACGGCCTCGTCGACGCGGCGGGCCGGGTGGCGGTGGCGGTGGTGCTCGGCGTCGCGTTCTTCTGGTGGGGGCTGCGCTTCCTGGTCGGGGGCCGCGTCAGCTATCTGGGGGCGCTGCCGGGCGCGGTGGCGACACTGCTGGGACTGGCGGGCCTGCGGGTCTTTTCCGGCCTGGTCTTCGATCCGCTCGTCGCCAGCAGCGCGGTCAGCTACGGCGCGCTGGGCACGGTCCTGATCGTGGCGTCGTGGCTGATCGGCGTCGGCTGGGTCGTCTATGGCGGCCAGTTGTTCGGGCGCTGGTTCTACGAGGCCTGGCTGCAGGCCCGGGAGCAGAGCCGCCGGGAGCGCGGAGAGCAGGGCGGCGCGGGGGAGTGACCGGGAAGGCGCGCGACCTGGTCGGCGGTCATCGTCGGCGGCGCCCAGACGGACAGCATGACGACACCGGCCGCGAGCACGGCCAGCGAGGCCGCGGCACCGAGCGCGTACCCAGGGCTCGTGCGAAGCTGCTCGCCGAAGAGCTCGGCGCCCAGCGCGATGCTCGCCAGCGGATCGACGATGAGCATGGCCGCGCTGGAAGCGGCCAGCGGCCCGGCCGCGTACGAGCCTTGCAGGAGGACCGTGCCGAGCACGCCCGTCGCGATCATGGCGTAGCACGCCCAGCTCGTCAGCAGCCCCAGCGGACCACCGTGCGCCAGCGCGTCCACCGACTGCTTAACGAACGCGGCGTCCACCGACCACACGATGGCGGTGGCCGCCCCGAAGAGGGTGGCCCGGCGGCCAGGCGAGCCGCGCCGGGCGAGCAGAAGCAGCACCGCCACGGCCAGACCCCGGGTGCCGGCCCCTAGCAGCCATTGCCTGGCGTCCGGGACTCCGGTGCCCTCGCCCGGCGATGCCGAGACGAGGAAGGCGGCCAGCCCCAGGCAGATCATCAGGGCGGCGGACCAGGTCCGCGGGGCGATGTTGTCGTGCAGGAAGAAGACCCGCAGTCCGAGCACGATGATCAGCTCGAGGACGAGGACCGGCTGCACCACGGCGAGCGGGCCGAAGTACAGGGCGAGCGCCTGGAATCCGAACGTGCCGAGGAGGAACAGGGCCCCGAACAGCCAGGCCGGCTGGCGCACCAGGCTGAGCGCGGACCGCCAGAGCGGCCGCGCCGTCGTGGACCGTGCGTCCACGACGGCGAGCCGCTGCAGGACGGCACCGCACGCGCTCGACAGAGCGGACAAGATGGCGAAGAAAATCGCTGCGGCCATCGTGAGTAACCCTCAGCTCGTCCCGGGCGCGCACTGGGCGGGAATGGACGACGGCTGCGGCGTGAGCTTCAGCTTCCACGACATCCACGGCAGCGAGTTCTGGAACGCCGTCGTGAAGAAGTCGAAGTTGTGCGCCCCCGGCGGCGTCGTTATGCACGTGTCGATCCCCGCCTTCGCGGCCAGGCCCTGCAGAGTGTGCGCGGCCTGCTCGCTGGGCGCATCCTGCTGCCCGGCCTCGAACCAGCCCGACAGGCCGGCGTAACGGTTGTGCGCCAGCAGGTACGGCGGGTTGTGGGCGTTGTAGTTGGCCGTCGAGCCGCCGAACAGGTCGGCGATCGTCTGCTGCTGGGTGTCTTCCTGGTACTGCGGCGACACGTCGCCGGAGTAGTTGGCGAAGACCGGGTACACCTGGGGATTGTTCAGGGCCAGGGTCACGGCACACGTGCCGCCTTCTGACAGCCCGGCGATCGCGAACGAGCCCACGCGCGTCCTGGCATTGAAGTTCTTCTGCATGAACTCCGGCACGGACTTGGTCAGGTAGGTTTCGACCTGGCCGAACATGCTGCTGTTCATGCACTCGGAATCCGCGGTCAGCCCGCCGTTGATGTCCGGCATGACCAGGATCGGCGCCACGCCGTTGTGCTCCTTGGCGAAGGCGAGCGAGGTGGCGTCGGCGTAGCTGGCGCGGGTCCAGTCAGAAGGCTGGCCGGGTACGCCGTGCAGCAGTTCGATGACCGGCAGCTGCGGATGGCTGGGCGAGAACCAGGCCGGGGGCACCCACACGTACGCTGGCCGGGGGGTGAACTTCAGGCCCTGCCCCGGGATGGTGACGCTCAGGGTCGCACCGTGATCGGGCAGCTTGCCGGTCTTGGCCACTTCCTCGCGGATGGCGTTGAGCTGCGCGTTGTCCATGAAGTTGTTGGCGGTCTTGCCGAACAGCCGGTCGAAGGTCGGGTAGTACTGGAACGCCTGATTCGCGGCGCTTCCCGCCGACAGCAGGCACAGGCCGACCGCGCTGGCACCGAGGACGCGGCGGGGCCATCCGGCCCGGCGCCATCCGGCCAGGACCAGGCCGGCCACGAGGCACGTCACGATCAGCCAGACGTACATGGACCGGGGCGCGCCGGCCGGGACGGCCTGCGTGAGCTGAAGTACCGCGAAGAGCACGACGGTGAAGCCGATGCCGACCGGGATGCCGATCGCGAACTCCCGCAGCAGGTGCCGCCGGGTGGCGACCGCGACCACGCAGAACGCGATCGTGGTCCAGAACAGGAAGACGGGGAACCAGCCCGAGACGATCGAGATGGTGCCTAGGCTCCCGAGGTTCAGGGCGATGACGAGGGCGGCGACGGCCGCCGCGACCGCCGCGCCGATGATCAGCGCCCGGCGCCGGACCCAGGACGGCCCGGGGGGCGCATGCTCGCTGCGCTGAGTAGTGGTATCGATCTGTGTACTCATCGTGGATGCTGTCTTTCTCTGCGTACTGCCTGGACAGCTCCCACTGTCGGGCGGGCCGGGCGCGGCGTCCCTAGAGAGACTCCCTAGTTAGTTCGGCCTGGGGAGGTGAACTAGGGAGTCTCTCTAGGGACTGTGCCGCCGGATCAGCCGACAGTGGGTCCATGAGCAGCACACTTCTCGACCAGACAGCAGAACGCAGGGCGAAGCGCGACGCGCTCCAGGCCCAGGGCATCAACCCCTATCCCACCCGTTTCCAGCGCAGCGCGACGCTGGCCGAACTACAGGAAATGCACCGCGAGCTCGCGCCGGACAGCCGAACGGGCGAGACCGCGCGGGTAGCCGGACGCGTGGTGTCCATGCGCGGGCACGGCAAGCTCCGGTTCGTCACGATCGAAGACACCGGCGGCACCGTCCAGCTGATGTTCCAGGCCGGCCAACTTCCGGCCGGGACGGCCGCCGTGGAGGCGCTCGTCGACCTGGGCGACTGGGTAGGCGCTTCCGGCGAGGTGATCACCAGCCGCCGGGGCCAGCTCTCGGTCGACGTGCGAGATCTGGAGATCCTGGCGAAGTCGCTGCGGCCGCTGCCCGACAAGTGGCACGGCCTCAGCGAGGCGGAGACCAGGTACCGCCAGCGCGAGGTGGACCTGCTGGCCAACAAGGAGAGCCGGCGGATCTTCGATATCCGCTTCGCCACCCTGTCCATCGTGCGGGACCAGCTCGCGACGCGGAATTTCGTGGAGGTCGAGACCCCCATCCTGCAACCGCAGGCAGGCGGGGCCCTGGCCCGGCCGTTTTACACCCACGCCAACGCGCTCGACACCGACTTCAGCCTGCGCATCGCGCCGGAGCTCTTCCTCAAGCGCCTGGTGATCGGCGGCTACGAGCGGGTCTTCGAAATCGCCCGCAACTTCCGCAACGAGGGGATCGACACCCGGCACAGCCCGGAGTTCACCTCGCTCGAGGCGTACCGGGCCTTCGGCGACTTCCGCGACGGAATGGACCTCACCGAGCACCTGATCGTCGAGGCTGCCCGGGGCGCCGTCGGCAAGCTCGAGTTCGACATCGGCGGCCGCGTCGTCGACCTGACGCCGCCCTGGCCGCGCCGCGACCTCCTCGACATGCTGGAGGAGCGACTTGGCGAGCGGGTGCACCCGGCCATGCCGGTAGCGCGCCTGCGCGAGATCTGCGCGGCCAGCGACGTGGCCTACCTCCCGCAGTGGGGCCCGGGGAAGCTGGTCTTCGAGCTCTACGACCAGCTCCTCATGGGCGAGACCGCCGGGCCGGTGTTCATCTGCCACTACCCGACGGAGGTCTCTCCGCTCGCCCGCCAGTCCCAGGACGACCCCACCGTCACTGACCGTTTCGAGCTGGTCATCGGGGGCCGGGAGCTGGCCAACGGATACAGCGAGCTCAACGACCCGGACGAGCAGGCGAAGCGGTTCGAAGCCGAGGCCGCGGCCGCGTCCGGCGGGGACGCCGAAGCGCACCCGGCCGACGCCGCCTTCGTGCGGGCTCTCGAGTACGGGCTGCCGCCGACGTCCGGCATCGGCATCGGCATCGACCGGCTGATCATGCTCCTCGCCGAGGTCTCGGCGATCCGCGACGTCATTCTCTTCCCGATCATGCGAACGGAGACAGTGTCATGACCGCCGTCTATGAGGACGTGGAGGCGCAGGCGCCCGATTCCTTTTACGTCCCCGATCTCATCCGGCTCGAGGTGGGCCGGGGGGACCGGGTTGTCGTGGTAAGCGACCTGCACCTGCCGCCGGCCGCGACGGACGTGTCCGCCCGCGCCGCCGGCGAGCTGGCGGAGCTGCTTGACGGTTTCCGCGAGCCCGGGATGCTCGTGCTCGCGGGTGACGCGTTCGAACTGCTCGCCGCGGCTCCGGATGTCGCCGCGATCCTGGACGCCCATCCCGGGTTCACCGCCGCGGTCGAGCGTTTCGCGGCGGATCCGGCTCATCGCGTCGTGCTGACCCCGGGAAACCACGACGGCCAGCTCGCCTGGGACGAGGAGTCGGTAACGCTGCTGCGGGATCGCCTGGGCCTGACCGACATTGGCCTGGCCTGTGACCTGGCGATGGCGACCGGGGACGGCTGCCGGCTGGTCCGGGTGATGCACGGCCATCAGTTCGACCAGTACAACGCGTTCGACGATCCCCGGTCCCCGGTCGACACGCCACTCGGGCACCACGTCGTCCGGCAGGTCCTGCCGAAGCTCGCGTCCCGCGACCACCCAGGCTCGCTGCTCGAAGGCGTCCGGTGGTGCAACGGCGATCCGGCTTCTTTCCTGGGGTCGCGCCTGCTCTACCGCATGGTGGCGGGCTGGCTGTGGTGGCTGGCGGTGCCGTTCGCGGCAGCGCTAATACTGCGCTTCCTGACCTTCGTGCCGGGGGTCAGGCCGCTCATGGACCATCACGCCGAGCGCTGGCTGATCCTGTTCGGCATCCTGGTCGTCGCGATCGCGGTGGTCGCCGCGGTGACTGGGATCGCCACCATGCTCCGGGTCAACCGTGCCCTGGCCGACGCCTCGGTCAGCGAGCGCGGCGACCCGGCCGCCCACAATGCGGCCGCCAGGGCCGAGACGGAACGGCTGATCTTCGCGGGCTACGCGGGCCTGATCACCGGTCACACCCACGAGCCCGAGATCACCCAGGTGGAGACGGGGTTCTACGCCAACACCGGATGCGCCACCACGGTTGTCCGGGCGCGGAAGGCCAGGTTCGGGCTGCCGACCCCGTTCCTGGCTGTGCGGCGGCTGTCGATGGTCGAACTGCGCGCCGGGCAGGTGCTGTCGGTCTCGCTGTCCCTGGCAGAAGACCCCGTCGGCCGGCCGTCCCTTTTCGAACGGCTGGCCCTCGCGCCGGAGCGGTCGCGCCCCGTAACGCTCGATGTCGTCGGCCAGCTCCCCGATGGAGCGGCCTGGCCGATCAACGAGCGGGCGCTGGCGCCGTGGGTGCGGCGGCGCCACATCCGTCAGGTAGCCGCATTCGGGCTGCTCATCGCGGGACTGCTCAACGTCGTCTTCGCGCTGGCGTGGCCGCTGCGGTGGCTCCGCCCGGCCGGCGCCTGGCTGCCCTTCAGCGTTCATCCCGTCAGCACTGTCACCGCCGTGGTCGGCGGCCTGGCACTGGCCGGGGTGGCACGCGGGGTGCGACACGGCTACCGCCGGGCATGGGCGGCGGCTCTCGTCATACTGCTGGCGGGCATCGTGTACCGGTTGGCGCGGGGCGCGGGCTGGGAAGGGTCCGGCGTGGCCGGCGTGATGAGCCTGTGGCTGCTGTACGAGTATCGCCACTTCCGGGTAAGTCCGGCGGGATTCCGCCGCATCCTCGGCTGGGGGATCATGGCAGGCCTGGTGGCCATCGTCCTGGCCGCCTTCCTCGACGCCGCCTATGCGGGCGCCACCGAGACCCGCGCGGTCCTCGCGGCCGCCATCGCGGGCACCGCGCTGCTCGTCCTCGTCACGGCACGGCCTGGCCGTGAGCACCGGCGCACGGGCGCCGAACGAGCCAGGAGGTTCGAGCGGGCCCGGGCGATATTCGACCGGTACGGCGGCGGCACCCTCGACTACTTCGCCCTCCGGGACGACAAGTCCTGGCTCTTCTCCGGCGACACGCTGATCGCCTACTCGGTCATCAACCGCATCATGCTCGTGTCGCCCGATCCGATCGGACCAGTCCGCGAACGCCTCGACGCCTGGTACGACGCGATGGACCTGGCCGACGCCAACGGGTGGTACATCTGCGTCCTCGGCGCGTCCGCGTCCTGGCTGCCGATCTACCGCGCCGCCGGGCTGACCGGGGTGTACATGGGCGACGAGGCGATCGTCGACTGCCAGGCGTTCTCGCTCAAGGGCAAGTCGATGAAGTCGCTGCGCGGCGCCTACAACCG
>Ga0335075_10013234_pt1 | contig 12422 bp, 9 predicted proteins | sample Lox_Sample_24_FD_206723 | JGI IMG/M metagenome (GOLD analysis project Ga0335075, IMG submission 206723) | Soil microbial communities from Loxahatchee National Wildlife Refuge, Florida, United States - Lox_Sample_2.4 | ecosystem: Environmental > Terrestrial > Soil > Wetlands | place: USA: Florida... | reverse complement strand
AAGTACACTGCCCACCGAGCGGTGCGCGAGGAGGACACATGCCGGAAGCGCCGGCCAGGGGCCTGGCAGACGTCGTTGCCGCAGCTACTGCGCTGAGCGACATCGACGGCAAGGCCGGGCTGCTGTTTTACCGTGGGTACGACATTCACGAGCTAGCCGGGAACGCCTCCTTCGAAGAGATCGCCTTCCTGCTGCAGCGCGGCCACGCCCCGGACCGCGGGGAACTCGACGGCTACCGGGCTGAGCTCACCGCTGGCCGCCAGCCCGGTGCGCTGGCCGCCGACGACCTGCCCGCTATCGCGCGCCATCAGCGGCCGATGGAAGCGCTCCGCAGCCTGGTGTCGCTCGGTAGTGCGGACGACCCTGACGCCGAGTCCAACGAGCCCTCGGCCAACCTGCGCAAAGCTGCCCGGCTGACGGCCCAGCAACCGGTGCTGATCGCCGCCTACCATGCGGCGCGCCTTGGCCGGGACCTGCCGGCCGCTGATCCCAGCCTCGGCACAGCGGCAAACTTCCTGCTGCAGCTGACCGGCGAGCGGCCGCAGCCGCGGCCTGCCGAGATTCTCGACACATGCCTCGTGCTGCACGCCGACCACACCATGAACGCGTCGACATTCGCTGCCCGGGTGTGCGCAGCAACGCTGGCCGACATGCACTCAGCTGTGGTCGCAGCACTCGGCACCTTGTCCGGGCCGCTGCATGGCGGGGCCAATGAGCAGGTCATGCGCGGTCTTGAGGCAATAAGGCAGTCCGGCGGCGATCCGCTGGACGCGGTCAGCAGCCAGGTGAGCGCACGGCTGGCCCGGGGCGAGAAGATCATGGGCTTCGGGCACCGGGTCTACAAGACCGAAGACCCCAGGGCAACCCACCTGCGCAGGATGTCGGCCGAGCTAGCGACCGCGAGTGGTGACGACACCTATTACCGGATGTCCCGCCGGATGGAAGAAGTTGTGCTGGCCGAAAAGGGCCTGTTCCCGAACGTCGACTTCTTCGCCGCGACGGTCTATCACTACCTCGGGATCCCGACTGACTTGTTCACGCCGGTCTTTTCCGCCAGCCGGATCGCCGGCTGGACGGCGCATGTGATCGAACAACATGCCGACAACCGGCTTATCCGGCCAGACAGCGAGTACATCGGGGAGCGCGGCCTGCACTGGGCGCCGCTCGAAGCCCGGTGAAGCATGCTGCGGTGAAACACTCCGCCAGGGCGGTTGCCCGCCAGGCCAAGGCTGGCGCCCGCCTGGCCCGGGCCGGGGAGGCCGCAGCACGGCGCGCCGGACCGCTGCCCGGTGGCCGGCGCTGGCTAACGCAGCTCCCGTACTGTGTTGTGCTGGCTGGCATGGCGGCCGGTCTGGTGACAGCTCGCGGCGGTGGGCAGGCGGTAAAGAGCGGTACGTTGGTAATAGCCGGCGCCCTGCTGGCAGGGTCGTTGATCAGGCTGGTGCTACCGGTCGACAGAGCCGGAATGCTTGCGTCCCGGCGGCGGCTTGCCGACGTCGCAGCACTGGCCGTACTCGGCGTTGGCCTGCTGGTCGCAGGCTTGTTCGCTGTGGTCACCAGCTGATGCCGGGGGTGGACAGGTGCGGGCGGGCAGGACGGACAACGGGCAAATCAGGGCCCGGCTAGGTTCGCGGCGGTAATGAGGCCGGCGTGATGAAGGGAACGCAGCTGCATGTCGAAGATCAAGGTGCTAAACCCCGTCGTTGAGCTCGACGGTGACGAGATGACCCGGATCATCTGGAAATTCATTAAGGACCAGCTGATCCTTCCGTACCTGGATATTCAGCTCGAGTATTACGACCTGTCCATTCAGCATCGCGACGCGACTGATGACCAGGTGACCATTGACGCGGCCAATGCGATTAAGCAGCACGGCGTTGGCGTCAAGTGCGCCACGATTACGCCTGACGAGGCGAGGGTCAGCGAGTTCGGCCTGAAGCGGATGTGGCGGTCGCCGAACGGCACCATCAGGAACATCCTTGGCGGCGTGGTGTTCCGCGAGCCGATCGTCGTCTCCAGCATCCCGCGGTTCGTGCCTGGCTGGACCGACCCGATCGTGATCGGCAGGCATGCCCACGGCGACCAGTACAGGGCTACCGACTTCGTGGTGCCCGGACCAGGCTCGGTCCGCATCTCGTTCGTGCCCGCCGACGGCGCAACTGTTCCGCTCGAGTTCGACGTCGCCGAGTTCACCGGCAGTGGCGTGGCAATGGGCATGTACAACTTCGACGACTCGATCCAGGACTTCGCCCGGGCGACCATGCGGTACGCGCTCGACCGCGGATTCCCGCTCTACCTGTCCACGAAGAACACGATCCTGAAGGCCTACGACGGCCGGTTCAAGGACCTCTTTGCCGAGATCTTCGAGGCTGAGTTCAAGGCCGAGTTCGAGGCAGCTGGCATCACCTACGAGCACCGGCTGATCGACGACATGGTCGCCCAGGTGATCAAGGGCAATGGTGGCATCGTGTGGGCCTGCAAGAACTACGACGGCGACGTAGAGTCCGACATCGTGGCTCAGGGCTTCGGCTCACTCGGCCTGATGACAAGCGTGCTGATGACGCCAGACGGCAGGACGGTCGAGGCGGAGGCTGCGCACGGGACAGTGACCCGGCATTACCGGCAGCACCAGCAGGGTAAGCCGACTTCGACAAACCCGATCGCGTCGATCTTCGCGTGGACCAGGGGGCTGGCACACCGCGGGAAGCTGGACGGCACGCCCGAGGTCACCGCATTCGCCGAAACGCTGGAGCGGGTCTGCGTGGAGACCGTCGAGAGCGGCAAGATGACCAAGGACCTGGCGCTGCTGGTTGGCACGGACACGCCGTTCCTCACGACTGAGGAGTTCCTCGCCGCCCTCGATGAGAACCTCCGCGTCGCGATGGCTGCGTCCTGACTCCGGGGCCGGACGCACAACGCAACGCACTATCCGCGAACCGCAGTTGCACAAGGAGATAACTTCAATGGCCCGCACAGGGAAGGTAACGGTCGTCGGCGCTGGTTTCTACGGCTCGACCACGGCTCAGCGACTGGCCGAGTACGACATCTTTGACGAGGTCGTGCTCACCGATATCGTCGAGGGCAAGCCCGAAGGCATCGCACTCGACATTAGCCAGTCGCGGCCGATCGAGGGCTTCGAGACAACGGTCACCGGCCAGACCACCACGCCGGACGGCCAGGGCTACGAGGCGATCGCCGGCTCCGGAGTCATCGTCATCACGGCTGGCCTGCCGCGCAAGCCAGGCATGAGCCGCATGGACCTGATCGGGGTCAATGCCAAGATCGTGCGGAGCGTTACCGAGCAGGTGGTGAAGCACGCGCCAGACGCTGTCCTGATCGTCGTCTCGAACCCGCTCGACGAGATGACTGCGCTGGCCGCGAAGGTGTCCGGTTTCCCGGCGCACCGCGTCATGGGCCAGGCCGGAATGCTCGACACCGCCCGCTTCAGCTACTTCGTCGCGGACCGGCTTGGTGTCCCGGTCGGATCGGTGCAGACGCTGACGCTTGGCTCGCACGGCGACACCATGGTCCCGGTGCCGTCGGCCTGCTCAGTCGATGGCAAGCCGCTGGCCGACTTCCTCCCGGCGGCCGATATCGAGCAGTTGGTCGACCGCACGCGTAACGGCGGTGCCGAGATCGTGGCGTTGCTCAAGACCGGTTCCGCCTACTACGCGCCGTCGGCCGCGGCTGCCCGGATGGCCAGGGCAGTGGCTGAGGACGCTGGCGCGATCATGCCCGTCTGCGCCTGGGTCGACGGTCAGTACGGCATCTCCGGCGTCTACCTGGGCGTCGAGGCTGAGCTCGGCCGCGAGGGCATCCGGCGGGTCGTCGAGCGCGACCTCACTGAGTCCGAGCGCACCTCGCTGCACGCGGCAGCTGACGCAGTCCGCGCCAAGCAAGCCGACGTAGCCAGCCTCTAGCGGCTGGCCGTCGCGCGGAGGCGCGCCGGGGTGCTCTGCGGGCTGGCATCTGTCACTGACAGTTACCGTTCTCAGGCCCGTGGCGGGTGCGGCGAGTAGTTGATGCTGGCGACGTTTACGCCCGCTCCCGCACCCCGGCACCCCTCCGCGCTCATGCTTGCGGGGACCTGGACTTGGCCTTACCGCGTCGACGTGCCGTCATCGGTGCGGGATGCCGCTAGCCGGTACCGCTGGGGGCGCGGCGACATGCAGATTCACGCGGCGCTGCGGGAACCGCTGCAGTGGCGGGACGGCAGGCTCAACGACGTGCCGCTAGTCCACCTGACGCCGGGGCTCAACGGGGTACGCAAAGCAGTCGGCGAAGCGAGGCGCAGTGTGCTGCCGGCGCGACCGACCATCGCCGCCGGGCAGCCGACCATCCTGGATCCGTCCCGTGCGCCGAGTGGCTGCGCGGTGCTGTGGATCCAGTTGCTCGAAACCCCGTACCGGCCGGCCGGCGACTCCGCTAGTGAGCTGGACGTCGGCGACGGCATCTGGACACCGGCGCTCACTGAGGCGTATGCCAGCCGAGTGATGGCCCAGCTTGGCGAGCACGTGACGAACCTTGATGCCGCGGTAGTGCGCCGGGCGGTCCTCAGCCCGGCCGACCTGGAGAGGGAGAACCGCAACCTGGTGCACGGCGATCCGTACTCCGGCGAATGCACGCTCGACCAGTTCCTGCTCTGGCGGCCCGGGTCGGCAAGGCCAGGACATCGGACGCCGGTCGACAGGCTGTGGCAAATCGGGGCCTGCACCCACCCGGGGCCAGGCCTGTCGGGGGCATCGGGGCACATCGTCGCGACGCGTCTCCTCAAGCGGCGTCCGGTTGAGCGGCTGCGCGGTCTGGTGAGTTAGTGCTGCCGGGGCATTACCGTTCTGAGCGCAGGCACCAGAGGTCAGCGTGCTGTCTTCGGGAGCGCCCCACCCAGGCATGAGTGCGGGGCCGCCGGGGGCGCGGCAGCGGGCGTAAACGTCGCCAGCCTCAGCCGGTTGCGGAACCCGCAACCGGCCTTCGAACGGTACTTGTCGCTAACCTGTGCCAGCCCGCAGAGCACGCCGGCGCTCGGCACCCCCTGTTAGGCCTCCGCGGCCCGGGCTAGGCGTTGCAGGGCTAGTTCCGCGTATAGCGCCGTGCCCTCCGGCAGCACCGCATCGTCGAAGATCGCCTCAGCCGAGTGGTTAAACGGGGCAGCGAACGGGTCGGTGTCCGGAGTGCAGGCACCGAGCATGAGGAAGGCGCCCGGCACTTGCTCTAGTACGTAGGAGAAGTCCTCCGAACCAGTCAGCGGGTCGGGCGCAGTGATGTAGCGTCCGTCGCCGAGCAGGTCACCGACGGTTTGCTCGGCGAATGCGAGCTCCGCGGCGTCGTTGATGGTGACCGGATAGCCATCCCGGAACTCGGCCGTCGCGGTCAGGCCATGAGCGGCGGCGATCTGCTGAGCCACCCTCGGCGCGGCGTCCTGCACGGCCGAACGAGCCTGCGGCGAGAACGAGCGGACCGTGGCCACGAAGGTCGCCTCGTCCGGGATGACGTTGTCGGCAGTGCCGGCGTGGAAGGTCCCCACGGTCAGGACGACCGGGTCGAAGACGTCGAATTGCCGGGTCACCATGGTCTGCAGCGCCAGCACGATCTCGCATGCGGCCGGGACCGGGTCGGCCGCGCGATGTGGCTGGGAGCCGTGTCCGCCGCGACCGCGTACCGTCACATGCAGGGTGTCTGCGGCCGCCATGATGGTCCCGGGCCGGCTGGCGAGCAGCCCGTACGGCAGCAGTGCGGACGCGACGTGCAGGGCGTATGCCGCGACTGGCCGGTCCCCGGCAGCGTCGAGTACCCCCTCGGAGACCATGATCCGGCCACCGCCAGGACCCTCTTCGCCGGGCTGGAACATGAAGATAACGTTCCCGGCCAGTTCGTCCGCGTGCGCTGACAACAGCCGGGCCGCACCGCACAGCATGGCGGTGTGCAGGTCATGTCCGCAGGCATGCATGGCACCGTCAACCCGCGACGCGAACGGCACTCCGGACCGCTCGGTGACCGGAAGAGCGTCCATGTCGGCGCGTAGCAGCACGGTTTTGCCGGGCTTGGCGCCGCGAAGCACTGCAGTGACCGAGCTCAGACTCGTGCCCAGAGTGATCTCCAGCGGGAGGCCGGCCAGGGAATCGAGGACCTTGCGCTGCGTACGCGGCAAGTCGAGGCCGATCTCCGGGTCAGCGTGGATTGCCCTGCGGAGTTCCGCTAGCTCAGTCGCGATTGCGACTGCCTCGTCGTGTACGCGTGCCACGTGCCCACCTGTCCTTCCGCCCAATTAACGCTCATAGGCGACGATACTTGTATAGACCGAAAAGTCGTCTTGATTGTGCTGGCCAGCCAGGGCCGTCGGGACAGGCTAGGCGAGTACGGTCCGCTGCGGCGGGCAGACTGCATAGACTGTTGCAAACTACCGCGCGGCCGAGTTCCGGCTGCTGCCAGAATCGGGGGTCGGCAGCTTCGCGCACATCACATCAACGAGGGTCGGGGATCCGGACGTGAACAGCGTCGGCTGGGATATTCTCCTCGTCCTCGCCGTGATCTTGATCGGCGGCTTCTTCGCTGCTGCCGAGATGGCCCTGGTGTCGCTGCGGGAAGGGCAAGTTCGCGCGCTCAGCAGGCGCGGCAAGCGCGGCCAGCGCACGGCGAAGCTTGCCCAGGATCCGAACAGGTTCCTAGCGTCGGTGCAGATCGGCGTCACCCTCGCGACGCTGCTCTCCGGCGCATTCGGCGCGGCGCTGCTGTCGGACCGGCTCGCTGACAAGCTGGCCAAGCTGATGCCACGGGATGTAGCCAACCCGGTTGCCCTGATCGCGGTGACCCTGATCATCTCGTTCTTCACCCTGGTTTTCGGGGAGCTCGCGCCGAAGCGGCTGGCGCTGCAGCGGAACGAGCGAGTGGCCCTGGTATCCGGCCCGGTGGTTGACCGGCTGGCGATGCTGGCCCGACCGCTGGTCTGGCTGTTGTCGAAGTCGACGAACCTGGCCGTACGGCTGCTGGGCGGCAACCCGGCAGAGGCGCGCGGCGTCATGACCGACGAAGAACTCCGTGACCTGGTGGCCGGCCACCAGGCGCTCAGCCCGGACGAGCGGCACATCGTCGGTGAGGTATTCGACGCGGGCAAGCGCCAGATCCGCGAGGTGCTAGTGCCGCGCACCGAGGTGGAGTTCCTGCCCGCCGCCATGCCGCTAGCGGCGGCGATCGCGGCCACGGAGCACTCCCGGTACTCGAGGTTCCCGGTTTACCAGGAGTCCTACGACGACGTGATTGGCTTCGTCCACATTCGTGACCTGCTGGACAGCCGGGGCGAGCCGGGTTCCCGGCAGGTCGGTGAGGTATGCCGGCCGGTCAAGTTCCTGCCGATTAGCAAGACGGTGCTGTCCGCGCTGTCGGAGATGCGCAGGGACCGCGCGCACCTGGCGATCGTGGTGGACGAGTATGGCGGCACCGCCGGGATCGTGACGCTGGAGGACCTGGTCGAGGAGCTGATTGGCGACATCCAGGACGAATACGACGAGGAAGTAAGCCACCCGCGCCAGCTTCGGGGCGGCCAGCTCGAGGTCGACGGGTTGCTGAACCTCGACGAGTTCGCCGAGCAGACCGGCCTGGAACTGCCCGAAGGGCCATACGAGACGGTGGCCGGCTACCTCCTTGCCGCCCTCGGGCATCTGCCGAAAAACGGCGAATCAACCGAAGTGGACGGCCGGAAGCTGACAGTTACCCAACTCGACGGCCGCCGGATCTCCCGCGTCCTGGTCAGCCCGGCAGCGCCGGCCGAGGCCGAGGACGAGGAGCCGGGTGCTGCCGCCAGCGCCAACTAAACTCGTCGGCATGACTGGTCGAGATCGCGGCGGTGCAGAAAGCCTGGAATCCGCCCGTGGAGAGTCCGTCCCGGCCGAATCCGCCGGTCTCGAATCTGGCCCTGTCCTCGTGGTGGACTTCGGTGCCCAGTACGCCCAGCTGATAGCCCGCCGGGTCCGCGAGTGCCACGTCTACTCGCGGGTTGTGCCAAATTCCATGAGTGCGGAGGAGATGCTGGCGCTCCGCCCGTCCGCGGTCATCCTGTCCGGCGGCCCGTCCTCGGTTTACGCAGCCGGTGCCCCGCCCGCCCCGGCTGGCCTGCTCAGCGCCGGGGTCCCGATCCTGGGTATCTGCTACGGATTCCAGCTCATGGTCCGCGATCTCGGCGGAACAGTCATCCACACGGGAACGGGGGAGTACGGGGCAACCGACCTCCGCACCGCCAACGGCGCCGGGGTACTGCTGGGCGGTCTGCCTGGCGACCAGCGTGTCTGGATGTCTCACGGAGATACCTGCGCCGCCGCGCCGCCCGGATTCACGATCACTGCAACGACGCCCGGTACCCCGGTAGCGGCGGCCGAGGCGCCGGACCGCCAGCTCTACGGAATGCAGTTCCATCCCGAGGTCATGCACACAAAGCACGGCATGGCGATGCTCCGCAGCTTCCTGGACGCCGCCGGGTGTCAGCCGACCTGGACTATGCGTGGCGTCATCGAGGAGCAAACCGAGCGGATCGCGGCTCAGGTGGGGGACGGCCGGGCCATCTGCGGGCTGTCCGGCGGCGTGGATTCCGCGGTCGCTGCCGCGCTCGTGCAGCGTGCCATCGGCTCCAGGCTGACCTGTGTCTTCGTGGATCATGGGCTGCTGCGCTCAGGCGAGGCCGGGCAGGTCGAGAAAGACTTCGTCGCTGCCACTGGCGTCGAGCTCAAGGTCGTCGACGCGGCCGGAGCGTTCCTGACCGCACTTGCCGGGGTGGCTGACCCAGAGCAGAAACGCAAGATCATCGGCCGCGAGTTCATCCGGGCGTTCGAGCAGGCTGCGCGCGAGATAGCGGGCGAGAGCGATGCGGCCACGTTCCTGGTCCAGGGGACGCTCTATCCGGATGTGGTGGAATCTGGCGGCGGCACCGGCGCCGCGAACATCAAGTCGCACCATAATGTCGGCGGCCTGCCGGCCGATCTGAAATTCGAGCTGGTCGAGCCGCTTCGCGATCTGTTCAAGGATGAGGTGCGCCAGGTCGGCACTGAGCTCGGGCTGCCCGACGAGATTGTCTGGCGGCAGCCGTTCCCCGGTCCTGGCCTGGCCATCAGGATCGTCGGCGAGGTTACGGCTGACCGGCTGGCGATCGTGTCCGCGGCCGACGCGATCGCTCGCGCCGAGCTCTCCGCCGCGGGCCTGGACCGGCAGATCTGGCAGTGCCCGGTGGTCCTGCTGGCCGACGTCCGGTCCGTCGGCGTTCAGGGTGATGGCCGTAGCTACGGCTATCCCATCGTGCTCAGGCCGGTGACCAGCGAGGACGCGATGACGGCGGACTGGGCCCGGCTGCCAGAGCAGGTACTGGCCGCGATCTCGACCCGGATCACAAACGAGGTCCCGCAGGTCAACCGGGTTGTGCTCGACATCACCAGCAAGCCGCCGGCCACTATCGAGTGGGAGTAGCGGGAGCTCGCTGGCGCTGACGCCGGCGGCTGGGCGTGCTCCGCGGGCTTGGCACAGGACAGTTCGGGCTGACGTGCGTTCGGCCCGAGACGCGTGAGCCGCTACCGACCGCGGGCTACGCTTACGCCCGCTTCCGCACGCCCAGCCACCGGCGTCAGGGGTGAGCTCTGGCCGCGGGACCGGCTTAGGCGCTCGCGGACTGGTCGGCCAGATCCTCGTCGGTGGCAGTCTCGATGGGCTGGCCGCTGCCTCGGCCGGTTGCCTGGCGGTGAAAACGACGGCTGAGCTCGTAGCCGCCGGCGGCGGCGACCAGGCAGGAGATTCCGCCGACCGCAAGGCCGACTCGAGGGTCGCTCTGGTCGATGATCCAGCCGATTAGCGGGCCGCCGATCGGCGTGGTGCCCTGGAAGGCGACTTGCCAGAGTGCGATCGCCCGGCCGCGCATGTTGGGGTCGGAGGCAAGCTGGATCGTCGAGTTGCCGATCGCGATGAACGAGACGCTGGCCCAGCCGACGAACAGCATGGCGGCGTAGGCGAGCCCGATGACCGGCGAGAATGCACAGACGATGATGGCCACTCCGAAGCCGGTCCCGGCGATGATCATGGAACGCACCCCGGTACGCCCGCGCGCCGCGGTGAACAGGCCGCCGACAACCGCGCCGATTCCCATCGCGGCAGTCAGGAAACCGTAAGCCTCCGACCCGCCATGAAAGGTCTGCCGGGCCAGCACCGGGATCGACACCTGGAACTCGTAGGCAAGCATGCCGATGATGCCCATCATGGCGAGCGGGACAGCGATATCGGGCGTCCGGGCGGCATAGCGCAGTCCGTCACGGAACTGCCCGCGTGCGCGCGGCGCAGGCGGGCTCGGCTGCAGGGCGCTGGTGTTCATGATGAGCAGGGAAGTTACGACGGCGACGAAGCTCGCCGCGTTAGCCAGGAAGCACACCCCGACCCCGACGGTGGCGATCAGCACGCCACCGATAGCCGGGCCGACCGCCCTGGCCGCGTTCACGGTGACTGAGTTCAGCGTGATGGCATTGCGTAGCTCGTCCTTGCCGACCATTTCGCGGACGAATGCCTGGCGTGCCGAGTTCTCGAACGCGTTGTTCAGCCCGAGTACTACCGCGAGGAGGCAGACTTCCCAGAACCTGACCGCGCCGAACACGGTGAGCAGCCCGAGGACCAGGGCCTGACAGCCCATAGCCGTCTGCAGCGCGACCATCAGCTTGCGCTTGTCGACGCGGTCGGCGACAACGCCGCCGTACGGACCGAGCAGCAATACCGGCAGCGTCTGCAGCGCTACCACCAGGCCGAGGTCGGTGCTTGACCGGGTCAGCACCAGGACCAGCCAGGACTGGGCAGTCATCTGCATCCAGGTGCCGGCCAGCGAGATGGACTGGCCGGTGAAGTACAGCCGGTAGTTCGGGACCTTCAGCGACGAGAAGGTGGTCCGCCAGAAACCGCGATCGGACCGGCCGCCGCTCGTAGGTCGCGCCACGCTGCAGATCCCTCCTGGCACTACGTACATCAAGGGCGGGGGCCGTGAGCAACGCTGCTACGGGTTCCATGATCGTTGTGAATTTTGGGGGCCTATAGCACCCCAAAACTCACAACGATCATGGAAGCGCGGCTGGCGAAGCCGGAGCACGCCCGTGATTTGATTGCTTCTCGGCAACTAAGTTTAGCGGGCGTATGCATCGCGCATGCAACGGGCGGGACGAGGACCCCATCTTGCCGTGACCATAAGGGGCTGGGCCTCGACCGTGGTCCACAGTGCGGGCTATTGCCGATTGTGGCTGGCGGGCGTGGCAGAAGATGCTGGCCGGGCGGGTGTGGTGCCTGGCGGCGGCCGATGGCTGCTGTGCCTGGGGCGTTGCTGGCCGGGCGGGTTTCGCTGCTGGTGTCACGAGCCAGACACGTCCGGCCTGTCTCGTCGTGAGCGGAATTGACTGTTCCTATATCTCTATTGGTACGATCAAGATACCGCAAACGCCGCGAAGGTGTCCTAGTGTGACGGAGCGAACTGGCACATGACTTCAGCGGCATTCATCGGCGCCACGGTCATCGACGTGATCGGCGAGAGCGTTGCGACCGATCAGACCATCCTGGTTAGCGACGGGCGCATCAGCGCGGTCGGGCCGCGAGCGGAGTTGGTCATTCCGCCCGGGGCGCAACGGCATGACGTGACAGGGCATTGGGTGCTACCTGGCCTGGTCGACATGCATTGTCATATCGCCGGCCGCAACGAGTTGCCACTGGAACTGTTTCTGATCAATGGCGTCACTACGCTGCGCGATCCCGGTGGTGTGCTTGCGCAGCAGCGGCTGCTCCGCGAGCAGGTCCAGGCCGGGGCGCGCCTCGGCCCGCGCATCCTGATTGCCGGCGAGCTTCTGGACGGGAACCCGCCCGTATGGCCAGACCAGTCGCTTCTGGTCGACACACCCGAGCGCGGGATAGCAGCGGTGCGGCACCTAGCCGCGCAAGGCGTCGACTTCGTGAAGATCTACAACCACGTTCCGGAAGACGTCCTGGCAGCAGTCATCGTCGTCGCCCGTGAGCTGGGGCTGCCGGTCGTCGGGCACGTGCCACGCAAGATGAGCATGATGCAGGCGATCCGGGCCGGCATGAACGGGCTCGAGCACATCCGCATCACTGGGAACGATTTCCTGCCCCCGGAGCGGGCTGCGCAGTTTGACATGCTCCCCGTCAGCGAGCGCGAGCCGCGGTTGTGGGAGCTGATCGAGCCAGACGAGCCGTGGATCGACGCTCTCATCGACGCCATGGTGGCCCATGACGTCACCCTCGACCCGACGCTGCTGATCGATGATGTCATCTATGGCGAGGGCATTGCCCGGCAGGCGGATCACCCGGACAACGCCTACCTGTCCGGCGAGGCCAGGCGCAGCCGGGCGGCGGAGGAGATCGCGCCGATCATGCAGATGCCCGATGAGTTGCGCGAACTCGCCCGCGTC
>Ga0335075_10013233_pt1 | contig 12422 bp, 11 predicted proteins | sample Lox_Sample_24_FD_206723 | JGI IMG/M metagenome (GOLD analysis project Ga0335075, IMG submission 206723) | Soil microbial communities from Loxahatchee National Wildlife Refuge, Florida, United States - Lox_Sample_2.4 | ecosystem: Environmental > Terrestrial > Soil > Wetlands | place: USA... | reverse complement strand
GGTGAATCTGCTCACAGCAGTCCCTTCGGCTCCGTCGCGACGGAGCCGCGAGAAGCCATGGTCAAATCGGTGGCACCGGGCGTAAAAATCCGCGCGCACCGATAGGGCAGGAGCCGGTGGGGTACGGCTGCAAAGGAGCAGGATCCCCTCTTGTACGTCCCACGTGGAGTCGGACGCACTGACTGTACACACCCGTCCGCGGACGAGCGGATAAGCGCGCCGACGACCAATGAAGATCCGGACAAGGGGCTCTCACCCAGCTCAGAACGCAGAACCCTGAAACAGTCGGCTTGCGTCGGGACCGGGAGCCCTTCGGCAGGGAGACCAGATCACTGCCGTGACGTGTCCGGAAGGCTGGGGAATCAACCGCATCCGACGCTACCGCGCGGGCTGGCTAATCGCGAGCGATTGAGCCGACTTCGTATCCAGACCGTGACGGCTCCTGCTCAGCGCTATAGAGATCGTTACCAAGCTGCTGCACCCTCTCCCCAAGTTCATCGAGAATGCGGCATATGCCGTCTTCGAACGGGTGGTTGCGGATCGTGTGGGCGTTGAATTCATCGGCGTCGCGATAATTCGTGTCACCAACGTGCTTTTCCGGCGCACCGATAATCATCGCCAAGTCGCAAGACCAAAGACCCGATCGTTGCCGGGCCAGATCAGCGGGAATGGAGGCACTTAGGGTCCGCGGACGGTTGCCGCGGCCTACCGCGCGTCGTGGCCGATGACGAATTTTCGGTTGCCACCGGATGCCTTCCTATGTTCTGGTCATCTCTCACAACACAGCCGAACGAAACATTAGGCCCCATGCGGAATCTCGGCTTCATAAACCGACTAGCCCGTCGGTGCACTCGCACCCACCGGTTGCCGGCGACGCACATAGTCGTTTGCGCGGCCCCGGAGCAAATCCCACTACGATGACTGCTGCAGCGCCATCGCGTTGCACATCGCACGTTCAGCGCCGGCAGTGCGCACAATGTAATCGGCGACGCGATACGTCTCCGTGGCCTGTTGCGCATCGGAGATAGCCAATTTGGCGGCCCGACGCAACACCATCAAGGCCAAAGTGCTCGTGGTCAGGCACGGCACAATTAATAGATTCGCACTCGCGTGCCGACCAACGAGCGCCATTACGTGTAGGTGTACGTCATGCGGCTCTGTCTTGTTTATTGGATAGGCGAAACGTGTCGAATCAAGATTCGGGGTGCCCTCCGTCGACGGCCAGTTGAGGGTGATATCGGTGATGGCGCCCAGCGGTTGGCGCAGCGCTTCGATGAGGTCAGCCAGCTCGCGTGCCAGGCACGCGTCGCGCGGCCACCAGGCACCATCAACGATCCCGCCGGACTGCGGAGCCAGACAAACGCGAACCGGACTGGCCAATCGCCGGGCGCGGTCGAGCCGAACGCGCGAATATAGGGTCGAGGAATCCATCGACAAATCCTTAAGGTCTGGTCCCCCGAAGCGCGCGCAAGGCGCGAGCGGGCAGCCGACGAATCGGTTCGCACATTGACCTTGTTCGTGCGGATTCACGGTCGGATCGCCGCTGACAACGAATCGGTTCTGGTTTTAACAATACACCCGATTAACCACCGAATAATCGCCCGCAATTGTCAAGATGATGAATTGATGACCGGTCTCGCATGAGGCGACCTATCAATCGCGGACGCCCACGTGTACCGCTAGCCTGCAGTCAAGGTCGGTGCGGTGGAGAGCCATTGCTTTACAACGGGTTCATGATTAGCGAGCGACCCGCCGAGGCCATCGATCGGGTCTCGCTCGGTCACGACCTTTGAGCGCGGGTAGCTGCAGCTGCTCCTGGCGACCAACCACCGTCGGATTGTCGTCCACCAGCTAAAACCTTGCGGCGTGGACGACGCCGGCAGCTACAGCGTGGCAGTTTCGTCTCTGCGCCGAGCTGGAGGCACCTCCCGCGTGCGGGGGACACGTCAGCGTGGCGTTGGGCGCCGAGCGTCACCCCACCGTCACGGTGGGACCTGGATCGTAGAGTCAGCACTGTGACCGATACATCCGACGACGAACTGGTTGGACTCTCCGAGTTCGCGCTGTTGCATGAGAACGCCGAGCAGGCCGGCATCCAAGGGCCTTTACCTGATGTGCGGCGGATCGATACGGCTGCCGTTAGCGCGCTGCAGTGGGGCGAATCCTCGCCGCGGGTCGTCTTCCTGCACGGCGGCGGGCAGAACGCGCACACCTGGGACACCGTGATCGTCGGTCTGGGACAACCGGCTTTGGCGGTAGACCTACCCGGCCACGGTCATTCGGCGTGGCGCGAGGACGGCAACTACTCGCCGCAGCACAACGCCGCCGCGCTGGCACCGGTGCTGAACGATCTCGCGCCGCAGGCCGACCTCGTCGTCGGCATGTCGCTGGGCGGGCTGACCGCGATCGGGCTGGGCGCGGTCGCACCGAAGCTCGTGCGTGAACTCGTCCTCGTCGACGTCACCCCGTCGGCGTTGCAACGACACTCCGAGATGACCCGGGAGCAACAGGGCACGGTGGCACTGATGCACGGCGAGCGGGAATTTCCCAGCTTTGCGGCCATGCTGGAGTTGACCACCGCCGCGGCGCCACATCGCGATGCTAAGTCGTTACGCCGCGGCGTGTTTCACAACTCCCGCCGGCTCGACAACGGCAGCTGGACCTGGCGCTACGACACCATCCGCGAATTCCCCGACTTCGACGGCCTATGGGACGACGTCGCCGGGTTGTCCGCACCCATCACGCTGGTGCGTGGCGGAAAATCCGGCTTCGTCAGCGACGAGGACGCCGCCGAGCTCGGGCAACGCGCGCAGACGTTTCGCGCTGTGCACGTCGTCGAGAATTCTGGGCACTCGGTGCAAAGCGACCAACCTCGCGCACTGATCGGCATCCTGCGCGCAGTCCTCGACGGCGGCTAAGGCTCGGCGCCTACGTTAGGGGTATGAGTTCTTCCAGCCCGCGTATCGGCGTACAGCTTCAGCCACAACATGCCCCGCACTACCAGAATATCCGTGACGCGGTCCGCCGCTGCGAAGACATCGGCGTCGACGTTGCGTTCAACTGGGACCACTTCTTTCCGCTGTACGGCGATCCAGACGGCGCCCACTTCGAATGTTGGACCATGCTTGCCGCCTGGGCCGAGCAGACGTCGCGCATCGAGATCGGCGCCCTGGTCAGCTGTAACTCCTACCGCAACCCGGAGCTGCTCGCCGACATGGCCCGCACGGTCGACCACATCTCCGACGGGCGCCTGGTCTTGGGTATCGGATCGGGCTGGAAACGCAAGGACTACGACCAGTACGGCTACGAGTTCGGCACCGCGGGCAGCCGCCTGAATGATCTGGCCGCCGCCCTGCCGCGGATCACCTCGCGGTTGGGCAAGTTGAATCCGGCACCCACCCGCGACATTCCGATCCTGATCGGCGGCGGGGGCGAGAAGAAGACGCTGCGGCTGGTCGCCGAGCATGCCGACATCTGGCACAGCTTCACCACCGCCGCCGCCTACCCCGCCAAGTCGGCTGTGCTGGCGGAGCATTGCGCCGCCGTCGGGCGTGATCCGGTCAGCATCGAACGGTCGGCCGCGGTGGGCGGCGAGACCGGGAGCGCGGACGCGGACGGGTTGATCGCGGAGGCCGAGACGCTGACCGAGCTCGGTGTCAGCCTGCTGACCATCGGCGCCTCCGGCCCGGACTACGACCTGACCGGCGCCGAGACGTTGTGCCGATGGCGCAATCGCCGTTAAACGGCAACCGGGCACCGGCGTGGCGTGAGAAACTGCCAGCGCGAATTTGCGTATCGGGCCGAAAGAAGCACATGCCGAAGAAGTACGGCGTCAAAGAGAAGGATCAAGTCGTTGCGCACATCTTCAACCTGGTGCTGACCGGGAAGCTGCGCACGGGTGACCGCGTCGACCGAAATGAGATCGCGACCCGCCTCGGGATGAGTCGCGTTCCGGTGTCAGAGGCCATCGTCCAACTCGAGCACGACGGCTTGCTATCCACCAGCTATCACCGAGGGGCGTTCATCGAGCGGTTCGACGAAGACACCATCCGCGAGCATTACGAGTTGCACGGCGTGCTCAACGGTATTGCTTCCGCGCGCGCCGCGGCCAACCCCACCCCACACATTCTGGGGCAGCTCGACGGGATATTGCGCACGCTACGCAGCTGCAAGGAACCCCGCGCCTTCCAACGAGCGGTGCGTGAGTATCGGCGTGCCGTTGACGATGAGTACGCCGGGCCGCGACTGCACGCGGCGATCCGTGCCTCGCAGGGTCTCATTCCGCGCGCGTTCTTGCTCAGCTATCCGCGCATCGTCGCCGAGATGCTGCCGTTCTATGCAGACGAGACGACAGCCATCAAGCAACGCGACCCCGAAGGCGCCCGGGCCGCCTGCAGCGGCTGCGCTGAGCTGATGGCGAAGGTCATGGTGACCGAACTGGTCCGGCGCGGTGTGCTCGCCCCGTCGGATAAGCGCGCGGCCGTGTTCTAACCGGCCGGTACCTTCGCGGTATGCGCCTCAACGCCGGCAAGCTGTTCGCGCTGGTCGCGACGATCATGCTGACCTGCAGCCTGGCCAGTCTGGCCAGCCTGTCCTCGGCGCCTCCTTCCGCCGCCGACACCAATCAATGCGCGCCGTCCGGAGAGGACGGCGCGATCGCGTTGCCGAAGAAACTGGCCACCGCCAACCGCCCCCGCGAAGACAAGTACACGACCGCCGACGTCGAGCCGCTGAGTTCGGTGAACATCGGCGCGCTGGGGTTGCATACGCCCGGCACGCTGACCGTCGGCACCCTGTCGCAGTCTCCCCCGACCACTTGCCTCAGCCCTAGCGGGCACTACACCGGCTACGACAACGAGCTGCTGCGGGCCATCGCCCGAAAGCTGGGCTTAAAGGTCGCCTTCGTCGGCACCGACTTCTTTGGCCTGCTGGCCCAGGTCGGGTCCCGGCGCTTCGACGTCGGCTCGGCCTCGATCATGGCCACCGAAGCACGCCGGCGCACGGTCTCCTTCACGAACGGCTACGACTTCGGCTACCTATCGCTGGTCGTGCCGGCCGGTTCGGCGATCCAGGGGTTCGATGACCTGGCCGCCGGGCAGCGGATCGGTGTCGTCCAGGGCACCGTGGAAGAGGCCTACGTCGTCGACACCCTGCACTTGCAGCCGGTCAAATTCCCAGACTTCACCACCGTGTACACCAGCCTGAAGACCCATCAGATCGACGCGTGGGTGGCGCCGGCGATGGAGGCGACCAACGTGATGCGGCCCGGCGACACCGCCGCTATCGCCGGCTACACGTTCGGCCTGGGTAACTACGTGGCCTATGCGGTGGCCAAAGACAACCAGCCGCTGATCGCTGCGCTGAACGCCGGGTTGGACGCCGTCATCGCCGACGGCACCTGGGCGCAGCTGTACACCGACTGGGTTCCGCGACCGTTGCCGCGGGGCTGGCAGCCGGGGTCGAAGTCGGCGTTGATGCCGCACCTGCCGGATTTCGCGATGATCGCCGAGCGGCATCATCGTGTGCTCGACGAGCCCGCCCCGCCGAAGTCCACGCTGGCCCAGCTGCGGGACTCGTTTTTCGACTGGGAGCTCTACCGGCAGACCATCCCGGTGCTGTTGAAGACGGGGCTGCCCAACACGCTGATCTTGACGGTCAGCTCCAGTGTCATCGGTTTGGCGGTCGGCATGCTGCTGGCGGTGGCCGGCATTTCGCGTGCCCGCTGGCTGCGTTGGCCGGCCCGGGTGTACACCGACATTTTCCGCGGCCTGCCCGAGGTAGTGATCATCCTGCTGATCGGGTTGGGCATCGGGCCGATCGTAGGCGGTCTGACCAACAACAACCCCTACCCGCTCGGCATCGCCGCGCTGGGACTGACCGCCGCCGCGTATGTGGGCGAGATCTTCCGTTCCGGCATCCAGAGTGTCGAGCCCGGCCAGCTGGAAGCCGCCCGCGCGCTGGGACTGAGCTATCGCTCCTCGATGGGACTGGTGGTGATACCGCAGGGCATCCGTCGGGTGCTGCCTGCGCTGGTGAACCAATTCATCGCGCTGTTGAAGGGCTCGGCGCTGGTGTACTTCCTCGGGCTGATCGCCGGGCAACGCGAGCTGTTCCAGGTCGGCCGCGACTTCAACGCCCAGACCGGCAGCCTCTCACCGCTGGTGGCGGCCGGAATTTGCTACCTGATTTTGACCATCCCGCTGACCCATCTGGTAAACCTCGTCGACAACCGTCTTCGCCACGGCCGGTCCGCGACCGAGCCGGAGAACCCGCTCGACCGGATCGCCTCGACGACCAGCCAGGAGATGACGTGACCGAAGATGTCGCGCAGCTGACATCAGTATCGTTGGCGGCCAAGGATATTCACCTTTCATTCGGTCGAAATACGGTGCTGCGCGGGGTCGATATCGACGCGCCCGCGGGCAGCACGGTCGCGGTGATCGGTCCGTCGGGCTCCGGCAAGTCGACCCTGCTGCGGACTCTGAACCGCTTACACGAGCCCGACCGCGGCGACATCCTGTTGGACGGCAGGTCGGTGCTGAAGGACGATCCCAATCGGCTCCGGCAGCGAATTGGCATGGTGTTCCAGCATTTCAACCTCTTTCCGCACCGCAGCGTGTTGGACAACGTCATGCTGGCGCCGCGCAGGCTCAAGCGGCTCTCGGCCGACGCGGCCCGCGAACTGGCGCTGGCTCAGTTGGACCGGGTGGGAATGAAACACAAGGCCGATAGCCGTCCGGGCGCGCTATCCGGAGGACAGCAGCAACGAGTCGCGATCGCCCGTGCGCTGGCGATCGCACCGCTTGTGATGCTGTTCGACGAAGCCACCTCGGCGCTGGATCCCGAACTGGTCAAGGGGATTCTGGCGCTAATCGCGGACTTGGGCGCCGAAGGCATGACCATGCTTGTGGTCACGCACGAAATGGGTTTTGCCAGGTCGACATCCGACGCGGTTGTCTTCATGGACCATGGTCAGGTAGTGGAAACCGGCACGCCGGACCGGATATTCGAGGCCGCAGAAACCGAGCGGTTACAGCGCTTCCTGTCTCAAGTACTTTGACTACCCGAAGCGGTTTCTGGGTCTGTGAACTCCAGACAGGTTAGACTGGCGAACTATGGCGGAACGCGAAGCCACGGTGCCCGAGCTCACCGAGTTGGCTGAGGGGCTTCACCGCACGCTGTCCAAGTTATTCTCGATTTTGCGCCGCGGTGATCACAGTGCCGGCGCTGCGACGGCCGGCGAGCTCACGCTGGCCCAACTGTCGATTCTCGTCACCTTGCTCGATCGGGGTCCGATCCGGATGACCGATCTCGCCGCCCACGAACGCGTCCGGACGCCTACTACGACGGTGGCGATCCGCAGGTTGGAGAAGATCGGCCTGGTCAAGCGCTCGCGTGACCCGTCCGACCTGCGCGCCGTGCTGGTCGACATCACCCCGCGGGGGTTGGCTGTTCACCGCGAGTCGCTGACCAACCGGATCGGCGCCCTGGCTGCGTTACTCAGCCAGCTCAGCGAACCCGACTTGGAGACGCTGACCAAGGCGCTCGCTCCGCTGGAGCGGCTGGCTGCCAGCGAGCCGGTACCTGGCCCGGCCGCCGCGGCCGCCAGCGAACAGGCCTAGCATCTCGGCTTGACCAGCCTAAACGCCTGCTGCCCTTAGGCTGGCGAGCATGCAGACCGCGCTTATCACCGGTGCTAGCCGTGGGATCGGCGCCGCCATCGCCGCCGCCCTTGCCCCGACGCACACGCTGCTGTTGGCCGGACGGCCCTCAGCCGGCCTGCAGGCCACTGCGGAGCGGCTGGGCGCCACGACGTTGGCGCTGGACCTGACCGACACCGATGCGATCCCCGACGCGACCGCCGCCATCGGCGAGCTCGACGTCCTGGTCCACGACGCCGGGGTGTCCTTCCCGGGGTCCGTCGCCGAGTCAACCGTCGAAGATTGGCGCGCCACCTTCGATGTCAATGTTATTGGCGCAGTTGCCCTTACACTCGCGATGCTGCCGGCCCTGCGGCGCACGCATGGTCAGGTATTGTTCATCAACTCCGGCTCGGGGCGCACCGCATCGCCGGGGATGGCGTCGTATTCGGCGAGTAAGTTCGCGCTGCGCGCGTTCGCCGATTCGTTGCGCGGCGGCGAGCCGGCGCTGCGGGTCACCACGGTCTACCCCGGTCGCACCGCCACCGACATGCAGCGTGAACTCGTGGCCGCAGAAGGCGGCGAATACGACCCCGACCGGTTCCTGCGGCCAGACACTGTCGCCGAGGTGGTCGCCCACGCGGTGGCCACCCCGCCCGACGGTCATCTCCACGAGGTGGTGCTCCGGCCCCGTTAAGCGCGAGCAGACACAAAAGCGCCCGACACGCCGAGGCGTGAGGGGCTTTTGTGTCTGCTCGCGCCCAAATCAGACCACGAGGTTGACCAAGCGGCCGGCGACCACGATCACCTTCTTCGGGGTGGCGCCGGCCAAGAACGTTTGCACCTTCTCGTCGGCCAGCGCCGCGGCTTCCACCGCGTCGGCGTCGGCGCTGGCGGGAACCATAATGCGGCCGCGCACTTTGCCGTTGACCTGCACCGGATATTCGACGCTGTCTTCCACCAGATAATCGGGGTCGGCCAGCGGGAACGGCCCGTGGGCAAGCGACGCCGGGTGGCCCAGCCGCTGCCACAACTCCTCGGCCAGATGCGGCGCCAACGGCGCCAGCATCAGGACCAACGGCTCGACCGCTGCCCGCGGCACCGAGTCGCGGTGTTGCTTGGTGAGGTGGTTGGTGTATTCGATCAGCTTGGCCACCGCAGTGTTATTACGCAGTGCCGCATAGTCTTCGGAGACACCCGCGATGGTGCGGTGCAATAGCCGCACCGTGTCCAAGTCGAGATCCGGGTGGTCGACGACTCGGACGTCGCCAGACTGCTCGTCGACCACCAGCCGCCACACTCGCTGCAGGAAGCGGTGTGCCCCGACGACGTCCTTGGTCGCCCACGGCCGGGACGCCTCCAACGGGCCCATCGACATCTCGTACACCCGCAGCGTGTCGGCGCCGTAGTCATCGCACATTTCGTCCGGCGATATCGAATTCTTCAGGCTCTTACCGATCTTGCCGAATTCCTGGAAGACTTCGACTTCCCCATCGGGCCCGGGGTGGACGAACCGCCCGTCGCGTTCGAGCACCTCGGCGGCCGGCACGTAGCCCCCGCGGACGTCGGTGTAGGCAAACGCCTGGATGTAGCCCTGGTTGATCAGCCGGCGGTAGGGCTCGCGGGAGCTGACGTGCCCCAGGTCGTAGAGCACCTTGTGCCAGAACCGGGCATACAGCAGATGCAGCACCGCGTGCTCAGCACCCCCGACGTAAAGGTCGACACCCCCGGGATCGCCAGGACCATGCTCAGCCGGCCTTGGGCCCATCCAGTAGGCTTCGTTCTCCTTGGCGCAGAAGCGTTCTGCGTTGTCTGGGTCGGTATAGCGTAGCTCGTACCAGGAGCTGCCGGCCCATTGCGGCATGACGTTGGTGTCGCGGGTGTAGGGCTTGAGCCCGTCACCGAGGTCCAGCTCGACGTGCACCCAGTCGGTCGCCTTGGCCAGCGGCGGGGATGGTTCGCTGTCGGCGTCGTCGGGATCGAATAGCACCGGCGAGTAGTCGGGGACGTCGGGCAATTCGACGGGCAGCGCGTCCTCGCCCAGTGCGTGCGGACGCCCCTGGCTGTCGTAGACGATCGGGAAGGGTTCACCCCAATAGCGTTGCCGCGCGAAAAGCCAATCCCGCAGCTTGTATTCGATGCGCGCCCGGCCGCGGCCGGCGGCTTCCAACCGCGCGGTGATTACTTCCTTGGCCCCCACGACATCCAGACCATTCAGGTAGTCGGAGTTCACCAGCACCCCGTCACCGGTATACGCGGCGCCGGAAATATCACCGCCGGCAATGACTTCGACGATCGGCAGCCCAAACTCGTCGGCGAATTCCCAGTCGCGCTGATCGTGGCCGGGAACCGCCATGATTGCCCCGGTGCCGTATCCAGCCAGCACGTAATCGGCGATGAAGATCGGTATCTGCTCGCCGTTGGCCGGATTGGCCGCATAACTGCCCAGGAACACACCAGTTTTGGTTTTGTTCTCTTGCCGCTCCAAGTCGGACTTCGCAGCGATGGCCTTGCGGTAGGCGGCGACGGCCTGAGCCGGTGTGGCGCCGTCGAAGGTCCAGTGCGGGTCTACCCCGTCCGGCCACGCGCTCGCGACCAACCGATCGACCAACTCATGTTCTGGTGCCAGCACCAGATAGGTGGCGCCGAATAGGGTGTCCGGCCGGGTGGTGAACACCTCCAGGTCGACGGTCTCGCCGTCGGTGGTGCACGCCGAGAACAGTGCGGCAGCTCCGGTGGAGCGACCGATCCAGTTGCGCTGCATTGTTTTGACCTGTTCCGGCCAGTCCAGCAGGTCGAGGTCGTCGAGCAGCCGGTCGGAGTAGGCGGTGATCCGCATCATCCACTGCCGCAACCGCTTACGGAACACTGGGAAGTTTCCCCGGTCGCTGCGTCCGTCAGCGGTCACCTCCTCGTTGGCCAGCACGGTGCCCAGCCCCGGACACCAGTTCACCATCGAATCCGCCCGGTAGACCAGGCGGTGAGCGTCGATCACGTCGGCGCGTTCACCGACCGACAACGACGCCCAATCCCGGCCGTTATCCAATTGCCTTGCACCGGAGTCGAATGCGGCCACCAAATCGGTGATCGGCCGGGCTTTATCGGCCTCGGTATCGAACCACGCGTTGTAGATCTGCAGGAAGATCCACTGCGTCCATTTGTAGAACTCGCGATCGGTGGTGGAAAAGCTTCGCCGGTTGTCGTGGCCGAAGCCCAGCCGGCCCAACTGGCGCCGGAAGTTGACGATGTTGGCCTCGGTCCGGGTGCGCGGATGGGTGCCGGTCTGCACCGCGTACTGCTCGGCGGGCAGGCCAAACGCGTCGAAGCCCAACGCGTGCAGCACGTTACGACCGATCATCCGGAAGTAGCGGGCATAGACGTCCGTGGCGATGTAGCCGAGCGGGTGACCGACGTGTAGCCCCTCTCCGGACGGATACGGGAACATGTCCTGGACGAACATCTTGTCGTCGGGCACTCCTGAGCCGTCCGTCGGTGCCAGCGACCCGACCGGGTTGGGCACGTTGAAGGTCCCCCTTCGGTTCCAATTGTCCTGCCAGGTCCGCTCGATGCGGCCAGCCAGGTCCGCAGAGTATCGATACCGCGGCGCATCGGCTGCGGAGTCAGCCGCGTGGGCAGCGATGCCGGCACCAGGGTCGGGGCCCGTCGCGGCCGTTGGGGAGTCGGTCACGTCCAACAGGTTATAAGGGTGCCGGTGACGGGCCCGCCGGCCACACGTTTGTCTCGGTTGCGTTGCGGACCGATCAGGGCTTTATCCCAGGTGTATTCCAGGTCTATTCCGACGCTGGTAGCCACTGGCTTCCGGTAGTTACAGTCCGACTCATGCTTTGCCGCTGAGCGATTTGGGAAGGACCCACCCTCATGATGCAGATTGCCCGCAGCTGGCGGGTCACGGTCGCAGGTCTAGCCGTTGGCGTCGTGGGTGCGCTCGGCTTTGCCTGCCCCGCCGCGTTGGCAGACCCGGTGCTTCCACCCCGGCCCTATCCCGCTCCGGTCCCCGCCCCGCCGGTGATGCCGCAGGCCGTCACCGTTGCGCCGGGCGTCGTTGCCAACCCGATTCCAGGGGCGCCGGCGGCGGCCCCCGCGCTTCCCGCTCCCGTCTCGCCGGTGCTGGCACCGGCAGCCGCGACACCGGTGCCCGTGCTCATGCCCGCGCGTTCGGGGACGCTGCGCGAATACTTCGGGAGCAAGAACATCCAGCTGGAGCCGCAGCAGTCGGCAAACTTCAAGGCGCTCGATATCACCCTGCCGATGCCGCCCGGATGGACGCAGGTGCCCGATCCCAATGTGCCCGATGCGTTCTTGGTGACCGCCAACCGGCACAGCAGCAGCTTCTACACGTCTAATGCCCAGCTGGTGGTGTACCGGCTGGTCGGCGATTTCGATCCCAAGGAGGCCATCACCCACGGGTACATCGACAGCGCGCAACTGCCCGCCTGGCGGAGCACCAACGCCTCGCTGGCCGATTTCTACGGCTCCCCGTCGTCGATCATCGAGGGCACCTACCGCGAAAACCAGATGACGCTCAACACCTCGCGGCGGCATGTCATCGTGACCTCCGGACCGGACAAGTACCTGGTGTCGCTCGCGGTCACGACCGATGCGGCCACAGCCGTGGCCGAGGCGCCGGCCACCGACGCGATCGTCAACGGGTTCCGGGCCGGCCCGCCCGGGTCCAACCCAGCGCCGGCTCCACCGCAAGGGCCCACGGCGCCGGCCGCCGCCGCTCCACCACCCCCGCCGGCCGCCGCCTTGGCGCACTAG
>Ga0335075_10013230_pt1 | contig 12424 bp, 16 predicted proteins | sample Lox_Sample_24_FD_206723 | JGI IMG/M metagenome (GOLD analysis project Ga0335075, IMG submission 206723) | Soil microbial communities from Loxahatchee National Wildlife Refuge, Florida, United States - Lox_Sample_2.4 | ecosystem: Environmental > Terrestrial > Soil > Wetlands | place: USA... | reverse complement strand
ACTCTCCACATCATGGATCAGAAGATTGTCGTTGAGCTACTCCCTGAGAATGCCGTCCGCCCTGGCTCGCCGGCTCCCTCCAGCGCCGATCTCATCACGATCAACGAGGCCCCAGAGGGAACGCGTGGTGAGGTGGTGGTCACCGACCTCTACCGAGACCACCTGCCACTCATTCGTTACCGCACTGGCGACCTGGTCGAGATTGCCACGACCGAGTGTCCTTGCGGTCGGGTGGGCGCTCGTCTGCGTGTGCTAGGGCGACGGGCGAACATGATCGATCTCGGCGGCCGCATTCTCCACGAGATCGAGATACACCATGCGATCGAGCGAGCGCTGGGAACGACGTGGGACGACTGGAGCGCCGAGATTGAGGGCAACGCCACATCCGATGCCAGGATGAGCCTCACTGTCGCTGCTCCCGGCGATCCGGGCTCGGTCGAGGCTCAGGCTATCTACTCTGAGGTCTTGGCCTGTGGAGCGATCCCAGACGAGAGGCCTGCGCAGGAGACCTTGCGAGTCACGTTCGTCGGCCCACGACAGGCTCAAGGGCTGATCGCCACAGGCGACGTCAAGGCACAGCGCCTGACCTTCACGTGAGACGTGAGTTGGACACTTCAGGCAGCCTCTGTCCGCTGCCTCTACTCCTAGCCAAGCGTGAGATGCGTCAACTAAGTAGCGGAGATGAGCTGGTTGTGACAGCAACCGATCCAGAGGCGTCAGTTGATTTCGGTGCGTGGGTCGCAGTCGCAGGTCATATGCTGACTGAGCACCGTGACGAGGACCATCTCGTGTTCACCATAGTGAAGGTCTGATGGCTTCGGCAAGTGCATGCCTCGAAGTGCGGGGGGACTTCCCGCTGCTGGAGCGATGCGCAGCCCAGCCGCTTGTATACCTTGATTCGGCGGCGACCGCACTGAAGCCCAAGGCGGTCATAACCGCCATGAGTCATTACTACGAGCGCGCTACGGCCAACGTGCATCGTGGATCGTACCCGCTCGCAGAAGAGGCAACGGAGATGTACGAAGAGGCCCGTATGCGTGTTGCTGAGCTATGCAACGCGCCTTACGAGGGCACCGTGTTCACCCGAGGCACAACGGAGGCAATCAATCTCGTCCGACTTAGCTGGGGCAGAGCCCGGATCGGGACTGGTGATCGCGTCGTCGTAACCGAGATGGAGCATCATTCAAATCTGCTCCCTTGGCGCGCTCTTTGTGAGGATTCCGGGGCCGCACTCGACATCGTGCCCGTGGACTCGCAGGGGCGCTTGGACATGCAGTCTCTGCTGCGCCTGCTCGACTCGGGACGGGTGAAACTCGTCGCCGTCACCCACGTCTCGAACGTCTTGGGCACTATCAATCCTGTGGACTCGATCGTGAGTGCTTGTCACGAGGCCGGTGCCGCATGCCTGATCGACGGCGCCCAGGCGGTGCCACACCTACCAGTGGACTTCACGGCGATCAGCGCCGACTTTTACGTCTGGAGCGGACACAAGGCGCTGGGGTCCACCGGCATCGGCGTGCTGCATGCGGATCCATCGATCCTCGAGGAGATGCCTCCCTTGATGCTCGGTGGCGAGATGGTCCAGGGCGTTTGGCCCGACCGCGTTGAGTACAAGCCGCCACCGTGGCGCTTCGAGGCAGGCACGCCCCCGATCGCCGAGGCGATCGGCTTGGGCGCCGCCGCAGAATATCTTTTGCGCCTGGGACTGGCTCGGGTTCAGGCGCACGACGCAGTGCTCACTGAGTACGCGCTCGCGCGCCTAGAGCGCGTGGGTGGGATCACGACGTTCGGTCCAGCGATAGCTGACGATCGCACCGGGGTCGTGAGTTTCCGGCTCGACGGTGTTCACCCACACGACCTGGCCGACCTCCTCGGCCGGCGAGGGATATGTGTACGAGCCGGCCATCATTGCGCTCAGCCTCTCTCCGATCGCATCGGCGGACCGACGACACGTATGAGCTTCGGTCCCTACACGACCACATCGGACATCGACCTCTGTATCGACGGGCTCATAGAGGCACGAGACCACTTCCGATCGCTCACGGCGCTCTAGCACCGTCATCATGGAGGATCCGCTCTACAAGGATCTGATAATCGAGCACTTCCGCGACCCGAGAAACCGAGGGCATCTGGAGTGTCCGGACAGATCGGCACACGTTAAGAGCCCAACCTGTGGCGACGAGCTGCGGGTAACAATGTGTCTTGAAGAGGACCGCATTACGGAGATTCGCTTCGATGGTGAGGGTTGCGCAATCTCTCAGGCGTCGGCCTCGATCGCCTCCGACGCCTACATCGGAATGACGGCGCGAGCGATTCTCGAGCTACACGAAGACTGGGTCACTCAGCTACTCGGGGGTCCAGTCTCCAGGAGCCGTCGTCCCTGTGCAAGCCTCCACCTAATGGCTGTTAAGCAGGCGTTGCGCCACTAGGCGTTCAATTGGCACTCAAGCGACTCGCCAACGACACACCTATTCCCCCCGCCAGCGGGGAGTGCGCCGCTCAGCGAACGCACGCATCCCCTCGCGCAGGTCCCGAGACGCGAACGAGGCGCGGCGAAGCTCGATCAGTTCACGTTCGGCGTCGGCCGGCAGCTCGCTCTCGGCGCGCAGCAGCACCGTGATCACGCGCTTGTTGCCGAGCTGTGCCATTGGCGCGTTGCCGGCTAGGCGCTCGGCGCGCTCTTCGAACTCTGCGTCCGGTTGCCGAGCGTGGCGCTGATCGCGTCGAGGATCGGGTGGTCGAGCGCGTTGCGCTTGGCTGGGTTTGAGATCGTCAGGCGGACGAACCCGTCGGTCGGCTCGTCGAGCAGGAGCTTGCCGTCGGCGAGCTCACATGGGGCGGCGCCGGAGGGTACCGAACTGACAGACCGACGGAGGCCGCCCGCTGAAAGACTCACGGGGCGCATGCGTGCACGACGATCCCCCGCTCGATCAACACAATCTCAGCCCCATCGGCCCGCGGGGCTCTCAGGGCAAGAGCTCCTTCAAAATCACCGAGGAGCCACCGGGGTTCAAACCAGCATGGATCACCACCGTGCCCTGCTTAATGCTTTCCACATACATGACAAAGCTCCCGCCCGTCATTCAGCGTCAGACTCGCAACGCTCATCAGCATCACTCCGCCCGCATGCACCCGCTCGCTTGGAGTCAGATTTGGCTCGCGCACGGTCGAGACGACGAGATCGCAGGTACGTACCACCTCCATTATCTCCTCGCGGCTTCGCATCGATTATGCAGGCCTGTGTGTCGCCGTCCGGGCGATACACCACACGGACTACGGAGTGTCCATCATTTCGAAGACCTCGCCAGGAATCCTCTGCGAACACCACCAGCGCCGATCGCCGCGATCCGTGCGCCGGCACCTTCCGCAGTCACTTACGAAGCCGAGCTTAGTCCGACGAGAAGACCGATCAGTGGCTCCAACTCGACCGATTTTCCAGTCACGTTTACCTGCTCGAAGTAGTCGTACCACCCCGACGACTCGATGGTGCTCTCAAATGCCTTCCGCACGTCCTCGTCGGGCACACTCCATACCGCAAAGAAGTCATAAGACCTATCACGATGACCACCCCCCTCAGTGCGACCGCCACCCACATAGGCGACGCCTTCGTCAAGCATTGCCTGGATGCTAGGACCGACGTTCTGCATCCACTCTCCGCGTCGCTCAGGCGATAGCTCGATCCAACTGTCACGCGTACGCCAGAGCTCGATGAACACGTTCATGCCTTCACCTCTCACCTTGATTAACCTTGTACGATTCAACAGTGATCCGCCCGCCACGTCGCGGGACCAGCGTAACCCCGTTTGCGCGCTCTCTCTCGAGTGGAAACGTGATCTTCTTCAGACGAACGTTCCTCGCGACCGCGCTAATCGTTGCTCGCATCTCCAGGCTGGCCAGACCGGCACCTATGCAACGACGAATGCCACCACCAAACGGCAGCCACGTATAGGGGTCGGGATTGCCCTCGAGGAAGCGGTCCGGCTTGAAGGCGTGCGGGTCGGGGTAGCACTCGGGCAGCAGGTGCACTAGCAAGATTGGTATCCATAGCTTGGTGCCGGCTGGCAACTTACGGCCTCGCACCGCCATAGGAGCGGTCAGCGTCCTGCCAGTGAAGGGAACGATCGGCCTGAGCCGCAGGCACTCCTTGATAACGGCCTGCAGGTAGGAGTCCGCGCCCGATAGCTGCTCGGCGCGAAGTCGCTCGACGTCCTCTGGATGCCTCGCTAGCAGGCCAATCGTCCATGTCAGCGCAACCGACGTGGTCTCATGGCCGGCGATCAGCAGCGTCATCAGATCGTCACGCAACTCAGTGTTGCTCAGCGTGTCCTCCTGTTCGCTCTGCGTGGCGAGCATCCGCGAGAGAACGTCAGGCCGCTCGGACGTGCGCGGATCCCGTCGCCGTCCAGCAATCAGCTGAAGCACTGCGTCATCAGCAGCGGCCTTACGGCTTTCGAACAAAGCCCACGGACTACGCGCACCAAGCCTGCGCCGTCGCCAGCTTCCCCAAATCACCAGATGAAAGGAGCTGACCAAATCGGCGATCACGGCTCGCACGCGCTTAAGCTCAGCGGGCTCATTCAATCCGAACACCGTGCGCAGGATCACCTCAAGTGAGAGCGCCTTCATGTGCGGAATAAGTGCGAACTCCCGACCCACCGGCCATTGCGCGACCGCCGAGTCCACCGCATCCTGCACGATCGGCGTCAGCGCGGACAGGGCGTTACCGTGGAAGGCCGGAAGCAGCAGCTTGCGCTTGCGCAGATGCTCCTCCTCATCGAGGACCAGCATCGAGCGCGACCCGAGGATCGGCTCCAGGAAGCGGACAGCCTCGCCTGCATGAACGATCGTCGGGTCTGCCAGCAATACCTCGCGGATGTCATCGGGAGACGAAAGCCACACCACCTCGCCGTAGGCGTTAAAACGCCCGGTCCCAAAATCACCAAAGGCAGCTCTCAGCCGCTCCCAATGGGCGATCGGAGACCGCGTGTACTGCAGCGATTGAAGCCACTTAGGGGCCCTTGGCCCCGGCGGGAGCCTATCTAGTTCGATGTGGTCGATAGTGGCCATGCTCGCCGCCGGTCAAGGGCCTCTCCTCTAGCGACATCAGAGGTATAAGCAACGAGGCATTTCTTGTCAATCTCGACTCACCGGAGTAGGCACGATTGTCACGCCTCACCACGGCCATGCTGCGGCCACCAATCCTTCACAAACTCTACGGCCCTCTCGCGGAGTAGCTCGGGTGCATCCTGGAAGAGCACATGACGCCCTCCTGGGATTCGGACTAGCGTCCCGAATCCCGCAGGTAGGCTATCTAGCAATTCCCGAGAGGCGCTGATGGGAGCGATCGGATCGTCCTCACCACTCAGGATCAGTGTCGGACAGCTGATCTGGCTCGCGTGCGCGCAGAGGTCGAACTCGCGCCACTCCTCGCTCGCGTAGAAGACAGCGCCGATCTCTGGGCGGAGGATCGCCCGAGCCATCACCTCGGGAGCCAAGGGCTCGCGAGCGTATAGCGGGAGGCATTCAGCCTGATATGCAGCTCGCGTTGCGTCGTCGGGCTCCTGCCAGTAGCGCCGAGCGGTCTCGCGCACGGCCTCCCCGCCAAGGCGCTCGAAGACCTCAAGCATCTGGTCGATCCTGTGTCCGACCGGCGTGCTCGTCAACACGAGCGCTCCGATCAGGTCCGGGCGATCGGCCGCGGCGAGTGCCGCCGCCGTGCCCCCGACCGACGCACCGGCCAGAACGGGCCGCTCAATTCCCAGCGCCTCACACAGCGCGACCAAGTCGGCGGCCCAATGGTGAAGCGTCCATTTCGAGGGGGACGCCTCCACGCTACGACCGTGTCCACGTAGGTCTAGCCACACCACCTGAGCCAGCTCCGCCAGCGGAGCAAACAGCGGCTTCAGCAGCGAGTGATCCATACCTGGTCCACCGTGAATCACGATCACGGTAGGCCGCTCCTTGAGTTCCATGCCGATCGGCTGGTGGCTCATGCCGGTCACGTCGATGAACAAGCGTGTCCCGTTAACTGACACTCTCACGAACGCTGCTCCTCATTGGTGTCTGCTGGTCGAGCTGGCATCGTAACCAGTGGCCCCCGCCGCAGCCTAGTGGTAGATGCTTAGTCCTTGCGCAGAGTGCGGCTGATGGGTACTGTGCTCACGCCGAAGTCCTATCCAGGAGAGACACAGTGTCCGAGTCGCCAGCGATCCAGGCCAACATTGACGCCATCAACCGCTTCTTCGAAGGCATCTCGCGTAAGGATGTTGACTTGGTGCTTTCACTCTACGTCCCCGACTGCGAGTTCACCGCGCCCAAGCCTCTACCGTGGGGCGGAACATACGAAGGCCATGACGGCATCAAGCAGCTCTTTGCGACCTTCATGCCCTACTGGACTCAGATCGAGGAGCATGCGGAGCGAATCGTGAGCAGCGACGACGAGGTCATGGTCGTCGTCCGGCAGCGCGGAGTGACGCGAACCGGCGCAGACTACGACGGCCTGCTCGCGTTGCACTTCGAGATGAAAGACGGCAAGGCCACACGCGGACGGGGCTTCGCAGACACCAGCACGGTACTCGCGGCGGTCGGTGCAGAGCCGCGTCAGTAGCACCCGTCCCAGCCCAGCAGAGCGAAGCGGCATTAATGCGGAAGCCTCACGACGGCGCGTACATCGCGTCGATGACTCGTCGGTAGCGCTCAGCGACAACACCGCGTCGGACCTTTCCGGTCGGCGTCAACTCGCCAGACTCCTGCGATAGCGGCGCAGAAAGCAGCGAGAAGCTGCGAACCTGCGCCCAGCGCGGGTGGGACTCGTTAGCCTTTGCGATGACCCCCTCGATCAGATCGTGTGCGAGCCGGCCTCCATTAAGAGCTTGCGCCCTACCACGCCCGATGGTCTCAGTGGCGATCGAAAGATGACCGAGATGCTCCTGCACTGCCGCGAGATCGGGGACCACCAGGGCCGTCAAATAGGGACGCTGATCACCCACGACCACGACCTCCTCGACATACGGCGAGCGACGGACCTCGTTCTCCAAAGGCGCCGGTGCGATGTTCTTGCCCCCGGCCGTGATAATGACGTCCTTCAACCGGCCAGTGATCGTCAGGAACCCATCATCGTCAATCGCGCCTAGATCGCCTGTGCGGAACCAGCCACCGTCGAGAACGGCTGAGGATGCATGTGGATCACGGTAGTAGCCGGTGAACAAGCTCGGCCCCCAAAGGCGGACTTCCTGATCTACGGTCAGCGTCTTAAACCCAGGAAGCGCCCGACCCACCGCGCCCAGCCGCACGCTCCCGCGCGTTCCCAGGGTGCAAGCAGCCGCGGTCTCCGTCAGGCCGTAGCCCTCGTAAATCGGAACGCCGCAGGCAAACAGAAACTCGAGTACCTCGGAAGCGATCGGCGCGGCGCCACTCCACGCCTCACGTAGACGGCCTCCAAAAAGCTCCCTCACCATCTGACAAGGTCCTTCCTCCAACCCCGACGCGACAGCTCGGCCCTCGAGGCGCGCCCCGAGGAGCTGCTGAAGTTGTGCGCATGAGAATCCCTGGCCGCCTCGTTCGAGTTCAGCCCGAGCGAGGGTGTAGATCTTCTCGTAGAGACGAGGTACCGACGCAAAGAACGTCGGCCTGATCTGGGACAACTCCTCCATCACATTCGTGCGATCTCCGCCGAAGAAAGCGAGACAACCTCCGACGGCGAGCGTCAGACTCTGAACCTCACGCCCAAATACATGCGCGAGCGGTAGGTACAGATAGCTCAAGTCGCTCTCCACGATCGCTCCGATTTCCGCCGTCATCTGGATCGCGGCCACGTAGGTGCCATGCGTGTGCATGCAGCCCTTGGGCGGGCCCGTTGTGCCTGATGTGTAGATGATTGTGAAAAGATCGTCTGGCGCGATCTCCGACAATGCCCGATCGGCTTGCTGAAACTGCTCTCCCAATTCGGCCAGAGTTGCCAGCGTCATGTGATCGCCTGCGAGCTCAGGTTCTATTGTCACAATTTCCTTGAGCTCGGAGCTTTCACGCTGCAACACCTCGCCGATCGCCAGATGCTCGCTCGTCTCCACAATCAGCATCCGCGCGCCCGAGTGCCGGACCACGTACTCACACTCCTCCGCCGTGCTCACGTGGTACAGGGGCACGCTGACGGCACCAACCCTGGCCAGCGCAATGTCGCAGAGCGTCCACTCGGGGCGTGAGTCGGAGATGATTGCCACGCGGTCGCCGTGGGTGATGCCGTTGGCGATCAGCCCACGGGCGAGGCGCTCGGCGTGCCGATCCAGCTCGGCGTAGGTGATTCCTGTCCATGACCCATCAGTGCCGCGGAAGCGTAGTGCCTCGCTTTGTGCGCAGGCACGGAAACTTCGCTCGAACAACTCTGGAACGGTCCTGTACCTCAAGAACGCGCCGCCCGCTCGTCGCAGCAGCGATCACGCGCCGCGGCTGTGGACGACTCTCCCCGATCGGCCAAGGGCCACTGGCCGCTGAACTGCTTTAGCCACTCCACCACCGCTCTCCAAGCCGCATGGTGAGGATCAAGGTGCTCAAAATGTCCGACACCGTCGAGCAGTGCCAGCTGGACCTCGTCGCCGGCGGCGCTTGCAGTCCGGTGATAGTGCTCGCTCATCTCCCAAGGTACGTGCTCGTCCGCGGTGCCGTGAACCAAGAGCTGGGCAACACCCAGCGGAAGCAGCCGGGTAGGGCACGCCCGGTCGTAGCGTCCCGGCTCTTGCTCGGGCGCAGCCCCCATCATCAACTGCACAGCATTCCGTCCGATCCGGGCGCGCGCCGCTCCAACTAGGTCTAGAACACCAGCCTGAGCAACCACACCGTCGAGCCGGACAGCCGGGCGCGGCCCGGCGATGCCCGCAACGAGCGACTGATGGGTGGCTGCCCATAGGGCGAGCTGGCCTCCTGCGGAGTGACCGATAGCAACAAGTGGACGGGGCACCTCATCCCATCTCTCGACAAGTGTCTTGATCGCACTCGAGACGTCCTCGAGGATCCCCGGATAACCGCCTTGACCAGTATCATCCATGCGTCGAAACTCGACGTTCGCAACGTTCCACCCACGATCAGCAAGATCCTCAGCGAGTGATTCCATCAGCGCTGCCGTCCACGCGGCCCGCCAGAATCCTCCATGTAGTAGGACTGTGGTGCCAATTGGCCTTCGGCTAGGAAGGGTCAATTGCAGCCACTGGTCGTCCTGCTCTCCGTAACTGATCTTCTCCAACGTCAGAGACTCAGCCTCGATGCCGCTCTCTTCCGAAGCCTCCAGGTCCTGGTCAGGCATCAGGGCAAAACCACACTCTCAAGAGACGCACCACTCGACACAAACCGTACGTTAGCGCAGCGAATTGGAACCCTACAATACGCTTAGATTTCGACCTTACGCATCTCGGGATTCCGCTCAGCTTTTGTCCAGGGCGGCGCAGTGGTACCCAGCTTGGCAACGAGGTAGAGGTGGGCTCCGATCAGAGCGGCGATCAGGCCGGGGATCAGCAGCATGTGGATCGCATAGAAGCGCGACAGCGTAGTGGCGCCAAATTCCGAGCCGCCGCTCAGAAAATCGGCCAGATAGGGGCCCACGAGAGGACCTGTGGCGGTGATGTTATTAGCCACTGTCGTTGCCCAATACGCGCGCTGGTCGAACGGCAGTAGGTAGCCGGTCAACGACATCAGCATCGTCAAAATCAGCAGAACCACCCCGATCACCCAATTGAGCTCGCGTGGGTACTTGTAGGCACCCCAGAAGAACGTCCGGCCCATGTGCAGGAAGATGAGGACCACCATTACGCTCGCCCCCCACTTGTGCATGCCACGCACAAACTGGCCAAGAAAGACATCATTCGTGATGTAACGAATGGATTCGTATGCTCCTCCCGCGGGGTCGGGCCGGTAGTACATCGCCAAGAACACGCCTGTCACCGCCTGGTTGAGAAAGGCGAACATGGTCGCCGAGCCGAGCGTGTAAGCCCAGTTGGTGCCCTTGGGGACCTTGCGAAACATAAGCCAGCGCGCGGCGCCACTGAGCGAGGTGCGTTCGTCCACCCAGTCGACAACGCTGATCCCGGCCTCCTGCGCGTGGTCAAGCGGCGTGACCTTGCCGTCGCCCTCACCTGGCCGTGGAGGAGGCGTCTGCAGCGCCTTGGGAATTGGAGACACGGGCAGTCTCGGAAGCTTAGGCACGAATCTTCACGTCCTCTCGCGGATCAGCCCTCCGAGCTGCTCGCCTTGTCGTGCTCACATCGAGTCGGAACAACACCGAATAAGCGTACGTTCAGTGCTCCGGCTCGGCCGCAACCAGCATGTCGGCCTCAGACGACTTATGAGCTGCGATTCTAAAGCCGCACTGCGGGCAGACCACGACGTCGCTAGTCCCGCTCTTTTCACCGGGTCCGTCAGAGCCAGCCTCTAGGCGATGCTGAGCTGCTTTCAACTCGATCCGCAGATCGTTGACAGAAAACTTGCACTCAGTCGCTCGATCTAGCCAGTATGCTTGCTCCTTGGGCTCAAGAGCAGCAACGAGGAAATGATGACTCCAGCTCAGATTCTCCCTACGTAGGGAGATATGGACATGCGAAGCCACGTAGACCATGTTTTCCAAGCTGTGGCTGTCGTGACCCGTTATCTTGGCGGCCAGAGCGTACTTCTCGCCCCACTTAGTCGCCCCGAATCGCAGCCAGTCACCCACCCACCAGTTGCTCTTGCGACTCAATGCCCCAAGATGCCTGCCCTGCAATATCCAGGCGGGGCGATCTAGACCCTCCGGTGGGGTCCATGCGATGGGCAGCGACGGCCGTCGCCGACCGTTAGCCTTGGTCCTTGCCGTAGATTTGGATGGCGGTGCAGAGACAGCAGACATTGGAGCCCTTCGAACAGAGACCGTCAGCAACCTATCAGCCCACCGCCCCGACGGCGCTTACCAATGTGCGAAAATATCCGTCCTAAGATTTACGCAAATGCTCAATCTCGTCGAGCCTATCAGCCACGAACTACGCCGCTCGATCCATCGGGTGTTCATCATCGTCTTTCACCGCATAGCCAAGCTCCTCCAAGCGCAGCGCTATCTCAAGTCCTGCGAGGCAAGTATGAAGCGGACGACCAAGAATGTCATCGATCTCATGTAGTCGGTTTTCGACAGTGCGTCGGACTACCCCCAGGGCAGCTGCGGCGCATGCGATATTGCGCTCATGTGCGAAGTAGGCACGCAGTGTTTCTCGCGCGACTTCCCCATCCTTGCGAAGGCCGTTAAGCGGCATCAGATAGGTCCGTATCAACAACCGAACCATCGCCTCATTTTGCAGAATAGCCGCCTCGGGCAAGACGTCAGCACACCGTGTCAAACTCCTTGGCTTTCGCAGTGCGACAGGTAGAGCTATTTGGGCTTCCTCGTGAGTTTGGCGCCAACCTTTGATCCCTTTTCGTGGCTCGCCGGCCACCAGCGAGACGCCGGCCGTCAATTGCGCCGACAACAAGCGCTCGATGTCTCCCACGGCGAGCTTTCTGAGTCCGCCGAGCCATGCCCAGACCGTCTCATCGTTGCATGAGACCCGCAAAAGCTTGTGCCCAAGCCGCGTGTCCAGCTTTCGCAGGGTCTGGTCTGCCTTGGTCCCGGTCGCGATTAGAGCGAGGTGCCAGGGAGCATTGAACTCGTACTCCAGTTCAGCCAGTTCACTGGGATCGACCACAGCGCCTGAGAGCAGCCTCTTCACGATCTCCATGCGGTGCTGTTGAGGGGAGCGTCCGACCCGCTCAAGCTCATCGTCGTATTCACGCGTAATGCCGGCCGTGATGCGCTCCAGCAACACCTCCTGCGTTCTGCGCAAGTGCTGTAGCACAGGTACATCGATTGACAAGCCACTGAGCGCCGCTTCCTCGCCAACGAACTCTCCGAGCCGTCCGTGTCCAGCGATATAGCGGCATAGGATCGTACCCAGACTCACTCCGTACCGCGCTGCACGACGTGCCTGAGTCACCGCCTCTGTCGGAATGGAACCCGACCACTCTGGTCCGCCCTTGATTCCCTCGAGGCAATAATCAAACACCGCTACGACCGCTGCCCGCGACCCTCTCTGGTACTCGATGCTTCTGCTATCGACGGGGCCAGGCACGGCGTCCCGAATATGATCGTAGATAGCTTGAACGATCTCCCGGCGGCGCGCCCGCAGTCGCTCGACGATGTCCGCTCGGATCTCTTTGAGCAACTCGTGATCACCGTCTCTGTCACGGTTCATTGCTGCCCTCACGCTGCCCCGTTGCGCTATGTCGCCCGTACGCAGCGGAGCATCTCCACCTGGCCGCTACACACCGCGAGGAATCGGCATAGCCCACCCGCCTCGGCTCGACTTCCGCCACGAAGACCGACGCGATCGCAATCTGGCGCAGGTCCGCTGAACCCAGCCGAGCGGTACCTTCTATC
>Ga0335075_10013229_pt1 | contig 12424 bp, 11 predicted proteins | sample Lox_Sample_24_FD_206723 | JGI IMG/M metagenome (GOLD analysis project Ga0335075, IMG submission 206723) | Soil microbial communities from Loxahatchee National Wildlife Refuge, Florida, United States - Lox_Sample_2.4 | ecosystem: Environmental > Terrestrial > Soil > Wetlands | place: USA... | reverse complement strand
AAGTCCGCCACGCTCATCATCAGCGCGCCATGCCGGAGCGGGATGGCCTTGGCCCGGCCGGTGGTGCCGCTGGTGTGTACGAGCGCGAGCACCGTGTCGCCGGTCAGCGCGGGCCGCGGCGGAGCCGAGCCGTCCAGCGCGGCACCGTCGAGCCAGCCGTCGGGTACCGGCCCGCCGGCCGGGGTTGGCCGGCCGATGATCACGCGAGCGCCATCCCCGCTCCAGGCCGCGTCCACCAGGCCGGCGAACTCCGGGTCGGCGGCGACCGCGACCGGCCGGACCAGGGCCAGCACCTCGGTGAGCTCGCGTGCCGACAACCGCCAGTTGACGAACGCCGGCGTCGCCCCGGCCCGCATCAGCCCGAAGGCATGCACCAGGAAGTCGGCGCTGTTCTTGGCCACGATCGCGACTACGTCCCCGGGCCTGACCCCGGCACCGGCCCAGCCGCCTGCCCGGCGCTCGGACTCGGCGCGCAACTGGGCATAGCTATAGGCGGCGCCCCGGTCGTCCACCAGGGCCGGCCCGTCCGGCCGGACGTTGGCGCGCCACTCGATGACGTGGATCCAGCTCTGCATCCCGCGGGTCCTTCCGTTCGCAGCGGGCTCCCCGGCGCTCGCGTGCCGGGGCGGTCAGCCAGCGCGGGCGCCGACCCAGGAGGCGATGAGGTCGGCGGCACGCTCGCGGGACCGGTCCGGCTCCCGCAGGTAGTGATCGGCCTTGATGAACTCCAGCGACTTGTCGTCGGCCGCGAGCGCGTCGTACAGGGCGCGGGCGTCGGTCTCGTACACGCACGCGTCGGCGGTGGCGTGCACGACCAGCGACGGCAGCGTAATCCTGGCCAGGTGTGGCGCCGCCGTGCACTGCGAGATGCGCAGGCTCCACATCGACAGCCAGGTGCGCAGCGTGCTCACCGTGCCGACACCGAAGACCCCGTAGTTGGCCTTCATCGGGTCGCCGAGGTAGCACCAGTTCGGCCGGCGGTCGGACGGCTCGATCGATGGGTCGATCATGCGCAGGTCGGCCCAGGTGCGCGAGAGTGTGAACAGCCGGTCCCGGGCGCGGGTTGGCGACAGCGCGTCCAGTTCGGCGAGTGCCCAGTCGGTGATGCGCTCGTTGCGCGCCCGCTGCGCGGCCCGGTAGCGGGCCTGGAACTCACGGCTGTAGGGCGGCCCGTTCGCGATATTGAACGGGTCGAGACCGGGGTCGGCCGAGATCGGGTCGCGCTCGTCGATGACGGACGGATCAAGCCAGGCGGTGAGTACTTCAGGCCGGCCGGAGTGCGCGGCCAGGGCGATGAACAGGTCGCCGGCTGGCAGGTTCTCGACGGCCGCCAGCGGGCGCATGCCGACGGCAGGCCGGACGCTGGCCTCGACGGCCTGGGACTGATAGGCGGCCATGAGCGAGCCACCCCCGGAGTTGCCGAGCAGCACGATCCGGTCCGCCCGGGCCTGCTCGCGCAGCCAGGAGACGCCGACGCCAATCTCGGCCAGGGCGTGGTCGAGCAGGAAGTTCGCCTCATTGCCGCGGAAGCGGGTGTTCCAGCCCAGGAAGCCGAATCCGCGCTCGGCCAGGTAGCTCGCCAGGTAGTGCTCGGAAAAGTCCACGTTGTAGTGCGTGGCGATGAACGCCGTCGTGGGCGCGCGGCCCACGGGACGGTGATAGATGCCCTGGCACGGATGGCCGCCCGCGCCCGCCCGGCCCACGGCTGGCGATGGCAGCCCGACGAATTCCCTGACGATCTCGGTCACTGGCCGCACCCTCCCGAGCCTGACCCACCCGCATCGGCGCCTTTCCTGGCGGCTGATGGCCGCCCTGGTACAAAACTGAATCTGAGTTTAGATTTAGGTTTGGCCAGCGCACCATACTCTGGCGCAAGGTTTCCGTAGTGATCCAGGAGGACTTGATGGAGTGGCGGAACGAGGAGTTCGACCTGGGCGGGGTGAATCACCTGGCCCTGGTGTGCTCGGACATGAAGCGCACGGTGGAGTTCTACACCCAGGTGCTGGGCATGCGGCTGATCAAGACGCTGGACCTGCCGATGGGCCAGGGACAGCACTTCTTCTTCGACATGGGTGGCGGGAACGCGCTGGCGTTCTTCTGGTTCCCCGACGCGCCGGATCCGGTGCCCGGGGTTTCGGCGCCGGTTACGGTGCCGGGGCTGGGGGAGTGGACCAGCGCGGTCGGGTCGATGAACCACGTCGCGTTCAACGTGCCGGAGGAGAGGTTCCTGGAGTACCGGGCCAAGCTGAAGACCAAGGGCGTGAGGGTAAGCCCGATCCTCGACCACGATGACAGTGAGCTCGGGGTCGCGCGGGAACTGCACCCAGGCGTGTTCGTCCGCTCGTTCTATTTCCAGGACCCGGACGGGATCCTGCTGGAGTTCGCGTGCTGGCGGCGAGTGATGGGCCAGCCCGGCGACGTGCGGCACGAGCCCAAGACCGCTGCCGACCGCACCGGCGTGCGGGTCTAGCCAGGTGCTGTCTGGAGTCCATGTCCTCGAGTGGCGGGCCGCGGTCCATCCCGATGCCGTTGCGCTCACCGATCACCTGGGCGCCGAGCTGACCTATGCCGGCCTGGCGGCGGCGATGGATCAGTCCGCGGCGCAGTACGCGGCCGCCGGCATCCGGCCCGGTGACGTCGCGGCGATCATCGCCTGCAACCAGGTCGGCTGGGTAACCGCCATGGACGAGCTCGCGAGCCGGCGGATCCAGCTCACCCAGCTAGTGCCGACCCTGATCCAGGCCGTGACCGCGGAGGTTGCCTCGCGGGCCGTCCCGCCGGACCTGTCGCACCTGGTCGAGGTCGTCTACGTGGTGATCAGCGGCGGGGAGAACGTGTTCCCGGCCGAGGTCGAGGCGGTGCTGGTCCGGCACCCCGGTGTGGTCGACGCGGCGGTCATCGGCATCCCGGACGATCGGTGGGGTGAGACCGTCCACGCCGTCGTGGTCGCCGGGCCCGGGCTGGACGAGGCCGGGCTCGTCGGCTGGGCCCGCGAGCGGCTGGCCGGGTTCAAGTGCCCGGCCAGCGTGAGCGTCGTTCCCGAACTGCCGAGGAACGCGACCGGCAAGGTGCTGCGCGCGGCGCTGCGGGAACCGTTCTGGGCCGGCCGGGACCGGAGGGTGTCGTGACCGGGACGCCTGCGACCACTGCCGCGCCGGCCCGGACCGGGAAGGCCACGCGCAAGGGACGGCAGACCGACGAAGCGTTCCGGGACGCGGCGCGCCTGGTGTTCGCCAGGGACGGCTACCTCAACGCCAAGATCAGCGACATCGCCGCGGCAGCGGGCCGGTCGGTGGCCTCGTTCTACAACTACTACGACACCAAAGCCGACCTCCTCATCGCGCTGGCCGAGGAGTTCCACGCCGAGGCCACTTCGATGGCGGTCCTGCCGTATCGCGCCGGGCTGGCCCGCGAGGAGGCGCTGCGCGAGGCCGTCGCCGGCTTCTGGCGAACCTACGCCAAGCGGCGCGGTGAGCTCATCGGCATCTTCCAGGCGGCCATGATCGAGGGTCAGTTCCGCGACCGATGGCTGGAACTGCGCGGCGAGGCGATTGCCCGCATCGCCGGTGCCATCCGGTCGGCCCAGGCCGATGGCTACTGCCCGGGCGCCGATCCGGTCCTGACCGCGTCGGCGCTGTCGGCCATGCTCGAGCACTTCTGCTACATATGGCTCGGCCAGGGCGGCGAAAAGGACGTGCCGTTCGATGACGAGCGCGCGCTCGACGCGCTGGCGACGATCTGGGTGAAGGCCGTGTACTGGCGGGAAACCCGCGATGTGTGAAGATCCTCCTGCTAGGTGAAGGCCCCGATGCCGGTGACGGCGCGGCCGACGATGAGCGTCTGCATGGTCTCGGTGCCCTCGAAGGTGTGGATCGCCTCCAGGTCCACCATGTGCCGCATGACCTGGTAATCGAGCAGGATGCCGTTGCCGCCGAGCATGTCGCGCGCGTCAGCGGCGATCGCCCGGGCCTTGCGGGTGTTGTGCATCTTGGCCAGCCCGGCCACGGTGGGCGTCAGCCGGCCGGCCTCGGCCAGGCGGCCGATCTGCAGGCAGTACAGCTGCATCGCGGTCAGGTCGGCCAGCATCGACACTAGCCGCTGCTGGATGATCTGGAAGCTGGCCAGCGGCTCACCGAACTGGCGCCGCCGCAGCGCGTACTGCAGAGCCGTGTCGTAGGCCGCGGTGGCGTGACCGAGCGCGGCCCAGGCACAGGTGCTGCGGGTGGTGGCCAGCACCCGGGTGGTGTCCTTGAACGACCGTGCTCCGGGGAGCCGGTTCTCCTCCGCCACCCGCACGTCCCGCAGCGTGATGTCGGCCTGCCAGACGGACCGCAGCGAGATCTTCCCCTCGATCACCCGCGCCTCGTATCCCGGCGTGCCCTTCTCGACCACGAACGCGTTGACCTGGCCGTCCTCGGTGTTACGCGCCCAGACCACGACCAGATCGGCCAGCGTGCCCAGCCCGATCCACCGCTTGGCACCACTTAGCACCCAGCTATCACCGTCGCGGCGGGCCGAGGTCTCCAGCGCGACCGAATCAGAGCCGTGCTCCGGCTCGGTGAGCGCGAACGCGCCGAGCTTGTCCAGCCGCGCCATCGCCGGCAGCCAGCGCTCCTTCTGCTCCTCGGACCCGCACATCGCGATCGACAGCATGGCCAGGCCCGCGTGCACGCCGAGGAACACGCCGAGGCTGCCGTCGCCGCGGTGCAGTTCCATGGTGACCAGGCCGCACGCCATCGGGCTCATCCCCGCGCACCCGTATCCCTTGATGTCCTCGCCGACGACGCCGAGCTCGGGCAGCCGCCGGACCAGTGGCCAGGGAATCTCGGCCCGTTCCCAGTACGGGCCGATGACCGGCACGACCTCCTCGTCGACAAACCGCCGCGCGGCGATGAAGTGTGCCCACTGCTCGTCGGTGAACTGCTCGCGGACGGAAAAGAAGTCCGTGCCGAGGGACTCGCCGAGATGCTCGCTAGCCACCTGCGACATCGTCAGCTCCTTCCGGGCCGAGGAACGCCTCCACGACCGGGGCGATGCGTTCCGGGTGTGCGGCCAGCTCGAGGTGGCCGCCGGGATAGATGTGCAGCTCGCTGCGCGGGATCAGCCGGTGCATGATCCGCGCGTTGACCGGCGGGATGATCGGGTCGTCGTCACCGGCCAGGATCAGGGTGGGCGGCCGCAGCCTCGGCAGCCACGGCAGGCTGGTCCAGCCGAGGCCGGCCAGCAGCTGGTAGTAGTAACCGCGGGCCGGGCCCAGCCGGGTGGTGGCGTGCAGCAGGTCCCGGGCTACGGCCGGGTCGTGCCGCGCGCTCCCGCCATACAGCTCGCCGGCGATCCGGGCCGCGTATTCCGGGTCCCGGTGCCGTCGCGGCGTGACCATCCGGATCAGGATGCGCGGGCGCGCGGGAACCATCAGCGCACCCGGCCCGGTCGCGACCAGCACCAGCCGGCGCACCCGGTCAGGGCGGCTCAGCGCGAAATGCTGCGCCAGCGCCCCTCCCCACGAAATGCCCAGGACATCGGCCTGCTGGTAGCCGAGCCGGTCGAGCACACCGCTCAGCAGCGACGCCGAGGTGCCCAGGTGATAGGGGATGACCGGGACCGGCGAGCCGCCGATGCCCGGCATGTCGAACCGGATGATGGTCCGCCGGGGGTCGAGCGCGTCAGCGAACGGCTGCAGCAGCTCCAGGCTCGCGCCGATACCGTTGCACAGCAGTAACGGCGGCCAGCCCGGGGTTCCTTCTCGCACCGCGACACGCAGGGCGCGGCCGCCGGTCCTCAGGACCCTCATCCGCTCGGCCGGCCCGGCCCGCCGCAGGCGGCTTCGCACTGCCCGGGCCAGGCCAGATCCCGGGCCGCCTTTCCGGGTGGTGTCAATGGTCATAAACGTACGTTCCCGGCGCATCGCCGATGGGGGCCAGACCGCCGCCACCGGGCTCATCGGGGGCCGGCTTCTCCGCACCGCACCGCTCGGCCAGCCAGGCCGCGTAGTCCGGCCACCAGGAGCCCTGATCGGTCTCGGCCCGCCGGAGCCACTCCTGCGGATCGTCCGGGCATTTCTTGGCTACCTGATATCTCGCCTTCTCGTTGCCGGGCGGGTTGACCATCGCGGCGATGTGCCCGCTGGTGGACAGCACGAACCGGTGGTGGCCACCGAGGAGCTGGGTGGACCGGTAGCAGCTCTGCCAGGGACAGATGTGGTCGGTGATCCCGGCGATGATGTAGCTGTCCCGGTCGATCAGCGCCAGGTCCACCGGTGACCCGAGCATGGTCGCCGCTCCCGGCCGGACCAGCGCGTTCGTGACGCCCAGCTGAAGAAAGTCGTGGTGCAGGCCCGCGGTCATCCGGGTGGTGTCCGCGTTCCAGAACAGGATGTCGAACGGTGGCGGCTCGCGCCCGAGCAGGTAGTTATTGACCCAGTAGTTCCAGATCAGATCGTTCGGCCGCAGCCAGGCGAACACTTCGGCTAGCGACCGGCCGTCCAGGTAGCCGCGTGCCCGCGACGCGGCCGCGGCCAGCCGCGCGGCCCGCTCGTCGATGACCGCGCCGGCCAGGCCCGCTCGCGCCTCGTCCAGCACGGTCACCAGGAGGGTGAGCGCGGCGAGCCGGTCCTGCTGGCCGGTGTGCGCCAGGTGCGCGGCCACCATCGCCGCGATGATGCCGCCGGAGCAGGCCCCGGCCAGCGCGGCCTGCTCGCTCCCGGTGATCCGCGCCGCCGCGTCCATGGCGTCCAGGACGGCCTGCCCGTAGACGTCGAAGTCCCATTGTGCGTGCCGGGCGTCCGGGTTGCGCCAGGAGATCATGAACACCTGCAGGCCGCTGCCGGCCAGGTACTCCACCAGGCTCCGCCCGGGCGCCAGGTCCATCACGTAGAACTTGTTGATCGTCGGCGGCACGATCACCAGCGGGACCTGCCGGACAGCTGCCGTGGCCGGGCGGTACTGGATCAGCTCGAACACCGGGGTGCGCAAGACCACCGACCCAGGCGTGACGGCCAGGTCGACCCCCACCTCGAACGCGTCCGGCTCGACCATAGACGGCACCCGCGGTGGGCCGGTCATGTCGGCGACGAAGTGCCGCAGCCCGGCCAGGATGCTGCCGCCGCCGGTGTCCAGGGCGGCCTTGGCCGCCGCCGGGTTCAGCAGCGGGTTATTGCTCGGCGCCAGCGCGTCGATCAGGTTGGTCAGCACGAACCCGAGGCGCTCGGAGTCCGCCCAGTCCAGGCCGGCCTCCGCCACCAGGCCCTCGGCGGTCTGCGCGGCGGCCAGGTACGCCTGCATCGTGCGGCGCAGGAACGGGTTGCCCGCCCATCCCGGGTCGGCGAACCGCCGGTCCCGCCGGGACGGCTGCACCTGCGAACGGCCCATGGCGACGCGGGCGAGTTCGCCGGCCAGCCACCGCCCCCGGCCCGCGACCAGCCGGGGCCTGCTGGCCAGCGCCGCGGCCAGGCGCAGGCCCGATCCGCCCGGGTTGAGCCGCCACAGCATGCCGATGGCCGCATCGGTGAGCAGCAGGTCCAACGGCGCCGCCGCGGCATCCGCGGATGAGCTGGTCGTGTCGCTGTCGGCACTCATGATCACCATCCTTCAGAAGAGCGTAAGGCGCGCAGCGCGTTCTTCCATTGGTCGCCGGCCACGAACACCGGATCAGCCGTGGTGCCACGGGCACAGCCACGCCACCTGGCGACGCCGGTCGACATGCTGGCCGGAATGAGTCACAATCCCCGAATGGGGACGGATGGCCCCGTGGTCACGGAGCTGATGGCCGACGTCGCGACGGCGGTGAGCCGTCGCGCGGCCGCGGTGTCCAAGGACGTCTACGAGGTGATTCTCCGGCAGATCCCGCAGCTGCGCGACGACAAGCCGCTGCTCGCGCTGCATGCTTCGAGCGTCGACAGCAATGTCGACACGTGCCTGCAGATCATGCAGCACCGGATCGACCTGGCGGCCGTGCAGGCCCCGGCCGCGGCGGTGGAATACGCGCGCCGGCTCGCGCAGCACGGCGTGCCGCTGACCGCGCTGCTGCGCGCTTACCGGGTCGGGCACGCGTGCTTCTCCGAGTGGCTGATCATCGAGCTGGCCCGGCAGTCCGATGATGCCGAGGTGATAAGCGCCACCACGCTGGCCATGTCCAAAGTAGTCGCCGGTTATATCGACCAGACCTCCGAAGAGATGGTCGCCGCCTATACCGGCGAACGGGAGAACTGGCTGCGGAACCGCAACGCCGCGCGGACCGCGCGGATCCGCCAGCTGTTGTCGGGTGAGCAGGTCGACGTGGCCGCCACGGAGGCCATCCTCGGCTACCGGCTGCGCCAGTACCACGTGGGCCTGGTGTGCTGGGCAGGCAACGGCGCGGTCACGACTGACCAGATCACCCGGCTGGAGCGAGCGGTCGGCCAGGTCGCAGCCGAGGCGGCGACGGCAGGCGATCCGTTCTTCCTGCCCCGGGATGAATCGAGCGCATGGGCCTGGCTGCCGCTGGGGATCCGGGACACGTTCGTTTGCGCGGGGGGCATCACGGCCGGCGTGGACCGCGACATTTTCTTCGCCTTCGGCGACGCGGCGAAGGGAGCGGCCGGGTTCTGCCTCACCCACCAGGAGGCGATTGCCGCCCAGGCGGTCGCGCTCGCGGGAGGGTCTCCCGCGCCGCGGGTGGTCGGGTTCAGCGAGGTCGCGCCCGTGGCCATGATGCTCACCGGCGCCGGCTTGCTGCGCGCCTGGGTACTCAGCACGCTGGCCGGGCTGGCCACCGACGACGAGCACCACGCTCGCCTGCGCGACACCCTGCTGGTCTTCCTGCACAGCGGGGGCAGCTACAAGACGACCGCCGAGCAGCTGATGCTGCACAAGAACACGGTCCAGTACCGGATCCGCAAGGCCGAGGAGAGTCTGGGGCGGCCGGTGGGCGGCAACCGCCACAACGTGGAACTGGCTCTGCAGGCCACCCGCTGGCTCGGCTCGTCCGTGCTCCAGCCGGCTGCGGGAGCCTAAGCGGTGGCGCGCAAGGTCGTGTACGTCGCGCTCAACGGGGTCACCGGGCGGATGGGCTACCGCCAGCACCTGGTCCGGTCGCTGCTCAGCATCCGTGAGCAGGGCGGCGTGCCGCTGGCCGGCGGCGGGACCGTCTACCCCGAGCCGGTGCTGGTCGGGCGCAGCGAGGCGCGGCTGCGCGAGATCGCTGAGCGGCACGGCCTGCAGCGCTGGTCCGCCAGCCTGGACGACGTGCTCGGCGACCCGAAGATCGAGGTGTACTTCGACACCCAGGTGACCAGCGCCCGCGTGGCCAGCCTGGGCCAGGCGATCGCCGCGGGCAAGCACGTGTACACCGAGAAGCCGGTGGCCGGCTCGCTGGACGGCGCGCTGCGGCTGGCCCGGGCGGCGCGCGAGGCCGGGGTCACCAACGGCGTGGTCCAGGACAAGCTGTTCCTGCCCGGCGTGATCAAGCTGCGGCGGCTGGTCCGGGACGGGTTCTTCGGCCGGGTGCTGTCGGCCCGGCTGGAGTTCGGCTACTGGGTCTTCGAGGGCGACCAGGTCCCGGCGCAGCGGCCGTCGTGGAACTACCGGGCGGAAGACGGCGGCGGGATCGTCCTTGACATGTTCCCGCACTGGCACTACCTGCTGGAGGACCTGTTCGGCCCGGTCACCGGGGTGTACGCGCGGCAGGTGACGCACATCCCGCAGCGGTGGGACGAGTCCGGCGCCCGTTACGACGTCACCGCGGGCGACGCGGCCTACGCCGTGCTGGAGTTCGCCGGCGGGATGACCGCCTCGGTCAACTCGTCCTGGGCGGTCCGGGTGAACCGGCGTGAGCTGCTCGAGCTTCAGGTCGACGGGACGCACGGCAGCGCGGTGGCCGGGCTGCGCAACTGCGCGGTGCAGCACCGGGTCTCCACCCCGGTGGCCATCTGGAACCCGGATCTGCCCGACCCGATCGATTACCAGGCGCAGTGGACCGACGTCCCGGACAACGGCACCTTCGGCAACGGGTTCAAGCAGCAGTGGGAGGAGTTCTTGCGCGCGGTGGCCGAGGGCACGCCGCTGCGCTGGGACCTGGCCGAGGGGGCCAGGGGAGTGCAGCTCGCCGAGCTGGCGCTGCAGTCCTCGGCCGAGGGCCGCCGGGTCGACGTCCCGCCGCTGGCGGTGTGATGACCGCCACGATCCGGCTGCCCGGCCGGGCCGAGCCGCTGGTCGTGGCCGAACCCGGATGGGATCGCGGCTACCCGCCACCCGTCTCGCGAAGCGTGTTCGCGGCGGCGCACGTCGCCGCGCGGCCCGGCCGGGGGATCGACTGGGAGTCCACGGCGGCGTTCCGGGATTTCCTGTGGGATCACGGCTTCGGGGTGGCCGAGGCCATGGACACCGCGCAGCGGGGCATGGGGCTGTCCTGGGCCCAGGCCCGGGAGCTGATCGCCCGCTCGGCGGCGCAGGCGGCCGCCCGGGGGGCCACGATCGCGTGCGGCGCGGGCACCGACCAGCTGCCGCCGGGCGGCCATCCGCTGCGGGATGTCGTCGCGGCCTACGAGGAGCAGCTTGGCGTGGTGCAGTCCGCGGGCGCCGGCGTGATCTTGATGGCCAGCCGGGCCCTGGCCGCGAGCGCCCGGTCCGGCCAGGACTACCTGGATGTGTACCTGCACCTGCTGCGCGGCGCCGACCGGCCGGTGATCCTGCACTGGCTGGGTGCGGCGTTCGACCCGGCGCTGGCCGGGTACTGGGGCGCCGCGGAGTTCAAGCCCGCCGCCGACCTGGTGGTCCGCCTGGCCGAGCGCGCGGACGGGAAGGTGGCCGGGGTCAAGCTGTCGGTGCTGGACGCCGGGTACGAGGCAGCGCTGCGGCGGCGGCTGCCACCCGGCGTCCGTCTCTACACGGGGGATGACTTTCACTACGACGAGCTGATCCTTGGCGACGGGCAGGGGCACAGCGACGCGCTGCTCGGGGCGTTCGCCGCGGTCACCGCGCCGGCCGCCGCGGCGCTGCACGCCCTGGACGCCGGGGACCTGGCCGGTTACCGGGCGACGATCGCGCCAACCATGCCACTGAGCCGGGCCATCTTCGAGGAGCCCACGTTCCATTACAAGGTCGGCGTTGCCTTCCTGGCCTGGCTCAACGGGCTGCAGCCGCACTTCGTGATGCTCGGCGGGCTGCAGCGGCAGCGCAGCCGCGATCATCTCATCCGGGTCTTCGAGCTCGCCGCCGCCGCCGGCGCGCTGCCGCGGCCCGGCCTGGCCGTCAGCCGGATGACGCAGTACCTGGCGGCGCAGCCGTGACCGGCGGGCAGGGGGGACTGCGCGGGCTGTCGCTGAACCAGGCCACGGTGCGCAACCTGGCCCTGGACCAGGCCGTCGGCCTGTGCCTGCGGCACGAGATCCCGGCCATCGGGCTGTGGCGCGACAAGGTGGCCGGCCATGGCCTGGCCCGGTCGGCCGCCGCGGTCCGCGGCGCCGGGCTGCACGTATCCAGCCTGTGCCGGGGCGGGTTCTTCACCCACGCCGACCCGGACGCGCGAGCGGACGCGCTGGCCGACAACCGCGCAGCGGTCGCCGAGGCCGCCGAACTCGGCGCCGACGTGCTGGTCCTGGTGTGCGGCGGGATGGTGCCCGGCAGCCGGGACCTCGGGCTGGCCCGCCGGATGGTGGCCGACGCGCTGGCCGAGCTGGTGCCGACCGCCGAGCGGCTCGGCGTGCGGCTGGGGGTGGAGGCCCTGCACCCGATGTTCTGCGCGGACCGGTGCGTGGTGTCCAGGCTCGGCGACGCCATCGACCTGGCGCTGCAGTTCCCGCCCGCGGCGGTCGGCGTCGTGGTGGACGCCTACCACGTGTGGTGGGACTCACAGCTGGCCGCCGAGATCGCCCGCGCCCGGGGCCGCATCGCCGCCTTCCAGCTCGCCGACTGGGTCCTGCCGCTGCCCGCCGATGTGCTGCTCGGCCGCGGCCACCTCGGTGACGGGCACATCGACCTAGCCCGGATTACCGCTCAGGTCGTGGCGGCCGGATACCGCGGCTACGCGGAGGTCGAGATCTTCAGCCAGGAGATCTGGGACGCGCCGCCCGACCACACCGCGGCCACCGTCCGGGAGCGATTCGGCCGGCTGGCCGGCTGACGGCCGAGCCGCCCCAGACGCCCTGGCGGCACCGCCGCCCCGGCGTCCCCGGCGTGGCAGTCAGCCGCTGCCCTCTTCGAGGAGCAGGTGGTAGCCGTTCGGCGTGCGGGCGTGCAGCACCCGGTACTTCCAGTCTGGCGCGGGGGACATGAGCTCCTCCCGGTACGGGACCCCGGCGTCGGCCAGGCACTTCTTGGCCTCGTCGATGTCGGAGACACCGAACTGCCAGGTCAGCACGTGATCCGGGGCGCCGGAGCGGAACCCGGCCCGGCGCTCGATGCCGAACTCAACCGATCCGTGGCCGAGCGAGGCAAAGTCCGGGTACTCG
>Ga0335075_10013228_pt1 | contig 12425 bp, 11 predicted proteins | sample Lox_Sample_24_FD_206723 | JGI IMG/M metagenome (GOLD analysis project Ga0335075, IMG submission 206723) | Soil microbial communities from Loxahatchee National Wildlife Refuge, Florida, United States - Lox_Sample_2.4 | ecosystem: Environmental > Terrestrial > Soil > Wetlands | place: USA... | reverse complement strand
CTTTGACGAGCTCCGCCGCAACGACCGCGTGACGTATCACAGCGGCCTCCTGGCGCTTAAAATCGTCGAGGAAGGGGACAAGGTCTCCGTCATTGCCAAGGAAACCAGGACCGGCGCGATGCAGCGACTCGAGGCCGACCGTGTTTACGTCGCGTGCGGGGCGATGGGCACGACGCGGCTCGTCGCCAATTCGCTGGACCTGTTCGACGTTGACTTGAGGATGCTCGAGTCGCGGCAGTTTATTCTCCCGCTGCTGTCCGCGCGCGCGACCGAGGATCCGCGCGGGAGCCAGGACTTCACGCTCAATCAGTTCAATATGATCGTGGCGCCGGACGGAGACCAGGTCGATATTTCGACCCTTCACTTCTATACTTACAACCCGGCATTTATTGACGGCCTTCCGTCTGTCCTGCGCGCGAGCTCAGCCGAGCGGCTTCGGGTAGAGCTGCTGCGTCGTTTGACCGTCACCTTCGGCTACCTGCCATCGTGGAACTCTCCGGCGCTGCGAATCCACGTCGGGTCGCCGGCCAAGGACCCGAACCTGCCGGACTTTAGTATTTCCGCCGAGAGCGCGCCTCCCGGGCACAACCGGATGCTGCGCGCAGTCATGCTGAGGCTCATGAAGTCGGCCCGACTCCTCGACCTGTACCCGGTCATACCTATGTTGCGGCTGTCGGCAGGCGGAAAGAGCTACCACTGGGGATCAAGCTTCCCCCACTCCGACAGCAAGTCCACGGTCTTCAGCAGCGACCGACTGGGACGCGTCGGAGCCTGGGATCGAGTCCATCTCGTGGATGCATCGGTGTTCCCGAACGTACCCGCAATGACATACGGACTTACAGTGATGGCCAATGCGCACAGGATCGCGTCAGAGAGCATGGAACTGAACTTATGACTACGGAAAAGCCGGTCGTCGCCGTGACAGGAGCATACGGCTACCTGGGGTCACGAGTTTGCAGCACCCTGGAGTCCCAGGGCCTGCAGGTGATACGGCTCGTGCGCTCTCCGGGGCGGGACCGCGGCTCCGAAGTCGCGTATGATCTCGCGAGGCCGATAACGGACGGCGTGCGGCAGGCCCTTGGATCGGCTGACGTGCTCATTCACGCCGCCTACGATTTGTCCCTGACAAGCGAAGGGGACATCTGGCGGGTGAACGTCGAGGGCACCCGTCGCCTGCTCGAGGTGGCGACGGAGGCCGCGGTCGGTCGCATCATCGTGATGTCGAGCATGTCTGCCTTCGCGGGGACATCTCAACTCTACGGCCGGGCCAAACTAGACATCGAGGCCATGACCAAGGAATTCGGCGGCTGCGCCATTCGGCCGGGCTTGGTGTACGGCGAAGGGTCTGGCGGGATGGCCGGGGCCCTGCGCAAGCTGACGTCGTTGCCGATAGTCCCGGTCGTGACCGGTGAGGCGGGCTTGTACACGGTGCGGGAAGATGACCTGATGACGGCCATTAGCGCCCTGGCCGCGGCTCCGACCCTCACGCCAGAAACCATATCCATTGCCCATCCGAGCCGTGTGACACTGACAGACCTACTGAAGTTCTTCGCGGCGGAAGAGGGTCATCGGTGTCGGTTCGTCCCAGTGCCGTGGCAATTGGTCTACTGGCCGCTGAGGGGTGGCGAACTTCTGCGTCTGCCCTTGCCGTTCCGTGCCGATTCGCTGCTCGGGCTCGTGCGGTCGGCGCCGGGCCTGACCGGCGGGGATCAACTTAATAAGCTGGGGGTCACTTTGCATGCATTTCCTTCTGGGCCCGTAGGGTCCGATGCAAGTGAGAAAGCGGATCGTTAGCCTGGCGGCCGATGGCAGCCAGGGAAACAAGGGGGTTTGAGAATATGACATCAACCGTAGATTCACCCGATGATCGGGCCGCTAAGGATTATCAGGTGTCCGTTCGCAGTCGTCTTGGAAGCACCCAGCGGCCGTGGGCCGTCCTGGACATAGACATCGCGGACGGCGTGCCCGAGTTGCCCTCGGTCGATGACGAGGGACAGATAATTGATGGAGCCTTTGTCCTTGTAAGAGTGTTTACCGAGCCCGTGGCGGGACTATGGGTTTCGGTTGGCGATGCAGGTTTGTCTCGGGCGGAGCTTGTCCGCGTAATAGATGTTGAGGCGGGGGAGAAGGTCCGTGAGCGCCTGCGCTCGGCTGGCTGGCTGGAATCCGCATCCGGTCTGCCCGTGGACGGCTTCGAGCCCGCCAAGCGCCCGGAGTGGCTGGTCGGGAGGGACATCGTAGAAGCCGGCTCGCTGGAATTGACGGTTGCGCTGTGCACGCGCGACCGTCTCGACGACGTACGGCTGTGCATCGCCAGTCTCCAGGAGCAGACATACCCGCACCTGACCGTCCTGGTGGTCGACAACGCGCCGAGCGATGACCGGCTGCGCGAATTCGTGGAGTCGACGCAGTTCAAGGTGCCGGTTCGATACGTCGTGGAGCCGAGGGCGGGCCTGTCGTACGCGAGGAACAAGGCGGTCGACGAATGCCAGACCGAGCTGATCTCGTTCATCGACGACGACGAGGTGGCATCTCCTTCCTGGTCATCGGAGATCGTTCGCGGGTTCGCGGATGACCCGACCGTCGACTGCGTTTCCGGTGTCGTGGTGCCCAGCGAGCTGCGCACGCCGGCCCAGCAGCTCTTCGAGCGCTACGGCGGTCACAGCAAGGGGCGCGGATTCCAGGCGGTGACGTTCGACGGTGTACGCATGGGGAAGGTCTCTCCGCTCTTTCCCCTGCCGCCGTTCGGCGTCGGCGCGAACATGTCCTTTCGAACGAGCGTCCTCCGCGAACTCGGCTGCTTCGACACCGCGCTCGGCGCGGGAACGTCCACCCGGGCCGGCGAGGACACCGAAATGCTTACGGCTGTTCTGCTGAGCGGGCGGCGCATCGCCTATCGGCCGACCGCGGTAACTCGCCACTGTCATCGCGCTACCTATGAGGAGCTGCGTCTCCAGCTCCACGGCGCCGGCATCGGTCTGACTGCGTACTACACCTCCATGCTGGTGAAACACCCCACGTACGCGTTCCGGCTTCTGGCCCTGGCACCACGGGGCATCCGCGAGATCTTCGGAAGTCAGGGCGACCGGACCAATGGCCTCGGCAAGGAATTCCTTCCGCCGGATCTGGTCGTCGCGCACCGCAAGGGGCTGCTGCTGGGGCCGCTTGAATACTTGAAAACTCGTATACGGCAATCTCGCCGGGGCTAGCGACGGCGATGGAGGAAACGCGTGTGACGACTATTGGCCCGAAAGTTAGCGTAATCATCCCGGCGTATACGATGGCACGATGGGACCTGCTGCAAGAGGCGGTGGCCTCTGCCTGCAACCAGACCTCGCCGCCGGTTGAAGTGATCGTTCCGATTGACAATAATGAAGAGCTCCTGAGGATTGGCCAGTCGAAATGGTCTAACGCAGAGACGAGCTCGGAAGTGCCGGTTCGCGTTATTCCGAGCGAATTTCCTCATGACGATCGGGATCTGTCTGTCCACGTGCACGCGCACGGGGCCAAGCGCCGGTTCGGGGCGGGCCAGGCGCGCAATACGGCCGCGGAGCAGGCGGAGGGCGAGATCCTGGCGTTCCTCGATGACGACGCGGCGGCCGAGCCGACATGGCTTGAAGAGCTGCTGAAGCCTTACGGCGACCCCTCTGTCCTGGCCGTTGGCGGGGCTCCTCACCCGCGTTATGAGACAGCACGTCCCGGGTGGTTTCCGGCGCAGTTCGATTGGGTCTTCGGGTGCGCCTTCGAGGGACTGCCCACGACTACGGCTCCCTTCGCCCGTCTTATCGGTGCGAATATGTCGGTTCGCGCTGACTCGCTCAAGCAGGTCGGGGGCTTCCATTCCATCGACTTTGATGACATGGACATGTGTCACCGGGTGGCCGCGCTCGGAGGACCGGCTAGCGTGGTCTACACCCCCTCGTCGGTCGTCCGTCACTACGTCCCGGCAAACCGAGTCACATGGAGCTATTTCTGGCATCGCTGCTTCTACGTGAATCGGGAGAAGGTCAAGGCCCACCGCGACATGGGGGCGGCCTCATCGTTCGGCCCGGACGTCGCCTTCGTCCTGCAGACCCTGACCGGCGGCATGCTCCGTGAACTGCGACGCGCATTTCGCGGTGACCGCTACGCCATCAAGCGGATGGGAGCGATCCTGGTCGGAGTCGGCAGCGCCGGCTTCGGTAACGTTGTCGGGCGCCTGAACGCGGCCCGCAGCAGTTAGCCCCTGAGAACGGCACCAACGGTACCAACGACGGCAAACGGCATGAAAATAGGACGTTACCGTCTGGTCACGGCGCCCGGCCGGGCCGCGCCGACTCAGTAACGTTGTCCCAAACCCCACGCGACTTTTGCTGATAAGGAGATCGATTCCCCCATGGCTGTCACGCTGCAGGAGATGCTGCTCACCCCCGCCGTCAAGCCCAACGTAGTCGCCGACTGCCAGGCGCTTGTCGAGCAAGAGCTTTCGAGCAAGTCCGGGATTTCCGCGACGGCGATCAAGGTCGCCTACAAGGCGGTGACCGCGTTTGCGCCCGGCTACTACCAGGAGACGGTCGCGAACATGCTCCCGGAGATGACCGACCAGCTTCAGCCGTTCTGGGCGGACTTCATCGCCTCCGGCGGCTCGGAGTTCGGCGACTACCTGGCCAAGCGGTCCGACGAGGTCTCCGAGGCCCTGCTCTCGGTCACCGACAACATGGCGGGCGCCTCCGAGCGCCCGACGATCGTCAAGGCGTACAAGGCGGTGCGCGGCGGCGCCAGCAAGAACATCAGCGCCGCCCTGCCGAACCTCGGCGCCATGGTGCAGAAGTACGCCTGATCGGGCGACAAGCACCGCCCGTTAGGCACCGCCCGCGCAAGCCGCAGCATGAAGCCGCGGCTTGCGCGGGCGCACTGCTTTCCGCGGTCGCAGCGCCCTGGCCAGGCCGAGGCGTTACTGGGTCTCGAGAACCGTCATCGACTCGGCCGGCAGCGTGATGCCCCGATCGACGGCGGCGGCGGAAGTCGTCCCGGTTGCGATGGACGAGTTGGTCGAGTTCTGCCCCTGGGCCTTGTAACTCCACGTGCTCAGGGTCCCGGACAGGGCGGCGGAGGGACGGAAAGTCACCTTCTGGGCCGAGCTGGTGTTGGTGTTGATAAACGCCAGCGCGAGCTTGCCATCGGGAAGCCTCGACTGGTAGGCCACGACGTCGGACGAGTCCGTGCCCAGCGTGCCGAGCTGTGCATTCGGCTTGGCCAGGATCGAGGCGAGCAAGTAGCCGTAATAGGGCGTCTCGGTTGCGGTCGGCAAGGATGAGGTGAAGAACCCGTAGTCAGCCTTACCGCACGTGGAACCGGCGTTGGCGGAGCTGTTGAGCTCAAACCAGTCCACGCTCTTCGAGCCCGCGGCCAGCCAGGACAGCGCGTCGCCAGCCGCGAACAGGGCTCCCACCGGGGAGCAGGTGCTGGTCGTGGGGTTGTTGGACAGGGCGGTCTCGCCAACGACGACCGACGCATTCGGGGCGTAAGTCTTCAGTTGGGCCCGGACGTAGGCGTCCACCGTCGGGATCTGTCGCAGCGCCTGGAGGATCTGCTGGTCGGTCGGGTAGGTGCTGGGGCCGCCAATCCAGAACGGGTAGTAGTGCACGTCGACGAAGCTGATGTCCTTGGCGACCGCCGGAAGCACGGTGGAGTTCCACTCGGAGTTGTACGGCACGTTCGAGCCCGGCACGCTCTGGCCGAGCGCGAGCGGCACCCCGATCTCGGCCGACGGGTCCGCCGCCTTCATGGCCTGCAGGAACTGCGCCGCGTGGGCCGCGTACGAGGTTGCAAGCGTCTGGGTGCCCTTCGCTTGGCCCTCGGTCCGCTGCGGGCAGTTCGGCTTCGATGGGGTGCCGTCGGAGCTGGCCCCGGCCAGCCGGTAGCCCTGGTAGTTGGTCGGCGCTTCGGCAAGCTCGTCGTTGATTTCCCAGCAGCCGTAGTTCTCGTTGCCGATCTCCCAGAGCGCGACGCCCTCACCGGGGGTGTCCTTGGCCTGGGTGACCCAGGCGGCGGCTTCGGCGGGCGTGCCCGAGCCGTAGTTCACGGTCACGAAGCTGTTCGCGCCGATCGCCCTCGCCTGCTGCGAGAACTGGCTGAAGCCGAGCGGGTCGGTCGACGCGCAGCTGGACGTGAAGGAAGCAGTGGTCACGACCGGCAGGCACTTCGCGGCGTCCGTGTTCGTCTGCCAGTCGTAGTAGTCGGAGAACGAGCCGCCGCCGTAGCGAAACTGCCCGATCCCGGCGTCCTTGAGCATCGACTGCATGCCGCTCGAGGTCGACGTGTTCGCCGCGTAGACGCCGTCCCACGGGCCGACGTTGAGCCCGAGGGGCGCGGCCGAGAGCGTGACTGGCGGGAGCGTGACCGGCAGGAGCTTGACTGGCCGGAGCCTCGTCACCGGGGCGGCCTCGGGAGCGCCCTGGGCCGTCGTGGCGACCACGACGATGACCGCGACGATGACCGCGATCCCCGCCCCGGCTGCCGTGTACACCGCCCGTCGGCGACTCGAGCCGGCTGCCCCGTGCGCATGTCGGCGACCTTGCCGAGACGTCACTGATTGCCCCTTACTGGTCACTTCGCCGACCAAAATTGTTTAAGAACGTAGGTTACTCCAGCGGGCAGCGTTCATCCTGACCTTGGCCGGTTTGCCGCTGTTTGGAGATCAGGCCCTACGCGGCGATGTCGGCCTTTTCCTCTGCACCCTCGGGAACCGTCGCCGCCGGGCCGAGGCGGGTCGCGCTGGCCCGCAGGTAGCGGCGGGTGGCGACGCCGGCCAGGCAGATGCCGAGCCCGATCACCCGGACCGTGCCCTCGCTCGGCCATGGCCACAGATGCGTCAGCTGCATGCGCAGCGTGATGGGATGGGTGACGGCGTTCAGGGACAGGTAGATGACCAGGCCGGTGGCGAGTACCACGGCGGTCTCGGCCACCGCCTGCACCAGCGCCACGCCCGGGGGGCGCGCGGCCGCCGCGACGGGGGCGTCGCCGCGCCGCCGCAGCTGCAGGTACTTGCTGAGCACGAGGCTGACGATGGCGACCGCGAACGCGATGACCCCGGTCGTGTCGGTGCGCAGGTGCGGGATGGCGGGCCAGTAGGGGCCGGCCTCCCCATCGGTGAAGCTGGCGACGAGGGCCGCCCCGCCCCAGATCAGCACGGCGGTGTAGCCGAGACCGAATGCCACCGATTCGATCACCAGGTTGCGGTTGTTCCGGCTGCTTGTGCCCACGGTCCTTACTATAGGCAACCGGACCTGGCCTTCGGGCCAGCCGGCGCGTCAGCCGCCCAGCCGCCTGGTGAAGCCCGGCGGTATGACCAGATCCTCCGGCGACAGCTCGGAGATCGAGGAGTGCCCCAATCCGAGCAGGCACGCGTCGATGCCGGAGCGCATCAGGTCGAGCACGTTCTCCACCCCGGCCTGCCCGTTCGCGCCGAGCCCCCACAGGTAGGCCCGGCCGATCATCACTGCCCGCGCGCCCAGGGCGAGCGCCTTGACGACGTCGCTGCCGCGCCGCACCCCGCCGTCGAGCAGCACCTCGACCTGGTCGCCGACGGTCCTGGCGATGTCCGGCAGCAGCCGGATGGTGGCCGGGGTTCCGTCCAGGTTGTTGCCGCCGTGGTTAGACACGGAGATGGCGGTCACGCCGGCGTCAACCGCCCGCTTGGCGTCATCGATGCGGGTGACGCCCTTGAGCATGAACGGCCCGTCCCACTGCGAGCGCAGCCAGGCGACGTCCTCCCAGGAGGGCGGCGCGCTGCCCATCCACTGCCCGTACGCGCCGAAGAACGTCGGGGCCGGCGCTCCGTTCACCGGCAGGTTCGGGACGGTCAGGTCCGGGACCTCGCCGCTCCGCAGCCACTGGTAGAGGTAGGACGGCCGGGTCACGACCGAGGGCGCCTGCCGCATCATCTCCTGCAGCGTCATCTTCTCCGGGATCCTGGGCGACCCCCAGTCCCGGCCGAAGGAGAACGACCAGTCGAGCGTGACGATGATCCCGACCGCCCCGGCCGCGCGCGCCCGCTCCATCCGGGCGGCCATCTCGTCCCGGTTCCCCACCCAGTACATCTGGAAGAACAACCGCGGGTTGGCCGCGATGACCTCCTCGATCGGCTTGGAGGCGAACGAGGAGAGCCCCATCGCGGTACCGCGGGCGGCGGCGGCCCGGGCGACCGCGACCTCGCCGTCCGGGTGCACCGCCTGCACGCCGGTCGGCGAGATCACCACCGGCAGCGAGATCGGCTGGCCCATCACCGTGGTCGCCATCTCGCGGACGGCGGGCAGCCCGGCGACGTGCGGGGCGAGCCCGATCTCGGCGAACGCGTCCACGTTGTCGCGGATGGTGACGCCCGCCTCGGCGCCGGCGATCAGCGCACCGTAGACCGACTTGGGCAGGCGCCTCTTGGCCCGCCGCTGCGCCACCGCCACCGTCTCGAACCACTTGTTAGCCATAGCCTCACTGACCTTTGCTAGTTTCCGTACCGGCGTGAGCCGGCTAACTGTCCACTGACGCGGCGAAGAACGAACTGAGGGCGGGGGCGACATCTCGGTAGCCGGCGGCAATGCGGAACTTCCCCCGGCCAAGCCGCGCGAGCTCGCCGCCAAGCCAGCGGTCCTGCTCGCCGGTCGCGTCGAGCAGCACGTCGAGCCTGGGCAGGCGGGCCGCGAGCGGCCGGGGATCGGGGCCGGCGTTGTGGACGCAGTCTGACAGCAGCAGTACCCGGGAGTCACGAGCCGGAATCCGGGCGAGTTCGCGGGCGGCAACTTGCAGCGGGAACGCAACGTTGGTGAGACCGCGGGCCGGGATCGCGGCCATCGATTCCACCAGCGTCTGCGGCGCGATCCGCTGCCCGAGGTGGCAGAGCACCGCCGCGTCGGACCCGAACGCGATCACCGCCAGGTTGTCCCGCCGCAGTTCGGCCGCCAGCGCGCCGACCGTCGCGGCGGCGGTCCGCACCCGCTCGCCCCGCATCGAGCCGGACACGTCCACCAGCAGCACCACCGAGCGGACGGACGAGATCCGCTCCCGCACGACGATGTCGTCCTCCTCGGTTACGGCCCGGCCCGCGATCCTGGCCACGGTCGCGTCGAGGTCGATGTCGTCCGCGCCGCCCCGGTAGGGGACGCTGGCGAGCACGCCGCCGCCGCCGCGGCGGGCGGCGGTGTCCCGTCGCGGCCGCCGCAGCGCCAGCCGCGCCGCGATCTCGCGGGCCCGGCGCAGTGCCTCCAGGTCGGCGACGGTGGCCGCGTCATTCAAAAGCGAGGTCAGCTCCGCCTGCTCGTCCGTGGTCGCCGGGCCGCCGCTGCCGGTTGCCGTTCTCGGTTTTCCCGAACGGTCCCTGGTCCCACGCCGGTCGGCCACCGCCCCGGCGGGGCCTCCGGCCGGGGACACGTCAAGCAGCACCGGCTCCTCCGTCAGCGTCTTGGGCTTGCGCGGCAGCGGCCTGAGGCCGCGCGCGGTATCGCGCCTCGGGCTCTGATGGCCCGGTCGGCTGATCGGCGAGTCGGCCTCGATCGCTCTTCAACCGGGGGCCGCCGCGGCCGGGTCGAGGATGAAGTGATCCTCCCAGATCTGCCGCAGCACCTGCTCGGGGGTGAGGTCGACGGTCTCGTCGAGGAAGATCCGCCCCGACAGCGCGACGACCATCGCGTCGTAGACGGTCTCCCGGTAACTCTTGTCATTGGCAGGCGAGGCGGAGTCCAGGGTCCGTTCGAGATCAAGTTTTAGAAGTTCCCCGGCGATCAGGGTCAGATCGATGGCCCCCCGCACCGACGACCCCTGCCTGATGTCCTCGTGCGCGCGGGTGGCGCGGGTGAGCGCGACCGCGTCGGCGGTGAGCCGCTGGTACACGGTCGGCGCGCAATCGGGAAGCGGGGCGCGGAGGGCGACGATGTCGCGCTCCGCGCGCTCGTCCTGATAGCCGATCGAGAGCCGGCAGAACCGGTCGTGGACCGAGGTCGAGAGCCGGGTGGTGCCGATGTTGTCGTACGGGTTCATCGATGCGACCACCCGGAACGTGGGCAGCGCCTGGACCTGGCCCACCCTCGGCACCGCGATCCGGCGGTCGGCCATGGCGGTCAGCAGGGTGTTGACGGTGTCTTCCGGTGCGCGGTTGAACTCCTCGATGTAGAGGAAACCGCCGCTGCGCATTGCCTCGAGGAGCGGGCCGTCGGTGAAGTTGTCGGCCGTGTAGCCCTCGTGCAGCACGCGAGCCGGGTTGTGGTAGCCGACCAGCTTGGCCGGAGTGAGGTCCGCGTTCCCCTCGACGAAGACGAGCGGGATGTCCCACTCGGCCGTGATCGCCTTGAGCAGCGTGGTCTTGCTGGTGCCGGGCGGGCCCTCGAGCAGGATGTCCCGCCCGGCCGCGACGGCCGCGAGCACCAGGGTCAGCTCTCGCTGCCTGCCGACGACGCGGGCGCTGACCCGGTCCCTGGTGTCATTGAGTTGTTCGCGGCCGTCGCTGCTGTCGCTCATGCGTTTCGCTGTTCCCTGATGTCGACCTTGCCCGCAACTCGTCCTGCCATGGTTCCTCCCCTACCTGATCGTGTTGCCGGCGTCAACGGTGAACTCGAGACCGGTCACGTACCTGGCCTCGTCGGACGCGAGGAAGAGCACCGCGTTGCTGATGTCGATCGGATCGACGATCTCGACCGGGAACGTGTTCATGAAGATCGGGCCGAGCAGCTGGTCCTTGCCGAGCAGCGCTTCGAGGCCGCCGAGACCCGTCCCCATCGGGGTGTCCACCCCGGTCGGGTGCACTGTGTTCACCCGGATCTTGTGCTTGGCGAGCTCGTTGGCGAGCGACTTGGCGATCCCGACCACGCCGTGCTTGGCCGCGACGTAGGGGGAGAGGAACGGCAGGCCCTTGATGCCCGCGGTCGAGCTCGTGCAGATGATCGAGCCGCCGCCGTTGGCGATCAGGTGCGGGGTCGCGGCCACCATCGTGTTCCACACGCCGGTCAGGTTGGTGTCGAGGGTGTCCTGCCAGATCGCCGGGGTGACCTCGTCCCAGGTCTGCACGGTGCAGATGCCGGCGTTGGCGGAGACGATGTCGAGCTTGCCGAGCTCGGCCACGCCGGCGTCAAGGGTCGCCTTGAGCGCGGCCGCGTCGCGCACGTCGGCCTTCCTGGCGAAGATCCGCCGGTCGAGCGCCTCGACCGCCTTGACCGTCTCGGCCAGTTCGGCCTCGGTGCCCATGCCGTAGCCAACGCTCGCGTAGTCCTCGCAGATATCGACGGCGATGATGTCGGCGCCCTCCTCAGCCAGCCGGATCGCGTGACTGCGGCCCTGACCCCGTGCCGCCCCGGTGATGAAGGCGACCTTGCCTGCTACCCGTCCTGGCATGTGACAGCTCCCTTGCTGCTATGGCTGTGCCCTGTTCACGCCGCCGCTCGCCGCCGTTTACGGCACTGGGTGACGTAATACGACCCGATATTAATGTCAGGGGGTGACAGAAGCAATCGGAGTGACACACGTCACAGGTGTTTGCGGGAGCCAGGTAAATGTTATTGTCACTAGGTGACATAAGCGCTGCGCGGCCGGGCGGGGCACCGCGGGGACAGGCAGTGGAGGCGGAGCACGTGATTCAGCAGGCCACGGCCGGCGCCGATGGCGGGCGGCGAGGGCGGCCCCGCGCCACGAGTCGCCATGAGCTGCAGGAGATCGCGCTCAGGCTGTTCGCGGATCACGGGTTCGAGAACACCACCATCGAGCAGATCGCGGCCGAGGCCGGCGTCAGCGAGCGCACCTTCTTCCGGTACTTCACCAGCAAGGCGAGCGTGCTCTGGGCGGACTTCGATATCGAGGTGGCCACGATCCGGGACGCGCTCGCCGTCGTCCCTGACGACGTGCCGATGATGGACGCCATCCGCGGCGCGGTCGTCGCCGCCAACCACTACCACGCCGAGGACGTTCCCGAGATGCGGCGGCGGATGAGCCTCATCGCCACCGAGCCCGGACTGTCATTCGGCGCCGCCGAGCACTACGCAGCCTGGGAGCGCGCGGTCAGCGAGTTCGCCGCCCGTCGCCTCGGCCAGCCCGCCGAATCGCTCTACCCGCTGGCTGTCGGGCGGACCGTGCTCGCCGCCTGCCGCGCCGCCTATGACCGCTGGTCGGACCGGGCCGACAACGACCTGCCGGCCTACCTCGACGCCGCGCTGACCGCGTTGACCGCCGGATTCGATCCGGCCGCCTTCCGCGCTCCCCCGGTGCCGCCTTCCTGACCAGTCAAGACCGGCTGGCGGCGTGCTGCGGCGACGGTGACGGCAGCATGAGCGGATGGCCGGTGTCGTGCCAGACCGCGAGGCCGAGCCCGGCCACCAGCAGCGGGAAGACGATCCAGGTCTCGCACAGCTTGGCCGTGGTGAACTGCAGCGGCCTCGGCAGCAGGTGGAACTCGTGCATGCTGACCG